>ERZ650308.540-NODE-540-length-20445-cov-4.916528_pt1 | contig 20445 bp, 19 predicted proteins | sample MGYA00376244_ERZ650308 | MGnify/ENA primary metagenome ERZ650308 (study PRJEB26733, sample SAMN07839295) | wastewater metagenome | biome: small river; feature: stream; material: water | place: USA: North Carolina | collected 2016-04-26 ... | reverse complement strand
AACAAAACCCTGGTCTGGTTGGCCGTCGCCAGCCAAAATCTTGGTCAAGGTGGTTTTGCCGGCACCATTTCTACCGACGAGTCCAACTTTGTCGCCCTTATCGACTCGAAAGTTGACCCCAGACATCAAAGTGCGTGCACCGATGCGGATCTCAAGGTCGCGCACGCTAATCATGGGAATCTCCAAAAATCGGGGTAGAAAACTGTCGCAAACTATTGGCGACCAACAAAAGTCCTAGTCTACAATCGACTCAAGTCAATAAGACGCTTCCAAAAGAGAGATGCTGAATGTCCGTTTTAACCATTAATCGCAACACCATTGTTGATCTTGTCGTTCCCCGCAGCGCTGCAGCGGATGTTGCCCTCATCACCGCTGGTGCAGCCCTCACCGCCGTCGCCGCTCAGATTTCGATCCCAGCCTCTCCAGTACCGTTCACCTTGCAGACGCTTGTTGTCTTGCTGGTGGGTGCCTCTCTAGGTTCAGTTCGTGGCGCGCTATCGATGGCGCTTTATGCCGTTCTTGGCGTCGTTGGCCTTCCTGTTTTTGCACCGTTGAAAGATGGTTCGCACGCGGTGGGTCTTCAGGCCGTGCTCGGAGCAACATTCGGGTTCGTGATTGGTTTCATCGCTGCTGCCTTCGTGGTTGGACTGCTAGCAGAACGAAACTGGAGTTCGCACTCGGTAAAGATGTTCGTAAGCTATGCGGTTGGCTCACTAGTTATTTACGCGTTTGGTATTCCAGTGTTAGCAGCTGTGGCAACAGGTGGCGACATCGCTATTGCCGCTGGCATCATGACCCCGTTCCTAGTCTGGGATGCCGTCAAGGCGATTATTGCGGCAGCGCTTTTGCCATTGGCCTGGGCTGGAGTAAAGAAGCTAAAGGGCTAAGTAATTCAGAATTAGAAAATCCCCAGCAGTATGGCTGGGGATTTTTTGTTTGAAATTTAGATTGAGAATCCGATAGCTCGCATCTGTTCGCGGCCGTCTTCGGTAATTTTTTCTGGACCCCAAGGCGGCATCCAAACCCAGTTGATTCGAAATGCATCTACTACGCCGTCAAGCGATTCGGCGGTTTGCTCCTCCAGGACATCGGTAAGGGGGCAACCGGCAGAGGTCAAAGTCATGTTGATTAGTAGATTCCCATCTTCTGACTTTTGAAGACCGTAGATTAAGCCGAGGTCAACGATATTCACACCGATTTCCGGGTCTATGACATCCTTCAGTGCCTCTATGACTTTGTCGTAGAGGGTTGGGTCAAGTTCAGTTGCTGTCATGACTATGCCAATACGTAGCGGTCGTAGCCTTCGGCTTCGAGGCGATCAGCGAGCTCCGGGCCACCTTGTTCAGCAATTTTTCCCGCTACGAAAACGTGTACGTAGTCGGGTTTGATGTACTTCAAGATTCGGGTGTAGTGAGTGATCAATAGAAGGCCAAACTCGTTTGATTCCTTTGCGCGGTTAACGCCCTCGGAAACAATTTTCAGTGCATCAACATCAAGACCCGAGTCAGTTTCATCAAGCACAGCAAATTTTGGCTTCAAAAGTTCCATCTGCAGAATCTCGTGACGCTTCTTTTCACCGCCGGAAAAGCCTTCGTTAACGTTTCGCTCGGTAAATGTTGAGTCCATCTTGAGATTGTCCATCGCACCCTTGACGTCTTTGATCCAGGTACGAAGCGCAGGAGCTTCCCCATCAATTGCAGTCTTTGCGGTTCTCAGGAAGTTTGAAACAGAAACACCCGGGATTTCAACGGGATATTGCATGGCCAGGAAGAGTCCAGCACGAGCTCGCTCGTCTACGCTCATGTCCAAAACATTTTCACCATCAAGAAGGATCTCACCATCAGTAACCGTGTACTTAGGGTGACCTGCAATTGTGTAAGCCAATGTTGATTTACCAGATCCGTTCGGACCCATGATTGCGTGGCTCTCCCCGCTGTTGATAACAAGGTCGACACCCTTAAGAATTTCTTTGGTTCCCTGTTCGGTGTCAACGGTCACATGTAGGTTCTTGATTTCTAGCTTTGCCATTGTTTTCTCTTCTCTAAAGTCTCTTGGATCTAAAAATGTTTTATTGGAAATTACTCGGCGTCGATTTCTAAGAAGATGTCACCGTTGTCGATGATCACTTCATAAACCGCTACTGGCTCAAAAGCTGGCAGTGTGAGAGCCTCGCCCGTGGCCAGTGAGAATTTTGCTCCATGCGCCCAGCATTCGATGGTCTCGTTATCAATAAAGCCTTCGCTGAGTGAGATTTCACCGTGCGAGCACTTGTCGTTGATTGCCTTAACCTCGCCCGCTTTGGTGCGAACAACCGCAATCGCATCTTCACCAATCTTCACGCGAATAGCCTTGCCCGGCTTGATGTCTTCTACAGCGCAAATGCGAACTGCCATTATGAACCGCTCCTTGCTAGCTCAGCTTCGATTGAATTACTCAACCTCTCACGAATCTGTTCATTATCGATCTGTTGAATAATCTCATTCAAGAATCCGCGAACAACCAGACGACGTGCTTCTGTCTCAGTGATACCTCGCGCCTGCAAATAGAAAAGCTGCTCATCGTCAAAGCGACCGGAAGCTGACGCGTGACCTGCACCTTCGATCTTTCCGGTCTCGATTTCAAGATTTGGAACGGAATCCGCGCGGGCTCCATCGGTCAGCAATAGATTGCGATTTAGTTCATAAGTGTCGGTGCCTTCGGCCGCCATGCGAATTAGCACGTCACCAACCCACACAGTGTGAGCCTTCTCGCCTTGCAGCGCCCCCTTATAGGTCACGCGAGATTTGCAGTTTGGAACTGCGTGATCTACGTAAAGGCGGTTTTCCAGGTACTGCCCCGCGTCGGCAAAATACATTCCAAGCATTTCAGTGTCTCCGCCTGGCTGAGTGAATTCAGTTGAACTGGCAACGCGCACGGTTTTTCCGCCAAGGCTGACCACGAGGTGCTTAAGTCGTGAGTTGCGTCCTAGGCGCGCCATCTGCGTTGAAGCGTGAATGCTTTGGTCGTCCCAATCTTGGATCGAGATCACAGTCAATTGAGCTTCGTCACCAACAACGATTTCAACGTTTTCAGCGAGTATCGCGTGACCCTTGTGGTCCAAGATGACTGTTGCCTCAGCGAAGGGTTTTGCATCGATGATGATGTGAACGGCGCTTGGCTCAGGAGATTCTGATGACAGTGAAATTTGAACATCGGATTTTTGGTTGCCAGGCAAGGTGACCAGGTAAGCCTGCTTGGCTGAACCCCACGCTGCAGCACTAGGGCGCTCCTCAGGAATTCCTGCTGAACCAAAAGCGGCGTTGTCTTGACCCACCCAGGAGGTGGTTACTCCGTCGCTGTGAGTGACTGCTAGGTCTCCAACAAACTCGGCGAGCGTGTCTGCATCGAGACCACCCAGGCGGTCTGCACTTAGGTAACGCCACTGTTCTTCGCGCGGTGAAACCGGTGGGAAGTCCGCGACGTTAGTTGAACGAAGTCTTTCGTAGCGTGTCTGAATCGGAACCCCAGCGCCATGGCTGTGCTCCGACAGTCCGTGTTGGGCTGTCTGCGTTACTGCACTCATTAACCAACAGCCCCTTCCATCTGCATCTCGATGAGCTTGTTTAACTCGAGTGCGTATTCCATTGGCAATTCTTTAGCGATTGGTTCGATAAAACCGCGAACGATCATGGCCATTGCCTCGTCTTCTGGTAACCCTCGAGACTGCAAGTAGAACAGCTGCTCTTCGCTCACGCGTGACACGGTTGCTTCGTGACCCATCGACACATCGTCTTCGCGAACGTCAACTGCCGGGTATGTGTCAGATCGTGAAATCGTGTCAACCAGCAAAGCGTCACATCGAACTGTGTTAGCTGAATGGTGAGCTCCAGGCATAACTTTAATTTCGCCGCGGTATGAAGTCCTTCCACCGCCGCGGGCGATTGACTTCGAAATAATTGAAGAGCTGGTGTACGGGGCCAGGTGAATCATTTTCGCGCCGGCATCCTGGTGCTGACCTTCGCCAGCGAAAGCAACCGAGAGCGTTTCACCGCGAGCGTGCTCGCCGGCCAAAATTACCGCAGGGTACTTCATGGTTACTTTTGAACCGATGTTTCCGTCGATCCACTCCATGGTCGCTCCCTCGTGAGCAATAGCACGCTTGGTAACTAGGTTGTAAACGTTGTTCGACCAGTTTTGAATGGTTGTGTAACGAACTCGAGCATTCTTCTTGATGATGATCTCAACCACTGCTGAGTGCAGCGAATCCGAGTTGTAAATTGGCGCAGTGCATCCCTCGATGTAGTGAACGTAAGAACCTTCATCGGCGATGATCAGAGTACGTTCAAACTGACCCATGTTCTCTGTGTTGATGCGGAAATAAGCCTGGAGAGGAATCTCAACGTGCACGCCCTTTGGAACGTATACGAAAGATCCTCCGGACCAAACTGCTGTGTTTAGTGCAGCGAATTTGTTGTCACCTGCAGGGATAACGGTGCCGAAATATTCCTGGAAAAGTTCTGGGTGTTCCTTCAGAGCTGTATCGGTGTCCAGGAAAATTACGCCTTGGCGTTCAAGTTCCTCGTTGATTTGGTGGTAAACCACCTCGGACTCGTACTGGGCCGCAACTCCGGCGACCAGGCGGTTTCGCTCTGCCTCCGGGATGCCTAGTTTTTCGTAGGTGTTCTTAATGTCATCAGGAAGGTCTTCCCAGCTGGTGGCCTGTCGTTCAGTTGAACGTACAAAGTACTTGATGTTGTCGAAATCTATGCCTGAAAGGTCAGAACCCCAGCTCGGCATCGGCTTCTTACCGAAATAATCAAAGCCCTTTAGTCGGCGCTCAAGCATCCACTCTGGTTCGCTTTTCAGTTCCGAAATGTTCTTGACCACTGCCTCATTGATGCCCCGCTTGGCGCTTTCACCAGCTGCATCTTTGTCGTGCCAGCCAAATTCGTATACTCCAAGGCTGTCTAGTTCTGGGCGTTCAATGATGATGTCGGACAAGCCGGCCTCCTGTATTCGGTTTCAGATTCGAGTGGTTATCTCGGTCTGCCTGGATCTCTATTTTCAACTGTCTCAAGGCGTTCAGCATTCCCGCCAACCTAGTGGCTAGGCCTGTGCGAAGATTGCCTTCAAGGAATCAGATTGAGTTGAAATAACTCGAGACTTCCTAAAGTTTACTTCTGCGTGGTGCTAATTGTTAGCCCCGCAATAGGAAAGGTCGCTTCGGTTGTTTTCAAAGCTTCAAAAATGGGCTGTTTTCTCGAGTGCCAGGGTCCCCCTTTACGTTTGGGCGTCACTGGTAAGCCAAATTTTGATAGTTGTCACCGGCGGTATCGTTCGGCTTACCGGCTCTGGCTTGGGCTGCCCAACCTGGCCGAAATGCACCGAGGATTCGTTGACCACGGTTCCCGAAATGGGCATCCACGGAGTTATCGAATTTGCCAATCGCCTGTTGACCTTCGTGCTCGCTCTGATTGCCCTGCTTACGTTCCTGACCATTTTGGCCCTGGGAAAGGAATTACGAAAAGGATTGGCAGTCCCAGCATTCTTTTTGGGCCTGGGTATCCCAGCTCAAGCGATTCTTGGCGGATTCACTGTTTTGACCCAGTTGAACCCATGGTTCGTTGGCGCCCACTTTGTGCTCAGTGGCATCATGATTTCAATTGCGGCCCTGCTGGTTTTCCGAGCCCTCCCGCCGAAGCACGTTCCGGTCATGCCTGCGATTTGGCGAACCGCTAACCCGATTGCATTAGTGGGAGCAGTAACCGTTTTAATTGGGGTTTTGGTGACCGGGGCCGGCCCGCATTCAGGCGACGCCAATAGTGTTCGCAACGGTTTAGACCTTGAAATTTGGCAACACCTGCACAGCTACCCCGGCTATCTATTGCTTTTGCTAACCCTCATCCAACTTGGACTGCTATCGAAGCGCGATAAGGCTGGTCTCGAGCGCAGCTACCAGCTCAAGGTTTCAGCTTGGTTGGTAGTGACTACGATCGCGCAGGCGCTGATCGGTGTTATTCAGGCTCGACTGGGAGTGCCGGCTGGCTTGGTCGCGTTGCACATGCTTGGCGCTTCTGTTATCTGCGCACTACTTACCTTTCAGTGGCTAGCAATTCGCGGGAAGAGCAAATAGTCAATGGCTAGGGTCTTCTGGTTTCGTCGTGATCTTCGTCTCCAAGACAATGTCGCCCTGAATGTTGCAATCGCAGGAGCGCAGCAAGACGGTGACAACCAGGTATGCGGTCTCTATGCAGTCAACACCGATGACTTTCACCAACTAAGTGGCATTCGTCAGTGGTCGCTGTATGCGTCACTAGATTCCCTGGGCGCCAGCATGAACAGGAAGTTGACCATTCAACACGGCTCGGTAGCGGATTCAATCCTGAAAGTAGCTCAAGCGGCAAATTCGAAAACTGTACATGCAACCCGAGCCTTTGACCCTGCGGGCATTTCCGAACAAAACGCCGTAGGGGTTGAATTAGAGAAACACGGGATTTTTCTTCAGCTCGATGACAGTTACTACGCTGTGGCTCCAGGCACGGTCCAAAAATCGGATGGCACTCCATATCGCGTATACACACCGTTCTACAACAACTGGCTCCAAGCCGGTTGGTCGGCCCCGGTTGCGCTCGCCGCAGGCTTTGATTGGTTTGAACCGGTGGATTGCCACGGAAAGCCGACTCCAAGTAAGCCAGCTCCATTCGAGGTAAAGGCGGGCGAGGCTTTTGCCCTCAGAACCTGGGGCAGATTTAAGGAACGTGCGTTATTCAACTACGACGAACTTAGGAATCGCGCGGACCTAAGTGGCACGTCCCACCTGAGCCACGCTCTTGCCTTCGGAGAAATTCATCCGCGTACTTTGCTTGCCGACCTCGCTGACACACCTGGCCACAATGTTTATCGAAAAGAAATCGCCTGGCGCGAGTTTTACGCAGATGTTCTTTGGCACAATCAGCACACCACGGTGGATTATTACGAACCACGTTTCAAGCAAATGCGATACGACTCGGGAGCAACTGCAGAGTCGAAGTTGCGTGCTTGGCAACAAGGGCAAACCGGTTTTCCGATGGTCGATGCTGGCATGCGTCAACTGCTGACTACCGGATGGATGCACAACCGAGTGCGCATGATTGTCGCGTCGTTTCTGGTGAAGGACCTGCATCTCGAGTGGCAACACGGGGCATCATGGTTTGAAGAGCATCTGAGTGATTTTGATCCGGCATCTAACTCCCACGGCTGGCAATGGACCGCCGGTTGTGGCACCGACGCAAGCCCTTACTATCGCGTGTTTAATCCCATCATGCAGGGATACAAATTCGACCCCGATGGAAATTACGTGCGCAAGTACATTCCAGAACTTGGGCATATCGAAGGCAAGGAAGTTCACGAACCTTGGTTATTGGTGGATGGTTTGGCCCACGGGTACCCCGCACCAATTTTGGATCACGCTGTAGAGCGAGAAGAATCGCTGAGGCGATTAGAGGAAATTAAAGTTTCCAAGTCTTAGGGTGCTGCGAAAAACTCGACTCGCTACTCCAGCTAGATGTTTATCCGCACTAGGACATCTAGCGCTACAGCAACAAACAGCGCCGTCAAATAAAGATTTGACAGGTGAAACAAATTCATCGGTTTCGCTAGTTCACCCTTGTTGCCCTCTTTGTAAAGACGATATGCCGCCAAAATAAACCACGCGCTGCCAACAACAGCGGTGAGCCCATAGATGAGCCCCATCCCCGCTACCGGAATCAGTAGCAGGGTGCTTGCAGCGACCGCCCAGGAGTAAATCAAAATTTGCTGCACAACGGTCTTGGTGCTGCGCACTACTGGCAACATCGGGACCTTTGCCGCTGCATAATCTGCACTGTATTTCACAGAAAGTGGCCAGTAATGTGGCGGCGTCCATAAGAAAATCACCAGAAATAAGACCCACGCCGAGGCCGAGACTTCCCCGGTCACCGCCGCCCAACCGATCAGCACTGGAGCGGCGCCTGCTGCCCCTCCCCAAACTATGTTCTGCGGGGTTCTCCGTTTCAGAATCAGGGTGTAAATCAAGACATAAAACAGGAGCGCGCCCAAGGAAATCATTGAGGCAAGCCAATTGACGAGCAGCCCAAGCCAGAGAATCGAGACCAGGCCAAGGATCCATGAGAAAGTCAGTGCCTCGCGGCCCGATAACTGGCCCGTGACAAGGGGCCTATTTTTGGTTCGACCCATGATTTTGTCAATATCGGTGTCGATGTAGCAATTGAACGAATTTGCTGAACCGGCGCTAAAGGCACCACCGATGAGGGTGGCCAGCACGAGCCATAGGTCTGGGATACCGCCCTGCGCCAAAACCATGGTTGGCAGAGTCGTGATTAGTAGTAGCTCAATCACACGAGGCTTGGTTAGCGCCAAATACGCCTTGAACTTTACGCCCAGCGTGACCCCATTGCCGGAAAGCGTTGGATTGGTTGGGGATTTGGTTGGATTAGCCATCCCAATAAGTCTAAATGCTTCGGCAAGCCGAGGTTCGCTGCCTATCTGAAAACAAGTGCCGTGTAGACTGGTTCCCAGACGGAATCTGGCTGACAGGGATGACTAGGCCTTCGATTATCCCGTTTTAGGCAACGTCGCCATTTCAATTATTTGTTTGAAATCTATTTATTACTAGGAGACTCCCTTGTCAGCATTCCAGTGGACCGAACTTGACTCAAAGGCTGTAGACACCGCACGCATTCTTGCCGCGGACGCGGTTGAAAAGGTTGGCAATGGCCACCCTGGAACAGCCATCAGCCTTGCTCCGGTTGCCTATCTCTTGTTCAACAAGGTAATGCGTCACGATCCAAAAGATGAAAAATGGTTAGGTCGCGACCGCTTTATCCTCTCTGTGGGCCACAGCTCGCTCACCATCTACAACCAGCTTTACCTTCACGGGTACGGCCTAGAACTCGATGACCTACAGGCGCTTCGCACCTGGGGGTCCGCAACACCTGGGCACCCTGAGTACGGTCACACCAAGGGCGTTGAAATCACAACCGGTCCCCTGGGTCAAGGTTTGGCTTCAGCAACCGGTTTCGCATATGCTGCGCGTTTCGAACGCGGGTTGTTCGATCCAAAGGCTGCAGAGGGACAATCGCCCTTCGATCATTTTGTTTACGTTATCGCCGGTGATGGCGACATGCAGGAAGGTGTGACCGCCGAGGCCGCATCGCTTGCAGGACACCAGCAACTTGGCAACTTGGTGGTCATTTATGATTCAAACCAAATCTCTATCGAAGACGACACCAATATTGCATTCACCGAAGACCTTTCTAAGCGCTATGAATCATACGGTTGGCACACACAGGTAGTTGATTGGAAGAAAACAGGTAATTACGTCGAAGACATCGCAGAGCTTTACGCGGCGATTGAAAAGGCAAAGTCGGTAACTGATAAGCCGTCTCTGATTACCCTGCGAACCGTTATCGGTTGGCCGTCGCCTAAGAAGCAAAACACCGGCAAGATTCACGGTTCCGCTTTGGGTGCCGAAGAACTCGCGGGATTGAAGAGTGCGCTTGGTTTTGATCCTGAAAAAACATTCGAAGTTGCTCCAGAAGTTATCGCACACACTCGCGGGTACCAAGCGCACGCCGACAAGGTTCGCACTGCTTGGGATGCATCGTTCGATGCCTGGGCCTCAGAAAATCCTGAAAAGAAAGCGCTTCTTGATCGGGTTGTTTCGGGCGCAACACCAGAAGGCCTCGAGCAGGCTCTTCCAAAATTCGAGAGTGGAAGTTCTGTTTCAACACGCGTTGCATCTGGAAAAGTAATCAACGCGATTGCTGAAGTAATGCCAGAACTTTGGGGTGGCTCCGCCGACCTCGCCGATTCAAACATGACCACAATCACTGGTGCAAAATCTTTTGTGCCTTCTGAATGGTCTACCCATGAGTGGTCGGGTGACAAGTATGGTCGCGTTCTCCACTTTGGTATTCGCGAGCACGCAATGGGTTCGATTCTGAACGGTATCGTGCTTCACGGAAACACTAGAGCGTTCGGTGGAACTTTCTTGATCTTTAGCGACTATATGCGCCCGGCTGTGCGATTGGCGGCCCTGATGGGTGTGCCATCGATTTTCGTTTGGACCCATGACTCTGTTGCTCTTGGCGAAGACGGACCTACCCATCAACCGATTGAGCAGCTTGCAACATTGCGTGCGATACCAAACTTGGACATCGTTCGTCCGGCTGACGGAAATGAAACTGCTTACGCGTGGAAGACAGTTCTTGAGCGCCGTAAGGGGCCATCGGGCCTCGCATTGAGCCGTCAGAACCTTCCTGTATTCGCGCGTGGTGAAGCCGATGAAACTGGTGTTGTTTACGCCGGAGCAGATCAAACTTCAAAGGGCGCATACACATTGCTCGAAGCTGCCAACGGTAAGCCTCAGGTCATTTTGATCGCAACAGGATCTGAAGTTGAAATTGCAGTTGCCGCAAGAATTCAACTCGAGTCAGCAGGAATCGCAACTCGTGTTGTTTCGGCTCCCTGCCTCGAGTGGTTTGATGAGCAGTCTGCCGCATACCGAGAGCAGGTATTGCCATCGAGCGTAAAAGCAAAGGTTTCAGTGGAGGCCGGTCTTTCGCTTGGTTGGACCAAGTACGTTGGACCGTTTGGTCAGAGTGTTTCAATCGAACACTTCGGAGCATCGGCAGATGCCAAAACTTTGTACCGCGAATTCGGAATGACCGCCGAAGCGGTTGTCTCAGCCGCAAAATCAACAATCGCTGCGCTGTAACCAATAGAGCTTAGAGAAAAGAGAAAATTCACATGTCAACAAATCCACTAGCTCAACTTTCTGCAAATGGTGTCAGTATTTGGTTGGACGACCTATCACGTTCACGCATCACCTCGGGAAGCCTAAAAGACCTGATCACAAATCGATCGGTTTCTGGCGTAACTACCAACCCAACTATCTTCGCCGGAGCCCTTGCAAAGGGCGAGGGCTATCAAACCCAGGTTGCAGAATTAGCAGCTGCCGGCGCTGACGCGACCGAAGCAATCTTTGCAATCACAACCAAGGACGTCGCAGATGCGTGCGATATTTTCGCTGGCGTCTACGCTTCTTCGAACGGCTTTGATGGCCGTGTGTCGATTGAGGTTGAGCCTGGTTTGGCTAATGATGCCGCGGGCACCATCAAGCAGGCCAAGGAGCTTTTTGCTGCAGTAAACCGTGAAAACGTCATGATTAAAATTCCTGCTACCAAGCCGGGACTGACTGCAATCACATCGGTTATTGCCGAGGGCATTAGCGTAAACGTGACATTGATTTTCTCGCTGGCGAGATACCGCGAAGTAATCGCGGCTTATATCGAGGGTGTGAAGCAAGCCAAGTCAAACGGTCACGATGTTTCAAAAATTCATTCGGTGGCATCGTTCTTCGTTTCGCGCGTAGACACTGAAATAGACAAGCGTCTAGAGGCTGCTGGTAAGCCAGAGCTAAAGAGCAAGGCGGCGCTTGCTAATGCCCGATTGGCTTATGAGGTTTTTGAGCAAGAGTTTGCAACCGAGGTATGGGCTGAGCTTTCATCTGCGGGTGCCAATGTTCAGCGTCCACTGATGGCGTCAACCGGAGTAAAGGATCCTGCCCTGCTTGACACGTTATACGTGACCGAGTTGGTAGCCCCACAACTGGTTAACACAATGCCTGAGAAGACCATGGAAGCTGTTTACGATCACGGTGTAGTTCCTGAAGCCTCTATCACCAACAACTACTCTGACGCGCGCGAAGTTCTGGCTGCCGTTGCTGCCGCGGGAGTTTCCCTAGATGCTGCAACTCAGTTGCTTGAAGATGAAGGTGTTGAAAAATTCATCGTCTCTTGGGGCGAACTTGTTGAGACAGTTGATTCAGCATTGAAGGCCGCTAAGTAATGACACTAAAAGTCGTAGTAGCAGGGACTGCCGCTGCAGCAGTTGCTAACACCATCGGCGACCTCGTGGCAGATAAAGTTGCCAGTCGCATTGCAGCCAAGGATTTCACGCTTTGGGGTAAAGATGCAGAGGCTGAATCGTCTATTCGGTTGGGTTGGGTGACTTCGCCTTTTGATTCTTCTCCCCTGGTGGAATCTATCCTTGCTCTCAAATCTGAATTTAGCGAAAAGGGCATAGTCCGCTTCGTTCTCTGTGGAATGGGCGGGTCATCGCTAGCTCCCGAGGTGATTACTCGTACCGCAGGTGTCGAGTTAGTAGTTCTTGACTCAACAGATGCTGATCAGGTTGGCTCTGCTCTTGCAGGCGATCTGAGCAAGACCGCGGTAATAGTTTCATCTAAATCGGGTTCTACAGTTGAGACCGATTCACAAAAGCGGGTTTTCGAAAAAGCTTTCACTGATGCCGGCATAGATAAGACAGACCGCATCGTGGTTGTGACTGATCCAGGATCACCGATGGAACAGGCAGCAAAAGCTGACGGCTACAGAGTTTTCAACGCCGACCCAACTGTCGGAGGCCGCTATTCTGCGCTAACTGCTTTTGGGCTGGTACCTTCTGGCTTGGCCGGAGCGGACATAGCAACCCTGCTGCGGGATGCACAAGAGGTTGCAGATTTGCTCTCTAGGGACTCCGATCAGAACCCGGGATTGGTTCTTGGAGCGGCACTCGCGCGCACCCCCGGCGAGATGGGCAATCGCGACAAAATCGGTATCGTTGCCGACGGCACGCACATTGTTGGCTTCGGCGACTGGGCTGAACAACTCATCGCCGAATCAACCGGAAAACAATCCAAGGGAGTCTTACCCGTTGTGCTGGAGCCAAGAAGCGCGGAGTTGCATTCCGGACTCGCCGACTTGCTTGCTATTTATGTGCAGTCAGATGCCAAGCCTGTGGCTGGAGACGCGGTGTCAGTTTCAGGACCTCTCGGGGCCCAGTTCATGCTTTGGGAATTTGCCACCGTTGTGGCAAGTCGCTTGATTGGCATCAACCCGTTTGACCAGCCGGATGTTGAATCCGCAAAGATTGCAGCTCGAGGAATGCTTGAGCAGCGAGATGAAGTGGTCTCCCCGCTTTTCTCGGCTGATTCGATTGAGGTTCGCGCTAACGAGCTAGAGATTTCTGGGTCGAGCATTTCGGATGCTCTCCAATCGCTGTTGCAAAAACTCGATGACGACGAGGGCTACGTTTCCATCCACGCATATTTGGATAGAACTTCAGTACCTGAGGCGGCGGAACTTCGCGATCTAATTGCTAACAAGACTCGCCGGCCGGTTACCTTCGGTTGGGCACCCCGGTTTTTGCACTCGACTGGTCAGTACCACAAGGGTGGGCCGCGCCAGGGTATCTATCTTCAGATTGTTTCGCAGGCTCAGCAAGATATCCAGGTTCCGGGGCGTGACTTTAGTTTTGGAGAGCTGATTGCTTCGCAGGCTGCTGGCGACGCAAAGGTTTTAGGTGCGCTGGGTCGTCCCGTGCTTACCCTCACACTCGCAGATGCTAAAGCTGGTATCGCGGCGATAAAGAATGCAATTTAGGAAGAAGTCCGCTTCATGAGCAAAACCTACGCCGGAAATAATCCGCTGCGCGACCCAGACGATCGTCGCTTAAATCGCATTGCTGGTCCAAGCAGTTTGGTCATTTTTGGAGTGACCGGTGACTTGTCGCGTAAAAAACTAATGCCAGCTGTGTATGACCTGGCAAATCGTGGACTATTGCCCGCAGGGTTTTCTTTGGTTGGCTTTGCTCGCCGCGAGTGGAAAAACCAAGATTTCGGCAAAGTCGTTAAGGAATCGGTTAAGCAATTTGCTCGAACCCCTTGGAATGAATCGGTTTGGAAGCAATTATCGGAAAACATTCGGTTTGTGTCGGGCGAGTTCAATGATGACGCCGCGTTTGATCGGCTCAAAGCAACAATCGATGAATTGGACGCAAAAGTAGGTACAAATGGCAATCACGCCTTTTATCTTTCTATTCCGCCTAAGGATTTCACTCAGGTCTGTCAGCAACTAAAGAGATCCGGGCTAGCTCATGCGCAACCGGATGAATTCCGCCGCGTGGTGATCGAAAAGCCATTCGGTCACGATTTGGAGTCCTCACGAAAACTAAATGATGTGGTGGAATCTGTATTCCCTCCTGACGCAGTATTTCGCATTGACCACTATCTAGGTAAAGAGACCGTTCAAAATATTCTTGCGCTACGTTTCGCAAACATGCTTTTTGAGCCGCTGTGGAATTCAAACTATATCGACCACGTTCAAATCACTATGGCCGAGGACATCGGTGTTGGTGGTCGAGCCGGCTACTACGACGGAATTGGCGCCGCGCGTGATGTAATTCAGAATCACCTGCTCCAACTTCTAGCGCTTACCGCCATGGAAGAACCGGTTTCTTTTGATGCGGCCGATTTGCGAGCCGAAAAAGAAAAGGTACTTTCAGCGGTTCGAGTGCCTAAGGACATCGGCAAGCACACCGCCCGCGGTCAATACGCCGGCGGTTGGCAAGGTGGAGAGAAAGTAACCGGCTTCCTTCAGGAAGAGGGAATGAATCCAAAATCGGTTTCTGAAACCTACGCGGCAATGCGCCTAGACATTAACACCCGTCGCTGGGCCGGAGTGCCTTTCTATCTTCGAGCCGGAAAACGACTGGGTCGCCGAGTTACTGAAATCGCAGTCGTATTTAAACGTGCTCCGCAGCAGTTATTCGCCGAAAGTCAAACCAGCGCGCAAGGACAAAACGCCTTGGTCATTCGCGTGCAGCCGGACGAAGGAATCACAATTCGTTTTGGTTCAAAGGTGCCGGGCATCGGTACGCAGGTTCGCGATGTCACGATGGACTTCGGATATGGACACGCCTTTACCGAAGCAAGTCCTGAAGCTTACGAGCGATTGATTCTCGATGTTCTGCTAGGCGACCCACCACTGTTCCCGCGTCACGAGGAGGTCGAATTGTCTTGGAAAATTCTTGACCCAATCGTCAACTTCTGGGAAAAGAAGGGCAAGCCGGAGCAGTATCGCCCCGGCACATGGGGCCCAACCTCCGCAGACGAAATGATGGCCCGCGATGGCCGCGAATGGAGAATTCCGTGATCATCGATCTTGATAACACGACCATCAGCAAAGTCTCTAAGCGAATCGTTCAAATTCGTGAACAGGGCGGCGTGGTGGCTTTGGGTCGCGTGCTGACCTTGGTGATAGAAACGGACTTCAATGGCATTGAGCCTGCTATTAAGGCCGCTAATGATGCTTCGCGCGAGCACCCTTGTCGAATTATTGTTCTGGCCGACGACAACGCGAAAAGCAAGAAGAACGCGCGATTGGATGCGCAAATTCGAGTGGGCGGTGATGCGGGTGCCTCCGAGGTTATCGTCTTGCGCGCCTACGGCGAGGCAGCGATTGATCCAGAGAGCCTAGTTACTGGCTTGCTGCTTCCAGACGCTCCTGTCGTGGCCTGGTGGCCGGGCCAGGCACCAAAGAATGCGGCTGAATCGGCTGTGGGGCGAATCGCCACACGAAGAATTACCGATGCGCTGAGCCAAAAAGATGCCCGGGCACACTTCAAGAACTTAGCTAAGACCTATCAGCCAGGCGATAGCGATTTTGCCTGGACTCGACTTACCGTCTTAAGAACTCAACTGGCGAACATGCTAGATCAACCACCTTACGACCGTGTTCTATCAGCCGAAATTGTTGGAGCGCAAAACTCTCCAAGCATCGACTTGCTTGCGGCCTGGCTAGAGCTAAAACTCAAAATAAAAGTGAAGATAACCCGCACTACTCCGGCTAAATCAATCAACATAATCAAGAGCATTAAGTTAATTCGAAAATCGGGAACCATCGAGATTAATCGTGATGTTTTGGATAAGGCAGTCCTCGTGCAGCCTTCGCAGCCGACAAGGGAAATATCGCTTCCTCGCCGCAGTTTGCGTGATTGTCTAAGCGAAGATCTTCGTCGTTTGGACCCTGATGATCTTTTTGGCGAAGTGATTACGAAGAGTTTCGGTTCTACTCCAAAGATAACTACCCAAACCAAGTCCTTGGCTAAGAAGAGATAGCAAATTGACTAAGAGAGTCGTGCATCGTTTCCCAGATGCCAATGCAGTTGCAGAAAGCGTCGCTGCCAAGATCCTAGAAAAATTAGAGTCACTGCTTAAGACCAAAAACGAAGTTCACTTGGTTCTGACCGGTGGATCCGTAGGGATTCAAACTTTGGCGTCAATGAACTCGAACCAAAAACTAAACGACGTTGATTTCACGAAAGTCCATCTTTGGTGGGGCGATGAAAGATTTGTTAGTGCGCAAAGCTCAGATCGAAATTCTTTGCAAGCGAAAAATGCCTTACTTAAGTACCTAAAGCTAGACCCAAACAAAGTGCACGAGTTCCCGGCCTCTGATCAAGGACTGTCCCTAAGTGAAGCCGAAGTGTATTTTGCTGGACAGGTTTCTTCAATTTCACCTAAGTTCGACCTAGTTCTGCTCGGAATGGGGCCAGACGGCCACGTAGCAAGTCTTTTCCCTGGTAAACCAGAGCCCGCGGACGGACTTTGGGTTATTGCGGAGCACGACTCCCCTAAGCCACCAGCACAAAGGCTGTCGTTCTCATACGAAGCTCTGAATTCCGCTGATGAAGTTTGGTTTGTTGTTGCTGGTGCCGATAAACAAGATGCGGTCGCGGTAGCTATGGGCGATAACCCGGAACAATTACCCGTGGGTCGCGTGAATGGAAAAGTACTAACTCAATGGTTTATTGATTCCACTGCAGGTACAAAGGTTTTTGGCTGCTAGCTACTTCTTTTTCGAAACTTTTGCGGCTGGTTTTGCTGCAGTTTTTTTCGCGGCTTTCACAACTGGCTTGACTGCTGATTTAGCAGGAGCTTTGGATGGGCTTTTCGAAGCGGATTTTGCAGTAGCTTTCTTTACATCCTTTACCGGCTTTACCGGAACAACTGGTTTGACTGCTGGCTTTGCCGCAGCTTTTGCGGCTGCGCTTGCCTTCTTGGTAGCTGCTTTTGCCGCTTCTTTCGCAGCTACTTTTGCCTCTTCGGCCAGGCGAATCCGGCGCTCACGAACAGCGGCAACGGCCTCTTCCAAAAGTTCTTTGGCTTCCGTTGCGGTGCGACGCTCCTTAACATACGCGAGGTGCGTCTTGTATGGTTCATGCTTGGCAATTACTGGCGGGTTTGCCTTGTCCTGCCCGGCAGGTAGTCCGCAGCTCGGGCAGTCTAGGAGTTCGGGAATTTCGGCTAGATCAACCGCTGCAGCATACTGAGGACTGTATTCGTGACCTGCGGCGCAGTAATAGCTAACCGTGATTCGCTCGGCTTTAAAGCCACGATCCTGCTCACCCATCGGACCCGCGCCAACGCGCGAACCTCGAATTGCTGATCCCCCGGTGCTCATCTATAGGCCTCTATTAACTTCCTTGGAGAAACTAACCGACTAGGTTGAATCGGTTGAATAGTCCCAAAGTGATGATCACAACAACCCAAACGATGCCGAGAATGATTGTGATGCGATTCAGGTTTCGTTCTGCAACGCCCGAAGAGGACATTGTGCTACTAACGCCACCACCAAACATGTCAGATAAGCCACCGCCACGACCCTTGTGAAGCAAGATCATTAGGGTCAGCAAAAGGCTGGTGATTGCTAGTAGCACGTGAAGTGCGATCTGTAGCGCTGCCATGGTTATAAGTCCTTTAAATTAGGGTTCTACGAAATTATAGAGCGATGTGCTTCTGGAAACGAGCAATACCGCTGAACTCATCGGCATCTAGGCTTGCTCCGCCCACCAAAACACCGTCTACTTCACTGCTACGAAGGAAGCCAGCGACGTTATTGGCCTTTACGGAGCCCCCATAGAGAATGCGGGTTGCGTCGGCTATTTCGGGACCGTGTTCACTTGAAATCGCCTCGCGAATCTTGCCACATACTGCGGCTGCCTCTTCCGGGGTGGCAACCTTTCCAGTGCCAATAGCCCAAACAGGCTCATACGCAATGGCAAAGTCGCCCATCTTCTCGTGGCCAGCAAGAGCGGCCAAGGTTTGACGAACTGGAACTGCACTTTGGCCTTCCGACTCAAGCTCTTCTAATGTTTCGCCAACGCAGATCACGGGAACGATACCGTGGCGGAAGGCTGCGGCCGTTTTGGCTTGAACAGTTTCGTCGTTTTCCAAGTGGTATTGGCGACGCTCGCTGTGGCCGATAAGGACGTACTTGACATCTAGTTTCTTCAGAAAAGCTCCGGAAACCTCGCCTGTGAAGGCTCCTGAATCGAATTTTGAAAGGTCTTGCGCACCCAAGCCAAGTTCAATCTTGTCTGCGTCCATCAAGGTTTGAACGCTGCGGATGTCGGTAAACGGAGGGAAGACTACTACTTCGCAACTCTTGTAGTCGTGCGCAGCATCACGGAGAGTCCAAGATAGCTTCTGCACGAGAGCTATCGCCTGCTGGTGATCCAAGTTCATCTTCCAGTTTCCAGCGATTAGTGGAATTCGTGTCATTGATCTTTACCTTTTTCTGAATTCGGGATTGAAGTCTTAGTTGAGAATTTCTAGTCCTGGCAGTTTTTTGCCTTCTAGGAATTCAAGGCTTGCCCCGCCGCCGGTGGAGATGTGCCCAAATTGCTGATCTTCGAAGCCAAGGATTCGAACCGCAGCGGCTGAGTCGCCTCCGCCAACAACGCTTAGGCCACTGACTTCAGTCAGCGCTTTGGCCACCGCACGAGTGCCATTTGCGAACTTGTCAATCTCAAAGACCCCCATCGGCCCGTTCCAAAAGACTGTTTTCGCCGATGCGATTTCGGCCGCGAAACGAGCTGCCGATTCCGGGCCAATGTCTAAGCCAAGTCCGGTTGCTCCGAAAGGCGATGATTCAATTGCGTTAGATGCAGTTACTGCAACTTCTGCGTCTGCACCAAACTTTGAAGCCACAACAATATCGGTTGGCAAAATTACTTCTACGCCAAGATCGGCTGCGCGCTTCAGATATTCTTTGCAGGTTTCTATCTGATCAACTTCTAAAAGCGAAGCGCCGACTTTGTGTCCCTGTGCTGCCAGGAAGGTAAAGACCATTCCACCGCCGACCAAAAGCTTGTTTACAGTTGGCAGCAGGTGATCAATGACGCCGAGTTTGTCGGAAACCTTTGAGCCGCCAAGCACCACAGCGTAAGGTCGCTCTGGTGTGCTGGTTAGGCGAGTAAGAACCTCAAGTTCTTTCTCAATCAATAGACCACAGGCAGAAGGTAGAGCCTTTGCCAATTCATACACCGATGCCTGTTTGCGGTGCACCACGCCAAAGCCGTCGCTCACGAAGAAATCACCGAATGCGGCTAGTTTCGCGGCAAAAGCCTCTCGTTCGCCTTCGTCTTTGCTGGTCTCCCCAGGATTGAATCGGAGGTTTTCAAGGACCACTACCCCGCCGTTGTCGAGTGCTTTTACGGCACCCTTTGCTTCGCTACCAACGGTATCGGAGGCAAAGAATACTGGCTGGCCAAGTAATTCTCCGAGTCGAATTGCTGCCGGCTCAAGGGAATACTTTGCATCGGGTGCACCCTCGGGGCGACCAAGGTGTGAAATTACAACAACCTTTGCCCCTTGATCTACCAAGTACTTGATTGTTGGAACGGATGCCACGATGCGACCATCATCGGTGATGCGAGTTCCATCTAGTGGAACGTTTAGGTCGCAGCGGATTACTACCCGCTTTCCGTCAAGACTTGGCAGGTCGGAGAGTGTACGCATTTTGATCTATCGGTTTGAAGTGGATTACTTTAGCTTGCTAGCTACAAGTTCGGTTAGTTCAACCAAACGGTTTGAGTAACCCCACTCGTTGTCGTACCAAGAGCTGATCTTAACAGTGCGACCAATCACCTTGATCAAGCCCGCGTCAACGATTGACGAGTGTGGGTCGGTCACGATGTCGCTTGAAACGATTTCGTCTTCGGTGTACTTCAAGATTCCAACCATCGGGCCAGACTCTGAAGCTTCCTTGTATGCAGCCTTGATTTGTTCAACTGTCACATCAGTCTTTGAAACCAAAGTTAGGTCGGTGATCGAGCCGGTAGGAACTGGCACGCGAAGAGCATATCCGTCTAGCTTGCCCTTAAGTTCTGGAAGCACAAGGCCGATTGCCTTAGCAGCACCGGTTGATGAAGGAACAATGTTGATCGCAGCGGCACGTGCACGACGAAGGTCTCCGTGTGGGCCGTCCTGAAGGTTCTGATCGGCGGTGTACGCGTGAACTGTTGTCATCAAACCGTTTTCAATTCCAAATTTGTCATTGAAAACCTTTGCGAAAGGTGCGAGACAGTTAGTGGTGCAAGATGCGTTCGAGATGATGTGGTGCTTCGCTGAGTCGTATTCGTGGTCGTTGACGCCGATTACGAAAGTTGCTGCGTCGCCGGTTGCAGGAGCCGAGATGATTACCTTCTTGGCGCCAGCGGTGATGTGAGCCTGTGCCTTCTCTGCGTCGGTGAAGCGACCGGTTGACTCGATAACGATGTCAACGCCTAGCTCGCCCCAAG
>ERZ650308.539-NODE-539-length-20445-cov-5.538401_pt1 | contig 20445 bp, 44 predicted proteins | sample MGYA00376244_ERZ650308 | MGnify/ENA primary metagenome ERZ650308 (study PRJEB26733, sample SAMN07839295) | wastewater metagenome | biome: small river; feature: stream; material: water | place: USA: North Carolina | collected 2016-04-26 ... | reverse complement strand
CGAAGACACTCTTTCCCTACACGACGCTCTTCCGATCTAATCTTTTGAAATCTTTTATGAATTGCTCATTCTGATATGGGTCTCTGTCTTTACCAACAGTCAGAAACAATCTTATATCGCTATCACTAAATTCCAGCAATTCAGATTCCAAATCAAAGTGTTTGTTGAGAAACTTGAACTGCCCATCTGTTAGCTGTTTCTTCAATGAATCTATGAATGCTGACCTCTTCATTACAGAAACAAATTGTTTACATGAATTATATTTTGTGTATTGTTGAGTTTCTTTGAACCTGCAAATGCATAATTTTCTGAATCTCCATATTCTTCTGCAAATATTACATCAGCATCAGCTTTTGATTCTGCATTCACAATAGCAAACTGTGGTTTCTTGCCAACTGTCCAATGATAAACATACTGGCTTAATTTAGCTTTCTTAGCAGCTAATTTTGTTTTTCTGTTTTCTAAATACCTTGCTACATAATCATTAGTATATAAAATCAACCTATCAGCTAATTTGATTGCATCTCTGTGTAAACCCTCTGATTGCTTACCTACTGTGAATCTTGGTATATCATATACATCTAAAACAATCAACTTTTGTTCATCAACCAATATCTTCTTCATACATTTGCAGCCATTGTTAACTTCAAACAATCCTGTTTCTTTCAATGTTTTGGAAAATGGAAATTTATATCCGCTTTCTATTGCTGCTTGTAATAATGCAGCGAATGCAATGAATCTTGATTTGATTATTTGTTTTTCTGAATTTGACATATATATTTGTTTTGCTATGTTTAACTTTGTTAAAATGAAGAAGCACCCTTTTCAGAGTGCCCCTTCTGTGTAATCAAAACTATCTTTTAATTGTTGCAAAGCATGTATTTAGCTAATTGCTTCCAATCATTTGTTGCAAAGTCTTCCATGTCCTCTTCTTCATATTTGAAGTTATCTTTTGCACCTACTTTGAGGTTTATCACCTTCTCCAATGAACGCAGACTCAATTCTCTCACATTGTCAAGATTATCCTGTATAACCTGCAGTGCTTCTATTTTGTCTTCAAGTGGAACCATAAACATGAATTCTTTTGAATTGTGTAATATGAACTCCATCCTTGCCATGATATCCTGACGTGACATCGATAAATCAATACACATTGAACGTGATAATAGTGCTTGATCCATGCTTTTCTGGTCTCTGTTTGAGATGAATATAACCCTGCCTGTGAATACAAAACTGTCTGGTAATGTTTCATCTGAACTCTTTGTGATCCAGTGGATTTCTCTCTCATCATAGCTATCCAGTGCACCTTTCAACAGGTTTTTGGCTATCGGGTCTAATAATACCTCATCACAATCATCAAAAACAATGATTTTGTCTTGATTTTCGTACAATGTTCTGTACAAACCACGTGGCGTAGAAAACCCTTTGATATATACATAATCTTCACGGTTTGTCAATTGTCTTCTGCGTAATTCACGCTTTACACAATATGTTTTACCCAAACCACCTGCACCTGTTACTATCAGTGATACGGCATTTCCTTTCAATACCATTCTCACCAATTGCTGTAAGAATTCAAAACGCTTGTTTATATCCCACTCAGAATTTGCTGCTGGTGTAAGTGCTGTCCCATTTGGGTTTGCTGTTATTCTGAAGTCTGTTCCGACCTCTCCAACTTTTTGGATTGATTTGTACTCCCTTTCATAAGCTTTGCCATCTGTATTGGATTTGATGTAAGCCTTACCATTTGGACAATGGTGGTCGTAAGTGCCTTGTAATAATTGTCCTTCTCTTGTGGAGAACATCACTTGGTCTCCTTTTACGAAATTGTTTGGATTCATTGTAGTTTTGATTTTTGTATTTTTATGTATTAAATTCCGTCTGATAAGCACATTAACAGCCATGATATTAGTATGAAAGCTAATGTTTGAAGTGTTTGTTTTGTGCGGCTTGGTCTCTTACATTTCTGACATGTGTTACCGATATGGTTTGTCATTTGGATACATTTTCCGCAAAATTTGAGTTTGAAATTCATGATTATTTGTTTTTATTACGTTTACCTATATTTAATTCAAAAGAGCCACCGAATATCGCTATCAAAATAGCAGTTAACAATATGAATACCCCTGATATCTCACAATAGACTTTGAATATTTGCTGTGCTAATTCCATGATTTTATGTATTAAAGTTTTGAATATTGTTTTTCTGCTTCCATCAACAGCAAGCCATTTGGTGACATCAACTCGGCTGGCGTCAAGCCCAGTTCCTTTGAACTTTGCGCTATTTGTAAAGCTATGGCACTCACTCTGGCAAGTTTGTCATACTGTCTTACTTGATGTTCTATGTACATTTCCTTTACAGTAAGTTTGCCGCTAAAGTTGTACAGTGAAGATGCTACCTGCTTGCCTTCTGTTGACTTCTTGCTCCACCATTCCTGTGCTCTTGCTTCCAGTATATCTTCTACTGAAGTTGTCATATTCTCAGTATAGGATTTTCCTGTTCCTGCTGTGCCGCTTAATGCTGGTGTGTCCAAGAATACTTCTTCTTCACTCAATTGAATATACAATTGACGCCCTTCGGCTTTATATCCTACCCAAATTCCTGGTTCTTTGGCAATAGATTGATCCATATTACTACCCCAGCCACCCTCGTTGTAATAATCTTTTACCTCATCATTCACTACACCCCTATCAATTTGTTTGAGTATTCGTTGCGCTTCTGCTCTCGAATAGGCAGCTATGTAAAAATGTGCCTGTGGGTATTGTTTGTTTCTCAGAAACTGACCGTGCGGTCTTCCGTTCCAAAATTTGAGTTGTTTTGTTGCTGTTGCCATGATTATTTTGTATTTTTGTTAGGGATTAGTGTAAATGGTATTAAAATTCTGTCAAGACTACCGCTGTACATCTCAACTGTATCGATGTTGATTCTCACAATTCTCATCTCAACTATGCCTTCCCACCTTCTTTTAGGTGCAAAACCATGCTTTATCAGATTTGCTTTAGTAAAGTCAATGTTTACATATTCACCTACTATCCAACCGTTGACGCTTTGTGGCGGAGTTGGCTTTTGGAATAGTTGCTTGTTTGAAAATCTTGTTTGCATCGTTTTGTTTTTCGTTTAACAATACGAAGGTCTTAACTTTTTCCCATAAGTTAAAACTTTTTCCAAACTATTTTTTATAGCACTGATGTAACTGTATCTCCCACAAGATTATAAATTTGACCACTCAACCGATATGGTCTCTCATGTGCTTTATGAAACTGAAACGGTCAATTACGTTGCCGTTCTTGAAGATTAATTTTGGTTCAATTTTATCCAACATCCCATCATTGTCATAAAGGTGGATACTATCGAACACTTTATTGGTTTTATCCATAAGGATTTTGCCAATGACTGATTTGGATTCATTGTTCTTTGAAACAACCAAATGTTTAGGAACGTCTCTGCCTGTTCTGGCTGCTCTTTCTCTCACTGCAACCATGGAAATTTCTGGTGAAGTAAGCACTCCAGCTAAATGCATGCGATAACCATTTGCCTTCATTATTTCACAGGCTTTTGCGTGCTTTTCTGATGAAAAAGTGCAATCATAGATTATATCGTGCTTGTTGCTTTCTGCATATGTTAATGCTAAATCAGCAAGGTAGCTTGATTCTCTATGAGTCTTCTCTGCAGCTTTGTTCATGCCTTCAGCATCTTTCTCATTCAAATACTCTGCGTATTCAGGCAATAGAATCCTGATATGGTCAACATTGATGCTTACAAAATTGTGAAGATTCTGAATTGATGGTTTGACGTAATCATTCAAGATTATGCCCTTTCCACTGCCTGGGCCACCTGCTGTAATATAACAACTTGGTGTATATGCTGGCTTCTTGCCATTGAATATTGTGTTAAGAATCTTATTGTGAAGTTGTTGTCTTGCTGGAGTTATGTGTCCATTCTCATCAATGTGGTTCTCCAAAGAAGTTCCCTTATAAGCATCAAAAACAGCATCGCTGCTGTGATCTGTTACCTTCTTGTAATATTTTTGTGTTTTGTTATCCTTTCTTACAACATAGAATGGTGCATAGTTGGGATTATCCTTGCGACTGATCATTGGCTGCATTGTTTTGAATGTTTTCAAATAATTGCTTAGCCTGTTGTTCTGAATAAATAGGTGGTATTACTCCACTGATAGCGGCAAGCATTCTGTCTCCCTCTGACTCTGTCAGTAATTCAATCTCTGATTTCTTCTTATTGTTTTCCATTGTTTGTTTTTATAACTGCCTAAATGCCGTCTCTTTTCTTCATTTCCTCAACCGTTGGTTGATTCCATGTAAATTTAATTATTGGTTGTATCTCTGCTTTGTTTGTTGAAGTAAGCAATAAGAAACCATATATCCTAACTTTGTTTTTCTCTGATATCTTATACTTTGTTCCTATGTTTAGATTGTTCCACATAGCAAAATCAAGCAAAGCATCCTTACAATTCTTGTAGTCATTGTTCAATATTGCATTGTAATTATTCTCCATGTCGAATATCACCCTTGCATCTTCAATATCTATGTTTTCATCATCCAGTACCTTTTCTATATCATAAGTAGGTATATAACATTTTATTGTTGCTCCTGTTTTGGAAGATAGTTCAATGGTATAAAAGCCTGTCTTGATGTTGAAATCGAATTTCGTTACATATCCTTCTAAACATAACAGTTTGTTTTCATCGCTACTTCTGGAATCTGCTCCATTCTTCCACTTGGTTGACACAACTGTTTCAATTGTCATGTTTGTAACTCGAACAGACTTTGTTACATAATCTGTTTCGCTTGATTGTCCCAAAATATCTAAGCCTAATTTGGATTGAATTCTGTAATGATTCTGGCTGTTTGCTGATAAGCAGAACAACATTGCTAAGGATAATAATAAATTTTTCATTGTTTTTGTTTTTAACATGATTTATAACCATGCTTAAAAAACATATTGTCAAAAGAAATAAATCTTTTGACAATTTAAAACAAATCGTTGTATGTTTATGCTTTGGCTCTACTGGGATATTATCTCAGAAATACTTGATGGCTGTAACGATGTTACAGAACCTTTTTCAAGTGGTTTTGCCGCTTCTCCAGTGAACAAAACATCTTCGACTGAAACAAGATATTTATGTATAACATTGTTCTGATTGTCTACAGCCAAATACTTGTCTCTTATGATGCCAACATATTGTTCTGGTGCCGTGCTTCCTACTGTATATAAATTGAATAATACTTTTGTTCCTATCATGATTATTGTTGTTGTCTTTCGTAATTTAAATCAAAATTTTCTTCCATCTTTGAAGACTGAACACCTGTCTGGTTCATATATTTGCTACCTTGTTTCTGGTCGTATGTTTCAGTGAATCCACCTTCAACTCTTACAAATTCCACCTGACAAATCTTCTGGTTTGGGTATATCTTGATTGGGATGGTTGCAACCATTTCTAATACCAAACTCCCTTCAAATCCAGTATCTACAAAACCTGCTGTTACGTGTACAAATAAACCAAGCCTTCCCAGACTGCTTTTGCCCATGATTGTGGCTCTGATGCTTTTCTTACAACCTATCCTTTCGTTACAGCAATACAAATACAATTGATTTGGCATTAATACCATCCCTTCCTCTGGCATCTCTGCTTCTTTGAAGAAATTTTCTTTCTTACAATCAAGCCATGCATGACCATATACTTCTATATGTTTCTTCCAATCTGGAACTTTATACAACTTGTTCAATGTAAGGTCTATACTGTTTGGGTTCAGGTGTTTTGGGTTGAATGGATCAATGATGATGTTGCCATCTTCCATCTCTCTCAATATTGTCTTGTCTGATAAATTCATATTATTTTGTTGTTTTTAATACTCCAATTTTGGTTAAGTAACTTTCAACAGCATGAAGTATTTGCTTTTCATCTTTCATGCTTTTTTCTGTGAGTCCGATAAGGTTGGTTGATATGCCAAATACTTCACTCCATTCAAACAAATAGCCTTCACCCTGCTTGTCTTGTTCACTGCCTGCAAATCTACTATCTGTAATGTCAAGAAACTTGCCTAAAATCATATCATTGCCAGAATATAACACTATTGGGTGTTCTGTTATTGAGCCATCTGGGTTGACTACTGCTTCATGTAATGACTTTCTGATTCTGCTCATTATTCAAATAAATTTTTCATCTTCATTCAATTTTATTGTAAAGATATTTGTTTTTGCTATCTCTTTCTCTGTTTCTAATATCATACTGTCAAACTCTTTCTGTTCTGCTTCGTCATCTGCTTCCAACGACTTCAATACTTCCAATGCAGAATACAGGCTTTTCAATTTCCTCAGCCTCATTCTCACCAACAATATGTAAAATCCTAAAAATACAGCAAATGCTAAGCAAATCGCTGTCAAGAGTATGTAATGTATGCTATTCATTTATTTTGTTTGATATGTAATCTAATATCTGCACTGCTCTTTCTATTGGTATATTATGGTTCCAAACACCATCGTCGTCATACTGCATCTTCATAAATGTTCCATTGTATTCCAATTGAATGCACTGTATCTTATGTCCTCTGTCAGTTTCCAACATCCAAGCAACGAATGATGGCGTATATTTCACTGTAACTATGTTGCCTTTCAGTTTCTTCCCAAACAGTAAATTCCTGAACTCCTTGTTTGGCTTGATTCTGCCTATGGCTGTTATGTCAATACTCTCTCTATCTCTAAACATCTTTCACAGATTTACGTTCCAACATTTGTTCGTCAATGAACTCTATTATTTCCTTCATGCAACCATTGTCAAAAACTGTATTTGAGGCTGGAAAGAAGCAATATTTTCTCCATGCTCCGTGCCATCTGATAAACCCTAATAACAATGACTTCGTTAAATTAAAGACACCGTACTTATTAGTTTTGCCTGCATATGTTATATCTTTCTCAAATGTTAAATATTTTGCCATTATTTATCTCTTAATAATTTGTAGAAATTATATAAAAACGTACAAAAGACTGCCGCTACTGCTATGACGATTGTTATTTGTACAGCTGGGTGTAATTGCATGAATTGTTGTGTTTCCATTTCTTTTTGTATTTCTGGTGGTATATCGTTTATCATTTGTTTAGATTTTTATGATATGCTATGATGGCTTTAACACGGATCAACTCATGAACAGTTGTGGTCATCTTCTTCATATTCTGTTCTCTTTCATGCTGTAACTCCGCTATTTTCTTATCAAGGCTTTTGATATTGAAACTTAATGTATCGCCTGTTTTGATCAATTGTTCGTATTGCTCTTCCATATCTGTCTTGTATAACTTTGTTTATTCTTCGTCTTCATCCTCATCTTCTTCGTCACTGATTGTACTGCAACTTTCACAATTACCATCTGTATCCTGCTCATATGCTTCGTACCACCAATCACATGTATCACAACAAAATATTCGTTGATCAATAGCTTCATGATCTTGTTCAGTAAGATCAATATCATCCATACCTTCTGGTAGTACACCGCTCAAAGAGTTACAAGTTCCCTGTAACTCATCTATTAATTTTTGTATATCAAAGCTCTCTGGTCTCACTGTATGAATTTTAAATCAATTACTGTATTCATCATTATCTGCTGAATATCCTTTGGAATATTGAATAACTCAAAATTCTTTGACATATTGTACTTGAAGTCTCCATTAGGATTTCTGTCAGTTGCAGCCTTCCAATCAACAAGCATCTCAATGATATCCAATAGGTTCATATCCATAACACCATTCTTGTGGTATTCTACATGGTGCCTGTTATTTGCATGATGATGATCTATTGCAGGCAATGCTTTTGCTCTTACAGCGAAGAATTCATCGCTGCCGTATGGTAGCTTCCTGTATTCGTCATCCAAATTATCAAATCCTTCCTTTTCTGGACTTACCAACTTTGAAGCATCATGAATTATGGCTCTGTCAATGATTTGTTTTGCTACATCTAACATATATTGGTTTACCTGCTTGATGTGTTCTAATGTTATCAATCTGAATGTATTGCCTGTTCTGGCTAATATCTTCATTATGTTTTTAGCCATTAATTCATACTGCATGCTCCTCATTTCTGAGGCAAATGGGTCTATCAATTTTATGTCTTCTGGAGTCATCTGAATTTGTTTTCACTTCTTAACTTTAAACCATATGGAAATCAAATGTTGAAACAACAAGCTTCCTTGCTCCTTCTACACTTTTATAAGTTCCCATTGCTATATCATCATGCTCTGATGTTCCTTGCAAACCTTTATCAGTAAATGCTACTGAAGTAAACTCCAAAACAAGCATATCAGCAAAATCCTTTGAAGGTTGATCGCCTGTAGGTATTCTGAACATGCCTCTCTCAAACATGATAGCAAGTGATGGCAAACCACTTCTCAAATCATTTTTGTTCTTACCTGTGGTTAATCCTATCACTGGAAGTCCTGCTCTGTCTGCTTCTTGAACGAATATTGTTTGGAATATATTGTCCTCCATTGCAACCACATCTGGTCTGAACTCCCTGTTAATTCGTTTCAGGTTGGCTATTTGTTCATGGAAACTCAATCCCTTTGCTCTAAAAGCATTAACAAGCCACATCCTATCCTGTTCATCGATACCCCATGTCAGATATGTACTATAATCCGCACCAACACTACCACTGATTGCAAAGTCACATCCTGTTACAACCCTTTTGAATTTTATAGGAAAACTATCAATATTATGAACCAATGTGTACATGTCCATTCTGTGGAATGCTGTGTTCAATATCTCAATTGGGAATATGGTACTGTCTGATGTTACTGGTTTCACCAACAACTCTCTACTGAAGATAAGGTTGCCCTGTGATTTTCTCTTTGCCATCAATCCGTCATAATTCCACCTCTCTGGCCAAAGCAAAGTGCCGTCAGGGAATATTGCTGGATATTCAAATGTCGGCCATCCGTTCAACTTTAAATGACCGTAAAGATCATTTACCCTGAAAGGTGTTCCGACTAATCCTAAACTACCACCTGGAATCAATAGATTCTCAATTACAGCGTGAAAGTAATCAATTGTTTTTTGATTCTGTTCACTACTATACAATACGTTATCTTTCAATCCATCATCAATCATTATCCAATACGGATGCGCTCCACGTACTGCTGAACCAAAACCCTTTACTGTGAACCTTGCTCTGTTCTTACAAGTTATGTCTAATTTAGACCACCTGTCTTTATTGTATAAACGCTCTCTCAGGATATCATTGTTGACTATTGTATCCTTGAGTATCTCCAATAAATCTATTGCCTGTGTTACTGAGAATGAAAACAGGAATCCCCTGTTGTTTGTACGTTCTTTTGCTGTTTTGGGTTTGTATCTATATAATTGCCATGCTGGATAGGCATTTGAAAACATGTATGATTTCCCATGATCACGTGCAGCAAGTATTAGGAATTTCTTGAACATTCCTGGTATTCTTGCCCAATCCAAATGGTGCCATCCCATATCAAAGTCAGGCAACAATGATGTTATGAAGTATGATAAGCTGTTGCACCTTAGTTCTTCTTCAACGCTGGCTGATAGTTTCTCCAAATAGCCTAAATTGACACTCTCTATCTTGGGTGTATTTCCGCCATCAAGACCACCGAACATCACCCTGTAAGCCTCATCGAATATCTTATCAAATACCAAATCAATGTCATCTTCTGTTCCACATGACTTAAACAACTCAAGAGTTGCCTCTGGAGACAACCCTTGTGTTATTTTTTCAGTCAAATATAATGTTTGGTCAATCTTGTCAATGTTGATTTTGTTCATTGACAACAAATCTGATCTATCTATCTGGCTCCAACTCTCTATCTCCCTGTCTTTTGTTATTATCATACATTCTCCTTAGTTTAATTTGCTTTTGCTGAAGTGTTCGTTGACTATATCGCATATCTTGCCAATTTGTGGTGCTACTTTTGGACTTTCTATTTCAACTTTCACTAATGTTGTATCTTGTGTAATGCCAGTATGTATCGTATATTTAAAGCCAGCACTATCCAATTCTTCCTTGAACTTATCCACTTTGTAGTTGTCTGTTACTATTCCTGCTGTGATCATGACCCTACTGTTTCGTTTGTATTATCCCATGTAAATTCTTTCACGGATAAGTGTTCTTTACAACCCATACACCACGTTGAACCATAAAATTTTGGGTCTCTGGCGTATGTTTCTGCTATTGGTTGTGCCATAATTGTCAATGCACCACATCCTTTGATAACACCATCTTCCAATTTATCAAATTCTTCCTGTGTTATGTATGTGCCTGCCAATCCTGGATTTGTTGGGTCGTTTATCTCCATAAATGCTACCCATCCAGATTCTGTAATGGTCTTATTATTCAACTCTTCTTCATTCAGTGGTCTTGCTTTTACTAAACCATTGATTTTCTTGCCAGTGTGAACATATGATGTTCGTAATGGTCTTACAAAGCCTTTGGCTCTCTCTTCATCAGAAAGAACCAAATATGCTTTGTTTTGTCCTGTTATCTCATCCTTGCTATGCAAGTTCGGGTTGCTCTTATCCGTTGTTATGCTCATTTTGTTTATCGTTTAGATGTTCTGTTGTTTGTTTCAATTCGCCATCATTAGATACAGGCTTCTTCTTGCTTGCTCGCTTCTTCTTTGGCTTTATTCCTGTTTCTGAAGCTATTGTATCAACAACTACAGTATTTTCAACCTCAACTCCTTTGATAGCATTAATCCTGCTATTCAATCCCTGTATGATTGCATTGCTGTATGCTATCTTACTTTGTTCCTTTTGGAGTTGTTGGGTTAGTATTTCTAACTGAAACTCTTCGTTGTTAAGTGACAAACAATATGTCCTCTTGTGAACTGGTGTAGCATAATCTTCATCTGCAACAAATAACATGCCTTCTTCTTCAAATGTTTGCAACAATTCTGTAAACTCCTTGTTGGTCATGTTTTTGTCACAGGCTATTTGGATTGTTTCTTTCCATTCGCCATATTTTAATCCAGTTGATAGGTATTGTATTGCTTCCTCATCGCCTTCCCATTTGAAATAATGTTTTATGAAACCCATCACTTTGCTCAACACTATGTACAAATCTTTCTTCCTTTCTGCTTTCTTGGCTGCTTGTTCTTGTATGTACGCTTCATCTTCAGACAGTTTTGAAAGAAAATACAAAGAACAGCAATTGTCATACAGTGGTTGATTCATCATCACTGCTTCAAATCTTGTGTTTCTGTTTTCATTTGTTTGTTTCACCAAATCATCTATTCGATTCATCAATTCTTTCTCTTCCTGTGTTGCGTTGGCTCCCAGAAATATCGGGATTGGCATAGCTGCTATTTTAGCTGCAATGTCGTTCATTTGTTCTTCTGACTTTCCTTGGAATTGGTCAGTTACTTGTTGTTGTTCATTCTCCATTGGATTAAATCTTTTATGTTTAAAATGTTTTGAAAATCTGTAAATAGTAGGTTGTGCTTTTGTGATTCTTCTAATAAGACGTTGTACAGTCTAATCCTGCATTGTTTGATTTTTGTTCTGGTGCTATATTCATACTTACTACAAAGCTGAGTATCTTTCATGTATAGTTCTTCAAGTGTGAAACCTGTATTGTCCATCTCTTCTTTGAATTCCTTTTCTATACACTTTCTGAATGCACTAAAACTCAAAGAAGTTACGTGCTGGATCACGTTTGCTATTGGTTGATTCATATGTATCGCCTGTTTGCCCTATGTTTATTGTTAGTTTCTTGAATAAATCAAATGTTGCCTGTATATCTGCTTGTGCTCCGTGAGCATTCTTTAGACTTATGCCCATCCTATCGCAGCATGCAGCAAGCCTGTATAGTAATTTATCTGCATTCTTGTCTTTTCGTTCTGCAAACTTCATAAGCCTTTGTGTGCAGAAATGTGACTCATCTATAAAGTCATACAAATTGGCCATCTTATAATCGAATGCATATTTTACAAATCGTATATCAAACGGTATATTATGACCAACCATTATTAGCTTGTTCTTCTTGACTTTATTGTACTTGCCCCATATTCCAGTGATTTCTTTCATGACAACGTCTATCGTTTTGCCGCCTTCAATATCCTGCATTGTCACCTGTGTTTTAGCCAATACTTTCATATCTATGACTAAATCATTGTAAGGCTGTATATACGTCTGATACGACTCAATCAACTTGTAGTTTTTTGGGTCGTATATGTTGAATGCTATCTCTGTCATTGGAGTTTCCTCTGGATTCAGCCCACCTGTCTCAACGTCTAATACTAAGAATGGATTCATATTAGCTTGGCCATTTTACTTGTTGGATATGTTTCTTTCTCCATTCAATGAATGCTTCTCTTGTAGCCTTCACTTCATTTACAAATTGCTCATTCAGTGATGAATCTAAACTTTCCATAGATGTGATATATGCATCCAGTACTTTCACTGAGTGTGCATCTTTTGCTCTGACCATGAATACTGGTTCATGGTCGTTGGCTTCTGCTTTCTCAAGCATTTCGAGTATATTCTTGCTCATAAATTGGGTTTTAATGGATTAACGACCACTGGCTTGTGCTGATATCTGTTCGTTTGGTGTTCCAACTAAAGATTCAAGATCAGTAATATATGAAAACATACTGGATTGCAATTCCATGACTTCAGCAAGTAAATTGTTGATATCAACAAATGATGCCTGTATCTCCAGCATCTTTCAAAATTGCTAAGTCTTCTCCTTTGCATTTCATGTTTATATCTCCTGGCAATCTTAATTGATGCACACAATTTTTCAATCTGCGATGAAGATGTTTGTTATTGTTGTTAACTTCCTGTAATTTATCATTGATTACTTGGAATGCTGTTCTGGGTTGTTTGCCCACTGATGCGTTTGACATGTTTATAATTTTTAGAGTAGCATTAACTTTGCTCTCCTTTGTCCAAACTCAACAACTTCTGTAATTCCTCTTTTGTTAGTTCTGACTTTAATAACAATGTAACAAAATACGTTCCATGTTCGTACAATGGAATCATAACAACACTTAAAAACTTGCGTATTTTATATTGCGGTGCTGATATTCTATTAATCCATTTAGCAAAATCTTCAATAATTTGTCGTCTATTGAATTTCTGTAAGTCTTTACGATAAGTCCAACCAAATTGACATTCTACAAGTAGGTCATCATAATGGTCTGTAGTGTCGAACAATGCTGATGCTTCATCTTTGATCAATGTCCTTATTTCAACATCAATTACCTCTGCCTTCATATTCTTCATGCGTTCTGAATCCTTCAGAAGTTGCTCCATTTCTCTGTAATTCAATCTTTTATTTTCCATAGTAATATCTGTTTTTATATTATTAGCACATCTTCGCTGTCTTCAAACACAGCCTTGATGCGGGTTAAATCGGCATCCCTCTCTTCTAATGTATCGTATTCAAACTTTACTTCAGTGAAATTCACAGCCAAACCGTTTCTGTTCATGATAATGAGGTAAACTATTTGCTCTTTGTCATCACTGTATTCTTCCTTCTTCTCAATTGAGCGAATTTCCCATAGGTCGTACAAGTTGCCCTGTATTGATAACATTCTTTTTACTGACATCTGCGTGTAATTTATTTAGCATTGTTAATAACTCATCACCGATTTGGTCATGGATTATGTTTGCCATCATCATGAAAGAATGAACTTTGATACTGTATGCTGTAGTGCAATATACATATTGTTCTCCAGATAATGTGATTTGTCTGGTTCTGTTTTCATATTTGAATCCTTCGTTCAAATCAGAATCATATTGTGCTCTCTTCAACAAAAAGCTATCTTGTATAACTAATACAGGATCATCCTTGCCTTCATCATTGAATTCTATTACGTTACATAATCTGTTCACCTTGTTGCCTCTGTTATTCCTTAGTTTCTGCTTGAATGCAAGCATTGGTCTGTATTGTGATGGTTTGTTATTGTTCATATTCGTCTTTTATTGTTCTTGTACCAAATTTGTATGGATTAAATATTGAAAACAATGATGCTGCTATGACTCTTGAATCAGTCAATGGCTGGGATTCTAAATTCAATGATGTGCTTTCACCATGACATTCAACCTTAACATCTCCGTTTCCAGAGTATTCTATTACACAGAACCCTGCTGAATATACCTTCTGTTTCAATTCCATAAAACCGTGTGCTACTTGTATGTGCACTACTGCTTCTGGAAATAATATTGCTCCACCATCAACAATGATGTATTTATATAGTTGCTTACTCATTTTCTTTTTGTTTGATTATGTACTCTACACACTTCCAGTGTTGTTTCATCTCTGGTATAGTTGTATCGTATTTGTTTGCTATTGCTTGCATGTCTATCCTTCGTAACGCTGGAGTGTTCAAACGTCTGCCATTTATCTTCTGTCCTGTTGCTTCATGAATGATTTGTTCATACATAGCTTCGTCACGATTCTGTGAAAGTGTTTCATATTCCAGCAATGCTTCACAGGCTTTTTGATTGTGATGTGGTATGTTCATTATTGATTGAACATAGTCTGCGTCGTGTCTAATTGGCCATGGTCGTTTTTGTAATTCTTGTTCTACTGAACCAAACATATCTACAGGAATACCTAACATTGTTGTGTCCTGCATCAAACCTTATTTTGCTATCTGGATGTTGTTTGTGTATATTGTCGACTATCTTTTTGAAATCTTTTATGCTTCCATTGAAGTCACTCAACTTTTCCATTTCTTCAGTTTGATATTTGATTTTCTTTGGCATTTATTTGTTTTATTAGCACCCATCCGTACTTAGATGTTTCAGTTCTGGATTTTGGGTCATGCAGTTCAACTATAAACTTGTCATTCGGTTTTCGCTCGCCACTACTCACTAAAGACTGTTTTGTGTAAAATTCGTTGAATGCTTTGCTAAGAACTCATTTGTGTTGGTATCCCTGACGCTACTTAAATGCGTTGATACTGAATCAGCTACTTTCTCATTTATGGCAACACATACAGGATTTCTCCATTTATTAGTTGCATTTTTATCCACTGGGCAGGAACGAATCCACTTATGCCTATGAACTAATTCACCAACCACCGCTTACCTGCTTTTCAATTGATTCTGCTCCAATTACGGTATAATAAACACCCTGTTAAATCAGGGTTGTCATCTTTATGTAAATGTGCATTTCGACTTCAATGACCTTGCTTATTCAGCCGTCCTTGACAGTGCATCCATATTTACAAAGGCTTCAATGTTTAGCCTCATTCTGCACAATAAGCAGAACTACTATCTTCAAAGAACTTTTGCTAAATAACTATGTCTGGCATTTCTCCGTCAATTGGTGGGAGTCTCTTCAATGTTCTACCCTTGTACCATGCATTCCATGTATTGATAAGATGTATCAATTTTGCATTCTGTGTAAGCTTGGAAGAGTCAGTCTGATTGTTTATCAATTTTGCTCTCAATAGGTATATGGAAGAATTGGTAGCTGGCCCAAGATTCTCTCCTGAACCTAATAGATGCAAGAATGTATTTGCTTTTTCTTCAAGCCCATTTTCAGTCAATATGTACCATAATGCAGCAAGCATAGCTACATCCAAAAATTGCCCTTTCTTCTTTGTTGATGAACCGACACTGGCTGCTTCTTCAATACGTTCTTTATCGAATGATTGTACCAATTCCATGGTAGCTTGATTGCCAAACTTATCTTTCAATGCCGTGTCCAAAACTTTCTTACCTTGTATTGTTCGTATGACTTTTGCTACTGTTCCTACTAAACCATAATGTTTGTATCCAATGGTTGCTAAGGTGTCTGCTGCACTTCTTGGTGCTCCTATGTCTATCTTTGTATAGGCTTCATCAAGTATGCCTGTTTGAATGTGAAGTTTCATTGGAACATCTGCTGCTTCTATTGCTAAAAGCCTGTGTTGGCCATCAAGTATTCTCCCTGTTTTGGAAATTACTATGGTTTGGCCAGTGAAAGACCATGTTCCATTCTTCAAATCTTTAATATATTGTGTGATGTTTCTTGCACGAACTGGCCTGTTTGCGGTATTAATATCAAGCAATCTTTGAGCCAATTCTTTGTTTACTAATACGCTGTTAAACGTCATCTCCTTGCGAAAAGAGTGGCTGTCGTGGCGTAATTTGTTGAATGTGATTGTCATATATTTAGGTTTTAATAATCTTCCATATATACAGCCTGAAATGTCTCCTTAATTGTTAAGAATCCTGTAGTAAAGAATCCGATTAAAGCCACTATGATTGTAGTAACGAGCACCAATGGATTCCATTTGTTTATAAGGTATTCATAGCCATCTTCAGTTTGGTCTGACTCAACCTTTCTTGCCATTAGCAAGAATACTGTTATTTTGCGTATGTATTTCATCTGTTCAATTGTTTTTTATAGTATTCACATTCCAGACTATCCTTTGTCACGTTCACAACAAACATTGTATCACTATTAATATGGGTAACATACTTCATACCGCTGTTATAAGATACTTGCTGTTCTTCTATGTATCTTATCTCATGCGAAATTATCCTCATGCTACTACTTTGCGCTGTTGTTCCCTTGATGTTTATTACTCCAAAGTCAACAAGCAATGCTGTTATGAACATAGATATGATTAATTTAGATTTCATCTGTTGCCTAATGCTGTTTTACGTGACAAATAATACACAACGGTATCAGGATTAATCATGTGCAATTTTGCTACTGTTGTGTCTGATGCAATATGCTTTCTCATTATCTTTTGCACTGTGTCAAGGGCAAATCCTGCTCCATTGTATGTGCCTTGTTTATAGCCATCCTTATATCCTATAAAGAATGAAACAATTATTATTACTCCTGCTGCTAAGCAACCTAATAAGACATTACTGAATTTGTTTATCATTTGTTTCTCTGTTTATTTTGTTGAACTCTGGTAAAGCTTCTATCACTTTGAGATACAAGTCTTCTACAGGTACCAAATCTTTGCCTGTTCGGTCTTGTCTGCTGACGGCATCTTTCAATACCTCTCTTTTGAAGAATCCCAATTGAACTGCTCTGAGCACTGCTATCATTTGCGGCAGGTTTCTGTTACATATATCACTATATAGAATATATATTTCTGAACCGTATATGCCGTATGAATCCAATTGCAGCATTGGGCCATATCCACCCAAAGCACTATCAGGGTCTATCTTGTCTGTTTTGTTCATAACTTCAAGAAGTGCTTTGATTGCTCCTGGATTGCCTTCTGCCATGAGTGTCATTGATTGGACTAATGTTTGTCCTAATTGAATTCTTTCTTTCATATTGTCTTATAATTTTGTTTTGTTGTGTTTTATTATCGGATTTGCTTTATTCCATTCTGATACTGCTCCAGACGCTGACCAATGATGACTATCATGTACAAATTGACCGCAATCGTAACATTGAACCGCCCAACATGGAACCATATCATCACTGTCAAAGTTTGGTTCTTTCTTTGAGCCGCATTTGCACGGATTGATTTTCTCTGAATGTACTAAAGGCATGCTTTTTGATTATTTTAATCTGTTACTCTATCCTTGATATCATGTTTAACGCTGTTCACGTCTCCACGCATGTCCTCTATCTTTTCTTTCAAGGCAGATTTGAGCTTCAAAACCACTGATTTCTTAACCTCTGGCAAAGCAATTGCTTGCTTTGCTTTCTCTATTAGCAACGGTTTGTTTTCATCTTCCAAATGCTGTATCTTCGCTATGGCTGAGAAGTCATATGTTTGTTGTGCTGGGTGTTTGATTTCCTCAAAAACAATGTCTTCTGGTTCTTTAGCAAAAACAGATTGATGATACCAACTCTTCTGGACTTGTGCTAAAAACATTGAGACTGGTATGTTTGACCTGCTGGCTATTCTGGCCAAAACAATCTCTGCCACATTGTATGTAGCTAAGTTCTCCTGTTCAATCTGTTGGTTGATTATCTGGTCTACACTGATGTTGAGGTTGCCTTCAAGTCTGATTGAATCTCCTTCTGCTTCTTTGCGGATTTGTTCCAATGTAGCCATTAGCAGCCTGTGGTCGTCTGCTTTCTTTGTTAATTCGTATATCCTTTTCCTTTGATTGTACAAATCACACAACTCTTCCAGCCTTCCACGTTTAATACCAAGACGCATATCAGAATAATCCCTTTTGAAACTCTCTGTTTTTCTTGCTATCTCCTGTTGGTACTTTGTTCTGAAGGATTTCAATTGTTCTGTACTGCACTTCAGTTTGAGCTTTGTTAGACATATCTCATGTACTTCTTTGATACTGTACATTCTTCCAAACAGGTCTATTAGCTGTTCTGCTTGTCTATCTAATTCGTTTGTTACCTTTACAGACGTTATGGTTCCACTGTCCTTGTCTATCTGTACAACTTTACCAAACGCTTTCCTCATAGCTGATAATCTCTTTGCATTTGTAGCGAAATACAGCTTGTTTGCTTTTAATAGCATATTCCTTTCACTGTCTGGTAGATGCTTTGTATTCTTGTCAAGGAAATTATATAGTGCAGCTACACTGTATTCCTTTCCATCTGACATTGTCATCTTCTTTGTACGTGTTAGTATAGGATGTTTGTTTAATCTTATATACTCTTCATATGCTTCATTATCTACTATGGGCAATGATTCTTTGTCCAACTCGACATCTTCAAGTCTGAACTCTCCTGATTTATTCTTGGGCTTCATAATCTTTCTTTATTTTGTATCCTTTTATAACGCCTTTCGTTTCTGTGTTACTTGTTAATTTTCTTTGTTTTGGATTTTTCAGGTGTATCCTTGTTCTGCTTGCTGTTTGGAACAGATTGAGACTTCAAAAATTCGTATTGTTTTATCGTCAACTTCTTTTCCTTTGTTAAGCCATCTTTTTCAAAGATGTTTATCCAAACATGATATCCATCATCATCGTGATGTAAGTATTCATATCTTTCTATTTGTTTGTTTTGAAAAAATGTTGCTTTCATTTGTTTTATGTTGTAAGTATTGTTGTTCGGTTATTTCTTGTTGTGTTGCTCTTCTTGTGAATGCGCCTAATTCTGTGAATATCGTTGTATAATATCCTGACTCCTTGAAAGGAATGAAATTGTTATCCTTCGTACATTGCTTGTATCCTTTGGCTTTTAATTGTTCTGAAGTCATTTGTTCCTATATATCTTGTTGTTCTTTTCTATTGTTACTTCTGTCGGCTTATTCCCATTTACTGTTATATTCATCATTTGGTTCAATCCCTTCCATCCTTCTATATACAGTTTGTAGTCATTGTTCTTGCCTCTTGCTGATTTTGTTCTTCTGTTTCTTTTCCGAAATGCCCTGAAATAGTGGTTTATTATGTTATTCTTCATTGTTTGTTTTTAAGTTTCTTGTTCACCAAAAAATGCAATATCACATTCTTCACAAAACCCATCATGTTTTTCCCATTCTTCTATTGCTACATCTGAACCACAATTTGCACATCCTTTCATTGTTTGTTTCAATGGATTAATAGGCTTTTGTAGATAATAATGCAAAGCCATATATAGTGCTTCTGCTGCTTCTCTTGAGTATCTGATTCCTGTTGTAATTGCTTTGTTTTTGTGAATCAATACCCTTGTCGCAGGTTGTTCTTCAGTGGGCATTTTGTCTCTGATTGCCGTCATCTCAATCACTACACTACCGTTTTGTTCAGGCTTGTATTCCTTAACAATTATCCTTTTGTTATGTAGTCTTACTACTACTGAATCTGGATATGTGTTGATTGTGTTTTTCTTAGCCATTTGTTTGCTTTTTATATTCAAGATACCTATCGAATGCTTTGAATGTTTCTTCCACTGTTTCTGTTAAATCGCTGAATTCAAGCTTTGTTATTTTGGCGAAATATTGTATCCCTTTTGTAGAATAACAACAATTTGTTACTAATCTTTGTGGACTTCCGAACAATGCCTTCAGTTTAAATTTGTCTTCTGGTCTTACCTCAAATGTTTTCGATAAAACTTCCAATGTCTTATTCCCTTCAACAATTGCTTCTTCTAAGGTTTCATATATGCCTATTGTTATTGTTTTGTTTGGACATCCGCTGTCCCACTCACCTTTAGGCTTATCGTGATATCTGAACTCTATTGTTAGTAATTCCTTTGTCATGTTTTTATTTAGTTGATTTTGTTCTCCAATGCAAAAGTGCTTCCCATTCGGTTGTCTCTATTGACATTCTATTTGAATTTCCCAACATTTCTGCCCTTACAAATTTGTCTCTTGATATTTCCACACTCACGTCTTCTTTGTCATGAAATATTGACTCTTCGTGCTTTTGCTTCTTTGTTAAATTGAAGTGATAATGATTTAAACTGAATCCTGCTAAGTCTTTATTGTTGCTGAATGATTGTTTTAAACAAACATACTCATATGATTCTCCATCCTGTTTCATCTTTATATTTATGTTAAATATACCGTCTGTTCCATGTAATGCATTCTGAAAATTCGTACAATCTAGATCGG
>ERZ650308.538-NODE-538-length-20449-cov-4.551241_pt1 | contig 20449 bp, 32 predicted proteins | sample MGYA00376244_ERZ650308 | MGnify/ENA primary metagenome ERZ650308 (study PRJEB26733, sample SAMN07839295) | wastewater metagenome | biome: small river; feature: stream; material: water | place: USA: North Carolina | collected 2016-04-26 ... | reverse complement strand
AGCTTTCATCCCAGTAATCACCAAAAGTCTTAAACCCATAGTCTCTAAGGTACTGCAAGTTACCTGCACCTGCTAGCAGTATGAATGGCATCTTGGCCACTATGGGTTTAAATGATTTTTCAGTTAGGTGAACTTTGTTTTCGTAAAAGGTTGTTTCAGTTACTAGGTTAACGAATCCAGACTGCAAGTTTTCAATATCAAGTTTTGCACTGTAATCGCCAGTTACCTGTTCAGAATCTAATACGTATTTTTCTGATAGTAAATCAAGGTTGCTTACCATGTTTACACGATGCGAAGTTGGCAATAAATAATTGTACGCATCAATTGATCGAGTGATCTTGTCAACAGCTGGAGTATTGAAACTCACATGCCCTTTGGTTAGTAGCTCGCGTTTGTGCAGTTCAATTAACAGATTGGATCTGTATAATCTTTTACCTAACATTAGATTATTATAAGTAATATAGGATCTATCAAAATTAGGATTAGGCACAATAGGTTGATACCAATGTTGTCTATACCACTCAATACATAACAAAGCGTGATAAAAATAATCAAACCCTGCCATATTGTGAGCTGCCACTAACGAATCAGAGTCCGAACTTTTTTCACTAGTTACCAATACCCTCTTAGTTGATTCTTTAAATTTCGTTTGAGTACTGATTAAGTTAGTGAATATGTGTCGGTCAAGCGGTTCCTGGTCATAAAAGATAATCAGTGCATCATTTGATTTTGCTGAGTCGGCCCAGTTAACATCAATCACAGTAGGCGAGTGAAGTTTAATAAAACAACAGTTAGCATCGATATGCTTTAAGAAGTTATCGTAAACAGCATTATAAAGAAAGTCGTAAGAAATCATGGAAAAGAAACAAGTAGGATTTATCGGAATTGGTAAACTGGGAATGGCATGTGCCGAAGTGATGGCCGAAAAGCATAGTGTTACCGGCTATGATATTTATCGTAAAACCAGTGACAAAATTAAAATCGTAGACCAGCTCAAAGATGCAGTACTAGGGCAAGACATTATTTTTGTTGCAGTGCAAACACCGCATGATCCCAAGTACGGCGGCGCAAGTCCAATCGCGCACTTGCCAAACGTAGACTTCAACTATGACACAGTTGAGCATGTGCTTAAACAAATCAACTGTTGGGCACGACCCAATCAAATGGTTGTACTAATCAGCACTGTGCTACCAGGAACGGTGCGAGGCAGATTGCGACAACATATTACCAATCCACGGTTCATTTACAACCCTTACCTGATTGCAATGGGCAGCGTTGAGTGGGATATGGTTAATCCTGAGATGGTTATTATTGGCACAGAAGACGGTGACGTTACAACCGATGCCAAAGAGTTAATTGATTTTTATAAAACAATTATGAAAAATGATCCACGCTATGAAGTTGGTACGTGGGACGAGGCGGAATGTATCAAGGTGTTTTACAACACATTTATCAGTGCCAAGATTGGATTAGCTAACATGATCCAGGACGTTGCTATCAAGCAAGGCAATATCAATGTGGATGTCGTGACAGATGCACTAGCGAAATCTAGTATGCGAATCATGGGGCCAAAATACATGACAGCAGGAATGGGTGATGCCGGACCCTGCCACCCACGTGACAACATCGCATTACGCTACATGGCAGAGAAGTTGGATCTAGGTTACGACTTATTTGATGCTATTATGAATGCACGAGAAATTCAAGCAGAAAATCTAGCTAGGTTTGTCTACTGTGAAGCCACCACCGAAGATGGTATGACACCAATTTACATTCACGGCAAGGCATACAAGCCCGACGTTGAATACCTTGAAGGCAGCTATAGTTTGCTGATCGGTCACTACCTAGAGCAAATGGGTGCTAAGGTCACATACATTGACCCGCTTACTGAGGAAATGAATCCCAAGTCAGTAACTGGCGTAGTACTGTTGGCTCACAATCGACGCATCACATACGGTTATGCAGGCGAAGAGAACGAGCAAGAGCTCTACTGCAAAATCAATGCAGGCAGCGTTATAATTGACCCATGGCGCCAGTACTCAACTAGCCGCACAGACATTAAGGTTATTCACTATGGCAACACACGTTCACGCAAAGTATAAAATCCCTAAGTTCTGGGACATTGAATATAAACTGTTGGACTATGTAACAGAAGAGTTCAATGATCCCGAGAGCTTGCGCATCTGGAAGCACCAAGGCTACACTGGCCCATTTACTGGAGCCATGTGCGATATGCGCAGTCCACAACCTACATGGAATGATAAGTTTATCACTATCTATCAAGAGTTGGGATGGAAGGACATTGGTACCAGTTACTACCGTATGGATACCGGAACAGTCTTACCAACTCATGCTGACTTATACGCAAGATATGTTACACTGCATAACTTGCAAGGTCGAGAAGATACTATCCGACGTGCCGTGGTGTTCTTAGAAGATTGGAAGCCCGGTCACTATAGTGAAATCAATGGCATGGGTATAGTTAATTGGGAAGCTGGTACAGTTATCGAATGGGAATATGATGCCCCGCATGCCGCAGCCAATATCGGCATTGAATCACGTTACACACTACAAATCACAGGGCATGTATGATATCGAGTTGGAATGAATACGATCCGTTAAAGCGTATTATTGTTGGGGATGCTACACACGCCAATTGGCCAGTGCATGATCCAGTCTTTCGTGCAGAAGAACAGAACACTTTGTGGAAAGAAACTCCACTGCCATCTGGACCGGTACCACAGTGGATCATTGACGAAACCAATCGCGACCTACAACGTCTTTGCACTATCCTTACTGTACATGGTGTAGAAGTTGAGCGCCCGTCTACAATGAATTTCCAAGTGCATGATGGGCTCTACAACTATTGCCCACGTGATCGTTTTATTGTGCATGGCGGTATTATGATTGACACAGCCATGATGTACCCATGTAGAGACATGGAATATCAATGCTACATGGATTTCTTAGACGAAGCAGAACATATTATTCACATGCCACGAAATCAAGGCATGGTACTAGATGCTGCAAACATTCTACGTGTAGCTAAAGACAAGTGGTTATTTTTAGAATCAGCCAGTGGCAATCGCGCCGCATACGATTGGCTATGCAAACAGGTACCCGACGTAGAAATCGAACTGTGTAATTTCTACGCAGGTGTACATATTGACAGCACCATTGCTGCACTAAACGCAGACACGTTTGTTATCAATGGCAGCAGGGTAACTAACGACACCTTGCCTAAAATGTTGCGAGACCGAGAACTGATCTTTGTTAACGATGTAGTAGCACAAGGATTCCACGAATACCCCTATGCCAGCAAGTGGATTGGTCTCAATATGTTAAGCATCAATCCCACCACAGTTATCGTTGATGCTGCACAAGACCTACTAATTAAAACTCTAGAGGCCTTGAAGTTTACAGTTATCCCGTTGACTTTGCGTCATAGTCGCACTCTAGGCGGAGGCTTTCATTGCGTAACACTTGATTTAGTTCGTTCGATATAAATACTTGATAATAAGAACAACTATGACAGACTTTTCTAGATATTCAGATGCAGTACTTTCGGCACTTAAACACTCGAGCAAAGAGCAAGAGATTGTAACTAAGAAGCAAGAGATTTTAGATGGCATCTATGGCTTTCACAATTTTGTGCCCAACACAACTCTATTCATTGGATTTAACCCAGCATTGCTATCCACTAAGAACGGTGACGTTTCTGTCACTTGCATCAGCCAGACAGTAAGAGATTACTTGGACAGCAAGGGCGTTGCCTACACCTATGTGGCAGAGTCCGAAACAGTTGGCAAGAAGTTTGATGTTGTAGTTGCAATGGAAGAATTCTTCACCTTTGCTGATAACGAGTTAGATCAGCAAAACATTGTCAAACAGATTTGTAACCTGGCTAGTGAATTTGTGGTAAGTACTTTACGTGATTATAAGAATCAAGACTTTAAAGATCGTGAGTTTAGTATCCCGGCTGTGATTCGAAATGGCAAGACCAATTGCGTTTACAATGAGTTTCATGATTGGGACTTTGCAAACCGTAGCGCATGGACCACTACCGTTTATGAAATTTCAAATCCAGCACACGAACTAACAACTTATGGACCGTTTAATAGACGTACCATGTATTTCAAACAGTTGGCCAAGTTTAGTATGGATGCAGGCGCAAGCGATTTCATTGTGCATAAAAATCTCATGTATAAGTCATTGATTAAGAAAAATTATGAGCACGTTATCAGCATAAGATTTGAAGATCAATGGAACTATCAAAATTCGACTCGTTAGTAGCTAACATATTAGAAGACGTACAAACAAAGGTTGGTAATCAAATTACTGACCTTGTTAAAGATGAGCTCAGAGCTCGACTAGACACGTATAATTACGATCTAGCTGTACACAAATTAAACCAAGTACTCGATGCCACTGACGCAGAAGCGTTACAGAAGCGTATCAATTCAGCTGTTAACGCAGTTGTAACTAACATTCAAGCTCAACTAGAAGCAGAGATTGCAGACCTTGTTTATAAGAAACTCAAGGACCTTGACGTTAATAAACAATTTACTCAGGTACTAACAACCGCAGTTAAAGACAAAATCTTCAATCTTGATTTTCCAGAAGGCAGCGTTAGTGCCAAAAGCATCAAACAAAGCGACCTTGCTATTAGTGGTGATCAAGTTGCTGGCGGAATTATTAAAAACTTTGCATCAACTGGTATTGACGATCAGTCCACTGGATGTGTTGTTACTATCCTTGATGCTGCGGTCGTTGTTGAGAATAACCTAGTAACAATGGACCTAACCGTTGAGGGAGACCTTAACGTAAAAGGCAAGGTTGATGAAGACAGTGCGTTCTATAAACAATTAGCCAACTCTGTTACCGAAGCAGTGCAACAAGGCCTAGATACTGAATTGTTTGCAGGCTTTAGCGATACCATCTTTAACAAGATTAAAACAGATGGGCTAGACTTATCCAAAATCACTGTAAACGAAAATGTAGTGATTGAAGGCGATCGCATTGGTTACACTATTACCGAAAGTAACTTACAGAAACTAGGCCTACTAAAAGAACTGCAAGTGTCGGGCGAAACTCAACTTGCAGACACACTGTATGTAGGTAATAAGCGTACCGGGATTAACACATTAGAACCTAGTGCAGCATTGGCCATTTGGGACGAAGATATTGAAATTACTGTTAGCAAAGAACGCAACGGTCAGGGCCGAATTGGCACACCCAGAAACCAATCATTGGTGTTAGGCAGCAACCAGCACAGCAACGTTATTCTTAACACAGATGGATCAACCCAAATTAATGATCTGCGTATGGGCAACGTAAAAATGTCTGCAAGCGACACCCCTCCCAATTTCTCTAGCACCAAAGGTCATATTGTGTTTAATGCCAATCCTAACGCAGGCGGTCCACTAGGCTGGGTTTGCTTAGGTGCTGCAAATTGGGCAAATTTTGGCATAGTTGACTGATAATGGGTCACATGCTATAATAGCAGCATGACTACACCACGAATTGGGTTTGCCTGTAAGTTCAGTGAGCTTACCCCTAAAGGCATCGAAAGTGTTCCGGAATTAAATACACGCGGCACAACTGTGGCGTGGCTAAATAGACAGAGCAAGCACATCGCAGAGGAACGTCTTTGGGATGTCATGAAGCACAACATCGAATCAGCAAAGCAGCTGGTAGAAAAAGTAGGAACCCTTGAACAACATCTCAGAATGGTGCGCCTTAGCAGCGACCTTCTTCCTGTATATACCGAGCCTTCTTGGAGTTACTTTTGGCGTCAGCCTGACGTTAGGGCTTATTGCGAAAAACACTTTGCGCAGGTTGGCGCTGTTGCTCGTTGCAGCAACGTGCGTCTTAGTTTTCACCCAGGTCAATTCTGCGTTCTCGCAAGTGATACTGGAGATGTTGTTGAACGTTCAATCCTTGAGTTCGAATACCATGCTGATATGACACGCTGGATGGGATATGGACAAAAATTTCAAGACTTCAAAATCAACGTACACATTAGTGGACGCAAGGGTCCGCAGGGCATTAGAGATGTATATGGCCGTTTATCGCCTGAGGCACGTAACTGTCTAACACTAGAGAACGAGGAATACACACATGGCTTGGACGATTGTTTGTCTCTACACGATCTTGTACCTACTGTGCTCGATATACATCATCATTGGATCCGCGAAGGCGAGTACATTGATGCGAGCAGCGATCGCGTTAAAGCAGTTATTGATAGCTGGCGCGGTGTGCGCCCTACTTTACACTACAGTGTTTCACGCGAAGATGTCCTTGTTGGGCACTGTGCGAACACCTTGCCCGATCACCCAGCATTGCTTGTAAGTGGGCACAAAAAGCAAAAACTCCGTGCGCACAGTGACTACTACTGGAACAACGCAGTTAATGAGTGGGCTGCTACGTTTACTAAAGACTTCGACATCATGTGCGAGTCAAAGGCGAAAAATCTTGCTAGCATCAAGTTCGCGACAGTAGCTCTTCAATCTTAGACTCTAGTCCGCGCACAAGAGACAAGTGCCAATCAGTTGACATCATAATGTTAAAGTTATGTTCAACGATTGGCCTTGCCTTTTGTAGTATTAGATTCTGGTCTTGTTTGCATAGCCAGCTGATCTGTTCACATGCTGCGGCCCAACGCTGTTGATCATCAGCAATAGAATCATAACTTTCATCTATAATGGACCCAAACGTTTGGAACCCCATCTTGCGTAAATTACGCAGGTAGTGTTGTCCTGCAAACATAATAAACAAACGTCTAGCAATAATGGGCTTGGCAGTTTTCTCTGTGTAAAAACTGTATCTATTATCGTAGTTGGTTTCTGCAACTACAGTGTAGGCGGTGCGATTGTAAATATCAATTGGTATAACTTGACTAATACTCATTGAGTGGCCGTAGTACTTGACAAAGTCCACTGTCCATTTGGGATCGTTGATAAACTGCATACCACGATCCTCCCATATCCATTGTTCAGTTCCGGTAGCGAAGTCTACTTGATGCTCGTTGAAATAAGTTAGCACACGATTTTCTTGTCTTAGGTTCGCTTTTACGAATTGGTAAACAGCATCACGGTGCGGCTTCTTTCGTCCTAGTAGGATATCAAAGTGCGATTCCTTGCTGTGAACATAATTGATTCTTCCCAGCAGTTCAGGTAAGTAATCTCGATAAAAATAACGGCTGGTCTCAAACCAATCAAAGTATTGGTGGACTGTTGCATATTGCAATGGTTGCTCAATGTACCCACAAAGGTAGTAGGCAATGTTGGGACGATCGTTCTTTAGTATAAACTCTAGTGTGCTAGCATGTAGTTCAGAGCCTATAACAAAAACAAAATCGCTGATATCGTATACTGAATCTAACTTGGCTTGAGTGTCAGATTTGAATGGATAGGGTAAGTGAATAAACGCGATGTTCAGTGGATGCCCACTGTTTAAGTAGTGACCTAGATCATCGTAAACTGCCCATTCGTTTGGAGTGAGCTTTTCGAAATGATCTAGGTGGTACCTAACCGTGTCGGAATTATCGCGAAAAACTCCGACGTTGAGAAACATTACTTGCTAGCAGGTTTCTTAGCAGGCTTCTTGGCAGGCTTTGGATCGCCGGCTTTGGCCAATGCTTTCTTAGCTGGTGCCTTAACAACTGGCTTTTTAGCAGGTGCTTTAGCAACTGGTTTCTTAGCTGGTGCTGGCTTCTTAGCAGGGGCAGCTTTGGCCTTAACAGGCTTGGCGTCTACTGCTGGAGCAACTGGTGCTTCGATTTTGTATGGTGCTGCATTAACAGCTTCTACTTTTGATTCTTCTACTTTTGGTGCCGGAGTTGGCGCGCCAAAAAAGAATTCTTTGATTGCTTTAAACATTGGATCTCCTTAAACATGTTTCAATGTATATGTATTTAATTAGTGACAGCTCACTAGGAAAATTTGTTGACTTTTGTGGCAGTGCAGCATTATAATAACTAAATACTTTGTACGGTGCTGCATAGGGCGGGCCGTAAAATAAGTATTCGTCTATTTAGGAGAAACAACATGTTCATTACAGACACATTCATCGACGCCGTATCTAACGGTAAAAAACAATTCGTTAACACAGTATTTGCAAACAACCAAAACATCGCCAAGGCGCTAAATGGTTTTGTTGACGCGCAAGCTGAGTACACAAAGAAGGCAGCTAAGGCCGGTTCCGACACAGTGGCTCAATTGACTAGCGAAGCAGTTAAAGCAGCTACAGAAGCTGGCAAATTTAACTATGTCAAGGCAGCAGAAGACTTTGCTAAGAAGTTCAGCTACACCAAGTAATACGCAAGTACTACTAATCGCAAGCCCCTTAATTGGGGCTTTTTTATGGTTGACTCGAAATGATTTTGGTTATATAATACACACATGAAACAAATTATTGCACTCTGTATCGTTCTTGCAATCACTGGCACTGCCCAAGCTAAAGGCGGTGGTGGCGGCGGTGGAGGTGGTGGTGGACATGCTAGCTCAAGTGGGCATTCAAGCTCAAGCTCGGGTCACGCAGCAGCACCAGCAAAAAGTTCTGCACCAGCACCAGCAAAAAGTACTACTTCGCCAAGCAAAAGTACTACAGAAAGTCCCAGCACTGTAACCAGTCCTTCGTACTTCTATTTGCCATGGAACATTTGGCATTCCACTCCCGCTGCCGCTTGCGACAAAAACAAAGACAAAAACTGCAAATAATGGTTGTCCATTAATGATTTTGGTTGTATAATAGATACATAGCAAGCAAAAACAGGAGTTGAGATGAGCACAAACGCAACAATCGGTATTATGCACGGTGACAAATGCAAACACATTTACCTGCACAGTGACGGTTACCTGGACTACGCTGGCAAGGTGTTGCTGGCAAATTACAACAGCGCAAAGGCTCAATTCTTAGTTGCCCAAGGTAACTGCTCTATGTTGGGCAAGGACATTGGCGAGAAGATTGATTTTAGCGATCGTCTCGAATACGACGAGTACCATGTTGCCAAGCAATGTCGTTTTTACAAGCGTGACCGAGATGAGTCTGGCATGGACTTTCAAGTTGCTTTTAGCTTGGAAGAGCTGTTGGCTGATACTCAACACCAGTATACATACATCATGAAAGATGGTGTGTGGTACGTTAGCTTGGGTGGTGGTCCTTTGCAAGTGTTGGCAGACGCCATCGCAGCAGAAGTGGAATAATATGAGTCTACTGTATCTCCGTGCAAGGCCCATTGTGGCGTTTGATGCAACCAATGCAGAGCATCGACGCTATTACAGAAAATTCATTGAGACACAATCGTGGGGCCATTGCCCCGTACGATTCATGGTAGAAAGTTTAAACACAGATTTATTGGCCCATATCAATGCTACAATGTTAGCTTGGTATATCGAGCAAGAGTTTAAAAATGACAAAGCAGCGACAACGAAAAACAAGAAACCCAGATCCAAGAGCACATCTGGTACTGTTTCATCAAGACAGTCCGTTTCGACAAAAAGTAGTCGAGTCAAAGAAGAAGTTTCAGCGTAAACCCAAACATCGTAACCAAGGAGAAAATGATGTCTAACCAAGCCGAGCGTTTTGCCAATGAGGCAGTGTTTCAACTTCAATTCAACAGCCGTGATGCTGTGCGCTATATTCAGCGCAACGCACAAGTTGATGAGAAAACAGCGCAGTCCGCGCTGAAGGCAGCAGTAACTTTCCACAAGCATTGAAACTCATTGCTTTGATCTTAGTCGCTGCATTGGCAGGCTGTGCTAGCCAGCATCGCCCTCCATATAGTGCAGTGACTAATTTTAACCCGGACTGTGCCAACAGGGATGCTAGGATCAGGATGCTGACTAAATGGAAACGTTTTCCGCTTGACCCTAACAGCACTGTTACACAGTCCGAGTATGATCGAACCATTGATGTTCAAATTGAACGCTTAAAGCACTACTGCCAATGAGACTCGTACTTGCAATCAGTTTACTTGCCCTAGCCGGATGTAGCACAACTACTACCAGCAAGATGGATGTGGTTGATTTGAATCGCTTTCAAATTGATTGCAAGTACCGAGACGAACAAATTGCATTTCTACAAGGTCAGATTCCTACTGTGAATGACCGCTGGAGAAACGCATTAAGAATAACTAGCCCTGTGGCTACTGTTGTGTCAATGTCAGACGGTACGTACTACGAAGAACGTGCTATGTTTGATCGCAGGCAGGAACACATCGCTAAGAATTTGATCAGGACTATCCATGATTGGTGTCCTGCTCCTGTAGCCCGTCCACAAGGGTGCGTGACAGTAACTGAGCAGTTGCCTTCGGGTAATGGCCAAGGTACAAAATGCTATCGTGGAAATGACCCAAAGCCAGTTGTCAACCGTTGGGAAGCCATTGTTGACCGGTAATGGGATATGTGTTAAACTGTGTTATCGAAACTACCAAGAGGTGTGAAATGAAACGTATTTTGTCAATTGCCGCAATCGCCCTGATCATGACAGGCTGTAGCTCAACCCGTGATCCTTACGAGCGCCGTGCTGAAGAAGTACGCGAACGTCAAGAACGTGTGGTCAAGCAAACTATCAACGAAGCTCCTGAATGGATGACCAAGTTGCCTAAGAGCACTGATGCAGTGTATGCGTCGGGTACTGCAATTAGCGGCGACTTTAACATGGCCAAGGACATTGCGGAAACCAACGCATTCCGTTCAATCTGTATGGCAGCAGGCGGCACAGTGCGCAGCCAAACAAAGGTGTTCCGTGTAGACACTGAAAGCACCAGCAACGCAATCAACACCACAGCCATTAAAAGCATGTGCCCAGATGTTGATGTAACTGGTACCGAAATCCGAGAGATCAAGGTGGTGGAAAGCCAAGGACGATTCCGAGCTTATGTACTGGTTGCATTGCCCATGGGTGAAGCCAACGTAATCGCCCGTACCAAAGAACGTGATCGTGCAGCACGTGGTGCAATGGCCCGAGCAGATCGTGAGTTCAAAGAGCTTGACGCAACAGTATCTACAGTAAAGAAAGAATAAACGCTGTAGATTACGAGCCCCTGGACGGTAGTTAAATACCGTAACCAGGGGCTTTTCTATGGCAAGACCGAACCCGATACGCAGTTTAATGGCAGCACCGTTGCCTAGCATAACGTACCAACGTAGAAAGCAGTTTCGTCCAAACGAAATGGACGTTATATACGCATATAACATTATCAATCGTTATGTGTTTGATGGCATACTGACACGCCCTAAAATCACACTTGGCGGAATACGCAAATGCTGGGGATTGTGTAGTTGGCTAACCAAAGAGCAGCACAACGGCAGCTGGTGCGACATTAGACTAGTTCCAAATTGGTTTTGCCAACAATGGTTTTTAAACACGCTGGCACATGAAATGGTTCACCAATATCAATGGGACGTACACCGTTGGGATTTGGAAGAAGAGGGTCGCCAAATCTACATGAACAGTGGCGCACATGGGCCTAGCTTCTATGCGTTTAGAGATCGCTTTGAGCATTACGACTTAAACTTGAAAATCTCTTTTGGACAAAAGCGTTGGTTTAAACACCAAAATTTTAGCAAATGTTAAGGTAATCCTGTTATAATAGTTGCTCAACAACTAACTAACAGGAATCTAATGCCTAACTTTGTACCTACCGTACTCGAAAAAACTGCCAACGGCGAACGTGCTTACGACATCTACAGTCGTTTGCTTAAAGATCGTATTGTCATGTTGGACACGGATGTTAGCGAGCATTCCGCTAGTCTCGTTATTGCACAAATGCTCTTTTTAGAAAGTGAAGATCCCAATGCAGACATCCTCTTTTACATCAACTCACCCGGCGGTCTCGTCACTGCTGGCTTGGCAATCTATGATACTATGCAGTTCATTAAGCCTGATGTTTCTACCATTGTACTTGGCCAAGCCTGCTCTATGGGAAGTTTCCTTGCCAACGCAGGAGCCCCGGGCAAACGACTAGTACTGCCAGAATCACGCACAATGATTCACCGTGTTAGCTCAGGTACTCCTAGCACACGTGGTAGCGTACACGTTCAAGAACTGCAATTTGAAGATGCTAAACGCAGCTTTGAAGAAAGCCAACGCTTGAACCAACGCCTTACTGAGCTGTACATCCGCCACAACACTGCGGGCAAAACATACGACGAAATGTTTGCCACTATGAAGTTTGACACATTCCTATCTGCCCAAGAAGCAGTGGAAATGGGTCTTGCAGACGAAGTGGTTTCTAAGCGTCCATAATGGCCGTATTCAACGTTACTCCCAACATACTCAACTATGCTCGCGAGTATGATCCGTTTTTCCGCGGCACTATCAGCAGTGCATTGGCTCAAATCGAAGACTGGCTAGAGGAGAATGTTGGGGAGTACTGTGGTCCTGGCAATGACGGCGTTAACGACAATGTTATTTCCATTGGCTATGGGTGGGAAGTATTCTCCCTGTACAACGGCAAACCCACTCGCCCTGATCATATGGACGCAGAAGTTACTTGGCACGTCGACATTGATGATGAACACAAAGCGATATTATTCGCATTGAAATGGACAAAGTGACTCAGTAGAAACCATGAGATAATGTTGCATTTCAGTATAAATACTAGTACAATCACTAGAAGGAAACTGAAATGCAATTATTACAATGGATCAAAAGTCTATTTGCTGCACCATCTTACCAAGATGAACTAGACCGCTACATCACAAGCAAACGCCCAACTACCACAACAGAAGTTGAACACTGGATTCGCCAGTACGACTCACGCAAGGGGTGGTCACTATGAGTAAATACTTAAAGACCGTGTGGGAAGGCATAATTCGCTTCCAGGAATTTAGAGCCCGAGCAATAACCAAGAACGGTCGTTACTGGTACTAACATGATCACCTACCGAATTCTAACTGCACCTGAATTGCCAAAATACGCTATGTTTCTAAAACAGCGTAATTCTGATTCCCTTAACCTTTATTTCGGACACGCTATGCGTCACGAAATGATTGACCATTTAATGGATGGAATGATTGCAGATGCACACTTGCACAATATTGTGGTAGCAGAAGATATTGATCAAGAAATTGTGGGCACTGTGCATATTGCACGTATGAGTGATCACGAAGTAGAGTTTGGTGTAATGGTAGCAGAAGCATATCGCAGCAAGGGCATTGCTAGTGGTATGATGGATTATGCCATGACATGGGCACAAAATAGAGGTTTTAGAGACCTTTACATGCACTGTTTGAGCTATAATGCACCCATCAAGCACCTTGTTACCAAGCACGGTCTCGCTATCAGCAGAGATGGTATTGAAAGCGATGCCCGTGTTACCATGCCCCCTACTAACATCTTTAGTATTGGGCATGAAATTGCTCTGCGTCAACAGAACGCAGTCAACACAACTCTTAACCACACAATTCAAAGTTTTCGTCGAGCGTTAGCGTTATAAATACGTTACCGTGAAAACATTTGAATTAAACAACTCTTACTCAGATCGCCCTGTTGTCTATGTAGATATGGACGGTGTCCTTGCGGACATGTTCGGCGAAGCTGCCCGTCGTGAAGGTGCAACGCATTGGCGTAGAGCACGTAAAGAAAAAGACTGCATTGATCAAGTCGCACAAGAACCTGGATTCTTTGCTGAATTGCCAGCATTGCCGCAAGCAGGTAAACTGCTACATGGTGTGCTGAAATTAGCCGGTGGATACAGTATCTTATCTGCTCCGCTAATGAGCGATGTAGAACAAAGCAGCAGAGAAAAAGCTGACTGGATTGATCGCAAACTATCTAGAATTCCCCCAGAAAGCATTATCTTTGATCACCAAAAAGAAAAGTTTGCTAGACAAGCAGATGGCACTCCTAATATCTTAATTGACGACTGGGATAGTAATATCAAGCTATGGGAAGCCAATGGCGGCATTGGTATCTTGTACAAAGATGGCGAGTGCGAAAAGGCCTTAAAGAAACTGCACTATGCACTAGAGGGCTTGATCCCTGCTGGCGAAGTAGAGGACGAGGATGTTGATCTCAGCGTGGAAAACAAACTCTACACCAATCAACAAGTGCTCAAGTATGTTAAAGGCATACATAATGAGTATCATTTGGAAAAGCCAATTCTGCGACACAAGGTGTGGGTGCTTAAAGAAGTCCCACTAAGTGACTTGCAGACTCCGGAGTTCTACGATCAAGACGATCCTTACCGCAGAGTAATCGACTTGGATTGGGACCACATCAACAATGTCACAACCCGTGATATTTTAAAGAAGCCCGTAGTTGCAGACAGCAACGGGTGGTTACTAGATGGCAACCATAGGGTTACAGCCGCTAGAGCCAAGGGCTTGCAAAGCATCCGAGCATTAGTTCCGTACCAAGATTAATAGTGCGTATAAATACCTAATACAGGTATTTTTATGCGCTATAAACAAATCAAAACATTAACAGAACAAACACTATTTGAAGTCAATATGAGCCCAGGCGGCTTGCGTAAACTCGCAAGTCAGATCAATGCCAAGGCTGGTATGGAATTTGAAATGATTGTTCCCAACGTCAAAATCGACGGTGAAGAAGATTTTGAATCAGAACCCGACTACGAACACGACCCACGCACACGCAGCATCAGCGACATTCGTGAATTCTTCCACGATGGTGATCATAACGGACGCCGTGCAGTTGATGATCTAGTAGAAGAATTGGAGCAAGAATTCTACGAGTGGCGCCAAACGAAAATTGACGAAGAATGGGCCAGTGACGGTCACGAGTTCTTTGCCCATTGGGTTAGAGAAAACGTCAGCGACGATGAATGGCTAACCGGCGATGATGAAGACGACGAAAATGAAGCGTTTTCCAAATATATAGATCGCGAATGGGAATCACAAGACCGTGCTTATACAGAAGCATACAATGAATTTGTTTCTGACCACGAAGACGATTGGGATAGCGGCGATTGGTTGAATGCAGTTGATTATGACCACATGACCGACATTGCCAACAACTTTGATATTAGCTGGCCTTACTGGACAGAATATCAAGGCGACGATGATAACATGGATGTAGCAAATGTTGCTGATGATTTCAGTAGTGCAATCGGTCGTCCAGTTAATCATAGTACCAACTACCATGGCGCACAACGAGCGGAAGGCACATACGTTGTTGAACCCGACGGTAGTTTAGAAGGCGATGATAGCAGTGATGGCGGGTTGGAATTTGTTAGCCCACCATTGCCTATTGCAGAATTGCTAAGTGACTTGCAGAAAGTTAAACGTTGGGCCAAGCGCAGAGGTTGCTATACAGGTAGCGATTATGGCACAGGCCTGCACATCAACGTTTCAGTTGATGGATGGAAAGGTATCGAGAATCTAGACTATGTTAAGTTGGCAATCTTACTCGGCGACGAGTACGTGCTAAAGCAGTTTGAACGTCAAAGCAATAACTATTGCAAGAGCGCAATGAGCTTGGTTAAAACTGCAATCAAACAGAATCCTCTAAGTGCCAAAGAGTTACTAGAGAAGATGAAGAACCATATGAACACCGCGGCCAGCAAGTTGATCCACAGTGGCATTACCACTAAGTTTACCAGTATCAATACCAAAGACGGCTATGTGGAATTCCGCAGCCCAGGCGGTGATTGGTTAGATGAATTTGAAGACAAAATTGAACCTACGCTACTACGCTTTGTGGTTGCATTGGATGCAGCAGTACACGAAGACAAGTACAAACAAGAATATCAAAAGAAGTTGTATAAACTACTAGAGCCAAGCATGGACGAATATGGCGCAATGGTTAAAGACTTCAGTGACTACGTAAGTGGTGTTGGTGGTGCTCCTGAACAAGTTGTTAAAGACTTTAGACGTGCAGCATTGTCTAAACTACAACAAAGCAACGCAACCAAGAAATCACAACGCAATGAAGGCAACTGGGGCCTGTGGGCAAAAGTTCCTAACAGATTCGCAGCATTGACTACAGACAAAGACAGTGCGTTACGTAGATTTAAATCTAAAGAGGACGGCGAGGCGTGGATGGCCAGTCATGGGTTAAAGCCAGAACGCTTTGACGTTCTAGAAATCCCTGCCGACTATAAGCCTGCAGAAAAAGCGCCAGCAAACCAGGACTTGGGAAATTATATCGGTATTCGCAGTGCCGTTGACCGAGATCAATTCAAGCGTGGACCCGATGGTGAAGTGTTGAGATTCCCGTCTATTGATCAGGCATACGGTTATATGAGTCGTAACAATCTGGATCGCAGCGAGTGGCGCATTAGTGACTTAAACATGGTAGATGATAACTTGCTAGGGGCACAGGCAGCAACATTCCAAGAACCTAATGCCAACCGTGGTGACTTGCTGCCACGTGGCCCAGGTCCATGGGAAATTTACAGAATAAGCGATGGTAGCAGTGTGCGGGCATTGGATCAAACTAACCGCAACGGAGCTGAAACCGAAGCAAGAACTGCACTAGGCCTACGTGCCGAAGCCCCTGAGTTATATGGAGTACGTACTCGCCAATCGGCACAACAGCCAAATTGGGAGACAGTAAACGACCGCACCGGCCAAGTTGTTCACCGTTTCTATGCCGACAATCAGAACAATGCCATTGCTGCACAATATGATTATCTAACCAGCAGAGGTCTGCACAGTGATGATTTCACCCTGCAAGCAATCGAGCAACCTAGTACAGCACAGGTAGCACAACAGTCGCACAATGCTCATCAAGCAGCAAACATGCAAGAGTGGACTATCTTAAATGGACAAGGCGCAGTAATGGGCAGAGTACAAGCTGCCACACAAGGCGAAGCCAATCAACGTGCAGCAGGATACCTTGGTAGATTCCATCCTAGTATGATAGGACAAGAAGTTGAGGTTGTACCAACGTCAGCACATACTGCTAGACAACAAAGTCAAACACAACCGCAGCGATTTGAAATCTACAAACGCAGCACTGGACAAAGTGCAGTAGAGTTATCTAGCACAGATCAACAAAGCGCATGGCTCGAAGCACAAGAGATGTTTAGAACACGTTATGCCGCTTACGACCCAGCCGAATATAGTGTTAGAGCAGTAACGCTATCTATCCCGTAAGACAACAAACCCGCTTCGGCGGGTTTCTCTTGACTAAAAACTATTTTGGGCGTATAATGTCTATATGAAAAAATTAAACGATATCTTGCAGTGGACTGGCACACTCTGCTTTATGGCCATGTACACTTTGATGTCAATGAACATCTACCCATGGAACATTGTAGCAGGACTCAGCGGTAGTACTTGCTACTTAATCTGGTGCCTGCGTGTTGCAAATAAGCCACAGATGGTTGTTAACGCAGTGGGCATCATTGTGTGTCTAGTCGGACTAGTTAAGGCTTTTGGTTGACCCGAAATGGATTTCTTGCTATAATAATGGCATAGTAAGTAAAAAGGAGTTAGCGATGAAAAACTGGACCGATTCGTGCATTAACTGGCATCAACTCTCTGGTACCGAAGTCAAGCGTTTGCTTGCTACTTGGGGCATGACAGAGCGCCAAATCGCTAACTACGATGTCAAACATGGCTTCGCAACTGCACCCAAAGCAGAAACTGATACTAAAAAAGTAGTAGAAAAGGCTCCTGCCAAAAAGACAGCAGAAACCAAGCCCGCAGCAAAAGCGCCGGCTAAAACGCCTGCTAAGAAAACTGCTACAAAAGTAGTACAAAAAGCTGCTACCCGTCAAAAGCATACTGGTGCAGATGGCGAAATCAAGTTCCTGGATCACCGTGATCTCTATGTGGGATTCTGGGGTGGGCGTGTTGTAGTAACCAAGCGTACCGAAGCTCAGTGCCGTGCGTACTTAGCTGCAAACTTCGGCGCAGAATAAATGGTTGACCCGAAATGAATTTTCGGGTATAATAGCTACATAGCAAACAAAACAGGAGTTAGCATGTTAACGATGTCACTTGAAACTAAAGAATCAAATAACAAGTTTTTCGCATTGCAAGATCGTCGTATGCGCAATCATGCAAACAAAACCCTGTACACCACAGCCCAGCAAATCCGCTTGGACCGCATTAAGCTCGCACTTGAGATGGTGCTCCATGGTACTGTTTACGAGCCATCGTATGGCAAGAAAAGTGCCAGCGTTAAAGTGCAAGACGGTGCCCTGATCGCAGATCGCAAAACACTGCGATTGCTTGAAGAAGACTGGTCAAAAGAAGGCATCTTTAAGAAAGTGTCTGCTCAAGGTTTTCAATACCACGTGCCTCGCTAATTTTGGTTGACCCGAAATGAATTTTCGGGTATAATACATACATGTTGAAACAAAAAGGAATTGAAATGCAAGCTGCTGAAATCGCCCGTGCAATTATTGCTGGTAACTTTAACAACGCTGAGCTGACGCAAATCACGGACGCTATCCGTTTTGCAAAGACTCAAGTTGTTCGCAAGAACACCGGTAGCTTGGTAATCGGCACTCGCGTTAAATTCACTAACCCACGCACCAATGCAGTGCATGAGGGCATTGTGAAGAAAGTTAAAATCAAGAACATCTTGATTGACTGCCCATCTTATGGTCGCGGTGGTTTGCTCAACGTCCCTGCACACATGCTGGAGGCAGCATAATGCTTGAAAAGGTAAGTGTGTTCTTGCTTGGCATGTTCATTGGTATGAACATCATTGTTTGGGGGTTTATGGTATGAACAAACGAATCAAAGAACTTATTGAGAAGGCTACTACTGTCGAGCTTGGCGTAGATAATGGATTTGACCGTGTGACTTTTGACAAAGAAAAGTTTGCCGAATTGCTTGCGAAAGAACTTGCTAATCATATCGCAGGGCAGTTACCCAACGAACGACTGGATGATTGGCACGAAGGCTACCACGCAGGTGTGCAACGTTCCATTGATTGCTTAAAAGAATTCGGAGTTCAATGATGAGCTGTGAATGTTATCAAGTAGGTGGGCGTTTTATCGCCGAAGACCCAGACTGCCCTGCACATGGTCGCGATGCTCAAGCTGCTGAACGCAGTCTTAGCAGTGCCAAAGACCGTTTGCGTTACAATATCGATCAGGCCACAACTGTTGAGGACCTGCGCCACTGCTTATATGATTTACTGGAGATGCTATGATGGAAATGCGCTGGCTTAAACGCCCGATTGGAAACAAACTCAGCGGTACACAAATCGTTAAGGTTTACGAGCGTGTGCTGCAATACCGCCAAATGGAAGACAAGACCATTTATGCGCAAGCAAATGCCCTGTCGCAGGACTTTATTGCCCGCGGTCATCGCAACATGCAATGGTCCGATTGGACTGACATTCCAGAAGTTACAGAGGAGTAATCATGCGTAATTTAGCAATTGGTTTTGTTCTTGGTTTGGTTGTGGCCACCGTTGGCTTCAGCGGTGTTGCAAGGATTCTGGATAAGAGCATCGACTCTGTCAAGACCCATAGCAAAGAGTTGGCTCAGTAAAATGGGCAAAAAGAATTTAAATTGTGGTTGACTCAATATTCGAATTCAACTATAATTTAAATACTGTAGCAATGAGGCTACATTGAGAGTGTGTTTTTCAATTAACGTAAATGGAGTTTACAAATGACTAAATTGTTCAAAGTTGGTGGTGTTTCTAAGTGCAAATCTGGTTACAAGGTGCGTTTCGCAACTGACATGACCCGCGTCAAGATTCTGGCAAAGACTGATACGGATATCCAGCTGATGGATTTGCCCAATGAGATGACCAAGCCCGAATTGGTTACCTTCCTTAAGACCACAGACTTGTATGCCAACGCTGCATACAAAGAGGCAATCGACAATGCTGATGCAAAGTACAACGCCGTGGCAACTGTTAAGGTCACTAAGGCCAAAGCAGAGAAGCCCAGCATGGAAAAGCTCAAGGCCAAGGCCGCAGCTAAAACAGAAGCCGCTTAATCCGCAAGTGTGCAAAAACAGGGCGAACTTGGCTTCGCCCTTTCTCTTGGCTAAATATAGCTATAGGAGATACGACATGACAGTCAAATATATCAGAGAAGATCGAGTCCCAGAAGGAGCACAACGCCCAAGATTTCGCCCAGAGTATCGAGAGCTTTGGGCCGAGTATGAGAAAATAATGCCTAACTATCTCGATCCTGCGTACACCGGCACATTTACTTCTGTGAACGATAGCGACGAGACTGGCACATTCATTTTGCAAACTTCGGTATTGTATTTTAATTCGCTGGAAGCCATTAGCGAATTTAAAGCAGCAGCTAGCGCATACTTAGAAGAGCATATTAACCCAATAATAAATCAAGACCATTTCCCGTCTAACCAAGGTATCAAACGCCGATTTCAAATTCGTGACATTACCACTGACGAAGTAATCCAAGATTGGACAGAGATAAATTGACAAATTATAGCCCTGTGCTATAATTCAAGTTATTGCTGTATGAAGCAAAGAGAAAAGTGTTCTGGACGCGGGTTCGATTAAGCCTGTTTTACCATGAAACCACCGTGTGT
>ERZ650308.537-NODE-537-length-20472-cov-5.805848_pt1 | contig 20472 bp, 18 predicted proteins | sample MGYA00376244_ERZ650308 | MGnify/ENA primary metagenome ERZ650308 (study PRJEB26733, sample SAMN07839295) | wastewater metagenome | biome: small river; feature: stream; material: water | place: USA: North Carolina | collected 2016-04-26 ... | reverse complement strand
TGGCAGAATGGAGTGAGTGAGCGATAACCAAACCAAAAAACACCACATTGTCATCATTGGCGGGGGCCCAGGCGGCTATGAAGCTGCCCTAGCCGGCATTCAGCTGGGCGCCGATGTGACCCTGATTGAACGCTCAGGTATCGGTGGCAATGCAGTGCTCACCGATGTGGTGCCTTCTAAGACTTTGATCGCAACTGCAGAGGCCGCTCAGCGCGTAGCCCATGCCGAGGCATTGGGTGTCTACTTTTCAATCGATGGCAAAAAGGTTAAGCCAAAGACCGAGATTGACCTTGGTGTTGTGAATGAGCGTCTGCTGAACCTGGCTCACAATCAGTCGGAGGATATGCGCGACCAACTAATTCAGGCGGGCGTTCGTGTGATCGCAGGTTCGGGGCGACTTGATGGCAATCACCACGTAATTGTTGATGCGATTGAAGATGGCAAGTCTGAGCGCCTAGAGGCCAAGACAATCATCGTTTCTGTTGGTGCGCACCCGCGCCAACTAGATTCGGCCAAGCCAGATGGCGAACGCATCTTAACTTGGACACAGCTTTACAATTTGACCGAACTTCCTGAACACATGATCGTGGTTGGTTCAGGTGTGACCGGTGCCGAGTTTGCCTCTGCCTACAGCGCACTTGGCAGCAAAGTTACTTTGGTCTCAAGCCGAGACACCGTGCTACCCGGAAACGATTCCGATGCAGCGCAGTTGCTAGAGCAGGTCTTCCGCAACAACGGCATCAATGTGATGAACAAGACTCGTGCTGAAAAAGTTGTAAATACCGGAACAGGCGTTGAGGTCACTCTCGCTGACGGAGAAGTCCTCAAGGGTTCGCACTGCTTGATGGCAGTGGGTTCGATTCCTAACACCGAGGGACTAGGTCTTGAAGAGGCTGGTGTTGTGTTAACTGAATCCGGACACGTGCAAGTGAATAAAGTTGCACGAACTTCGCGAGCAAATGTTTATGCCGTGGGCGACTGCAGCACCTTCCTGCCCCTTGCCTCGGTGTCAGCGATGCAGGGCAGAACCGCCGTCTTCCACACCATGGGCGACGTTGCCTCGCCAACCGAGGTTCGCAACGTAGCGTCTAACGTGTTCACGGCTCCCGAGATTGCTTCGGTGGGTTGGATGGAGCAAGACATCAAGGCTGGCAAAGTGAACGGCTTTGTCGAAAAGATTGATTTGAACAACAACCCACGCGCGAAAATGCAGGGTCTGGATTTTGGTTTCATCAAGTTGATTTGTTCCACCGGTGGAACCGTTATCGGTGGAGTGATTGTTGCACCTAGGGCTTCGGACTTGATCTACTCGATTGCAATTGCCATCGAAAACAGATTGACCGTTGACGAATTGGCTAAGACTTTTACCGTTTACCCATCACTTAGCGAAACAATTAGCAACGCGGCTCGTGCACTGCACCAGCCAAACGTGTAACTAGTCTTCGATTTCTAGCAAAACGGTTCCAGCTGGAACCGTTGCGCCAACTTCCGCGCTGATCGACTTGATTTTTCCGGCCTTGTGAGCGTTCATTGGCTGTTCCATCTTCATGGCCTCAAGTACAACCACTAGATCACCCTCTTGGACTGTCTCACCAACGGCCACGGCAATCTTCACCACGGTGGACTGCATCGGTGCCTTGATGGTGTTGCCTGAACCTCCGCCAGCGGTAGCGTGCGAGTGACTCTTACGCTTAGGCGCATGACCTGCGTGTACCGGGCCGGCAGCACCGGCGCCAAGCAGACGCTTTGGCAGCGAAACCTCGATGCGCTTACCGTCGACCTCAACCACAACATTGTTGCGCTCGCTCGGCTCTTCGGCAGGCTCGGCAATGCCGCTCCAAGCTGGAATATCGTTGACCCATTCGGTCTCAATCCATCGGGTGTAAATTCCAAACTTGTTAGCAGCAACATCACCGATGAACGCAGGATCGTTCACAATTTTGCGGTGGAAAGGCAACACGGTTGGTAGTCCGGCAACTTCCATCTCGGCTAGCGCGCGACGTGAACGAGCAAGTGCCTCTTCACGAGTTGCACCGGTCACAATTAGCTTTGCAACCATTGAGTCAAAGGATCCTGAAATTACATCGCCAGATTCAACACCGGTGTCAACGCGAACTCCGGGGCCCGATGGAGCTTTGAAAACGTGTACCGGTCCAGGTGCCGGCATAAAGTTTCGGCCAGCATCTTCACCGTTGATGCGGAATTCGAATGAGTGTCCCTTGATGACCGGATCCGGGTAGTCGAGCACGCCACCCTCAGCCAAACGGAACTGCTCGCGAACAAGATCAAGACCGGTTACCTCTTCAGAAACCGGGTGCTCAACCTGTAGGCGAGTGTTCACCTCAAGGAATGAAATTGTGCCATCTTGTGCAACCAAGAATTCACAGGTGCCGGCGCCTTGGTAGCCAACCTCTTTCAAAATCGCCTTCGAAGATGCGTATAAACGATCAATCTGATCTTGAGTTAGGAATGGAGCGGGAGCTTCTTCAACAAGTTTCTGGTGACGACGCTGAAGAGAACAGTCGCGGGTAGAAACAACAACTACATTTCCGTGTGCATCGGCAAGACACTGAGTTTCTACGTGACGCGGTTTCTCCAAATACTTTTCAACGAAACATTCCCCTCGGCCGAAAGCTGCAATTGCTTCGCGAGTTGCCGATTCAAATAGTTCAGCAACTTCTTCCTCTTTATATGCCACCTTGATTCCGCGACCACCGCCACCAAAAGCAGCCTTGATGGCCACCGGTAATCCGTGTTGCTTTACGAAATCCAAAACTTCTGCAGCACCCGATACCGGGTCAAGGGTTCCTGGTGCAAGGGGTGCCCCGGCCTTTTCGGCAATGTGACGAGCCGAAACTTTATCGCCGAGTTGCTCAATGGCTTTAGGCGAAGGTCCAATCCAAATCATTCCGGCATCGATCACGGCCTGCGCGAAGGTCGCGTTTTCGGCTAGGAAACCGTAGCCCGGGTGAACCGCATCGGCACCTGACTTCTTAGCGGCCGCCAAAATCTTCTCGATTACCAGGTAGGTCTCCGGTCCGGTAGTGCCGTGAAGGGCGTAAGCCTCGTCGGCTAGTCTCACGTGCATCGCGTCGCGGTCTTGGTCGGCGTATACGGCCACCGACTGAATTCCCGCATCCTTGGCGGCGCGGGCAATGCGCACGGCGATTTCGCCACGGTTAGCAATGAGGACCTTGGTGATCTTTTTTGGGCTTGAAGTCATAATTCCCAAGCCTATTGGCTAAAAAGGGGCATTTATTGGCCTGAAATCACAAAAAAATTGCGAAAGTACTGTGAAAAGGCATAACAGGTGGCCTATTTATTCCAGAGACTCGGATACTCAACGCCCAGACTTATTACTAATTCACGCAAGACCGGCAGGCTCAAGCCAATAACAGTGTGGGCATCGCCTTCGATAGAACGCAGGAAAGCTCCGCCTAGGCCGTCGATGGTAAACGCCCCGGCAACCTTAAGCGGTTCCCCGGTGGCTACGTATGCCTCAATCTCGGCATCGGTGATGTCGGCGAAATGCACAATGGTGCTTGAAACCCTTCCGGCAGCTGGGGGCAGTTGGCCCGCCATCGGATTTCGGTTGTCGATCACCCAGTGGCCAGAGAACAAGGTTCCGGCGCGACCGCGCATGGATTTCCAACGGTCGACAGCAACCTGCGGTTCGTGCGGTTTACCGAGTGCCTGGCCATCAAAATCGAGTGAGGAATCACAACCGATGATGATTGCGCCGGCGGCATCGGGGTGATTCAAAACTGCCTCGGCCTTGGCTTTCGCCAAAATCTGCACCATGTGTGCGGTGGTATCGATAAGTCCCATCTCGATTGAACGGGCGGTGAGCGCCTCTTCATCGACTCCGGGCGAGATGGTGGTTGGCTCAATTCCGCCAGCGCGAAGCAGCGCCAGGCGAGCCGGTGAGGTGGAGGCAAGTACTAAACGAGTCACACCGATACTCTGGCACACTTGTCAGGTGAACAAAACTACAAACTGGGTCGGCCAGAATCTAACTCTCACCATCGACAAGGTGGCTCACGGTGGCATCTTCGTTGCCCGCCACGATGGGCGTGTGGTTTTTGTATCTCACGTTTTGCCCGGCGAAAAAGTCAAGGCGATGGTTTACGAGGATCGCGGCGGCTCTTTCTGCCGCGCGGAACCAACCGAAATTCTTGAAGCCTCGCCAGATCGCGTAAAGCACTTTTGGAAGCAGGCCGGACCGGGCGGTGCCGGTGGTGCAGAATTTGGTCACATTACCCTTGCCCGCCAGCGCGAGCTGAAGGCCGATGTTTTGGAAGAAGCGCTAGATCGTATGGCCGGCATTAAGTTGCGCCCGGTTGTTGAAGCGGCACCTGGCGACGACGAAGTCAATGGACTTGGTTATCGCACTCGGGTGCAGCTTCACGTGGATGAGGCAGGCACGGTTGGCCCGTATCGCGAACGCAGCCACGAGGTTGTAAAGGTTCGAGACCTACCGCTTGCCGTCGATGAAATCCGTGAGCTTGAATTTCAAAACAAGAATTTTCAAGACGTAAAAAAGATTGAAGTGGCAGTTTCAAGTACCGGTCAGGTGCAGTGGAAGATTGATAAAAAACTAAAGGGTGACGAGCGCCTGATTGAGCGTGCCTCGGGCCGCACCTTCCGCATCAGCGGCGGTGGTTTTTGGCAGGTGCACAAAAAGGCAGCGGAGGTTCTAACCGGAGCGGTCAACGAAATGATTGCCGCTGTAGGAATAGACCTTGAAGCTGACAACCTAGACCTCTACGGTGGGGTGGGATTATTTACCGGAACCATCGCCGCCAAGTTCGGCAAAGACCTTCGCATGACTAGCGTTGAGTCGTTCAAAGTTGCCACTGAAGACGCCACCCTTAATCTTGCGGATTTGCCAAGAGTCAAAGCTGTTTGTTCTGCCACTGAGCGATTCTTAAATGAGCGAGTTGGCAACCTGGATAAAGGTGGCAAAATTGCCAGCCCAAGAAACTCAACCATCGTGCTTGACCCGCCTCGAGCCGGTGCTGGGGCGAAGGTTGTCGATCAGTTGCTCGCAATTGCTCCGGCACACATTGTTTACGTTGCTTGTGACCCGGTGGCGCTGGCTCGCGACTTGAAGCCGCTATTGGCCGGGGGATACGAGCTGAAGGCGCTCCGCGCATTTGACCTATTCCCGCACACTCACCACGTTGAAGCCGTGGCAAGTTTGGTGCGAAAGAACTAGTCATGCAGCTGCGAGAACGCGATAAGCCGATATGTGTTGCGATTGTCGACGATCACGATGCCATTCGTTTTGCGTTCAAGGCAGGCTGTGCTGAATTTGGCTTTGAGTTTTGCAATTCAGCCGGATCTGTAAACGAGTTACTAGAGAAGAACCCAGATATTCGCTGCGACGTGATTGTGATGGACCTCTCGCTGGCTGACGGTTCGATAGTTGCTGAGAATGTGACCAAGCTCATTAGGACCGGTGCTCAGGTAGTCATCTTCAGCATCGCCGATAAGCAGAACCTGGTTCGTGCCGCGCTGAAGGCGGGTGCGGCAACCCTGGTGCCAAAGTCGCAGTCAATGGAGGATCTGGCTTCGGCAATTCGATTGGTCGCCGATGGCATTTATGTGAACACTTTGCAGACTGCTGCCGCAATTGACTCAGACACCGATTTCAAGGCGGCAAATCTGTCACCGCGAGAGCGAGAGGTTTTGAGTTTGTACGCCTCTGGGTTTGCGTTAAAGCAAGTGGCCACCGAGTTGAATATCAAAATCTCAACGGCCAAAGAACACATCGATAGAGTGCGAGCAAAGTACTCGGTGATTGGTAGGCCCGCATCGACAAAAACCGAATTGCTGGTGCGTGCAATTGAAGATGGCATTGTCGAAGAAGGTTCGCTCTAGCGATGCAGACCCAAAAGCTCGAGCCAAACCAAAGCTTGGCCTTGACTCAAGTCAACCGATTGCTGGGCAGGGTTTTTTCAATCGCGGCAACGCTAGTTGGGATTCAAACTGTTTCCAACGCTGTTAGCGAATACGCAAAATATCCACTTAATCACCTTTGGTTTTGGCTGGTACTGGCAGCGCTAGTTGTTTCACACGTTGTGATTCTCTATACCGTTTGGGTGGTTGGTGACGGTCGAATCGGCTTTGCCGCTCTAACGCTGAGTACGGTTTTTGCAGTCGTGAGCTGGCCGCTGCAGCTTGGTGATTTTCGCTTGGAACAAGGGGTGCAGCCTTGGATTTGGTGGAGCGTTGGAATAGCTGGCATTAGCGCGGTGGGCGGATTCAATTTCTACATTGCGATTTTCTTTATTCTGGCTTTGCCGGCGGCATGGTTCTTTCTGCAGATTTCCGAGTTCGGAGCAGTGTCCGAGCCACTCGTTGCTCTGCAGGATGCCAGCTTTGCTTTTCTTTTTGTTGCCGTGCTTGCCGGTTTCGTTTACGCGCTCAGGTATGAGTCTTCGAAAGTTGACGAGGCAAACCAAAAATCCAACCAAGCGGCAATCGAATTGGCGCGTGCAGATGCGGTGCATCGCGAGCGAGACCGCATCGACGCACTTGTGCATGACTCGGTACTAACCACGCTCCTGGTATCTGCTAACGCTACAGACCTCGAAGCAGAGAAAGAGGCGGAGCGTTTAGCCGGCGCCGCCATTCAAAAACTAATCAACGCTCATTTAGCAAGCAGCGCTGACCAAAGTATTTCCGTGACTTCTTTGTTTGGAGCACTTGAGGTTGCGATTCGTAGGCAAAGTTTGCAAATCACAATTGACACAGAGGGAGCTAGCGACGAACCTGTACCGAGTGAAGTAGCCGCGGCCGTCACCGAATCAGCTCTGCAGGCTTTGGCTAATGCAATTCACCATGCAGGAAACGGCGCAAAAATCGAGGTCTTGCTTAGGGGAAGCCAAAAGGGAATCAAGATCGTGGTTAAGGATAATGGTCGCGGATTCCGACCGTCACGCATACCTAAAGATCGCCTGGGCCTAAGGCTTTCAATTGTCGGTCGAGTTCAATCGGTCGGCGGTCGGGTATTCATTGATTCCAAAATTGGCGTCGGAACCAACGTAATCATTGAGTGGAGTGCCAATTGATTCGCATTCCACGCTGGCTTGTTGCCTTCATCGGTGTTTTGTTCGCAATTTTTCACGCTGCACTCGGCATCTCAACGCTTGGCAGTTACCCTGACGTTGGTGTCGCTGTTTTTGCAATCGCAATTTACCTGGTTTCAGCATTGGTGACGATAATTTTTTATCGGGGAGTGAAACTGCCGATTGCTCAGGCAATTTTTAATCTTGTTGTTGCAGCGCTGGTTCCCTTGCTCATCAATAGTCAGTTGAACCCCTCAGCTGCAGACGCTTATACGACGTGGTACGTGATCGGCATTGCAACTCTGATGGCTGCAACCGCCGTTCGCCAACAGCGAGTGCTTGCCTGGCTCGGTATCGGAATCATGGTTTTTCAGGTAATCAGCTGGGCGGGATTTGTGGCGGGCTGGCAGACCGGTCTCGCTGGCGCAACGATGTTAGTTTTTGCCGGCCACACAATCTCAGCGGGCATCGAGAAGGCTTCTCGGGACACATTCACATTTACCCAACAAGCATTAGAAATCGAGAAGGAGCAGGTGGCAAATGCCGCCGCAAGTGCCGAGCGTCGCAATCGGTTAGAGAATGCCCTTCGCGGAGCCAGGCCAATGCTCGACATAATTCAAAACCAAAATGGAAAACTGTCTGACGCGCAGAAGCTCGAAGCAAAGTTACTCGAAGCCTCGCTTCGCGATGAAATTCGCGGACGGGGATTAATGACAGATTCGATTCGCAAAGCGGCCAGAGATGCTCGAACTCGGGGACTCGAAGTAATCATCTTGGATGAGGGCGGGCTTGATATGGTGCCTGACACCGATCGGCAGAAAATTCTGGACCAGGTAGCCATGTCGATTGCGCAGGTGCACGAGGGGAGAGTCACTCTGCGCGCCCCATCTGATGAAGCCTGGAAAGTCACCCTGGTTGCTACGCGACCGGGAATAGCAAAACCTGACGTCTGGCTAAAATTTTAGGCAGCGGAATTACTTGGAGTTAGTACGTTAAATGAAAAGAGCGATTCTTTCGAATCGCCTCTTCATTCCCCCATCAGATTTTCACCTGACCCCAAACCTCATCGCCATTCCCCTTTGAAGCGATTAGATCTTATGAGTCAAGTATGTGCTCGTCTGAAATCGACTGCGCCCAAAACGGAGTCCCCACTTAGGGGGACATTTGATAACGCTTAGGTGACTTAGTTCAGGCCCGAGCGATAAGCCCCGCGCCATTGGCCAGGACCAGGTGTTAGTGGTTGGCGCATCTGGGCAGAGTTTCTGGACCAGGTTGATTTCAACTGGCGCTCAACACCAGTCCCTGCCGAACTTTGTTCTGCGTTCGCGGCCTCGAGCACGGCAATTACGGTAGCCAGCTCCTCGGCTGTTGGTGCGCCAGAAACTACCTCGATTGATTCGCTGAATTCAGTCATCATTCACCGACCTAAAGCGGAATGTTTCCGTGCTTCTTTGGTGGCAGGTTCGAGCGCTTGGTGCGAAGTGCACGCATGGCCTTGATTACTGAGATTCGGGTAGCGCTTGGTTCGATGATTCCATCGAGTTCTCCACGCTCTGCGGCCAGGAACGGCGACGCAACGTTATAGGTGTATTCGGCTGCCAGCTTTGATCGAACCGCGGCAACATCCATTCCGGCTTCTTCGGCCTTCTTGATTTGGTCGCGGAACAAAATGTTCACAGCGCCCTGACCACCCATCACAGCAATCTCGGCGGTTGGCCAAGCCAGGTTGATGTCGGCTCCAAGCTGCTTTGAGCCCATAACGATGTAAGCGCCGCCGTAGGCCTTTCTAGTGATTACTGTCACCAGCGGCACTGTTGCTTCTGCATATGCGTAGAGCAACTTAGCGCCTCGACGAATAACTCCGGCCCACTCCTGATCGGTGCCTGGAAGGTAACCGGGCACGTCTACCAGAGTAAGAATTGGAATTGAGAAAGCATCACAGAAGCGCACGAATCGCGCGGCTTTTTCACCGGCCTCAATGTTTAGCGTTCCTGCCATCTGCTGCGGCTGGTTTGCAACAATGCCAACGCTGCGGCCATCAACTCGGGCAAAACCAATCAAGATGTTTGGCGCGAAGAGCGGCTGAACCTCTAGGAACTCGCGACCATCAACGATTCCTTCAATCACCGTCTTCATGTCGTAAGGCTGGTTAGGAGAATCAGGAATGATGGTGTTTAGTTTTTCGTCTGCATCGGTGATTTCTAATTCACCCTCTGGCGCGTACTGGACAGTCTCCGAAAGATTGTTTTCTGGCAGGTAGCTAAGCAGTGCACGAGCGTAATCAATTGCATCCGCTTCGTCATCTGCTAAGTAGTGAGCAACGCCGGAGCGTTCGTTGTGCGCGCGAGCTCCGCCAAGCTCCTCCATGCCAACGTCTTCACCGGTAACAGTTTTGATTACGTCTGGTCCGGTTACAAACATGTTTGAAGTTTTATCAACCATGATCACGAAGTCGGTAAGCGCTGGTGAGTAAACCGCACCACCCGCAGCCGGACCCATGATCAAGGAGATTTGCGGAATCACTCCAGAGGCCATTGTGTTGCGCTTAAAAATTTCACCGTACTTACCAAGGGCGATTACACCCTCTTGAATACGTGCGCCACCTGAATCAAGGATTCCGATAATTGGAACACCGGTGGCGATAGCCAGATCCATGACTTTGATGATCTTGTTTCCGGCCGCTTCACCCAGCGAGCCACCAAAGATTGTGAAGTCCTGAGAAAAAAGTGCAACCTGACGACCGTGAATGGTTCCCACTCCGGTGACCACAGCGTCACCGTAAGGACGGTTCTTGTCCATTCCAAAAGCTGTCGAACGGTGACGAACGTATTCATCGATCTCAACAAATGAGCCCGGGTCTAGCAACATCTCAATGCGCTCGCGAGCAGTGTTCTTGCCCTTGGCATGTTGCTTGGCGATCGCTGTCTCGCCTGCTGCAGTCACGGCCTCGTGGTAGCGCTGGCGCAAATCCTCAATTTTGCCCTTGGTAGTGGCAATGTCTGGGTTCAAGCGGATTGCCTGGGTGAAAGTATCTTCAAAGGTCATGAAGTTCACTTTACCCATCGAAAAGGGCCATTCCTTTGGCAGTTTGCTACTGCTAATCGGAAAATCTGCTGTCGAAAACCTACAGATAGTAGCCTGAGACCATGGATTTCCCGAAAAGCAGCCAGATTGCCTCCCAATTCGAGTTTGTTGCCGAAACTGGTTCGACAAACGCCGACTTGATTGCAAACTCCGCCAACACCGATGACTTTTCCGTGCTCGTGGCTGGCTTTCAATCTGCCGGCCGGGGCCGTGCCGGTCGCGACTGGGTGGCGCCTGCCGGGAGCTCTCTTTTCGTATCGGTTTTGCTGAAGCCAGTGGGTGTGCCAGCTGCAAATTTCTCTTGGCTGCCGCTACTTGCCGGTCTTGCCATAACTAAGACCGTTGCCGCCGTTCTTTCGAGTTCTGGGATTCCCGATGCGCCGGTTGGATTGAAATGGCCAAACGATGTCTTAGTTGGCGAAAAAAAGATTTCTGGCGTGCTGAGCGAGCTACTTGGTGATCTGAGCGGTGTGGTTGTGGGTGCAGGTTTGAATGTGCGCCAGGAAGTTGCTGACTTGCCAATTGAAAACGCCACCTCGCTGAAAATAGCGGGTGCACAAAATATTCAACTCGATGATCTTCTTTCTAGCTATTTGGGAAATCTACGAGCATTCTATGAACCTTGGGTAGCTGCCGCGGGTAATGCGGTTGCGAGCGGTTTACGCAATCAAGTGATTGACGCCTGTTCGACTCTTGATCGTGGGGGCAACAATCGCATTCGCGCTATTTTGCCTGGCGAAGTCGAAATCATCGGTGCTGCCGTTGGAATTGATGACACCGGCAGATTAATTGTGCAACCCGATGGTGCCAAAGAGGTTATCGCTGTGGCTGCCGGAGATATTGTTCACCTGCGCCACAATTAGGTAGATGAGTTTTTTAGCTGAGCAACGCATTGCGCGAATTAGACCACGCGGGTCAAAGTTATTTTTGCCCAACGTATTTTTATTTATCGCTTGCTTTGCAATGGCGTTCTTTGGCGGCCGACTATCCGAGCAGTGGCAATACACGGTTCTTTGGATTGTCTCGGGTTCTGTGGTCTTTTTCTTCTGGTTCATTCCTCTGCTTAGGTTTATGAGTACATTTCTCGAGGTCACAACGACTCGGGTGCTTTACCGATCTGGATTGATGGGGCAGAAGCGGCGCGAGGTGAGCCTGGCGCAGATTAAAGATGTGCAACTCACCAAGGGGCGCACGATCAGCATTGTGGTTGATGGGCAGGAACCCCTGGTAATCCCGGGTATTCCGAAGCACAAAACAGTTGCTGTCGAAATCGACCGTCTCGCGGCAGCAATATAGAGAGATACCGAAAGATAGGACCGGCATGACCAAGCACACACCACGCGTAGGCGTGATTGGTGGCGGCCAGCTGGCACGGATGATGACTCCGCCGGCGATAAACCTGGGTCTTGATATCAAGGTGCTAGCCGAGGCCGAGGGAACATCTGCCCAACTTGCCACCACAATGGTCGGCGACTACAACAAACTTGAAGTGGTCAGAGAATTTGCCCGCGGTGTTGACGTGATTACTTTTGATCACGAGCATGTTCCGATTGCCGTGCTTGAGGCACTCGAGGCAGATGGCGTTAACGTGCAGCCGCCTAGCAAGGCCTTGGCATTTGCGCAGAACAAACTTCACATGCGCCAAAAATTAAGTTCCCTAGGTTTGCCGATGCCAGCTTGGGCTGAAATTCACGATGCTGCATCGCTCGATGATTTCATCGCAGCAAACGGCGGGGTCGCGATTTTGAAAACTCCAATCGGTGGCTACGACGGCAAAGGCGTGCGCGTCGTGCGAGCATCTGTAGATGCCAAAGACTGGCTAGAAAATCTAGATTCTTACGGCGGAAGTTTGTTAGCCGAAGAGAAAGTTGATTTTGTTCGCGAGTTGGCACAGCTGAGTGCACGAACACCGGGCGGAGATTTCAAGGCTTGGCCACTGGTCGAGACTGTTCAGGAAAACGGCGTTTGCTCGGTGGTTCTGGCACCCGCACCGAATGCAAGTGCTGCAACTTTGACGACAACCGCCGACATCGCAAAGAAAATTGCCGAGGCTCTTGGCGTGACCGGCGTTTTGGCAGTCGAATTGTTTGAGGCGCGCGATGGCCGAATTGTTATTAATGAACTCGCAATGCGTCCGCACAACTCAGGGCACTTCAGCATCGAAGGGTCGGTCACTTCTCAGTTTGAACAGCACATTCGCGCCGTGTTGAATTTGCCGCTCGGTTCGACCGAGGCTCGTGCAGCTCACTCGGTGATGGTGAACTTGCTAGGCGTAGATGAGAAAAACAATTTCGTGCAGGCGCTCGATAAAGCGCTGGCTGCGCATCCGGATGCAAAGGTGCATACCTACGGAAAAGCAGCTCGCGCGAGCCGAAAAATGGGGCACGTCACGGTTGCAGCAGAATCTGCTGAGCATGCCCTAGCCGAGGCAAGAGGCGCTGCAGCCGTTTTGCTACGGGGATAAACAAAGCCGCTTGGGTAAAATTTGAGGGTTGCCGCATAAAAGGAGCCCCAAATGACAAGCACAAGCAAGCCAGTTGTTGGTGTGGTTATGGGCTCGGACTCCGACTGGTCAGTGATGTCGGATGCCGCTCAGGCACTCAAAGATTTCGGTATCGATTATGAGGTCGAGGTTTTGTCGGCCCACCGCACACCAGAAAAAATGATCGAGTGGGGCAAGGCCGCTGCCGGTCGTGGCATCAAGGTGATTATCGCCGGCGCCGGAGGAGCAGCTCACCTGCCGGGCATGTTGGCTTCGGTCACCACACTCCCGGTCGTTGGCGTTCCGGTTCCGCTTTCCAAACTCGATGGAATGGATTCGCTGCTCTCAATTGTGCAGATGCCGGCAGGAATTCCAGTGGCTACCGTTTCAATCGGGGGAGCCAAGAACGCGGGAATATTGGCTGCTCGAATCTTGGGTGCCTTTGACGAAAAGCTTTCCGCGGCTGTTGCTGCATATAGCGAAGACCTAAAGATTCAGGTCGCTGAGAAGAATGCGAAACTGAAATCACAAATCTAAACCCAAGGTTGAGTCAGCGAACACCGCAGCGTACTTCACCTCGTGTTCGTGCAACCGGCCCATTTCGAAATACTGAACGCGCGACTCCTCAGCAGATGCATCGACGCGCTTGGTGGTTGCTGCTGCTAACTCTTGTGGTTCCGGGTTCTGCTCAATTGGTAGCGGGAAATCGCAGACTGGCGCGAATCGGAATAACTGCAACCATCGGTTTTTGGATTTTCTTTTTGCTCCTGTTAATCGTTGGTCTAATTAACAAGGGCTGGGTCATTTGGTTGGTCACGCTACCGGTTTTGATCTGGATTCTTTCTGGTGCGCTAATCGCTTACTCAATTCTTTTTGCAATTCTCACTCTGGACACCCTTCGACTAATGCGTTTGGGTCGTCTCTACAATCGCGAACGATGGATCACCTTTGGCGCCGTGGTGCTTGCGGGTGTGCTTGGAACCTCGGCGATTTCATATGCTGGCAACCTTGCCGGCGTGCAGGCAAACTTCATCGGCAGCATCTTTAACCAGGGTGGTTTCACCTCGCCAATTGATGGCCGCTACAACATCATGCTGCTTGGCGCCGATGCGGGCGCCGACCGTTTTGGAATTCGACCTGACTCAATTTCCGTGATCAGCATCGATGCCGCAACTGGCCAGACGGTGAACATAGGTATTCCGCGCAACATGCAACACGTTGGTTTCTCTTCGGGCTCACCGATGAACAAGATTTATCCGAACGGCTGGAACTGCGGCATCGAATGTTTGATCAACGCGATTTATAAAGATGTTGAAGATAATCACGCAGATGCATACCCCGATGCATTAAACAAGGGTTCAACCTCAGGCACCGAGGCAACTCGTGACGCAGTTGAGTATGTGACCGGACTTGAGATTCAGTCCTACGTTTTGGTTGACATGGCTTCTTTTACCGAGTTGATTGATGCACTTGGCGGCATAAATATCAACGTGAAAGAGCGCCTGCCTATTGGCGGCCAGCGCGATGACCTTTCTGATGTGAAGGGTTGGATTGAGGCGGGTCAGCAACACATGGATGGATACACCGCGCTTTGGTACGCCCGCAGTCGACACAGCACCAGCGACTACGACCGCATGCGTCGCCAGCACGAGGTTGAGCAGGCTGTACTCAGCCAGATTGAACCAGGCACCGTGCTGACTCGTTTTCAGGGAATTGCCTCAGCCGGACAAAAGCTAGTTCGCACCGATATTCCAAGCGCGATGCTTTCTCAATATGTTGAGCTTGCCGGTAAGGCTCGTTCACTTGGCATTAAGGAACTGAGTTTGGTTCCGCCAAACGTAGACGTGATTCACCCGAATTTCTCAGCAATTCATGAAATGGTAAAAAAGTCCTTCATTACTGATGAAGTAAAGGAGTAATTATGAAGAAGACTCTCGCAGTCTCAATTGCAGCTCTAACAATTGGTTCATTAGCTCTGGTGTCGCTCAGCGGCTGTGCCTTGCTATATCCAAACTGGGGCACCGACCAAAACCCTTCGACTTCACAATCTCCTTCACCATCTGAAGCGTCTCCTACCCCTAGCGAATCTGCTTCTGCATCGGCCTCGCCGACTGCGGATGTCGCAAAGTTTAACTTCATCGACTTGAGCGTTGACAGCGGAACCGGATTTGTTTCCGCCGTCGTTGAAATCACTAACGTTTCCGAAGACGGAGGCAAGTGCACATTTGTGTTGAGCAGCGGATCAGTTTCGAAAACGGTTGCTGTCAAGGCTGAGGCAAACGTTTCAACTACACAGTGTTACCCGGCCATGCTGCCAACCGCCAGTTTCCCTAAGGGCAAGGCAACCGTGACCGTCACATATGCATCGCCTACACACGAAGGCACAACCAGTGCGGGAGTGACCATACCGTGATCGTGAACCAGTTCTCAAGACTGGTTGCGATAGTTGTTTCTGCACTGCTAGTCGCAACCGGGTTCATTGCCCTGTCTGCGGCACCTAAAGCCGAGGCTGCCGATGCCTCAAAATTTGACCCTGGCCTAATCATCAGCGACAGCGTGTTCTACGACTTTGGAACCATGACCGCTGCAGATATTCAAAGATTTCTGAATAGCAAACTTCCAGTATGTCGAGACAATGACGGCGGGCCTAAGTGCATCAAAGATTACGTGGCGGATACTCCGGCGGTTGAAGGCGAAGACGGTTGGTGTGAATCAGTTCCAGCCGGCCAAAACCAAACCGCTGCACAAATTATTTACACCGTTTCGGTTGCCTGCAAAATCAATCCACGTGTTCTGCTTGTAACTCTTCAAAAAGAGCAGGGCCTGATCACGCTGGATAATCCAACGGACAGCAAGTACAACAAGGCCTTGGGTTACAAGTGCCCAGACACCGGACCGTGTGATCCAAAGGTGGGTACTTTTTTCTGGCAGCTATACCGCGGTGCCGGGCAACTGCAGTGGTACGGAGACCCGCGCGGTTCGTTTACCTATCTTGCTGTTGGTTCGACAAAACAAATTTCTTACCAGGCCAACAATCCTGGCTGTGGAAAAAAGAGCGTGACAATTAAGAGCCAGGCCACTGCGGCCCTCTACTACTACACGCCTTACACACCAAACGATGCCGCTATGGCGAATCTCTATGGAACCGGAGACTCTTGTAGCGCCTACGGTAACCGCAACTTCTGGAGATTTTTCACCGACTGGTTCGGCGACCCAATCGGCGGTGGGTTCCTGCTAAAGAGCGCGCAGTCGCAGCCATACCTAATCATCGACAGTAAGAAGTATGCAATCGATGATCTAGACACCGTTGCCGCGATGAAGCCGCTCGGCCCGCTAGGCACGGTTTCCCAGGCTTACCTCGACTCGTTTGTTGATTCTGGAAAAGTTAGTCGCCTGGTAAAGACTCCTGCGCTTGGCAACTACTACTTCATCGATGCTGGACAGAAGTTCAAGTTCACAAATTGCCAACAGGTGGCGGTCTTTGGGCTTGATTGCAACAACGCGGTCACTCTGACTCAAAACCAATTGAACGCGCTTCCTTCTTCAACCGGAATCACCGAGTACCTATCTGGCGATGACGGTCAGACCTTCTTCATTCAAGATGGAGCTAAGCGACAAATTCTGGATGCGGATTCGCTAGCTGATTCACGCATCGGTGTGCCAGCTCTGTCTGCCGTCAAGGTTTCAGCTTTCAAGAATCTACCTTGGGGTAAGCCAATTATTCGCAAGGGCGTCTCGTTCACCAACCTAGCTACCGGCAAACTTTCTCTTTTTGATGGAACCTATTACTACGACATCGATAAGGCAACGGCCGCTGACATTGATTTCACCAAGTGGTTCCCTAAATCAGCCGGCAGCATGCTAGGTGAGGCAATTGCTTCGGTCGCAGCCCCAGTTGTGATCAAGAGCATTATGAATGATGCTGCAGGAAACCAATATCTGATCACTAAAGACGGAAAGCGAAAAGTTCTTGACGCCAAGATAATTTCAAAGAATGCTCCGGTAGTCTCTGATGAATTCCTGGCACTTATTCCCGATGCGCCAACCAATGTTGAGTCAACGCTGATGGTAAAAACTGCATCGGCTAAAGCCGTTTATCTAATTGCCGATGGCGAAAAACGTCTGGTCTTGAACTCCGCAGACGTATCCAAGCTGGCTCCGGTAGTCAAGAGCACAAAAGCAGAGACGCTTTCGAATTCTGCAATTGCGCAGATTCCGAGTGGCCACCCGGTCATCGCACCTGGAACCTATGTTCGCTCCAGTGATTCAACCAAGACTTACGTAATCGATGGTTTGAAGCGAGCGCTGGTTGTAAACGATGCCAACCAGGCTGCGTTGATTGGCCTAAAGAATCTGCGAACCATTCCTGCCAAGCAATTCAAGGGCTACACAAAGACCAGCAAGATTAGCGGAATCAAATTTGTTTGTGACGCTAACTATTACGTGGCTATTACCGGTGCTTTGTATCCGGTTTCAGAAATTGACGCGAGTCACTACCCAGGCCGAGGTATCACGCTCGACAACGCAACTTGCGCGGCGCTCACCAAGTCGCCGACAACCCTCGGACGTTTCGTGAGAACTCAAGACAAGAGTTACTTCTTGATTGAAGGTCAGACCAAGCGTGCCATTAAGAATGTTGCCGCTTACGAAAAGTTGCGCGGTACCGCTGCCAAATCTGTTTTGGTTGGACCTTTTTTCTTGTCAAAGATTCCAACTGGAAAAGCTGCGGGCGTAAGCGTGAGCGTTGATCGCTTCAATGTGGAGCCGCCAATAGTGCTGCCAGAGCCGACCGCTTCGCCGTCGCCGTCGGCAAGCCCAAGCCCTTCGGCCAGCCCAAGCCCTTCGGCCAGCCCATCTCCAAGCCCATCTTCGAGCCCGAGCCAATCTGCAACTCCAAAACCTAGCGCTACGCCAAAGCCAAGCGCCAAACCAAAGACTTACAAGGTTGTTGCCGGCGACCTGCTGGCAAAGATTGCGGCCAAATTTGGAGTAACCACGGCGGCACTTATGAAGGCAAACAAAATAACGAACGCCAACCTTATAAAGGTTGGTCAGGTTCTAGTAATTCCTTAGTTCGCTACCGCTAGTTTTTGCGTTTGCGAATACTTAGCAATCGAACACGTTTTGGTGATCGCCCGCGGGGCTCAAGCATTTCTTCGGGCTCATTAACCTTGACCACAAACAGCGCCAGCAACACCCAACCGATTTCAATCAGAATTCTTGATTCGGTGAGGCTCCAAACTGCTAGCCCCATAAAGACCAAAATTGGCCACAGGTAAAGTGCCACGGTGTGACGCACAGCCAGGCGCCACAGCTTTATAAACGTGGTCAAAAAAAGAATTCCGAAAAGCGCTGCGCCAATAAAGCCAAGCTGCAACGTGATGTCTAGGTATGCATTGTGTGCCTGGTAGTAGGGAACGTTGTTGATGACCACCAGCCCCTCGTATGGTTTGACTCCTGGCATCCAGTGGCTAGTCCAGCCCCAACCAAAAATTGGACGTTGCTCAATTAAGCCAAGTACGAGTTTCCAGATTCCGCTTCGCCCCGTCATGTCAGGACTCTTGCCAAAAAATTCGAATACCGTAGCGCGGAAGAAAAGAACAATTACGCCGATTGTTCCAGCGAAGGCCCAGGCGATTCTGTAGTACTTGTGACGTACATCTCGGTCCTTACCCTCTGCAGCGATAGAAACAATTGCCGCCACCAAGATTGCCACCATGGCAAATCCGATGCCCGCAGATTTAGCAAGCAGCATTGTTGCAATCGAAGCCAGAATGCAAACGGCACTGATCCAACGCTTGGTGCCGATGATTGCGTATTCCACGGCAAAGGTCACGACGCCCAACATGGCGACGAAGGCCAGCAGATTGGAGTTGCCAACAATGCCCTGAATTCTCTCGCCATCAAAAAGATGGCCCTGAGTCCAGTAGAAAGCTGCAGCCGGAGGTTTTTCACCGGAGTAGTTTTTGAACAGTGGGGCGATTGGGCCTTGAACAATTGCTGCCGCAATGAATTCAAAGATGAGTGAGGCCCCGAGGATTAACCGAATCACATTTGCGAACATCCGAAGTAAATGACGCCAGCTGAATAATCCGGTGAGGAAAAGCGCGAATGCCGTTGTGGCGACCTGGGCAAATACAGCAAGGGCTGTGACTGCCGGATACGCCGACCAGATGGTACTGAGCGCCATCCACGCGAAGACCGCCCACAGTGGCCAAGGGATTTCCCGAACCGTGTTCATCGGTTGGTTTTTGAAAAAGAGAATCATCGAGGCGGCAAACAGAATTACCAGAACGGCACCCCAGCCCCACCAGCCCACGCTGTAGCGAATCGAATCGCCTGCCAGAAGAGTAAAGATGCCCGCCGAGGCCGTCCAGGTTTTCGAACGGTAGCCCTTTTCGCGCGTGTTAAAAACCACGCGAATTGGTCTAGTCAGTGCAGTCATTGCAGCTTCCGGTCGGGGGTTCTGTAAGTCTAATTCGCACCGGCAGGATTCGCCCTGCTCGTGATTTGGGCAGGATACCTGAGGACTCCAAGGCTAGGCTTATCCCGCTAGACGAAAGGGGAGCGGTGCTCGTTAAGATTTCCAATCTGCCGCGCAATTACGCGTGGGGCTCCCGCACTCTGGTTAGCGACTATTTTGGGCCTGCTCTAACGGCGAACGCCCCCGACCAGCCGGCGGCAGAAATTTGGTTCGGTACCCATCCGGGTTCGCCATCGGTGTTAGCCGAGGCCGAATCAACCACACTGCTAGAAAAACTCGGCGGGCATCAGCTTTCTTTCCTACTGAAGATCTTGGCTGCTGATCAGCCGCTATCAATTCAGGCTCATCCAAATCTGCAGCAAGCCAAAGACGGCTTTGCGCGAGAAAACGCCCAGGGGCTCGCCATCGGTGCTGCCAACCGAAACTATAAAGATGATCAGCACAAACCCGAGGTAATAGTTGCGCTTTCAGAATTTGAGGCGCTTTGCGGATTTAAGCCGATTGCAGAACTGGATCAACTGCTTGAAGATATGGAAACTCATTCAGGGGTTTCCGAGGGCTTCAGGGTCATGGCAGGAAATTGGCGCAAGCTGCTGCAAGAAAACGACGGCCTTCGAGAAGTGTTTTCTGATATCAGCAATCGACGCGGAAACTTAGATGGATTCACAGCAGAGCTAACCACCATGGCTGACTTCGATGCTCGGTTTGCTTTGGCCGAGCGCTTGAATCTTTTGTACCCCGGAGATCCGGGTGTGGTTTTGGCGATGCTGATGAATCACATTTTTCTTGAACCGGGGCAGGCGCTATTTTTGCCGGCGGGGAATATCCATGCATATCTCAGTGGCTTAGGTGTTGAAGTAATGGCCGCTTCCGACAATGTTCTGCGTGGCGGTTTGACGCCAAAACACATCGATGTCGCTGAGCTTGAGCGTGTGGTTGATTTTTCCGCCGGTCACGTGCCGCTGGTTGAGCCTCGAGAAATTTCATCGGGGTTGGTTCAGTACCCGTGCAACACCGATGACTTCTTGCTTTACAAAATCGAACCGAACGGCGACCGGCTGATGGCCGATCTAAACCTGGGCGGCGAAGCAATAATTCTCTGCACCGCCGGGGAAATTGCTCTGAGCAATAGCCTCGAGGAAAGGGTTGTCTTGCGTCGCGGTGAGGCGGCCTACAGCTCAGCAGATGCGCGGTTTTTCAGTGTTTCCGGCAGTGGAACAGGGTATTTGGCGACCTCGGGCCACTAAATCCAAGCGGGAAAGGCTCAGTTAGGCCTTGAGGCTTGAAAATCTCGACTTGACACGGACCGAACTACAAGAGTGTAATTACAACCAAGGAATTATCCATAG
>ERZ650308.536-NODE-536-length-20497-cov-6.843851_pt1 | contig 20497 bp, 47 predicted proteins | sample MGYA00376244_ERZ650308 | MGnify/ENA primary metagenome ERZ650308 (study PRJEB26733, sample SAMN07839295) | wastewater metagenome | biome: small river; feature: stream; material: water | place: USA: North Carolina | collected 2016-04-26 ... | reverse complement strand
TGTTTCCAAGGAACAGTGGAAGAAACAAGGTCGCCAGTATTTTGTTGTTCCCCGCGAAGCCAAAGCCAACGTTTAAGGGGTCTACCATGCGTATCCGTCAATCCACCCCCTCGATTGCCGCTTATAAGCGTGCCTTGCGTGCCAAGCTGGGCTTGCGGGGTGCTGCCCTTGAGCGTGCCGCCCGTGTGGCGGCGAAGTATGGCAACGTCAATCAAGTGTTGCGTGCTGCTGCTGGTTTCCCTGTTTAAACAAGGAATTAAACATGGAACAATCTTTGTTTGATCAAATTCAAGCAACCCAACAGATGAAGGAACAGGGGTTGTATACTGAACAAGAATACTGGGATGTTTTGTTTGACATTCTTATGTCAGACAAGCATGCTGATTTTCTTGAGAATTTGACCACCATTGTTTAAAGGAGAATTTAAAATGATTTATGAAATTGTTCAGCCAGTGAAGCGTGATCCAGACCATGTTTACATCATGCCTCTTCATTCGATTGATGCATGGGATGCTTACAACATGCTGGACAAATGTTTCCCATACAATGAAGAAACCCATGAGCGTAATGCATGGGAGTTTTTTATTTGTTGCTTTGGGGGTTACGAAAACTGCCTCCAGTTTCGCAAGCATTAGGGTTTGTCCTAGGGAACCATGTTGTGTGGTTCCCCTCTAACACAAGCATATGTTGTTTGTGTTAGAGCATTACATGCTCAAGGGCATAACAGCATCCCTTTAAATGCTGTTTAAAGGCGACAAGTGTGGCGCCGTTTCTTTGGAGATTGTCATGGCTAAGAATGCTTCTCGTGTTTCTTCGGTTTCTCGCAATGGCTCGGTGTCCGGTGGTGAACGTGCCGCTGCTGCTCTCGACCGTAGCACATGGCTGCAATGGCAACCTAGCCGTGGCTACCAACTTGGGGATGCAATTGTGCGTGCTGTGCTCAATTACAAGGGCGTGCATCCCATTACGTGGCGCGTCAGTCAAAACGTGCGTTAAAAGCTTTTTAAACGGACGTTAGTATAATGGATAATACAGCGGCCTTCTAAGCCGTAAATATAGGTTCGATTCCTATACGTTCAGCCACCAATTGTTTAATTGGAGTTTAAAATGTCATTCGGTGAAGCCAACAATACATTCTTTTGGTTAGGTTACTTAAAAGAATGTGATCGTTCCTTTTGGTGTTTTCCTACTCTGCATGAAACAAAAGCAGATATGTGGATGACCTATTGCATGGGAGGTGAGCTGTGAAATGGTTTAATGAGATGTTAAAAGAGTTTGGCAAAGAATGCCAGTATATTCTCGAATCATTCTTTCTGGAGTATTAATGGTTGTGCATACTCACATTACAGATGATTATGGTAATTTAATCCGTGTGATTAAATACTATAGTTATAACGGTGTTTTAGTTCGTATGCAAACCATTAACGAATTTAGGAAATAGCCATGATGGATAATTTAACCAGTCAGCAACTCATTGACGAGCTTCAACGTAGGCTCTATGCAATTCCCGTTGAGAAACTCCGGGAATACTGCGATATGTTTGAGATTGAATATCTCAATAGAATGGCCGCAAATAGCGGCTATGAGGCCTTCTGCGAGACAGACGGCTATTCGTTTTAAGGAGAATTTAAATGGTTTATGCCATCCTAATTTATATTGCTTATGTATATGTCCTAATTGGACATGGGCTGAAAACAGAGTTTAGCGTTAATAAGGAACAGTAATGAAACTCTACACCGTGCTTGTATTATCTGGTCCCGATGATGGGACCATCTACCCATCTATTTGTTATAATGGAAAGGAACCCATTTTAACACAATACAAACATATTGCAGAGTTTGAGAGAAACAAACTAGCTGAATGGTGGCCGGCAGCAGAATATAAGGTAGGTGAAGTTAATGTTTAATCATTCAATTAAAGGCAGTATGCCCCTTGATAAGGGGCCATATATCCGACAAACAAGGTCAATCAACTCGCTTGACGCCGCGCTGAACCTGTGGCTGCGTGACTGCCGTTTGTGCGCAAACTTCACGACGAAGACAGGAGGGTGCGTGTCTGTGGTGCAGTGCGTGGACAGCATGCAGTTCAAGGCGACGACGCCGCGCCAGTATTGGGTGTTGGCACCTAACGGCCACGCTAACCGGGCCGAGCCCGGCAGAGGAAACACATGAGCGAAGAACTGAACGCGCCTGCCGGGCTTGGTCCGGTTGAGCACACTGTTGGGCGGCCGGTGGAGCAGCGCGCCAGCCAATTACCAGTATGAAATACACTGGAGAAGCAATGCTTGGTACTGCGACAATGCATAAGAGCAATGGTGTTCCTGTGTTTAGTCAACAGGATATTGTGGATATTAACCGTATGCGGAGAGGCTGACATGAAAGAAGTTTATTTAGTGCAATACCAGCATTATGGTGAAACACAGTATTTCAACACGTTCGATTATTATCGTGCTGTTGATTATGCTGCACAACATAAAGGCACAATCTATAGGTGCAAAGAATGGCTCGCAATAGAAAGCAGCAGCAAAACGTCACAGCCTTTGTGTACGACAGAAAAGGCACCTTGCTGTCAACCGGCCGCAATTCCTATGTGAAAACCCATCCAATCATGTATAAGGCGGGAAACGCCGTGAATAAGCCTAATAGCATTTACTTGCATGCTGAAGTCGCGGCTCTCGTCAAGATTAAAGATTGGAGTAAAGCTTTTCGCATTGATGTTGTGCGTTACATGAAAGATGGAACAACAGGGAATGCAAAACCCTGCCCGATATGTTCACGGGTAATTGGACAAACAGGAATTAAACTGATTAACCATACCTGACTATGGCAGTAACATTTAACACACAGTTAAACGGGATTGTTCCTTTATTCTATTCCTCTTTGGATGACGAAGCAGTAACAATGACTGGGGAGATAAGTGAAACTCTTTATAAAAAGTTTCTCGCTTCTCAGGAAGCAAAAGCAAAGGTAAAGCAATATCCTGTATCACATTGGTGGGTCACTCGTGTGTACCACACCACCAGTGATAAGCCTCCTATTAAATGGGTGCCTGCTAATTATTATTGTACTGGTACGTTACAAAATACGGCAGATGATTTTGCAACATGGATTAGTTTGCTAGAAAAGAACAGTGACTTAACAGGATATAAAATCTCTACCATGCGCCTTGATATGCTTAATGGTACAGGTGAGTTGGTTAAAGAATTTTGTTTGGAGCATTTTCAACCAAAGGAAAAGATTTTCATTAACGGTCCAAAGAAGAAACCCTTCCCTGCTAAAGCAGCTAAACACTACCAAGTATGATTTTCACAACAATTACTAGCAGGAAGAGACCCACTCCCCCTGCACGCACACCACCACCAGTGGTGAACAACACAGCACTGCCGTATGTCACCAATCTAGCTATTTACAATGAGGCAAAGCGACGTAACAACATCATTAAACAACTAGTTAAAGAATTTAAATACAAGTCTGGTGATGTTGTTGAATGCAAGAATCCCCAGGATCAAGCTAAGTGGGGTAGTTGTACGATTATTAGTGTGCTCGATGATTATCAGCACATGGAAAAAGACCACAAGTGGCCGGCTAATGACAACCCAATGATTGTTACTGCCTCCTCAAATGTAGGAGAGATTTTTTATGCAACAACTAATTACTTCCAAGGTGGTGTAGATGACTCCGAACAAGCATTATGATTTGATTGTGGCCTGGGCGCTGTGCGCCGGCCTGGGCCTTGGTGGCGCGGTCGGGGCGGGCTCGGCCGAGGGCACCGTGCTGGCCGGTGCGGCGCTGGCCGGTGGCGTGTGGCACTGGCTGGGCCTGCGGGTGCTGGCCGCGCAGTCTTATAGAATTAAACCTGAGCCTAAGCCTGATGTTGTTGTTTATGGGAATGTGGAATGGACTGATGTTCAAGACGGTAACCTAAACTACAGAAACTTCATTGGATTTGCTAATTCAAATCTAGTGGCGACTGATAATGTTAAATATACTTTCTGTGGTGAAACGGGCAAGCTAAAGAAGGCTGAGGTAATTGATGAAGCCTAAAGTATTGGCCTATAGTCCAATGGGGCGAGGGGATGTAATAACCCCGTTTAATGAGATCTTTAAAGATAAGTTTAATCCTGTTTCAAAGGGAAATCTAGAAGGAGCTGATGCACTAATCCTGTGGGGTGGTGAAGATATTCACCCCAGCTATTACAAAGAACCAGCACATCCACGCAATGACACTCAAATTAAAGAACCTAGTTATCGGGATGTGGTGGAATGGGAACTTATGCGTGAAGCTTATCGGCGCCATATTCCCATTATTGGTGTGTGTCGTGGCGCTCAGTTCCTTTGTATATTTAGTGGTGGTAAGTTGATTCAAGATTGTAAGGGTCATTACAGTGGGCATGGAATCACCACGTACGATGGTCTATCTACACACGCAGCAGCCAACCATCACCAAATGATGAGCCCTAAAGAAGGCACCTATGATCTGCTAGCATGGGCAGAAACCCAGGTAGCAACAGACATGCGTGATGGATGGGGTCAACCAGCAACAGGAGAACTTATCGACAAGAAAATTGATCCTGAAGTACTATGGTTTCGTGATGTAAAAGGTCTTGCAATCCAGCCGCATCCTGAGTGGATGCCCAACACCAGTAAGTTTAATGAGTGGGTGCTAGCCCAAATCGAACATTTCTTTTTTAGTTCTGTTAAGGTTTAATATGGAAATTTCAAAATTCCCCTCTCATTGTGGAAGTGCAATTTTCCACCAACTATACGACGCGCACCCTGAGTGGTGGCCTAATAAACACTACTATAGAACTTTTTTTGGTATTTTTGTTGATACTCCAGATCAAAAGAAAACATACAAAAGACTTAATAAAATGTTTAAAATTCTTTACCAGAGCCCTGTTCTTGTAAATCCAGGGAACCAACGAGAGTATTTCATTGTCATTTGGCTTAATGAAAAGCCCTAATTAAAGGAGAATTTAAATGTCTGAATCTAAAGTAGCAGGTAACGCTATTCCTGGCCCCATGAATCGTAAGATGGCTGCAAAACTTAATCGACGCCGTGCCGACTATTCTGCTATGATTGCTAAACCCCGAGCAGATGGGTGGGTTGGTTTTAAGCGTCCTGGTTCTAACAGTAAGTAAAGGAAATTAAAATGTCCGCAGAAAGATTTGAACGTTTATTTAAAGAAATCTTAAATTGTTCTTTAACAGAGGACTCTAAAATGATACTAATTCGTATTATCTCAGAGATTCGTCGTAAGACTCCCGATTAATTTAAAGGAAATTTAAATGTCAGGTACTACTCGTGTTAAGTGCAACTGCACCCATGAAATTCAAGATTCTCTGTATGGTACAGGAATTCGTGTTGCAAACGCAACTCTAAAGCAAAACGAAAAGCAGCGTGAAGTTCGTTGCACCGTTTGCAAGAAAATCCATAACGTCAATCATTCACAAGTAAAGAAGTGAGTTAAAAATGCGTCTAGGATCAGACCCAGAGTGCCTTCTGCAAACTAAAACTGGCAACCTAGTTGCTGTATGTGGACTACTAAATGGGCATGATAAGTGGAACCCACTTCAAGTGGATGACATGCCACAAGGCTTCACGTTTCAAGAAGATAATGTTTGTATTGAGTTTGGTGTGCCTCCTGCCGCGAGTGCCTCCGAATTTGTAAAGAATATTAAACAAGTACAACAGAAATTTCTTGAGAAGTATAGTCACCTTAAGTTTAGTAAACTGTCTTGTGCAGTAATGCCAGATGGTGCAATGAAGCATCCTGGTGCCCATATCTGGGGCTGTGAGCCAGACTTCAATGCGTGGAATGGGCATATGAATAAGAAGCCCAGTCCCCCTGTACCTAATATGCGCAGTGCGGGTGGGCATGTGCATATTGAAACAACTTTAAACAAGCGCCATGTTATCCAGGCATGTGACCTATTCCTTGGTGTGCCTTCTGTGCTGATGGACGAGGGGGAAATGCGCAAGCAATTGTACGGTAAGGCAGGGTGCTTCCGTCCTAAGCCCTATGGTGTTGAATACCGCACCCTCAGCAACTTCTGGATTTTCAAGAAGAAGCATATTGAATGGGTGTGGCGCAACACTGCCCGTGCTTTAAAGGCTGTTGAAACCTATAACCAAAAAGACATGATGATGCTGGGCAATGAAATTCGCACAGCCATTAATAAGAACGATAAGGCCCTTGCACAAGACCTAGTTGATGAGTTTAACCTGGAGATTGTGTGAATAAGTTTCCTGGGGAAGATATGGTAGCGGGATTAGCCTTATTGCTCCCTCTATTTATTATTGTTTTTACATTGAGCTGGTCATTTTTGTATTTTTGGAGATGTTTCTCATGATCTTTCATCGAGACAATTACGAGGATATTAGGAAATACTACAATCACACCATCATTAAGCTACCTGAGCTTAGTGGTGATCGGTTGTGGCAAATCCTTTCCATCACTCCTGATGAAATTAAGTTACAGGATGTGGATGGTATGGAAATCTACATGGATTTAAATGATCCTTACACTGTGGAGTTTCCTTTACCCTCACGCACGGTCTATCAATACCAAGACCGAGCAGCGTTGCTAACTCGCAAGCCAGCTAAACAATACTATCGGGGACTTCACAAAGACAACACTCAACTAACATTCTACCGCAATGATGGTGTCCTTAGTAGTATGACGTGGGATATTGGTGTTCTACAGCAGTTTGTAGACAAGCCTGCCTATCAGGATATTTATACCATTAACTTTGAGGAAGGGTATAGCTGGGCACTCAGTAGACATATGGCTGTTGCACGCACTGGTAACATTATGGTGCTAAATAAGTGTGTTGGTATTGCTAATTTCACAGAGAAAACTGTGCTTATGCAAAACCAACTGTTTAAACCTGAAGTTAAAGAAGTATTTCCAGGATATACCCTTGTATGAGCCAAAAGCTAATTGACTATTATGACATTACTCTGGTGTCAGATGATCTTTCTGATATGGATGAGTTTATCTGTGGTACTGAGTATGAGATTGAGGATATTAAATCAATCAAACTACCGGGGCACAGTGACACAATGTATCCCACTCAGCTAAATCTGAGTGATTCTAATGCATGGTGGGTAGGTAAAATTGGCCTAGTGCATGACGGCTCTCTGCGCAATCATGGCGTTGAGTTCATCACCCGGCCTGTGACGTTTAACGAGGCAATTAAACTATTCTCCACCTTGCATGATGGCCTAAAACTAGGGCCAGAGCCCTATACGGTGCGTACAAGCACACATGTGCATGTGAATATGTGCAACATGACTCTAGGCCAATGTAAGCATATGATGCTGCTGTATGCCCTACTAGAGCCTGTGTTTTTTGCAGCAGTTAAACCGGAACGGCAGTTTAATATTCACTGTGTACCGCTTAACTACACAATGCTGCCCTCATTTTACAAAAGCCCGTTTCAAGATATTGTCAAATCCTGGAGTAAATATAGCGCACTAAACCTGATGCCCCTACGTACACAAGGCACAATGGAGTTTCGCCATCTGCATGGTACGGGTGATATTGCGGTCTATCAAAACTGGCTAACGCTGCTGAACGAACTCTGGACCTTTGCCTTTATGAATCCTCCTAGCACTCTGGAGAAAATGCTACGTAGTGGAGCAACACCAAAAGAAATCTGCGGTAATGTGCTACCCTCTGCATCATTCGGTGGTGTAGATTTCTCCACCTCTCTCATTGACGTTAAACTGGCTTTTTAAACATGAGGATTTTTATTGTTATTGCCCTGCTGCTTTTGTCAGCATGTAATGCTCCGGACCTAAATGGTCCGGGAAAAGTAAGTAAAAGTACCATCGATGAGCATGGGGTTGTTTGTTATACCTCTGTCTATAGGGGTGAATTTTCTTGTGTGAAGGTCAAGTAAATGTGTGGTCTAGTCGGACTTATTCATAACACACTTAACGGGTTTAATGTTAAAGACCTGGATGTGTTTGAACAGATGCTGTATGTTGACGCCCTACGTGGTGAAGACGCAACAGGAGTAGCATGTATTACTACTGAACAAGGAGCTAAGGTATTTAAAGAGGCTTCACACAGTGCTTACTTTGTTTATGACAAAGACTATGATAAGCAACGCAGCAGCTTCCTACGTGACGGTAAGGCCCTTTTAGGGCATAATCGTAAGGCAACCATTGGCAAGAAGGTGGACGAGAATGCTCATCCCTTTGTTTACGATGATCGGTATATTTTCTTTCATAATGGGACTCTTAATAATCATCGTGCACTCGCTGACACGGAAGTAGACAGCGAAGCATTGGGACTGCATCTAACCAAATGTGATGGTGATGTAAAGGCAATTGGAGAACTTCTAGACCGGGCTACAGGTGCCTATGCATGTGTGTGGTACGATGCCGACAAGCACACAGTTTATATGCTGCGCAACTTTGAACGGCCTCTAAACATTGTGCTATTTGAAAATGGTTCCATTGCATATGCGAGTGAAACATGGATTGCCATTGGTCCTGCTATTCGCAATCACTATAAAGTGAAAGAGACTTATTCACTTGATCCGGGTCATTTGTATAGCATTAAACTAGATAATATTAGTTGTAGTGTGGTGAAGGAGCAAATCCCAAAAAAAGTCACACCCCCAGTATCTACCATCATGCATACTGGGGGGAAGATGATTAATGGTGTAAAGAAGCGTGAGATTAAGGGCATCCTAAGCCATTTAAAGGCCAATTACATTGGTTTTTTCGTCGATGACTCCCAGTGCCAGAGCTTTGAACCCGAAGATACGGAAGTCTATGATTGGCTGTTTACGGGTAGCTATGAAGATTTTCCTGGTGTTGTGTTTAAATACATTGGAAAGGATATGTTTCCGTGGGAAGCAAATGAAATGTTAGGTAAATATGTAAGTGCTATTTATGACACCCATCAATTTGTCAAGGGAAATGTTCTTGAAGTATATGTTAAAAATGTTGTATGGAAACCCTCTAAACCACAGGTGCATGTATGCCACTAAATAATTTTCCTAAGCATCAAACAGTTGAGTGGTGGATTAAAGAACTACAGGCAATGCCTAACAAACAAGCAATTGTAAAACTTGCTTTAGAGATGAGAGGAGATGCCCACTGTTTACTAAGTATTTATGAGGGCGCTGAGAAACGTCCTACTGTTTGGATTGATATTGGAGACCCAAATTATGTTGAAAACTAAGTTTCGGTTAGTTAGCAAAAAGCTAGGGAGCAATAGCCTTAAGGCCCTTCAACAGGGTCTATCAACCAAGCTGGGATATCCAGTCTTCCGTGCCAAGCAACCCAAACCCAACCGAGAAAATCTAGTTTATGGCGACTGTAAAGACAAGCTATTCCAATATCAATGGTTCCAAGCTAACCAAGTACCGGGGCTTCCATTTACGACAGACAAAGAAGTTGTACAGCAATGGCTACAGGACGGCCATACGGTATTCGCGAGGACCCTTACGAGAGCGTCTGAAGGTAAAGGCATCGTTGTTCTTTCAGATGAATCACCTATTGTCACTGCACCGGTCTACACACAATATCGCAAAAAGAAAAGAGAGTATCGAGTACATATCTTTAAAGACCAAGTTGTTCAAGTATTAGAAAAGCGCAAGAGGAAAGACTTCAATGAAGAAAATAGGGATACTCGCATTAGGAATACTGCTAATGGTTATGTTTTTTGTAGCGATGGTGTGGTTGAACCTGTGGGTATCCGCGAACTCGCCCTGGCTGCTAGCAAAGTTACAAACTCTGATTTCAGAGGAGTGGACATTGGTTTTAATGAGAAGTTAAACGAGTTGTTTGTCATTGAGGTTAACAGTGCTCCTGGCATTCAGGGTACTAATGTAGATCGTTATATTGAGGCTATTTGCAAATGAAATATGCTGTGATTTATATGGGCGTTGTTACAGGGTCTTTCGCCGGTAGGGATGATGGTTATCCACAACAAAAGACTGTTCTTTTAAATAAGGACTCTGATTTAATCAGATTTGAAAACTTACCTCAATTACAGGTGTATACATTAACTCCAGTATCTAATGCCTCAGTTAGTTCTATAATTTCAAAAGAAAAAACAAAACTACAAGAAAAGAAAAAGCAACGGGAAAAAGAAAAACAAACTGCCTTAGCTAAACTCAACTCAACTGAAAAGAAACTACTAGGACTTTAAAATGCAAATCAAGAATCTAGATAAGTGGAATGGCACCTACTGCGAGATTGGGCAAACCAATCCCCTACGGTGGCAAAACCTACGGCTACTTGAAGACGGTAGCTATGAAGCTGTGTCTCACAAGTGGAAGTGCAAAGACTTCATGAATGAGGTTGTTACTTCCTATCACACGGGCCGTGACTTTGCAATCTATGGTTTTCAGGTTAATCACAAAGATTTCTTTGGTGTTGACACAGAAAGTCTTCCTATTCTTCTACACAATTGTTTGTCTGGCTTTCAGAATAATATGATTCGGGTTAATGAAATGTTGTCAGAAGACGGTATGCCAGACGTAATTGCCCTGCCTCTAGGTGATGGGCGATTCTTCATTGACATTCCATCTTATTACATGGCAAACACTCTGTTCATGTCACAGATTACCCTATTCATCCGTCTGTGTAATACTGAGGAGCGTTATAAAACCCTACAAGAAATGTGTAACGATAAGCTAAACCGACAGGATGAAGCTAATTTAAATGCCTGCTTAAAGAAACCAATGAAAGACTTCCCTGCCAAGCTGTATGATTATATTTGGTATTACGATGATGAACGTAATCTCAAGAACGACGAGTCTGTGAAGACGAGTACCATTCAAACAAGCCTAATGCATAATTGTGGTGTTGTAAATTGGGGCTGGAATGTCTAAGTTACCTGCTCAAGTAGGAGACATTGTTACTGGCTATCAAAAAGGATTCCATCGAGTAGAAAGTATTACCCCTGGATGTGGTAGTGGAAATTGCTATAACCTTGTTCGTATTCTAAATTCTAAATATGGTAAAGGCAAAGGTAAATCCACATGCGATGGTGCTTATATTAAAAAAGTAAATAAAGAACAGCTTCTGCAAAAACTAAAAGAACATACACAAGAAGCCTTAGATAATGTGGAGAAATTTTTATGAAATGTTGTTCGTGTGACTGTTTTCTTACTGACTTTGAGTCTACCCGTAAAGGTGCTTTGTCAGGAACCTACTTAGACCTATGTAATGGGTGCATTAAAGGATTAGGTATTGCTACACTAGACCGGCCTGACCTAGAGGGTAGTTTTACTTCTATTTATGAAGACCCTGATTATGATGACTATGGTACCATTATTCCATCAGATCAACACAATGGCTGGCTTTATGAGGATGAATCATGAATATTTATTTACTTTCACAAGACATTAACAATGGTTATGATACATATGATTCGATGGTTGTTTATGCAAACACAGAAGAAGAAGCAAGAAACATGCACCCTGAACAAGATTCTAGATATGGTTGGGGTAGTGGGTGGGGAACATGGGCTAAAGTACCAGAGCAAGTAGATATTCAATATATAGGGACTAATCCTAGTATTACTGAGCCTTCTATTATTCTCGCTTCTTTTAATGCAGGTTAAATATGATTCCATTTCACAAGCAAACTGACCCTAATAAACAAGCAGGACAGCATGTTTATTCCTTTGATCGTGAGCCCTATCTAAAGCATTCCAATGTTGCTCCTGATGTAACTCTATCAGACTACATTGCTAGGAAACAAGAGGGAGAAAAGAAACTTACGTTTGATGAATGGGCTAAACAACATAATGTGAATGGGCTTCCTTTATCTCTTCATGGATTGTCAGATAATGAGTGGGAGCTTATGGAAACTATTTGGAATACGGCTTTAAAGCAAGGTAAACTATGAAACAAGTTACAATGATTGAGGTGCAAGAATGGGATGATCTTGTAGAAAATACCTACAACCGCCCTTACTCTTTTCAACAACAAGATGGCTGTAAAGAAAGAGGTACATATTCCCTAACAGTACCTGGCTTTGATGGGGATTATGAAAACGACACTGTTCCCGAAACATTAAACCTTGATGAGATGGGAGTTAGTTTTAAAGCATGGTTAAATCGTGATCCTAAACAAAAACTAAACGCCAAAGTTTGGGATAGCCCCTCTGCTATTCATCTTTGGTGGACCCGTTATTTTTATCCAAATGTAGAGATTGTGGCAAATGATTTACATGCTAAGGGCCTGCTACCAGCAGGTGAATATATCATCAACATTGATTGGTAAATCATGAACGAAGAGTCCGTGTCCCTTATGGATGTGCTGATGGAAACTATTTGGAATACGGCTTTAAAACAAGGTAAACTATGACTATTGAATTTAAGGCTTGGCCTAAGATCACCCGCATTGAGAATAAACGTGCTCCAATTTTTACAGAAAAAATTGACGGTACTAATGCATGTGTAGTAATTACAGAAGAAGGTGAGTTTGGTTGCCAAAGCCGCTCTCAAATTATTACACCAGAAAAAGACAACTATGGTTTTGCAAAATGGGCTTATGCAAATAAAGAAGAGTTGATGAAGTTAGGCCCAGGTCACCATTTTGGTGAATGGTGGGGCTTAGGGATTCAACGAGGATATGGCCTCACAGAAAAAAGATTTTCTCTCTTTAATACTCGACGCTGGGGAAAACACAATCCAAATACGCCAGCATGTGTAAGTGTTGTGCCTATTATTATGGCGACTTCAGTTGAGGAAGTCAAAGCTATTTTGATTTCTAATGGTAGCTTGGCAGCACCGGGCTATAAGAATATTGAAGGGGCAGTAATGTACGAGCCGGATACCGACACATGTTTTAAAATTATCATTAACAAATAATGTGTCACGTTTTTTAAAACACATTGGCTGTAGTCGCTGTGGCTCCTCTGATGCAAATGCTGTGTATGAGGATGGCAGCCAATTTTGTTTCAGTTGTCGTAAACCAACAGGAAGTAAGGTAAGCCCTTATGTTGCTTCTTCCTTACGTCCAGACGCTGAGGAAGAAACTAAAGTAGTATTACCCTCGGATGTAACACAAAACTACCCAGAGCATGCAGTAGCATGGTGTAATAAGTATGGTATTACCGTTCAGCAAATGTTGCAAAACAACATGGTTTATTCTAAATGGAAAGATCAACTTATATTTACTTGGTATGACGATTCAAACAAACTACTAGCCTATCAAGCAAGGAATTTAAATGCTGTTTCAAAAGCTAAGCGCTATTACACTTGTGGGGATGTTAACAACCTACTTCCCATTTACCCTTGCAGATTTCCTTTATCTGGGTCTATCAACAACCGTCGTCTGGTGCTGGTTGAAGACTGTCTCTCCGCAATCAAGGTGGCCAACACAAACCTGAGTCAGAATGACGAAAAGGCTCTAGGAGCCGATGCAATGCCTCTCCTAGGGTCAGGTATTAGCCGCACTAAATTAACGCGCCTGAGGCCGTTCTATGACGTTCTAGACGTATTCCTTGATCCTGACATGTGGCACAAGAGCTTAAACATTGTGAAACAAGCACAGTTGCTGGGCTTTAAGGCAAGACCCATCCAAGCAGATTGCGATCCTAAAGAACTCTCCTACTACAATTTAAAGTGGATATTAGAATGAGCATGAATCTAGTTGGTCGTATCAAAAACCATTACATTGATTTTCCATATCAAACTCCCTCAGAAGTAACTAGGGCAGTGATGAAAGCTAGTACACGAGAAGAGAAACTTAAAATTATTAAAACTGATTTGGACCGTTGGAAAGATACACAAGAAGTCTATGAGCGATGTGTAGTTTTTATCAATGATACTGATATTACTTTAGAAATGATTTAAAATGACTATTGTTTGGGTTGAGGGCATTAAATATAAATTAATTAAACCTGTAAAACCAGACCCAGATGGTTGGGTTAGACTTGTTACTATTAAAGAAAAAGATGCAACTATAGAAAAATGCAATCATTCTTTTTCACCTGTCTACAAAGGTGGTTATGTAATTGGACAACGGTGTTCTAAATGTGATAAACAGAAGTGGTTTTAAAATGACATTTGAAGATTGGTTTGGAAGTAATCGATATTTACTAAAATCCGAAGGAAAAGATAGACAAATCTTTACTGCAGAAGATTTAGAAGATGCATGGAATGCAGCAATTGCATCTTCGCTAAACGCTGTAGATGCTGTGAATAGGAGCAACATTGATGAGAACGATGTTCTTGTCTACATCCATGAAGACCTCAAAAAGCTCTTGACAGCATGAACAAGTTCGTGTACAATAGATGTTAAGAAAGAAAGACAATGACTAAAGAAGAGCTTAAAGAATACATTAAAGATAATTTACAAATTACTATATATAAAAAATATGTAAACTATAAAGAAGTTCAAATTAAAGTTGAATTACTACTTGAAGGTGAAATGATTTCTGAAGAGTTTATTGAAATTGACCAATAAGGAGCATAATGCAGGTAGAACTGTCGATAATCAAACATCTTCTGAAACATGAAAACTTTGTTCAATACTCACCTTACATAAAGACTAAGGATTTACCAGATGAACTGGGTATTTTATATACTTGTATTTGCAGTCACTTTGCTGTATCTGAAGAGTCTCTTGCCGTTCCAGATTTGGCAAATTTGGTGTTCAGTTGTAACCCAAAAGACTCTCAGTTCTATAAATCGCTGTTTGACAACCTTGAGGTCTATCAACCAATTGAAAGCACAGTCGTTAAGCTCATTGAAAGCCTTAAGCGACGAAATGTTCTTCAGAAAGTAAGTCTTGCAGCTTATGAGGAGGCTGAAGGTAAACAGCCTGAAGGATACACAGAACAACTCCTTGCAGCAATTACCAGTGTTCCAGATGATTATTCTCTTGTTCCTATAACAGACGATTTAGAAAGTCTTTTAAATGCTACCTACAAAACCCCAGGCCTTAGATGGCGCCTTCACTGCCTTAACCAGAGTATTGGAAGCCTACGAAAAGGTGATTTTGGGTTTGTCTTCGCCCGTCCAGAAACAGGCAAGACTACTTTTTTATGCTCTGAATTGTCAAATTTTGTTACTCAAACATCCGGAGAAATTCTCTGTATAGTTAACGAGGAGCAACCTGAAAAGGTAATGCTTCGTGTTATTCAAGCTTATTTTGGTATTAAACTAGAAGACCTCTATGGAAACATCCAACATTATCGAAAGCTATTTAAAGAGCAAACCGGAGGTAGATTTAAACTGTACGATTCTACGGCGTCTAACAAAAACTCCGTGGAAGTCTTGTGCAAAAAGCATCTACCGGCCCTTATTGTCTTTGACCAGATTGACAAAATTCAAGGTTTTAAAGCTGACCGGGAAGACCTTCTACTTGGTGCAATTTACCAATGGGCAAGAGACCTCGCAAAGCGATATGCCCCCGTTATTGGTGCTACTCAAGCAGATGGGTCAGGAGAAGGCGTTCGTTGGCTCACAATGGCTAATGTCGCAAATGCAAAAACAGCAAAGCAAGCAGAAGCCGACTGGATTTTGGGAATCGGAGCCATTCCAGACTCAGGCTGGGAGTCAGTTAGATTCTTCAACATTAGTAAAAACAAGCTCCTCGGTGACACAGACAGTAATCCCGAGTTACGTCACGGCAAACTCACCGCAATCATCGAACCAGCAATCGCAAGATATCGGGATGTCTAAAGCAAAAATTGCGCTATTTAAATTACATAATAAACCAGTATGGAGTTTCCCATTTGTCAAAAAAGAACTGGCTGTAGCTACTTGGTATGATATTCCAGATCACCCTTATCCAGAACACGAAGTGATTAATCTTGATTTTACCAATACAGCATGTGGTTGGGTATATGAACCACCCACAGAATAAACTATGAAAACAATTGAACTAGACCTAGAATACATTAACAACCTCATTACTTTAATTAATAAAATTAGATTTAGCTCTAAAATAAAAACGTTTATGGCACCTTACAACAAAGTTGTAGTGGCAGGGGGTGCCATTAGAGACATGCTGTTTAATAAACCTGTGGACGACATTGATGTGTTTTATGAGGGGGAAATTAATGAAAGCGTATTTAAATCATATTTCCCTAATGCAACTACATCAGACACTACCTATCCCGATGGATGGAATGTAACACACAATATTATGTGTGATTCTTTTCCAGTTAAGGTGCAGCTAATTCAAGTAGAAAACATTGAAAAGCATCTAAAAACATTTCCATCGCCGATGATGAGACTTTATGTGGATGGTAATGGTGTGCATGGTGTAGACAGCAATGTTATCCAAGATGCCATGTCTCAGGTATTCTTTTGGGATAAAGCTCCCGATCTAAATTATTTCTTAAAGATTAAAGCTAAATACAGTGACTGGAAGCATGAGTTTATGGAGAAACATTTCAACCCTGAAGAGCAACTAGAAGCAGTTGATTTTGAGTTTTAATGTCTGTTTACTTTTGCAGTGACCTGCATTTTGGTCACAAAAACATTCAGAAGTTTCGACAGTTTGTACTAAGTCAAAACCACAATGAGCAGTTTATTTGTGAAGCATGGAAAAATAAGGTAACTAAAAGAGACGATGTATATGTGCTAGGTGATGCTGCCTTTACTATGGAAGCAATTGACTTGTTCAAAGACCTTCCAGGTAGAAAGTTTTTAATTCGAGGCAACCATGACCTATGCAACACAGCAGCATATCTTAAGGTGTTTGCAGAGGTTTACGGACTATTTAAATATAAAGAGTTCTGGCTTTCACATGCACCAATCCATCCTGATGAGCTTAGAGGTAGATTAAACCTACATGGACATGTTCATTATCAATCTATTCCTGACAATCGCTACTTTAACTGTTGTGTTGAAAACCTATGGGAACAGTTTACTTCTCCCCTAGTAGAGTTAGACCAGCTAAGGAAACACATTGCAAAACATCTTAACAATTGATTACGAAACTACCACACATGAGAATGGAAACTTCCACAGCAACAAAAATAAGGCTGTTTGTCTAGGTAGCAAATTAAATAGTGAACAAACACAGTGCTTCTTTAACCCAGAAAATTTATGTGAGGAGTGGATTTCAGAAGTAGATTTAGTTGTTGCTTTTAATGCTAAGTTTGAACTAGGTTGGTCTAGACGACTTGGCTTTGAGATGCCTAAACAAGTTTGGTGCTGTCAGTTGGCAGAATATATGCTGGACAGACAGAAACCATACCCTTCCCTTGAAGAAACAGCAAAGAAATATGGATTACCCTCCAAAATCGACGTGGTTAAAACAGAATATTGGGACAAAGGTCTTGACACTACGGATGTGCCACATGAAATTCTCGATGCGTACTGCCGACAAGACGTTGACCTTACTTACCAAATCTACCTTATTCAACTTAAGCAATTTCAAACACGTCCTGCTTTATACAAGTTATTTAAACTGGCCTGTCAGGATTTGCTAGTATTGGCAGAGATGGAGTGGAACGGACTACCTTTTAATGAAACCCTATGTAAAGAACGTGCTGACGAATGTGAGAAGGAAAAGCTACAGATTGTTTCTGTACTTAGCTCTGTTTACAGCGACGTCCCTATCAATTTTGGTAGTGGCGATCAGCTTAGTGCCTTTCTCTATGGGGGTACTGTTATACAAACTGTTAAGCAAGCTGCTGGAATCTTTAAAACTGGAGAACGAAAAGGACAGGTTAAGTTCCAGAATGTAGACATTGAGCACAAGTTACCTCGTCTTGTAGAACCTCTTAAAAACAGTGAGCTTAAAAAGCCAGGGTTTTATGCAACCGACGAAGGTACTTTAAAGCAACTTAAAGGGCCTTTTGCTAAAAAATATGTAAGCCTCATTCTTCGGCTAGCAAAACTGGACAAACTTATTGGTACATATTACGAGGGCCTCCCTAAACTAAACAAAACTATGGATTGGACTGAAGGAATGCTATATCCGAATTACAACCAGTGTGTAACACAAACAGGGCGCCTGTCTAGTAGCCGCCCCAATGGGCAGAATCTTGCAGGAGATATTGCAGATATTGTAGAAAGTATTTATGACTAAGATTGTTTATAATAATTGTTATGGTGGTTTTGGTCTTTCTCGTGAAGCGGTGCTTCTTGGTAGAGAACTAAGTGGTAATCCAAATTGGTGCGGTCCCTGCATTAAGGGGGATTTTTGGGAAGAAGGCAAACCAGTAGACTATGACTATGGTGGCGGTAGTGGATTGGATCGTGCTGATCCTATCTTAGTACAGGTAGTAGAGCAGCTAGGCAAGAAAGCAAATGGTATGTGTGCTAGTCTTGCTATTGTAGATATTCCTAAAGGCACAGCCTATCGAATTGATGAGTATGATGGGAGCGAAAGTGTACAAACTATGTCCTCTTATGATTGGAATATAGCTTAATGGACAAGCTGGAAGAACACACTGCTTTAGTCCGTAAGCGTTGTTTATCTGATATTGAGACAGGAGATGATGGGTATAAATGCTGGTGGCCCTTACATGGTAGTGGTAGTTTAAATGCGATTGATTTACGCATCATTGCAGATTACCTAGATGAACTTAATAAAGAATGGGACGAAGAGGTACAAAAACTATGAACAAACAACAACGTAAATTCTGGGATATTTGGGTAGAATCTTTATATGGGCTCGATTCACCCTCTGATACAGATGAACTAATTATGCAAGCTAACGCATACATTCTAAAGCTAGAACGAGAACTACAAAACATTAAACAAGGTAAGAAAATTGCTGCTATTCTAATGCCACATGGAGGCCCACGCTAATGCAATTTCACTCGAAACAATGGTTTCTAATTAACGGTGGTGCTAACACCAGTTATAACCAAGAAGAGCTACAAATGCTGTGGGAAACCTTCAGCACAGCACAACTGGACTTCCTACAAGAGATGTGTGAAAGTGTTTATAAGGCCGGCTACACTGCGTGTGAAGAAGATAGGATGTAAAGTGTGTTTTCCCTTTGGTCCAAACACCCGGGCAAAGCCCCGTGGAGGAGCCTTGCCCTGTGCCTCTAATCTCGTGTGATGCCGCAGGGCTTTAGCTAGAATGGCGAGTTGTCACTGAACTGTCAAACGACCCTACAGCTTTACAGGAGATTTTAAATAAAGAAGACACTCATTCTAAAAATCAAGCAGCCTTTGGCCTTCCAAGTAGACTTATTGCAAAAACATACCTCTTCAGAACTGTATTTAATCGTGGAAATGGTTATGCATTCACGGTCGATCCAGACTTCATGCATGTCTCTACCTCAGTTAAATATTGGGATGATGTGGGAGAAAAGTTCTACACCAAGTATAATGGCATTGACAAACTGTACGACTATAACCTAAAGCTCATTACTGAAGGCAAGCCTATCATTGGGCCTCTCGGGAGAGAGTGGTTAATTCCTTGGACAAAAAACTACAAAGGAGAAGCACAACTTCCTGTAACAAAAGCCGTCAATTATCCCACCCAAGGCACCGGCCATGACATTATGTCTATTGCCAGAGTAAGTTTTAATAATAGGCTTAAAAAGAGCCCGTACATCGACAAAACTCTCTGGCGTAGTACGATCCACGACAGCATGATTGTAGACGCTCCTGGGGCCTATACAGAGCCTTTAACGGTGATGTTCCATGAGGTGTTCCGAGACATTCCAGCCAACATCAAGAAGCTGTTTGGCTACGAATGGAAAGTTCCTTTAACTTGCGAAGTAAAGGCTGGTCCTAATTTGAAAGATATGAAAGAGGTAAAACTATGAACAACAGTGCGTTCGACTCTTGGTACAACGGTATGGTGGGGTTTCACATTAACAGTGAGCGCATCCTTGATGATTTTGGCATGCATGGAGACGCCGCACACTTAGTGCGTAAGTGGATGGTTGTGTGCTGGAACAGTGCTATTGATGCTGCTCTAAACGAAGCCCAAGACTACCAATGGGAAACACAACCAGAAGTTTGTCGAGAACTGTGTGAAAAGACACTTAAAGAAAAGAGTTAACAGCAATGCTGTTAAAAAGTTGACACAACGTGTCAGATGTGTTACAATAGATGTATAGGTTCTTCACTTCGTTCCAGAACCTTTTTAACAACTCCTTAAAGAAGGAAAATAAATGAACATTACAATTCTCTCAGTACAAACCACCACTCAAACAGCTAAGAGTGGTAAGCCTTATCAGCAACTAGAAGTTGCATTCAAGAACAACAACTTTGGTAAAGTTGAATCTAAAAAGATCATGCCCTTCGGTGTGCAGAAAGCAGCGTTTGATGCGCTAGCCAATGCCCCTACCGGGGCCGTCTTTGAAGTAACTGTTGTTAAGAATGATGCAGGTTATAATGATTGGACTGCCATTGTCCAGGCTCCCCCTGGACCCGCTACCGCTAGTTCTCAAGCCGCACCTGGGTCTATCAACAAGGGCAATACCGTACAAGTAAAGAGCACATATGAGACAAGTGAGGAACGCGCAAAGAAGCAAATTTACATCATCCGTCAGAGTTCCCTTTCTGCTGCTATTGGTAGCCTTAGTGTTGG
>ERZ650308.535-NODE-535-length-20523-cov-14.865155_pt1 | contig 20523 bp, 26 predicted proteins | sample MGYA00376244_ERZ650308 | MGnify/ENA primary metagenome ERZ650308 (study PRJEB26733, sample SAMN07839295) | wastewater metagenome | biome: small river; feature: stream; material: water | place: USA: North Carolina | collected 2016-04-26 ... | reverse complement strand
AGCCGGCCAACCTGTCCGCGGACCCGGCCGACCTTGCCCATCACCGTCGCGCTCGTCTCCGGGATGAGGTCTCCAGCGAGCACCAGCCTCGGCGACTGCGGCCACGCGCCGCTCTGGGCCTGCGCGTAGAGCGCCGCCACCCATGAGGTCGGGAAGCGGGCCGGGACCGCCCAGAGGTCGTCAAAGGTCGTCGCGCTGCCGCTGGTCCCCAGCAGGTAGAGCGAGCCGCCGCTCACCTGCAGCCATGCCGGGATGCTGGTCCCCACCTGCGATCCGTCGCGGAAGGTGAGCCCGTCGTCGCGGACCAGGTACCAGTGCCAGTCGCTCGACTCGTACCGCCAAACCGTCGCGGTCCAGCGCGTGCCGAGCTGCAGTGGCCACGCGACCTGGTTGCTGGTGCCGCTGGCCAGCTCGAGCCGCGCGCTGCCCCACTTCGGACTCGGCGCCGTCGTCGGCCGGGTGGCTCCAGTTGAGAGCGACGGGCCGACGCCCTTGTCGCTGTAGGAGTCGGAGTCGAACGACACGTGGTCGCCGCGGCCCTGCAGCAGGCCCACCAGCGCGACGCCCTCCTCCTGCGTGGTCGGGGTGAGGTCGAGCGGCCACTGCCGCTTCGTCGTCTGCGTTGAACGAAGCGCGGCACCGGAGAACGATCGGAGCAGCCCAGCGCCCACCTCGACCTCGTCACGCTGCACCCCGCCCAGGGCGACCGGGAGCGGCACACCGTTCACACGCGCGAAGCCGCCGGAGGGAGGAGCCGGAGGACCGGCGTAGGCCACATACGCGGCGAGCCATGCGGCATCGCGAGTGCTCGGGAAGACGCGGAGCTCGTACAGCTCCATCGGGCAGTTCTCGTAGATGTCGCTCCACGAGCCCATCAGCCAGGGCCCGTGTGACTTCCAGTCGACGGCCCCTCCGGCGCTGGTCGCGGTCGCCGGCGTGCGAGCAGCGCCCAGCGTCTCGTCCCAGATGTGCAGCGTGTAGAGGCCGCTCGCCGAGTCGTAGGTCCCGAGCAGCGTGTAGCGATGCCCGTCGGCGATGGTGGCGGCTGCGGCCACCGAATCCGGGGAGGCCCCGCCAGTCCGCCACGTGCCGAACTGCGGCGTGCCGTCCGGCTTCGTCTCCATGCCTGCGCAGGGTCCCGGGTAGCCCGTGACGCCGCTCGCCGGCTGTTTCACGACCTGGTGCGTGTACCCGCCCTGGGGCCAGGAGCCCGTCAGCTTCAGCCGCACGAGGATGGCGAGGCTTCCCCCCGGCTCGCCACTGACCGGCCCGCGGATGCGTGCGTTGTTCGACCGCGCCCCGGTGTACGCCTCGCCGAGGGAGAAGGGGCCGGTCGTCACGCGGCTCCAGTCGCTCCCCTCGACGTTCCAGGTCGAGCCCTCGCTGCCGCGGTTCGTGAACGCGGTGCCAGAGCCCTCGTCGAAGAAGAGCGCATGCACCTCGTCGGTGATGGGGAAGCGGGGCGGGCTCATCAGCCGACCCCGCCCGAGTAGGAGCCGGGCGCGAGCGAGCCGCGGCCGTAGCGGCGCACGCTTTCGCGCACCTGGCGGTCCTGCAGCTTCCGGAGGAACTCCTCTGGGTCGTTCGCGACGACGGTCACCGGGCCGGTGATGACGAACCGGTCGCCGTACCCCGCCGCCTCATCACGGGCGCGGTCGTCGGCGTCGCGCTCCTCCTGCGTGGTGCCGTAGCTCTCCGGGCCACCGCCGAGGCCCTGGCCCGAGAGCACCGCGTCGCGCACGCGGGCCACGTAGTAGGCGGAGGGGACGTTGGTCAGGGACTCGGCGAGTTCCTTCGCCTTGTCGGCCGCGTCCTTGTTCGCGTCGGCCGCCTGAAACGTCGTCCACTGCAGCTCGCCCATGGCGTTGGCGACGACCCCGGCCTCGTAGGCGGCGACCGTGAACGCGTCGCCCATTCGGTGCGTCGCCTTTCCTGCGTCATCCAGGAAGCCGATGCCGAGCGCGCGGCCCACGTCCGAGATGGTGTCGCCGAGCTTGATGGCGACCTGGGCGATCACCTCCTCGATCCACTTCGCGCCCGAGGCCATGAACACCGCCACGTCGCGGGCGGCCTTGAACATCGTCTCGAAGGCGCGCTTCAGGTCATCCCCGAAGGCGACGTTCAGCTCCGTGACGACCTGTCGAATCGGGCCAGTGACAGCGGTGGCGAGCTGCTCCAGCGGCTTCACGAGCTGCTCGAAGGTGGCCGCGGCATTGAGGATGGTCGCGCCGAAGCGGGAGCGCAGCTCGGTGTCGAGCTGTCGGAGTGCCGCGCCGCCGATGTCGAGGGCGCCACGGATGTGATCGAACGAATCGCGAACCGGGTCGAACATCGCCACGAGCGGCCTGGCCGCAGCGATCACCGGACCGACAACGGCGCCGAGCTGGATCAGGGTGTTCGCCACCTGCCCAATGGGCGAGCCCATCATCGCGAGCTTGGTCACCTCGCCCACGACCGGCGAGAAGCCCTCGAGTGCGGGCGCGACATCGGCCAGCACGGTCGCCAGCTGCATGAACGGCTCGACCGCGCCGCCCACCAGGTTCGCCACGCTCTGGATGGAGCCGGCCAGCTTCTCGTTGACCTCCTTCCACTGGCGAGACTGGGTGATGAGGTCGGTCAGGACGCCAGCAGCAGCTCCAACGGCAGCACCGCCGGGGCCTGCCGCCATGCCCGCTTGAGCGCCGCCGAACCCCGACGAGAACAGGTCGCCAACAGCGCTGTTGGAGACGAGCTTCGTGGCACTGCCGAAGCCGGTTGCGACCAGGTTGTCCTGGAACTTCCGGCTCCCCATCACGCCGTTGAGTGTCTCGATCAGGTTCGACGACTCCTGAAAGACCGTGGCGAACCTGCTGAGTTCGGATGCGACACTCTGGAGCTCGATTCGAAGGTCTGACTCGAATCCCCGAGCGAGGTCTCGCAGGCGCTGGGCCTCCTCATCGCGAGCGGCGATTTCATCCCGCTGCACTCGTTCCAGATCCTCCGCGTCGGCCTTGCGTCGCTGCATTGAGTAGCTGGCAAGCGCCGCCTCGGCGGCGGCCGCGTCTCCGGCCAGCTGGGGCGCCCGGCCGGACAGGTCGTCGAACTGCTTCTTCGCCTTGGCATACGCGGCCGTCTCGGCCTTCAGATTGCCCCCTGGGGCCACAATGGCTTCCTCGGCTGCCTTGGCGTGCAAGTCCGCCGCTTTCAGCGCGAGCTTGTTCGCCTCGAGTTGGTCGCGGGCGACCTGGGCCTGCTTCTCCAAGATGCGGAGTTGCTCCTGTGGCGACACCTCTCCGGCGGCCAGTCGCTCTCGCTGGGCAAACAACTTCCGCTCTGCCTCGACCGCCTGCCGCAGCTTGTTGGCCCGGTCTAGAGCATCGACGTCGAGCTGCGCGCGAAGCGCCTTCTGCTCGTCGGAGAGTTTGTGCGCGGCCTTCCCCGCCACAGTGACGTAGCGCTGGGCTGCCGCATCGAACGCCGACCCGACGGCGTCCTTGAAGGTGTCGCCGAGGAACCCCATCACCTTCGAGCCGCTGGTCTGGCTGAGCCGGTCGGCGAACCCCTCGAGGTCGTCGACTGCTTGGTCCGCCATCAGCTTCATGTCGGTGAAGCCGAGCTTTCCCGACACCTTCCCCATGGCGCCGAGGATCGACTTCAGCGACTCGACGACTCCGCCGACCCAGACCTTGAAGGGCTCCGCAAGCATCCCTCCCAGCTCCGAGGCCCACTCGCCCAGCTTCGAGCGCAGGCCCGCGAACAGGTCCCAAACCTTCGTCACCACCGACTGGATGCCGGAAAGCCAGCCGGAGCCGAACTCCGCGATGTCCGCGATGAGCTGCTTGAAGTTGAAGCCGCGCAGGGCGTCGACGAACCCCTTGGCCACCTTCGCGGCCTCGACCAGCGCAGGCCGAAGTTCGGCACCCACCGACGCGACGAGGTCCATCACGGAGTCGTCGAGGCTCGCGACCGCCTCGCGGTACTCGCGGGCGCCCTGCGGCCTCAGGTCATTCGTGATCTCCATGGCCCGGCCGAGCGCCTCGCCAGCCTTCTTCGCCAGCTCGAGCGCTTGGTTGATGCCGGCCATCGACGAACCGAACGTCGACGCGAGCGCCTTCTGGGCCTGCGCCGCCTCCTTCTGCGCGGCCAGCATCCGGTCGAACTTCATGTCGACCGTCTTCATCGCCGTCGTGAACTCGGCGATGTCGGCGCCCATCTTCACGTTGATGTCGCCGACCGACTGGCTCACGGGCTACCTCCTGGAGCGCCCCGCGGACGCCTTCTTCATCGCCTGCTCGATCTGCTCGCCCCGGAGAGCGAGGTAGGCCAGCGCGTCGTTGAGCTCCTGCGGCGTCCACTCCTCCACCTCGCGCGGGCTGATTCGGTACTCACGCGCGACGGCATGGATGGCCAGCAGCAACGGGCTGGCCTTCAGCCGTTTTTTGCCCAGTTCTCCTGGTCGTTCTCCTCCTGCTCGTTCGCCAGCTCATCGAAGAAGTCGACGGCCGCGCCGCCCACGACGTCGACCACGTTGCCGGGGACCGAGGGCATGCCGAGGAGCACCTCACGGTCCGCCGCATCGAAGAGCCGCTCCGTCGGCTTGCCATCCTCGCCCGGCACCCACGCCATGAGGGTCATCGCCGTCACCCGGCGCGCGACCTCCTTGAGGCTCACCGTTCCACCCGCCTCGATGCGGACGCCGGCCGCCTGAATCTCGGCCCGCTCCTTCAGCGTGGGCGAGACGAGGACGACCTTCTCCCCCTCGAAGCGGATGACCTTGCGACGCGTCTCCTTGCCCTTGAGGACGTGGGCACGGAGGTCGTTGCGGCGGGGATTCGAGTCGCTCACGGATGCCTCGTGGCGCGGGTCAGAGCGCGCCGAAGGAGATGCCGGCGAGGGCCGATCCGACCGACTGGCTCGCCAGCGAGAAGGGGATGGACGCGCGCACCACGTCGCCGGGCTCGAGCCCAACGTCGGCGGAGTCCAGGAAGGCCCAGAACCGGACCACCAGACCCGACACGACCTGCAGCTCGACGAAGGTCGGCGCCCGGCCAAGCAGGAGGTCCGCGACGCCGACGGAGCCGTAGACGGCCTCATCGAGGGAGCGCGTCACCTCCATCGAGCCGCTGCCGTCCTTGAGGGTCTGGACGCGCTTCCGCACACCCTCGGACTGGTTGAGGTCCGTCACGTCGACCGAGTCGCACTTCAGCGAGACGTCGGCCTTGGAGACCCACGCAAGCGCCACCCGCGGGATGTAGGTCGCGTCGACGGTGATGGGGCCGGTCGGCGTGTAGCCGCTGGCGAACGTCACCGTGCCGGCAAGAAGGTCCTCGCTCTCGATGTCGACCGCGGAGACCGTGACGCCGTTGTCCTTCCAGGTGCGCGCCACGCTTGGCGAGAGGACTCGCTTCGCGCTCGCGGTCACCCGGTACGTCTTGCCACTGACGTTCGAGCAGGCCTCAGCCGTGACGGCCGTGGGCGAGCCGCCGAGCGAGAGCGAGCCGAGGTACGCGGGCGAGGGCAGCGCCATGGCTCAGGGCCCGTAGACGAGCGGGCTGGTGCCCGTGCCGTTCAGCGAGAGCGAGCAGGTGAAGGTCGAGACCGCCGCCGGGTCGAGCGAGAAGTCCATCGAGTCCACGTTCATCTGGACCTCGAAGTAGTTCGTGGCGTCGATGAAGAGCTTCATCCACACCGGCGTGCGGTTCTTCCAGCCGTTGCGGAGCGTCGTCTGGGCCGTGTCGGCCGCATCGACGTTGCCGGCGATGGTCCCGGAAGCATCCTTGAGCGTCTGGACGCGCTTCCGATTGCCATCGCTCTGGTTCAGGTCGGTGACGTCGATGTTCTCGGCCTTGAGAGAGATGTCGGCCTTCGTCTCGTTCGAGGGCGTCGCGTAGCTGCCCGCGCTGCCGCTGGAGTCGGGGGCGACCTGCGCCTTGCGCGCATACGCCGGGAGTGGAGCTGCCATCGGTCACCTCGTCAGAAGGAGCGCTTCCAGACGAGGCGGACGTTCACGGAAAAGCTGTGTTGACCGGAGTCTTGCGGCCCCAGGTACAGCGGCTCGGACTCCAGCGCCCACGCTCCCGAGTACTCGGACGTGGGCTCGTGCGTGTGGACGACGTTGCGGACGGCCCGAGCCACGGTGAGCCCCGCCTCGAAGTCGTCGCCGGCCGCCGACTGCACGACCACCTGCACCTGGCTCTGCATGAGCGACCCGGCCTCGGGCCCTCCGAGGTACGGCGCCGGAGGTCCGCCGTTCCAGGGCATGCACCAGACCCGCACGCCCTCGGCTCCCGGGATGCTCGAGTCGCGCGGCGGCCCGAGCTTGATGTTCGTGCCGACCGACCACGTGCCGCCCAGCGCGAGCGCGAGCCCCGTGGCGAGTTGATTGGCGACGTCGAGCTCCGGCGCGGAGATGGTCACGGAGTGGCCGCCTTCTGCTGGGCGAGCATCTGCCGGACGCGCACGATCATCCGCTTCTCGAAATCGACCATCCGCTCCTGAAGCGGGTCGCTCAGGAACTTCGCCTTGCCGACCGTGTGGCGCGCCCACGTCTTCTCGTGGACGTACACCGCGTACCAGGCGGAGAAGCCGACCTTGATGGTGATCTCGCCGTTCGGGCGGATGAAGGGCGCCTCGACGTAGCCGCTGTTGCGGAGCGTGCCGCCGATGTGTCGGCCCGGGACCGAAGGGGCCACGGGCGTCTGCTCCTTCGCCATCGTCATGAGCGCTTCGCCCTCCTGGCGTAGCGCCCGCGCGAACTCCCGCGGCGCCTCGCCCTGGAGCTTCCGAAGACGCGCCTGCAGCTGCTCCACGCCCTTCACGGCGAGGGTCGTCTTCACAGCGCCACCTCGTAGTGGTGGACGTGCCCTGCCTTGTCGACGACCGCCGTCACGTTCACTGGCCGGCGTGCCTGCTTCGCGTCCGTCGTGTCGGCGCCCGGAATCCAGATGCGATCGTTGATGGTCAGCGCCTCGAGCGTGAACAGCTCGTGGGTCATGTCGACGACCTCGCCGGCCGCGCTCCGCGTCTTCGTCCGCCGGAGCTGCACCCGGGCGCGCACCGAACGCCGGTTGGACCATGTCGGGTCGCCATAGTTCGAGGAGCCGGTCGGGCTCTGCACGGTGATGACCTGGTTGAGCCAGCCGGTCAGGTTCACGCCATCACCAGTCGCCGGTAGTTCGCGAGCACGTCGGTCGTCGACGCCGGCAGCGAGAGCCGGCCGCCATCCGCCCCGGTCGCGTAGGAGTAGCTGGCATTGCCGAGCGACTCGGACGTCACTTCGAGGTTCTGGCCGCGGCGCGCCCACGCCATGGTCACCGCGTCGATGCAGGCCTGCTCCAGGTCCGCAGGCAGCGTCGGCGCCGACCCCAGGAACGTCCACGTCACCGAGCCATCCGTGAGCGTGTCGCCTGCGGTCGGTCCGGCCGGCCACGAGGGTTCAGAACCCGCGGTCGTTCCGGCGACGGTGACCACCCATGCCTGCCCCTCCATCGTCCGCAGGAGGGCGCCGAACGCCTTGGCGCCCAAGCTCCACGCGCCGGCCGCCTTGTACTGCGGCCCCGTCAGCCAGCCGCCGAGGACTCGCAGCGTCACGTCGGCGACGACCTGGTTCGGGTCGGGGTCGCGGACGATGCCGGGCTGCGACCGCGCCGTGCTCGGCCACCCTGACCGGCTGGTGAGGAACCCCGCCGCGGCGTCCTCAATGAAGGGGTCGCAGGCCGTCAGCGCCCCGTACTGCTCGAGGTCCGCGAAGGCGACGACCGGGGCCATGTCGAGCAATACGCGCATCACCCCGGGCGGAACGCCGTGCCGCTCGCTCGCCACCTGCAGCGCGAACCGCCGTTCCGCCGCCTGCTCCATGCGCGTCGACATCGCCCCGATGAGGCGCTCGACGACCGCCTGGCTCGCGTCGTCCGCGAGACCGAGTTCGGCCTTCATCGTGTCGTAGGTGACGAGTGCGTTCGCGGCGAGCGCCATGGCGAGTCCCTCAAGCACGAAGGGCGGCCCCGAAGGACCGCCCTTGCGAGCTGCTTCACTTCTCGGCGGCCTTGCGGTCGGGCTTCTCCGGCTTCGGCACCTCCGTGGCGACGCCGAGCTTGATGAGCGCGGCGGCCTCCGTCTCGCTGAAGCCGGCCATGTCGCCGGCGTTGTAGACGCGGTGGTCCCGCGTGAATCGGACGATCGAAACGCTCATGGCAGGCCTCAGTTGGCGACGGCGGGGAGCTGCGAGGCGCCACCGAGGATGAGGACCGAGCCGAGCGGGAACGCCGGCGAGGACCCGCCCGACAGCGCAGGGGTGACGACGGCGCGCACGTACCGCTTCGCGCCGACGAGGTTGACGTCGAGCGTGATGACCTTCGCCGTCGACGTCGTGTCCTGGGTGATTGCGGCGGCCGTCCCGTCGGGCTGCGTGTAGTCGACGAAATCGCCGCTCGTGGTCGTGTCCGAGTGCTGCAGCTTGGCGTCGGTCGTCTGGCTCGACGGAGAGCCCGTCGCCGCGCCGCGCGAGATCACGAGCTTTCCGCTCGCGAAGCCGATGCGGTCGATGGCCGAGCCCGTCTGCGCGCTGGTCGCGCTCGCGTTGGCCGTGGCCTGAACCGCAACGATCTGTCCGCCGATGTTGTTGGGGTTGGCGCCCATGGGGCACCTCCTTTGGTGTGCTGCGAAGTGGAGAGAGGGAGGGCCGCCGTTCTGGCCGGCCCGATGACTCAGGAGCCGTAGGTGACGGCCTGGACGACCGACACGGCCTCGGCGTGCCGCGGAACGAAGTCGGCCCGCAGGGCGAGACTCACGACCGTCTCGTCGCGCGAGATGCCGGCCACCACGGTGCCCGAGCTGCTGTAGGCGCCGCCGCGCGTCACCTCGATCTCGGTGTCGGCACCCATGCCGCACACGATCTGGCTGGGCTCGTAGCAGTACATCTCCGACTCCGCCGACCCACCCGATCCGCCCCCGGAGAGGTTGTTCGGGATGGCGTTCGTCTCGAAGACCGGCGACCCGAGCAGCGTCGGATTCGCGTCCTGCAGCGACTCGAAGAACAGGCGCCCCGTCGAGTCGGTCAGGCGCAGCAGGCCCCACTTGACCCGGCTCGACATGATCCAGGCTCGCGGGCCCTGCATCACGTTCGCCGTGTCGATGTAGGCGCGGGCCTTCGTGATGTCGCTCAGCGCGTGCGCGAGCGTCGGCGTGCTCGAACCCGCAGCGGACGCGAACTTCTGGCCCGACGGCGCGAAGTAGAGGAGCCCCTTCGGCGAGGCGCTCGAGCCGATGCCGCGGATGCCCTTCAGGTCCAGTGCCCGGACCGCGCTCTCACGCAGCGAGTCCCGCACGAGGATGTCGGCCTCGAACGAGGCATCCCGCAGGAGGTCGTTCGAGATGGGCACCACCGCCATGAACTTCTTCAGCTGCAGCTGGATCTGCTCGAACGTCGGAGCCGAGTCGGACACGGCCTGCGACTCACCCACCCACGACCCCGTCTCCGCGGCCGACTGCCGCGGGATGGTGAGCGTCTGGCTCTTCATCGGGATGACGCGGATGCCGCTCTTCATCAGCGCGACCGACGGGCGCAGCAGCTCGATGAGCTCGGCGCTCACCTCGTCGAACACGATGGCGGCGCCCGACGAGAGCAGGCTCTCATTGAGGGCGCGCTGCTGGAGCGCACGCACGAGGCGCACTTCCGCCTCGTCGACCTTCCAGGCCTTCGCGACCTCCTCGAAGGAGACGTTGCGCCGGTGCGCCACGGCGGTCATGCGCATGCGGCGAGCGAGGCGGATGCCGAGCCCCTTCCCGTCCTTGTCCATCGACTCGATGGCCGGCTGGGTGCGCGCACCCGACATCGCAGGCAGCCCGGCCGCGTTCGCCGTGACCGGCGTGCGAGCCGCGGCCCGGTCCGCCTTGCGCTTGGCGATGCGCTCCTCGCGCTGCTTCTCGGCGAGGGCCACCTTCGCCTTCGCCTCCTCCAACTTCTTCAGCTTCTCCGCGACCGACATGGGTGACTCCGGGCCCTAGTTAGGGGCCAAGGAAGGGGGTGGAACGGCAGGAACTCAGGCCGCCTCTTCGACGGGCTCGGCGTCTTCGTCGTCGTCCTTCGCGAGTTCGGCGGCCTCGGCCTCCAGCGCCTTGGTCTCCTCGTCGAGGGCCTTCTCGGTCTCGACGTCCTCGTCGGCGGACTCCAGAGCGGCGACGCGGTCGCCGAGCTTCTTCACCTCGGCCAGGACGTCGGCGAGGGTCGACTCGGCCGGGGCATCGGCCCGGGTCTGCGCCGGCGGCTCGGCGGGCTTGGGCGGCGTGGGGGTCGGCGTGGGCATGGCGTTCTCCGGGCCGGCCGCGTGGATGCGGCGACCGATGGACTGGAAGACCTGCAGGGCGTCGGCGCGGGGGACCCAAAGGCCCGGCCCGCTTGCCATGTCGAGGGTGCGCTCGGCCCACTCGACGAGGGGCTTCATGTCGATGCCGGCGGAGCGTGCGGCGACGAGCGCATCCGGGTTCGAGGGCACCGAGACGGGCGAGTACTCGACGAGTTCCTGCTTCGTGATGACGACGCAGCCGGCGTCCTCGTTCCACTCGACGCTGTCATCGCCCAGCGGGTTGAAGCCGACCGAAACGCCGTTGAGGAACTTCTGCCGGTACATCTCGCCGATGGAGTGCGCGAACGCATCCAGCTCGCGCGGCATGAAGCGGCACTCGGAGAGCAGCATGTCGCCGTCGAGCCAAGTCCGCTCGGCGCGACCGACGGGCGGCCTGCTCCACGAGTCGTGCGACCAGAGGACGACGGGATTCTTCTCGAAGTTGGTGAGATCCCAGCCCTCGGGCCGGATGATGGAGCGGTGACGGTCCTGGCCGGCGTTCGACAGCACGAACGTGATGAGCCCGTCCTCGGCCACCGCGCGCACGGCGTTGGCGCGCTGGCGGGTCTGAGGTCCGCGGAAGGCGGCGAGCTTGTCGGCGGGAACGGTCACGAGCGGGAGCCTCCACGCCGCGGCGTGTTGACCGGAGTCTTGCGGCCGAGCACCCCGCCGATGGCGCGCTCGAAGTCGTCTCGCTGGCCCTCGAATCCACGGCGCACGTCGGCGGCCGTCGTCTTCTCCCAGGGCGCCACCGCCTTCACGTAGGCGCGCCATGCCCGAGCAAGTTGCTCTTCGCTGGGCTCGGCACCGCGGGTGAAGGACCAGTTCGCCGCGTCCTCCAGCGCGTCGAAGTCGGAGAGGTCCGGGTCGCTGATGACGGCGCCCACGGTGCAGCGGCAGTTGATGTCCTCGGCGGCCTCGCCGAAGTCGCCCGGGTACATCCCCGCGTGGCCGTTGACGTGGAACGGCTGGTCGAGCTTCTGCACCTGGCCGTTGAGCTCACGGTGCGACTCGCGGGTGGTTGAGTCGGCCGTGGCGATCCACCGCTTCTCGGTGACCGCGCCGTCGCTCGCCTTCCAGGACTCGACCTGCCCGTAATTCGAGGAGCGGGTGACCTCGGTGCGGGCGACCATCACCGCTCTGGCGTCGCCGCCGTCGAAACCGGGCACCTCGAGCAGCCGCTTGCGGATGGTCCGCGTGTCCTCGCCCTCGCGGATGCCGGCAGCGAGCGCGTCGCGCAGGTAGCCGCGCGTCGTCTCGGTCACCTCCTGCATGTGCTCAGTGGCGACCGCCTTGGCGTGCGCCTCGATGAGGGGGTTGAGCACCTCGAAGTCGACGGTGATGCCGGTCGCCTTGGCGGCCTGCTCCACGAAGGCGCGCATCTCGTCGGAGTAGTGGCGCTCGATCGATTCGGTGAGCTTCTCGGGGCTGACTGCGGCGATGGCCTCGTTGAGCTCGATGACCTGGACCGGGGTGAGCGAGTAGCTGTCGTCCTGCTCCTCTTGCTCCTCCTGCTCGCGGACCTCGAGGCGGAGGGCTCGTGCCCACTCGGGCTCGGCAGAGAGGAGACCTGCTCCACCCAGCAGTCCCGGCATCGCCCCGGGCATGGGCGCGAACTCCTCGTCGCCGCCCTTGACCGGCTCGAGTCCCTGCAGCGCGCGCCACTCGTTCTTCGAGCGCGACCACGGCGCGGCCGTCGCCACCGAGAGGTCGAAGTCGCGGTCCTCAGGGACCGGGGAGTCGTAGTTGATGACGAGCCCGTCGGCGTACTCGCTGGCGAGCTGCGAGTGGATGACCCGGCGGAGCATCTCCAGCCGCGGTGCAACTACCCACCGAGCGAAGTGCGTCTCCGCGGCCGTGATGGTCGCGCGGTTCGAGTTCTCCAGGACGCCCAGCATCTCGGGCGGCACGCCGAAGACCTGGATGACGCTGTCGCGCTCGGCGCGCAGCAACTCGATCACCTGCTGGTCGACGAACTTCGGCGCGAGCTGCGTGACCGTCGCCTTGAACGCGACGAACGCCACCTTCATCGCGTTGAGGAACCCGCCCTGCTGGCTTTGCCACCGCTCCTTGAGTCGCTCGACCTCCTTTTGGTCGCCGCCCTCCACGGCCACCAGCGCGGCCGGCACGCCGTTGTTGAAGAAGTGGGCCTTCGCCGTCTTCGACGCGTACTCGTAGGTCTCGATTTCGTCGCCGAGCGCGAAGCCCGTTCCGACGCCGCGGCCGTAGGGGTTCTCGGGGTCGAGGTGGCGGAGGGCGATGACCTCCGTGTCGGGCACCGTCGCCCGGTAGGTCAGGAACGAGAACTCGTAGGCGGGCGAGTCAGGCGTGGGCGCACGCATCAGCCAGTGCGGAGGCACCGGCCAGAGCTGCACCGTGGTGCCGTCGCGGCCGCGCTCGCGGATCCAGAACGCCTCACCCGGACCGTCGAGCCAGCGCTGGGTGACCTCGAGGAAGTCGTACCCGGTCATCACCGGGTTGGGCTGCTCCAGCAGGTCGAGCAGCGGGTGGCGCCGAATCTCCTTCACGTCCTCGCTGTGGAGCGCCGCACGCAGCCCGCGCTGCATGAGCACGGGGGTCCTCCGCATCCCCTCGGCGCGCGCGTCCCGCGTCACGTAGGCGCGCCAGGGCGTCGAGGCGACGGCGCCTGCGATGCGCATGGAGACGGCGTGGAACCACGGGCTGTTCTTGCCCGAGCGGATGAGGTCGGCCGTGCCGCGGATAGGCGGCTGGCCGAACGGCGTGACGCCGGCGACGAGCCCGTGCGCCGCCTCGGCCACGGCGGGAGAGCCCAGGGACGCCGCGCGTCCGAGGCCCATCCAGCCCATCACCGTGTCGAGCACGCCCATGCGCGCACGGTCGAGGCTCGCGGCGTGTTGACCGGAGTCTTGCGGCTACAGGACCACCCATCCGCCGCGCTTCTCGGAGAGGCGCCGGAGCGCCTGGGTCAGCGTGTCGACCTGGTCGTCATGGGCGCCGCGCGGGAACGCCGCGAGTTCCTCGAGCAGGTCGTGGACGAAGGCCCCGCGGCTCGGGTCGGGCAGGTACACGTTGCCGGCCTCGACCTGCGGAGCGACCGCATGGGCGCGGGCCTCCTTGCCGCCATCAGGCTCGACCGCCACCAGTCCGGAGATCTCGGCGCGCAGGGCGGCGAGCACGGCCGGCCCGTTCGCCTTGTCCTCGACCAGCTTGAGCGTCGCCTGCGGCCACTTCGCGGACAGCGCACGGATGGCCGCCAATGTCGCAGGGAAGTCGAGCCGAGCGCGCACCTGGTCGATCAGGTACTTGCTCGCGCCCTTCCGCCCCCACACCTGGCCCACGACGTAGTCGCTGCCGTCGCTGCCCTTGAAGGTGAGGTCCCACGACTGGATGACCTCGTCGAACTCCGCGGGCAACTCGCGCCAGAAGCGCCACCAGCCGCGCTGGAAGATGCCGCCGGTCGCGGGCGTGGGCCGCTGCTGGTGCTGGCCCGCGTAGCCAGCGCTCCCGAGGCGCTGCTTCTCCGCATCGAGCACTTCGCGAGGGAATCGCTGGGGGAAGAGCAGCTCGCCCTCGACGGTGCGCGGGTCGCCCCGGCCGACGCGAGCTGGCCGGGCGTGCTCCTTCTCGAACTCCATCGGCAGGCGCAGATGCTCCCATCCGCCGTCCTTGAGCACGTGGCCGCTCCAGTCCTCGTCGTGGAGCCTCTGCATGATTCCGACGCGCACGCCCCACCGCAGGTCGTTGAGGCGGTTGCCGGCGCCGAGGTCCCACCAGGCATTCACCGCCTCGCGCTCGGCCTTGGAGAGCACGCCCGCTGCGTCGTTCGGGTCGTCGACGAAGACGGCGTCGCCCCGGTCGCCGGTGATCGCCGCGCCCACGCCCACCGCCGCACGGAAGCCCGAGCGGGTGTTTCGGAAGAGGCTCTTCGCGTTCTGGTCGTCGGCGAGCTGCCAGTCGGGCCGGAAGCTCTCGCGGTACCAGTCCGACTCGATGAGCTGCCGGCAGAGCATCGAGTCGCGCAGGGCCACGCGTGGGTTGCCGCTCACGAAGATTCCGCGCCAATCGGGCGCGTGGAGCCACCACCACGCGGGTGCGTAGACGCTGACGATGCGGCTCTTCGCGGTGCCGGGCGGCACGTTGATGAGAAGGTTCTGCCACCGGTGCGGGCGTTGCTCGAGTCGCGCCAGGAACCACTCCTCGAGAAGGCCCTGCACGTGGTCGGCGATCACCTCGACGTGCCAGTTCCAGACGAGCGGCGTCCCCGGCTCGAGCACATGCCAGCCCTGCCGGATGAACTCATGCAGCCGGCGGCGCGCCTTCTCCGCCCGAATCGCCGCGAGCGAGGGCAACGCGAACGGCAATGCCTTCGAGCGCGTCGAGGTCAGCATCGGTGAGGCCCTTCAAGTTGGTGCTGCTCTCGACCTGCACCGGGCCGCCCTCGCTGCCGGTGAGCTGTACCGCCTGGGCCGCCTTCCCCCAGCCCATCTCGAGCACGAACTTCGCGGCCGACAGACGGCTCTCCTCGCTCCCGGACTTGAAGATGAGGCGGAGCTGCTTCACGGCCAGCGGCCCCATGTCGCGCATCGCCTCGCGGAAGCCCGGGTAGTCCTTGGGGCGACCGCCCGGGTTCCCGCTCTTGCCCTTCGTGAACAGCGTGTGCGCCGGGCCGCCGCGGCGGCCCTTCGGCTTGCCTTCCTGTTCGCCCCTGCTCTCAGGTTGCGCCTTGCTCATGTCGTCCTCGCTTTCGGCTTCGACCGCTTCGGCGAGCAGGTCGGGCAGTACCTCCGCCGTGCGCCGCGCGAGTCCTCGATGGGCACCTTGCCTCCGCACCTCTGACAGGGGGCCTTTCGGTGCTGATGGGCGGCGCAAACCGTCCTTCCAGGCAGCGGGCGCCCGGGGCACATGACGCAGCGCTGCGCCTTGTGGAGGGCGTGGAGGTACTCCCAGCGCTTCACCTCCGCCCGTCGGCACGCCGGCTTCGCGCAGGAGCGGCGAGCGCCGACCCGTGGGATGGCGACTCCGCAAGCGAAGCAGTGCCACTCAGCCCCCTGGGTCGGGGACGCCGAATCTGGGGCAAGGGGACCGGAGGAAGGCGACCGCATCCGCAGCGCCACCTCTTCGTCAGTCCGACCGTCCGTGCTGTCTCGCTTCCGCGGCGTCGGCAGTCGACGGAGTCGTGTGCTGGTCATGCCCCCACCCCCGGCAGCTCAACCCGCCACCCAGCCGTCCCGAGTTCCTGCCCGTACTCCCAGGCCACGCGCCCCTCCCTCGGCCCATCGTCGACCCCGAGCGCCTCGGCGATGCCGTCCCGAACGGCCTTGAAGGCCGCCCGGAGGTTGTCGTCGTCGAGCGGCCTCGGGGCGACCCTGACCATCCGGACGCGGAGGGGGAGCGGGCCGACCCACAGCCAGCGCGCGAGCCTGGTCATGCAGACCCGACCCTGCGCGCGCTGGCGGTCGACCCGTCGGTTGCGGGCGAGGTGGAACTCCCGCGCGTTGCCTGCCGACGGGAGCGGCTCGTCGACGCGCTGGTGGGGCCACGGAGGCACCTGCTCGACCTGCAGCGTGGCCCTCACGGGCGGGGGCGGCGGGACCACGGGGGCGGCCCTCTCGCGCGTCCTGCGGCGGCTCTTCGTCGGCTGGGGAGGCGTCGGCCGAGACGGACCGGCGACGTTCGGCGTCGCGAGCGCGGCCAGCATCCGGCGGCGTTCGGTGGCGGAGAGGGTCACGGCTTCACCTCGTGGTCGCTCGGCGGGTGGCTCTCCTCGACGCCCAGGGTGATGGGGGCGTGGGTCGGGGAGACGGGCGAGGGCGGGCCGGCGATGGCCGCAAGCACCAGTCGCGCCCTCTCGATCGCGCCCTCGGCCTCCTCCTTGGCCTGCTCGACGGCATGGGTCGGTGAGACGCCGAACGAGTCGTCGCGAAAGGCGTCCGCGGACAGCTTCCACATGCCGAACGGCGGCGACCAGCGAACGGTGACGTCCCGCTCGTTGCGGAATCGGTCGTCGTCCGCCCAGAAGCCGAGCGCCCGCATCGCCTCGACCTCGCCAGCGGAGAGCGCCTGCATCTCGGCGATGCGTGCCCGCTCCATGTCGGTCTGTTCGGGAAGGATGACGCTCTCGGTCGCCCTCACGACGCACCTCCCTCAATCACGCGCAGCGGCAGTCGGCGCAGGTCGGTCGAGCCGCAGGCGTGCCACTCCCCCGACTCCGCGAGCCGCGAGTCGAAGCGGGCGCCGTAGCGGGCGGCCACTTCCGCCTGGCTGCCGTTCGTCGTGATGCACGTCGGGAGGCCGGCCCTGATGCGCTCGGAGATGAGGTTCACCAAGTCGGCGGAGACGTTCCGCACTTCGGTCCCGAGGTCGTCGAGCACGAGGGCGCTGGCCTTCTGGGCCTCGGCCACGCGCAGGCGGTCGGCCTTGTCGAAGCTGCCGAACGCCCCCTGCAGCGCGCTGACCGGCATGAACCGGGGCGAGCGCCGCCAGTCCCACGTCCGCCCGGCGTCCAGGTGGACGATGGGCCGCCGCGCGAGCTGGAGCAGCCAGAACGCCGCCGCGACCGACTTGCCGCATCCCACGCCCCCCGAGAGCACCAGGACGGGCCGGCGCGGCGAACTCGCCGCATGCGCCTGCGCGAACTGCAGGGCCGCGGTCTTCCGTGCCACCTGGGTGGCGCGCAGCTCGGCCGACGAAATGCCGAAGTGCTCCGCCATCTCCGGAAGGCGTCCGAGCATCTGCCGCTCGTGCTCCTGCCGCGCCTCGGCCTGGAGCTCGGCCTCGGGACGGACGTTGAAGATGCGCGTGGCGCGCTCGAGGTTTTCCTGGAGGGTCTTCATCGGGCACTCGGAGGAGGCGGCGGGAGGGACATCAGGTCGATCGGCGCGTCGCCCATGGCGGCGAGCGTCGCGAGGTCTTCCGGCGTGATGGCGTGGGCCTCAGGGGGCGCGACCGCGAGAGCGGTGTCGCCGAAGCGGCGGCGGGCTGGCGCGCTGGGCGCGTCGTCGTACTTGCCCTCGAGCGCCTTGGTGGCGGTGTCGGGACGAAGGAGGAAGTCGGGGTCGGCTCTCCATCCGCGGTCGTTCTGGCCGCGGCAGAAGCTGGAGGCGCCGATGCGGGCGATGACCGCGAGCCAACCGCCCGGTCCGTCCAGCGTCCGCTCGGACAGGCGAAGTCGGGCCGATGCTGCGCGCGCCTTGGGCGTCTCGCGCCACGCCGGCAGGCCGGAGGTGGCGGCCATGTCGTTCCAGGCCGTCTGGAGGGCAGCCAGGGCCACTGGCGCCCGCTTCCCGACGGCGGCATCGAGGGCGAGAGCGGACTGGTCGGAATCCGACGGCCGAGGGACAGGAACCGCCTCCGCGGGCGCAGCCCCCTGCTTCTCCTTCTTCTCTCCTTCTTCTCTTCTCTCCCTCTCCTCTAGAGCGCGGATTCCGTCGGACGTCCGTGCGCCGTCCGCGCGGACGTCCGCGGACTGTCCAACGGACGCAGGAGTGCTCACCGATTCGGCCGAATCGGCTCTGGAGGCCTTCGCAGCGGCCCGTGCGAGCCGTTTCCGCTCCGCGTCCTTCTTCCGGCGGTCGGCGTGGGCGGCGTTGTTGTCGGCCCAGTTGTGGACCTGGAGGCCGTCGTCGGTCGGGTCGAGGAAGCCGCAGTCGAGCAGCGCAGAGGCCAGCACACCCGCCTTGCCGTCCCAGCCGACGGCGTCCTCGATGAGGTCTCCGGCGCGTCCGGCGCCGTCCGTGCGGACGTCCGCGCCGCGTCCGTGGGACACGAAGCCGGACGGGCACGACGACGCGCACCACATCCAGAGGGCGACGGGCCAGCGCCAGCCGCCCCGGTCGCCGAGCGCCCGCTGCAGTGCGAGCGTCTTCGGGTGCTGCCTCATGGAGGCGTCGAGCTTGAACCACGAGAAAGCCATCACAGGCCTCCGTGAGGGTGAGGGAGTTCGACGACACCGTCCGCGCGGACGTCCGTGGACGCGGGCTCGGACGCGTCGCAGTCCTGCATGTGGACCGCGAGGCAGACCCCACACGCCCGGATGGCCGGGTCACAGGGGACGGGCGCGGTGGCCTCGACCACGCCGCACCAGGTGCAGGCGTCGAGGTCGATGAGGAGCAGGCCGCCGGTCATGGCGCCACCTCGCCCGTCGGCAGCCAGAAGTAGCGAAGGCCCTTGGAGGGCTCGGCCTCGACGGCACCGACCATCCCGAAGGCCTCGAGGAGCGCGGGGACGTCGAGCCCCTTCGCCTCGGCCGCGACCATGAAGTGGGGAAGCGGCGAGCCCGGCCCATCGCTCGCGACGGCCGAGCAGGCCCACGGTCCGGAAGGGCAGAGGTACCAGGTCCCCCAGGCGGGGGCTGCATCCAGGAGGCGCCAGTCGTCGCCGGCAGGAATCTTCGGGTGGACGTTCACGTGGCACCTCGGCGGTCGTCCGCGCCGAGCCGGCCGCGCTGCAGTTCCATGAGGATCAGGAGGCAGGCGGCTGCGTGGGCGAGGTGCGAGAGCCCCGACTCGGCGTCCGCGTCCTCGCCCGACGACCACGCCAGCACATGGCGCAGGGAGGCGCCGACGTAGCGGCTCCACCCGGCGCCCTTGCGCCAGTTGTCGGCACCGTACTTCTCGGCTCCGTAGGTGAAGGCCCGGCCCACCTCGAGCAGCGCCGCGGGCGGCACCAGCTCGACGCGCACCTTGCCGGCGTCGTCCTTCCGGAACTCACTCATCGCCCCCTCCGATGCGCATCCGCCTGCGGACACGTGCGGAAGTGGCTGCTCCACCGGTTGCGGAGCGTCCCGTCGGCGAGCCGCTCGAGGTCCGGCATGTACGGACGGACGCGCAGTTCCTCGCCGCCCGCGGTCTTCACGACCGAGGCAACGAGGTTCCCGTCCGGCGTCGGATTCGCATCCAGTGGCATCCGCTTTCCGTCCGCGGTGATGGCCCAGCGGATGGGCTGGCCGCATGAGCGGCACTCCGAAGTGCGTCGAGCGCTGCTCATGAGGTGGCACCTCGCCGAGCGAGTTCAGCGGTCGCGCGCTCGACCATGAGCCGGAGCGCATCCGTGCCCCACCGCACGTAGTGCGGCTCGGGCGGGACGCCGGCCTGCGCGTGGAGGAGACGGCAGCGACCGCAGGTCGCCTGCCCCACGTCGGTCACGGTCGGCGCGAAGGGGACGCCGCAGCGCGTGCCCCGCGGTCCAGGCAGGTGGACCCGGGTATCGCGGCGAAGGAGGTGCCACACGTAGCCCCGGTCGATCCCCAGCCGCTTCGCGATGTCCGCGACCGGGATGCCCTCGGCGACGAGCTTCTGCGCCTCGTCCCGCCTGGTCCGTGCGACGCGGAAGTGGGGGCTCTGCGCCCCAGCCGCGCGCCGCCAATCGGCGACGGTGTGCACGGAGACGCCGAGCTGCCTGGCGATCTCCCCGTCGGTGAAGCGGAGGGTGAGCACCCGAATCCACTCCGACCGACGCGCCCGGCTCTGCCCGTCACGGAGGGATAGGAGCTTCGGCTCGGCGGCGATGGCGCGCAGGGCTGCGTCCGCGTCCTGCTCCACCTGGCGCTGCTGCAGCTCGGAGAGAGAGCTGGCGGCGCGAATCCTGGCGCGCTCCTCCTTCGCGGCCGCCCGCGAGACCTTCTTTGCCGCGGCTCGGCGCACCTTGCGGGCCGCCTTGCGCTTCTCGCTCTCGGCAGCCTTCTCCGCGGCGCGAGCGGCCTTCCGTGCCGCCTGCTTCTCGGCGCGCTCCTTCTTCTTCGCCTCGGCCTTGAGGCGCTCGAGATAGGTCTCCGACGGGTCCGGCTCGCAGAACTTCGCGCGCGCGAGCCGCTGCGCGTCCTGCCGCTCCATCGCTTCGGCGTAGAGGGGGCGGGGGCTCATCGGTTCACCGCCCGGGCGTCGAGCTCCAGGAGGGCCAGCTCGTGGGTGGCCATGCGCAGCCCTTCGAGCGCGCGCTGTCCGCGAGCCCGGAGCGCCTCGTCGACGGACGGCTTCTCCAGCGCGGCCGCCAGCACCCGAGCGCGCCGCAGGAGCGCCTCGGTCTCGGAGGCCATCGCCCCGGCGTCGGCGGAGAGCGTGGAGCGGCTCATCGCACGCCTCCGAAGAGGCTCGCCTGCGCGGGCTGCTCGCTGCCGCGCCAGAGGATGGGCTCCAGGAGCTTCGCCTCCCTCTGGTGCCCGGGGGCCCAGACGAAGAGCCCGTAGTCGGCGCCGTCGGTCTTGCCGTCACTGGTGAAGCTC
>ERZ650308.534-NODE-534-length-20564-cov-5.065727_pt1 | contig 20564 bp, 19 predicted proteins | sample MGYA00376244_ERZ650308 | MGnify/ENA primary metagenome ERZ650308 (study PRJEB26733, sample SAMN07839295) | wastewater metagenome | biome: small river; feature: stream; material: water | place: USA: North Carolina | collected 2016-04-26 ... | reverse complement strand
AGGTTCGCCCGAGGTAGTGCCCGAGCGCCTGGCAGTCGAGTACGCAACCGGAATCGGCGGCGTATGGACACTGCTAGATGCATACGACGCCTTGAAAGAAAAAGGGCCTCGTCGTGTCTTGCCAATGACCATTCCGATGTTGATGCCGAATGGCCCTGCAGCGGCAATTGGCATGGACATCGCTGCTCGAGGTGGCGTACGAACCGCGGTTTCGGCTTGTGCCTCCAGCACCGAAGCGGTGGCAAACGCCATAGCCCGTCTGCGTTCAGGTGAAATAGACGTTGTCGTTGCCGGCGGTTGTGAAGCGGGTATTCACCCGCTACCAATTGCAGCTTTTGCGGCGATGCATGCTCTATCTCGTCGCAATGACAACCCAGCTGGCGCTTCCCGCCCCTATGACGTTGACCGCGATGGATTTGTCATGGGTGAGGGCGCAGGGGCAGTGGTGCTAGAGACGGAAGAGCACGCCAAGGCCCGCGGGGCAAAGATTTATGCTGAACTTGTGGGTGGTGCAGTAACCTCTGATGCTCATCACATCACCGCACCAGATCCAGAGGGTACCGGCGCTGCACGCGCTGTAGTTGCCGCTCTGAAGCAAGCGAAAGCAAAGCCAGAAGAAGTTGTGCACATTAACGCCCACGCAACTTCAACTCCAGTAGGCGACATAGCCGAATACACCGCATTACTTCGCGTTTTTGGTGACCACCTAGGCAAAATTGCTGTTTCGGCCACAAAATCGGCGACAGGTCACCTTCTCGGTGGAGCCGGGGCAATCGAAGCAATCTTTACCGTGCTCGCTCTTGCAGAGCGCACTGCCCCGCCAACCATCAATCTCGAAAATCAAGACCCGGCTATTCCGCTAGATGTAGTAACTTCTCCGCGCGAACTTCCTGCCGGCCCGATTTTGGCAATCAGCACTTCTTTTGGTTTCGGTGGTCACAACGCTGTTATTGCGTTCCGCAGCTACGAGGGCTAGTTCGTCTTGAGTAAGCTCTACTTCCGCCACGGCGCGATGAATAGCGGTAAGAGCACTTCCTTGCTTCAGGCTGCACACAATTACGAGGAACGCGATCAGCATGTTTTGCTGGCTAAGCCTGCTATCGACATCAAGGGCGAAAAGGCAATCACTAGCCGCCTTGGAGTCGATCGTGAAGTGGATTTCCTAATCACTCCTGACCTGAACCTCCGGACAGAATTTGCCAGTCGAGTTTCTGAGTTTAAGAAAGAAACTGGAAACGGCATAGCTTGCTTGCTTATCGATGAAGCTCAATTCCTAACCCGCGATCAGGTTGACCAGGCGCTTGAAATAGCAGTCTTAGATAACATTCCAGTTTTGGCCTATGGAATTCGTACCGACTTTTTGACCAACGGTTTCCCCGGCAGTTTGCGATTGCTTGAAATCGCCCACAGCCTCGAAGAGCTAAAAACAATCTGCCGCTGTGGTCGCAAGGCTATGTTTAACGCCCGCAAAATCGCCGACCAGTTTGTTTTTGATGGCGAGCAAGTTGCCATCGATGGAGTTCACGTAACTTACGAATCCCTCTGCCCGTCTTGCTATCTGAGCGAACGCGCAGCGAAATAGCTTTCGCTGGCAGAAACCAGTTCTCAATTTAATTGGGGCGCTTAATCCATTCGCGCGAAACAGCAAAACGATCGATGATTTCAGGAATCGGATCAACCCCGATGCCGGGCCCAGTAGGAACGCTTATGTGCCCATCCACCAAAACGAACGGCTCGGTTAGATCAGTTTCGAAGTAGCGAGAAGATGCTGACGTGTCGCCTGGCAAGGTGAATCCGGGCATCGCAGCCAATGCCAAGTTCGCGGCGCGACCAATTCCGGTTTCCAGCATTCCGCCACACCAGACTGGAACACCGTTCGCAACCGAGATGTCATGAATCTTGACAGATTCGATGTAGCCTCCAACTCGAGATGGCTTAATGTTGATAATTTCGGCGGCACCCAATTCGATAGCGTCGCGAGCGATATCGGCAGAGATGATCGTCTCGTCAAGACATACAGGCGTCTCAATGTAGTCTGCAAGTTTCGCGTGTCCCAAAAGGTCTTCTTCAAAAATGGGTTGCTCGATGAGCAATAGATTGAATTCATCTAGCCGTTTCAGCAAGTCAAAGTCGTCGCGTGTATACGCAGTATTTGCATCCACCTGAAGCAGCAAATCAGGTCCGTAGGTTTCGCGAACAAGTTTGACAGGCTCATAGTCCCAACCAGGTTCGATTTTGAGCTTGATGCGCACGTAACCCTCGTTGAGGTACCCGTCGACGTAGCCCATTAACTCTGGCAATGAATCCATGATTCCTACAGAAACTCCCGCAGGGACTTTATCTCTAGTTGAACCAAAATACTTGGCAAAGGAAGTGTTAGTTGAACGGAGTTGAGCGTCTAGCAGTGCAGTTTCAATTGCAGCTTTGGCCATGCGGTGCTGCTTGATCCAGTGCAAGATTGGTGCCACTGATTCTGCGCTGAGGTCATTGCCAAGTTTGAAAAGGTCCGGCAGCATAAATTCACGAAGAACCGCCATTGCACCGGTGTGGTATTCACTGGAATAGTCTGGGCGATCATTAGCACCACACTCTGCCCAGCCCTCCCCTTCATCGGTAATTGCGTGAACCCAAACAACCTCATGCATACTTACCGAACTAAACGAGGTCCTGAAAGCTGATTTCAAAGGAACATTCAGCCGAATAAGTTCAACCGCTTCTAACTTCAATTTGATTCCTTCTGGTTAGTCTTCGGAAAATTCGTAGTCTGAGGTGCCGGGCTCTACCAAAATGGCGGTTCGGTCGACGTTCATGCTAGAGATGAACCAGCCGTCGTCTAGAGCCGGTTGCAGCACCGATCTGACTTGCTTGCGCCACTGTCTCGCAAGGTCCAAGTTTTCTTTGCGCATTGATTCGATGTCATCTGGAAGTTCAATCCAAAAAGCTTTGGATGATTCAAATTCTTGTAGCACGGGACTACCAGAATCGTTCTTGATAGCGCGCGCATTTGTATTGGTCGACTCGATAGCAACCTGTTGCTGCACCGGCCAATACGTGAAGAGTCGATCCGAATCATCACCCGCATTTATTGAGTCTGTCATTGTGCCATAAAAATTTGGCAAGTACTCAACGGCTATTGCGCCTAATTTTTTGAAATTGAATGTGCAGTTGCGACGAACAAGAGGGTCGAAAGTCCAAGTTATTCCAGCCAATTCGCGTTCTTCTGCCCAAGCGAACTGGTGTTGCTTTAACTTAAACCCAACCCCAGAAACGGATGCAGCCGTGACGTGGGAGTGCAGTACCGTGTGCGATGCGTACTGCCCAATAAAGCCAAAGGATGCTCCGACTACCTTGCCGTCTTGTTGTGCGAGAGCCGCATAGCCACCGACATGTGCGGCGGCTAGAACCAAATCGAATGGTACGACCTCGTCGCCATCGGTCCAGATGGATTTAAAGAACCTGGCCATTAGCTCTGCATCGTGGGCGGTTTCAACCTCAATGATTTGCAGCGGCGCGGTCATAACTCAATTCTTTCAGATTAAAGAGAAATCGGGGGCAAGCCTTCGCCTGCCCCCGATAATCCTAGATTTACTTCTTGGTTCCGTTGATGGTTGCTTCTGCAACAGCAAATGAACCTAAGTTCCACTTCTCAAGCAAGGTGGTGTAGGTGCCGTCGGCAATCAGAGACTGCACAGCAGCCTGGATTGCCTTGGTTAGGCCTGAATTAGCCTTCAAGACACCAATACCGGTAAGTACAGAAGTGTAACCCTCTGGAGCATCTGCTGGAGCAACGATCTCGAAGTACTCTCCATCACCAGCAGTCTGAGCTGTGTAAGCCGCAACTTGACCATCGTTTACACCCGCAACTGCCTTGCCAGCACGGATTGCGTTCTGAGCGTCACCATCGGTTGGGAACTCAAGAACTTCAATCTTCTTTGCGCAGCTAGGGTTCACAGCATTGATCAGGTCTATTTGTGCAGTAGCGGTTTGAATAGCAACTGTCTTGCCACAAAGATCTGCAAATGACTTAATGCCTTCAGGGTTTCCCTTTGCCACAACGACAGCAAAGCCCGCGCTGAAGTAGTCAACGAAATCTAGAACTTCCTGACGCTCAATTGTGTCGTTCATTCCAGACATGATGATGTCGTGGGTGCCTGACTGCAGTGAAGGAATGATTCCGTCCCAGTCCTGGTCATTGAAAGTAAACTTCGTGCCGAGCTTGGCCGCGATTGCCTGTGAGAGGTCGTAATCGAAACCAGTTGGGTTGTCGTTTTCATCGAAAAGCTCCATTGGAGCATAAGGTATGTCCGAAGCGACGCTAACGCCATCTCTGAATTCAGCTGGCAGAAGCGCTGCCGCTGCTTCGTCAACTACGATGGTTCCCGCTGCGGTCTCTTCCGCTGCAGGGGTTCCGGCTGCACAGCCGGTCAAAGCGAAGACGCTCACGGTAGCCAGCATTGCGAAGCCAGCAAGTTTTGAAATTCTCAATTGTTCTCCTATCGGGGATTTACAGGTCGAGCCTAGTTGAGGATGGGCTCAGAATTAGGTTGAAATTAGCAATCTTTATTAGTTTGAAACACTTGTTGCCTGTAAAAGGTCTAAAGAACGCTATTGATAAACGCTTTGGTTCGTTCGTTTTTTGGTTTGTCGATGACCTGGCTCGGGGTGCCATCTTCGACGACGACCCCTGCATCCATGAATACCACTCGATCAGCCACCTCCCGCGCAAAACCTATTTCGTGGGTGACCACAATCATGGTCATACCGCTCAAGGCGAGCTTTCTCATCACATCTAGTACATCGCCGACTAGCTCGGGATCAAGCGCAGAGGTTGGCTCATCAAAGAGCATCAGTTTTGGTTCCATTGCCAATGCGCGCGCAATCGCAACGCGCTGCTGTTGGCCACCGGATAACTGTGAAGGATAGTGATCGATTTTGTCACTCAAGCCAACCGATGCAAGCAACTCTTTTGCTGTTGCAATTGCATCGGATTTCGAAATGCCCTTTACGCCCACCGGAGCTTCGATGACATTTTCTAGAGCTGTAAGGTGAGGGAAAAGATTGAATCGCTGAAAAACCATGCCGATTTCGCTGCGTTGCTTGGCAATGGCACTTGGTTTCATTTCATAAATCGCGTCGGCTTTTTCACGGAAGCCCATGAGCTCGCCGTCGACATACAATCGACCGCCGTTAATTGTTTCCAGGTGATTAATGCAGCGGAGAAACGTTGACTTTCCTGAACCCGAAGGCCCTAGCAAACACAGCACCTGCCCCTGTTCCACCTGCAGGGTAATGCCCTTCAAAACCTCGTTTGAACCAAAGCTCTTGCGAATCGCACGAGCATCTACCATCAAAGGCTTACTCATACGTTTCCCTTCATACCCACCCGAAGCCAACGTGATTTTTGAGTTGACACGCTAAAGCCACGTCCATATTTCTTTTCAAGGTAATTTTGCGGGAACGATAGAACGGTTGTCATGACTAGGTACCAGAATCCAGCGACAACCAAAAGCTCAACCTGAGCCAGGTTCTGTGAAGAAATCTGTGATGTTCGTGCGTACAGTTCCATCACGGCAACTACTTGCAACAACGAGGTGTTCTTGAGCATAGAAATGAATTCATTACCCATTGGCGGAATGATGACTCGCATTGCCTGCGGCAAGACAATTTTACGAAGCGTATACCCCGAACCCATTCCCAAAGATTTTGCCGCTTCCGCCTGTCCAGAATCAACAGAGAGAATTCCAGCGCGGACGATTTCTGCAGCATACGCTGCCTCATTTAGTGATAGTGCGATGATGCCAGCAACCAACGAGGTGAAAACCAAAGAAGTCTTTTCTGACCACCAGATCAGTTCTGTGAAAGGAATTCCGATGTCGATGGTTGGGTAAATGATTCCGAGGTATCCCCAGAAAACAACCTGTAGTAGCAACGGAGTTCCTCGGAAGAAGCCGATGTACCCAACCGATACCAATTTCAGTACCGGATTCGACGACAACCGCATGATTGCCAACAGGATCGCCAGCACGGTGCCAATCAGCATTGAGACCACCGTGAGGGTTACGGTGAGTCCGGCGGCAGCAATCACCTTTTCATTGAAGATGTACTTGTTTACGATTTCATGATTGATGTTGGGAGAAGCCCAAAGTGAATAAACAAAGAGGCCAAGAATCACAACAAGAATTACGGCGGAAACCCAGCGCCAAGGATGCCTAAGTGGAACGGCGACAACATCATCACTGTCTAGCTTCTCTGCCATCATGCCCTTTCCTAGTCTCACAATCCTAAAGGAGCGGAGTGGGGAGTACGGGACTTGAACCCGTGACCGACGGATTATGAGTCCGCTGCTCTAACCGGCTGAGCTAACTCCCCCAGCTACTACCTGACTAATCTTCGTCGTTTTTGAGACGCTCCGTTGCGTTTTTAACAACTTTTTTAGCCTTGGTTGCAGTTTTCTTTGCGGACTTCTTCACTTCTTCGCGAATGTCCTCAAGCTTTTCTTTGACTTCCTCGACAACTTCTTCTCGGAGCTCGGCAGCAGCCTCACGGAGCGCCCTTGCTCGTTCGCGAAGCTCAAGCACCCTGTTGTGAAGTGGCTCTGGCAAAACCCCGATGGCCTTTGTGTAGGTCTCGCTGTTGTCATCAGATGTTCTATCAGAGTCTTGATCGCCGCGATATAGTCCCTCGAAAATCGTGAGAGTGCGTTCGATGTCATGGGATTGAATCAGGTATAGAGAGTTTTCCGAAAGTCGATCAAGCTCGGCCTGATCTGCTGTCAAAATCAGTTTTAGTTTTTCACTGAATTCTTGAACGTCATCAGGCTCAAACAGGTACCCGTTGTCACCATCGTGCACTAGGTGAGGCAACGCCATTGCATTTGCCGCGACTACCGGACGCCCAGACGCCATAGCCTCCATGGTGGCGATACTTTGCAGCTCTGCAATTGAAGGCATTGCAAATAGTGTTGCGCGCTCATAAGCCTTTGGAAGTTCTTCTTCTGTAATGTGCCCAAGGAACTTGACCTGCTTAGCTATTCCCAACTCAAGCGCAAGATTCTCTAGATTTTTGCGTTCACCGCCATCACCGACAATTTCAACCTGGGTGTTTAGCCTCTTAGGAAGCATTGCCACCGCCTTCAAGAGATTGTGGATGTGTTTCTCATAATCCAGGCGCCCTAGAAACAAAACCCTAGGAGTTGAATTCGTAGTTGGCGTAGCATTGGCAAATTTTGATGCATCGATTCCACAACTAATTGCCAAGACATCAGAAACACCGGCCGCTTCCTCCAGCAGGTTCGCCGCCCGGCGAGTAGGAGTTGTGATGAAATCGGCCTGCTTCAAGATTCGCCCCGCGTCTGCCCAAGCTAATCTCATTGCGGTTTTTTCAAGGAATTTGGGAATGATTACAGAATATTTGATTAGGTTCTCGGGCATGATGTGATTGGTCGCGAGCAACCGGATTCCCTGCTGCTTTGCGCTTTGGACCAAATAGCGACCCATGATTAGGTGCGATTGAATGTGCACCACATCAGGATTGACCCGTCGCAGAATTTCGTCGGTCTTCTTCTTCAAAGTGAAAGGCCACACGTAGCGTAGGGTTTTGTGCTGAGGAATTCTGTAGCTCTTGATTCGATGAACGGTCATTGCCTGCCCATCGTGAATCTCAGTAAAAGTGCCGTGGGTATCGTCAAAGGCTGAGGCGACAATGTGTACGTCATGGCCGTGGCTAGCCAAACCGGCTGCTAAGCGCTCAGCAAATCGAGCGGCACCGTTAATGTCCGGCGGGAAAGTGTCGCAGCCGATGACGATAGTCAGAGGCTTTAGGGCCTGAGAGTTTGCTGCAGGGTTTGAAGCGAGGGTCAAGGAAAAGCCTTTTTTAGGAACAACAGGTGGGAAAGCCCAACCCTTAGATTTTACCCTCTGTTTTTGCTGTCCGAATTAGCTCAGGATGTACCTTCGATAGAAGAATTACCCCGATAACCGCGACCACTGCGCTAAAACCAAAGCCGATGATGACCGGCAGGCTGGCCGAGGTTGCCTCCCCAAGTATCACAATTCCGATGCTGACGGCCACCAGCGGGTCAATAACCGTCAATCCGGCGATAACCAGGTCAGGAGGCCCCGAAGAGTAGGCGTTTTGTACAAACCAGCTACCGAGCGATACAGCGCCAACCAGGGCAATCAGACAAAAAAGCGTCAACCACTCGAATTCAGACTGATAAATACGCTGAATAACGACCTTGGCTAGAGTCGCTACAAAACCGTAGAGAACTCCTGCCCCGATCACATAAGTCAACGCTTTGGCATGGCGACCGAGGGTGAAGAACAGCACGGTGAAAATGACCAAAATCACGCCTAATACGCCTAGAACCTCGCGAAGTCGATCGTCGTTTAGAACGGTCTCTTGAGCAACCCCGGAAGCCATGGCCACAAATGCGGCGATTCCCAGGGTGCAAAGCGCCACCGCGATAACTGTTCCTCGGTTAAGCCGAGTTTTTGTTACGCGAGCGTTTAACAGTGATGTGATAACCAGTGCAATAGCGCCGACCGGTTGGACAACAATTAGCGGTGCTAATGACAACGCCACCAGCTGGAGGCCAATACCCAAAGCCATGAAAGCAGTTCCACTCAGCCATTTTGGTTTTGCAACCAAGGCAAAAAGCTGCCTGAGTGAGAGTGAACCCCTACCCAATTTGCCGTTTTTCTTTGGACTTAGTTTGCCTTTTTCAACGACCGCATCATTCTGAAATTGCGCCCCGAAGGCAAGTGCAACTGCCGCAAGCACAGCAAGGGCGATGGCTAATGCGCGAGCGTCTATCCCCGGCCCATTGACCACTAAATTAACCGTGCCGCTAAACAACATATTGATTCGACTATATCCCGCTCGCTACACGAATCAAGTCAGGCTGGAGGGTAAATTTACCTAATGACCATCAGACCTATTTGCATAACCGGAGAACCGGTGCTCCACACCCCCGCCCTAGAAGTAAAGGTCTTTAACGACGAACTGCGCTCGCTTGTGGCAGACATGTTTGAAACCATGGATAAGGCACCCGGCGTCGGATTGGCGGCTCCGCAGATAGGTATTGGCTTGCGTATCTTCACCTATGATTACGACGATGATGAGGGAAATGAACGCCGCGGAGTAATCATCAATCCATCGCTTGAGATTGGACCAATCCTCGACGAACCGGCGGATGAAGATACCGAACTTGAAGGTTGCCTTTCCGTGCCCGGTGAACGTTTTCCGCTAAAACGTGCGGAGACTGCGGTTATTTCAGGAGTAGATCTTGACCAGAAGCCAATTCGAATAGAAGCAGATGGTTGGTTTGCAAGGATTTTTCAGCATGAGTTCGATCACCTAAATGGAACGTTGTACGTTGACCGTTTAGCCGAACCCTGGAGAGAAATCTCAACGGACATAATTCAGGAAAACGGCTGGGGTGCACCAGGGAAAAGTTGGCTTCCCGGTAAAGATAACTTGGAAGCCTGAGTCTTTAGCCGCCGAAAAATAATCTAATCAGCGCTGCCACTATTGCAGAAGCAGCGACCATGACCACAAAAGGTGCTCGGAAATACAACAGCACGGCAGCGACACCGATAGCGGGAACTCTTGCGTCGAATTCAATTTGGCCGCCACCAGTCAGACCCTGCACGCCGAGCAACGCAGCCAAGAGCGCCACTGTGAGCAGGTTTGCAATTCTTGAAATTGTTGGATTATTCAGAACGGAGCTAGGAACCATGAAACCAAGAATCTTCCACGAGTAAACCGCGGCGCTTGCAATAAGAATGCCAAGCCAAAGAGTCATTTGGTCTCCCCGCTTTTAGGTGAGAACCAGTTAAAGATTCCAACGACAATCGCAGAGACACCCGCAAGTAGCACGGGGATTCCGGCGGGCAAAAATGGAGTAGCAGAAGTTGCAATGATTAGGGCGGCGGCTCCAACTGCAAGCGCCTGGCGCTCTGCGAGTCGTGGCCAAAGCAGACCGAGGAAAGCTGCCGCGGCGGCGGCGTCCAGGCCCCAACGAGACGGATCGCCGAGCGCATCCCCGAGGATCGCTCCAGCTAATGTCATCAGATTCCAGAAGACAAACACCGCAGCACCGGTAAGCCAAAAACCCTTCACCTGATTTGAGTGCTCTTCTTGCGAAGTTGCGACTGCCGTTGATTCATCAATTGTCAGCATTGCCGGAATTAGTTTCGCGAGGCCAACTCTTTTCAAAATTGGTGCAAGCCGAACGGCATAGAAGCCGTTTCGAATACCTAAAAGCCAAGCCGACACAATTGCCGCGCCAACTCCTGCCGATGAAACTCCGGCTCCCCCTGCGGCGGCAATGACCCCAACAAAGGCAAACTGCGAACCGCCGCTGAACATCATCAGGCTGAGCACTTGAGTTTGAAAGATGTCAAGACCGGCGGCGACGGATAGCGCACCGAACGAAACCCCGTAGAGTCCGGTTGCTAGTCCAACGCCAATCGAGATAGAGGTGACGGATGATTTTTTAGCCATTTTTTCCATCAGCCGCGTTTATCGCTAAAAAGAGTTGGGCCCTGGTCGCGAGTGAGCATTTTTCGAGAATAGCCTGGATCGCTTTACGAACTCGATATTTTGGGATTCCCAGTTGCTCAGAAATTGCATCGTCATCCTTGGCCGCCTTGAAGGCCTGTAGCACAGAGCCCTCTTTCTCATCCAAGGTTCCTAGCTTTACCAGGATGTCCGGTACATCAAATTCGGCACCCTTGGCCTTGCTCATGAGGCTCTGCAAAGATTCAAAATCCAGGACATCTTTGCTCACGGACGCACTGCGGATGGCCTTTAGCAACTCGGCAGACGTTGAATCAAGAGTCACTAGGTCAGTCGCACCTGCGGCAATCGATGCAAGCAACAACTCATAACTGAAATAGGGGCCGGTCAAAATAATCGATGGGACCTTGTTATTTGCTTGGTGGTACAACGGAATAAGTTTTTCTACCAAGCTAATTCCGTCCATACCTCGCACTCGGTGATCAATCACTAAGACATCGATTAGTGCCTCAGGGGCACGCAGTAAAGAATCTGAACCTGTTTCCTCTTCGAATACGACTTTGCAGTCCTCCTGAGAATCAATCAACATCCTTCGCCCAAAACGGATGTCTGAGTCGGCGTCAATCAAGCCGATTCGAAGCAAGTCGTCCACGTCAGTATCCCGACCTTTATCTTGAACCGGCAAGGGCTCTTAGGTGAGGGAAAATCGCTGAGATGGTAAACCCAACTCCAGGAACTCGGGTGGCTTCAATGCTCCCACCATATAGTGCCGCCCGTTCGCGCATAGCTGTTAAGCCCGCGCCCTTTATGGTTTCAACTAGTGCCCGCGCATCATCTTCAGCTGTGTATCCAGTGTCCTCAGGATCAAGGGTGACCTGAGAACGCCTTGACATTTCCACGCCATTATCTTTTATCAAGACCTGCATGCCATCTTCGACCCATGAGAAATTCACCGTCACGTCCGTACCTACGATGCAGTGCTTCCTAACGTTCTCAAGAGCATCGAAAACAATTCGATAAATGGCCAATCCAGCGCCTTCGGAAATGTCAAATCTTGGGCCCTCGTGAGAAACCGCAACGCCATAGCCAAACTCACGGTAGTTGATTGCAAGTTCCAGAAGTTCTTCGACACCGGGAGGCGCCGCTGACACTGAGTGGGTTTTGTTTAGCATGTCAAAAAGCCGGCGAAGTTCGGTATGAGCTGCTCGGGCGCTTAATCCAACTCGTTCCAACGATCGAAGCGCAGAAGTTGGGTCGGCTTTTGCAGCATATGCCCCACCCTCAGCTTGAGAAATCACAGCGGTGACTTTCTGAATTATTAATTCATTGATGTCGCGGGCAATTTCAAATCGTTCATTCTGCTCGGCTACCTCTAAAGAAAGTTTTGCTTGAGTGTCTGCAGACAGTGCTCTATCGAACTCAGTCCCAACGTAAACCTCATAGGTTATTGCAAGGCGGCCCAGCAGCCAAAACAGAATATTTCCTGCGACAACCAACAACGACAAAATAGTGAATGCAGTGGTTCGGGCTATCTCAGTCGGCCACGTAAGACCGTAAACGCTCGCGCCAATCGGTAAGGCAAAAGTGTTGAGCCAGGCCACTGAGAGGCCCGAAACTATCGTGACTGCCAAGGAGATCGAATACCAAACACGGTTAGCGAAGGCTGCCGTGAGGAAAAGGGCCATGGCAGCGCTCAGACCCCCGGCGACTGGTGATAATCCAAGTGCGATTTCGGTAGCCGTACCGATAACCGTGAGCGAGATACTAATGACCGGTATTTGAGCTGCAAAAAAAACAGCGGCGGCTAGTAGGGCGGTCACAATTAGCCCCAGGTATCCCTGCACTAAGAGGTCAATGCCACCGAAGAGGAGCAACGCAAAAGCGCTGAGAAATGCTGAGGAGAGCCATTTATGGTCTTGGATCCAACGTATCAACGTGGCCTCCAGATCTTTGAAAAAGAGTGGCTCCCCGGCTTGGACTCGAACCAAGAACCTATCGGTTAACAGCCGATTGCTCTGCCAATTGAGCTACCGAGGAATGTTGATTTAGCAACTGGTCTACATTACCAAAGATTTGGTCGCAAAACCCGCCTGCACCGGGTTTTGGTATCAAAACTGCCTGACCTAGTAGCCCAAATCTGGGTCCACTTCGCCAACCCAACCTGAGCCGGCTAGGTAGGCACTTACATTCTCTCGAATGCGATCCGAAAAAAGGCGAACAACTTGTTTACGGGTGTCCGCCGAATGCGGCGTAATGATGATATTTTTGGCCGACCAGAGCGGATGTCCATCGGGCAATGGCTCTGGCTCAGTCACATCCACCGCCGCGCCTGCTATCGATTCTTTGTTTAAGGCCTTTACGAGGTCATCGGTGTTGATGATCGGGCCGCGGGCGATGTTCACCAGATATGCGGAAGATTTCATAAGGTCAAATTTCCTGGCATCGTAAATGTGGTGAGTTTCTGGAGTCAAGGCTGCAGCTAAAATCACCAAATCACTATTTGGAAGCTCCGTTTCTAATTCAGATAAGGCAACAACCTTGTGTGCCCCTGCCATAGTCTGCGGTCGCTTTCGCACTACCGTTACTCTTGCACGAAATGGTGCTAACAGTTTCAATAACTCCTCGGTTATTCCGCCACCACCAAGAATTAGGATGTTGCTTTCGTAAAGAGACTCGGCGAACTGCCGACCCCAAGTGTTTGTTTTTACCCGCTCTGGAATTATTCTCATGAGTGCTAAGGAAAGCGCAAGTGCGTGTTCAGCCACCGGTTCACGATAAGAACCCTTTGCCGAGGTGAATCGAATTGGCCGTTTAATAATCTCAGAGAAAGCATCAACGCCCGCAAAAGGCAATTGCACCCATTCAATTTGTGGATTGGCATCAAGGAGTTCAGCTAGTGCGCCTGGTTGAGAATAATCAAGCCAAATCAGAGCTCTAACTTGATCGCTAAGTGGCACGACCTGTCCTCCGGAGTCGGAGACCGCTTGCAGATACTCAGGAAAGCTTTTCGGCTCCATGGCAATTTGATTCGACATGCGGCTACAGTCCCTGTAACTTTCGGCGTTCGGTCTCTAAATCAACCAGCGCCCGTTGAATTCTCGCACTCTCCTCTGCGCTGTCAGCAATGTCGGTTCGACGCAATGCAGCTAACAGGTCTGCTTTTTCGTGGGCCAAGGCATTCGACAAGGCCCTAGCCACAACACCCTGCCCATAGCGAATCAAATCGGCATCTGTCTTTGCGGGCAATGCCTGGGCCGCAATCGACCTAAGTAATGAATGCAGCTCGGCTGGTGTTGCTCCGCCAATCACGTTGAGCCAGTCGCTCGAGCCGAGAGAAACCATGCTGGTGCCAATTGCCTCGAGAATCGCGTTGTGTGCGGGAGCACTAAAGCCATCCCGAACAATTCGAATCAGCTGTTCCCTAGAAAATGATGCAGGAACCTGTACGAGCACTTCCAAAACTTGTCGCTCAAAACGAGTTATCGGGTCATTCAAATTAGGAAGTGCGAACTCAGCATCCATGGGTGAAGAACTGTCAGGAACGTCATCGGTCTCGTCTCGTCGAAGATCCTTGACGGACTCAGCCCTAGATTGTTTGCCCGCTGCGTCCACGAGCGCTGCAACTTCATTTCCATCGAGGTTCACCCAACCTGCTAATTCGCGTATGTAGGCGGGACGCATGGCTGAGTCTCTAATGGCAGCTACCACTGGAGCCGCTGCCCTGGCTGCGCCAACCCTACCTTCGATGGTGGCCAAATCGAACTTAGATATTTTCTGCTTGATGGCAAACTCAAAAAGAGGTTTCTTGTTTTCAATCATGAGCAGGACTGCCTCGTCGCCCTTTTCGCTTCTCAAGTCGCAAGGATCTAGTCCATCCGGCCCGACGGCAACGAAGGTTTGCGCTGAGAATTTGTGCGAGTCACTGAATGCACGCATGGCAGCCTTTTGGCCAGCCGCGTCAGGGTCAAAAGTGAAAATTACCTCCGCCGGGGTGTCTTTCTCCCCTGACAGCATCCGGTTCAAAATGCGAATGTGGTCGTCGCCAAATGCTGTTCCACAAGTCGCAACGGCAGTGGTGATTCCAGCTAGGTGGCAGGCCATGACGTCTGTGTATCCTTCAACAACCACAACACGTTGCTGCTTAGATATGTCTTTCTTGGCTAGATCAATTCCATAGAGCACTGATGACTTGTGGTAGACCAGCGTGTCACTGGTGTTCAAGTATTTTGGGCCCTTGTCGTCGTCAAATAATTTGCGCGCCCCAAAACCAATTACCTGACTAGTGGAATCACGAATCGGCCAAATTAGGCGACCGCGGAACTTATCGTATGCACCGCGATCACTTTTGGTTGCTAAACCGGCTGTAACTAGTTCCTCAATGGTGAATCCGAGTTTCTTTAGGTGGTCAGTTAGATTGCTCCATCCTTTGGGCGCGAATCCGACTCCGAAAATTTCTGCCGCATTTTTGTCAAATCCTCGCCCCTTGAGAAAATCTCTGCCGGGTATCGCGTCATCGGTCATTAATTGCGATTCATAAAAAGCGGCGGCGGCAGTATTTGCCTCGAGAATGCGCGAGCGCTGACCCTGGTCGACAGCCGGACCGCCATCTTCATAGGTAAGTTCGAAGCCAACTCTTGCGGCAAGTTTTTCTACAGCCTCATAGAAACTAATTGATTCCAGCTGCTGCAAAAACTTGTAAACGTCTCCTCCTTCCCCGCAGCCGAAACAGTGATAAAAACCCTGCATAGGCCGCACGTTGAAAGATGGCGATTTTTCATCGTGAAAAGGACATAGACCCTTAAGCGAGCCCACGCTGGCATTTTTGAGTGTTACGTATTCACCGACTACGTCGGCGATGTTCACTCTGGACTTGACCTCTTCAATGTCTCTCGCCCTAATTTTCCCCGCCATATTTTTATCCTAGGCTTTCACGGCAGGTCATCAGAAAGTCGGGCCCTTGACTACTAAACGATTGTGCATGGTGATGGCGCTTTGGTCGGTTAGCGAGGCCACCTGGTCTACTACAACCCTGCGCTGCTCCACCTCGCTCTTTGCCGTGGCCCACGCGCTAGTGCAGTAAACGTCCAGGTTCTCGCCATTGGATGCCAGAATTGCGTCGGCTAGTTCGGCCAACAGCTCGCGTTGCCATTCATATATTGGACGTCGCGATTCATGTGACATCAGGAACGCGGAAACGATTCCCTTCAGAACTGCAATTTCAGCCTTGATGTTTTCAGGAACCTCGATGCGAGCTCCGTATCGAGCCATCGAGTCGACCGGGGTGGCGTCGACAATCGCGCTGATGGTTTGGCTTACGAATCGTCCAATCAAGTCACTGGCTAGGTTTTTCAATCCTCCAAGCATGCTCGGCGAGCGATCAAAACGTGTTGGCCAGTTTGGTAGCGACTGTAAATTCTTTAGCGCCTCAGCTAGTGCCGGTGTCGAATAGACGCCCACGTTCCATTCGCTGATTTTCTCGAGCAACTCCGATTCAGCCGAAGGATCTGCAAGTTCTTCGAGTTTTATGTACCCAGATACGATTGCATCTTCAAAATCGTGAACCGAGTAGGCGACGTCATCGGAGAAATCCATGACCTGAGCCTCGACGCTCTTTACGCGCGCGGGGGCATCGCTACGCATCCATGTGTAGATTGCCAAATCATCTTCATAGACGCCAAATTTCACGGAATGCTCACGCATTTGACCGGCCTCCGAGAGAGTCCACGGATACTTGCAAGCGGCATCGAGGCTGGCGCGAGTTAAATTAAGCCCGATGCTGGTGCCATCGGCAAGAAATACCTTTGGTTCAATTCTGGTGAGCAGGCGCAAAGTCTGTGCGTTTCCCTCAAAACCACCAATTTCGGCAGCCCAATCATTAAGACCTTTTTCTCCATTGTGGCCAAAAGGCGGGTGCCCCAAATCGTGCGCTAGGCAGGCCATGTCTACTATGTCTGCATTCAGGCCAAGGTCAATTGCCATCTCGCGACCAATCTGAGCGACCTCAAGTGAATGCGTCAACCGAGTTCGAGCAAAATCACCACCGCTGGGCGATAGAACCTGTGTCTTTGCGCCTAGTCTTCGCAGAGCCGAGGAATGAAGAACACGAGCTCTATCACGAGCAAATTCACCACGGTGCGCACTAGCGCTTCGCAACTCGGGTAAAAAACGCTCGCGATCAAAATCGGTGTAGCCAAGTTCTGAAGAATTTCTATCCATTAGCCGCCGGACACTCCCAGCTCTGCCTCTTGTAGCACTTTTCTTTGATCGCCCAGCAATTCGCGTGATTGCAACCAGTTTTCTGGAAGTGCGCAAATTTTTGCTCCGCCAAGGCGACCGCGGGGACCTTCGGCTTCCTCGCCGGGGTAAGGCTGTGTCCTATCAAGGGTTCCAAGGATTTCATCCATGTGAATTAGGGATTCAACCTGAGAAAGCGCAGCACGAAACCCACCACCGACCGGATAGCCCTTGAAATACCAAGCAACGTGCTTACGGATGTCACGGCAAGCGTGAGCCTCACTCTCGAAGAATTCAACCAGCAATTCTGCGTGACGTTTAAACGCGTCAGCGACTTCACCAAGGTTTGGCTGAATCGGATTAATTGCAGCGTTGGAATTCGGATTGCGCAGGTACTCGTCGAAGGCTGACTGGAGGTCTCCGAATAACCAAGGTCTTCCTAGACAACCGCGACCAACCACAACTCCATCGACACCGGTTTCTCGCATCATGCGAATAGCGTCGCCGGCAGACCAAATATCTCCATTGCCTAAAACTTGAACGTCAGGCAAGGCTTCACGTAGTTTCGCGATTGCCGACCAGTCTGCATTGCCGGAGTAATAGTCAGCTGCCGTGCGCCCGTGCAGAGCAACAGCTGTGACACCGGCATCACGTGCTGCCTTCCCAGCCTCAATATATGTCAGATGGTCAGCGTCAATACCTTTTCGCATTTTGATAGTTAGCGGAATCTCTCCAGCCGCTTTCACAGCAGCGTGAACAATTGAAGAAAATAGATCTTGCTTCCAAGGCAAGGCGGCACCGCCGCCCTTGCGAGTAACCTTTGGAACCGGACAACCAAAGTTAAGGTCAATGTGATCTGCCCGATCTTCAGCAACCAACATCGTCACGGCTTCCGCAATTGTCTTCGGGTCTACCCCGTACAGCTGTACAGACCTAACCTCTTCTGAGGGATGATGACCCACTAAACGCAAAGATTCCTCGGTGCGTTCTACCAGAGCGCGCGAGGTGACCATTTCAGAAACGTAGAGGCCGCCGCCAAATTCGCGACAAAGCCTGCGAAATGCTGTATTGGTGATCCCGGCCATTGGCGCCAGCACCACCGGCGTTGCAATGGCGATCTTGCCATACTGCAAAGCTGGTTTCGTGCCGGCCGTAGTCATAAATTTTCCTGGCTTTAGGAGACGAGCTTTGCGCCGAGGTACTCACGAAGCTTGGAAAGCGATACACGCTCCTGCTGCATGGTGTCGCGCTCACGAACTGTGACTGCCTGATCGTCCAGAGTTTCAAAGTCAACGGTTACACAGAAAGGTGTTCCAATTTCATCTTGACGACGATAGCGACGGCCAATTGCACCCGAATCATCAAAATCAATGTTCCAATAGCCACGCAATTCTTGAGCCAGATTGCGAGCAACCGGAGATAGATCTTCATTGCGAGATAGTGGAAGAATTGCAGCCTTTACCGGAGCAAGACGATAATCCAAACGCAGCACAGTCCGAACGTCGACCCCACCCTTAGTGTTTGGAGCTTCGTCTTCGGCGTAGGCGTCGACCAAGAAAGCCATGAGTGAACGAGTCAGACCCGCGGCAGGCTCAATCACATAAGGAGTCCAACGCTCGTTTTTGTTCTGATCGAAGTAACTTAGGTCAGTTCCAGATTCGCGTGAGTGCGTAGTTAGGTCGAAATCGGTTCGGTTTGCGATGCCCTCAAGTTCACCGAACTCGCTACCGGGGAAACCAAACTTGTATTCGATATCGACGGTGCGTTTTGAGTAGTGCGACAGCTTTTCCTTTGGGTGCTCAAAAATGCGCAAGTTATCTGGATTGATTCCGAGATCGGTGTACCAATTCATACGCTGTTCAATCCAGTAGTCGTGCCACTCCTCATCGGTGCCTGGCTCAACAAAGAATTCCATTTCCATCTGCTCAAACTCACGAGTTCTGAAGATGAAATTTCCAGGTGTGATTTCGTTGCGGAAGGACTTTCCTATCTGGCCAATACCAAATGGTGGTTTCATGCGTGAGGCGCCAAGAACATTTGCGAAGTTTACGAATATTCCCTGCGCTGTTTCAGGTCTCAGGTAGTGCAATCCTTCTTCGGCAGCAACCGGGCCAAGGAAAGTCTGTAGCAGACCGTTGAATGCTTTTGGCTCTGTCCATGAATTCTTGCCGCCGCAATTTGGGCAAGCGATGTCGTTCATCGAGTCTGGAGCGCGACCCTTCTTTTCTTCGAAAGCTTCCTCTAGGTGATCTTGGCGGAAACGCTTGTGACAGGAGGTGCATTCAATCAGCGGATCGGAGAATTCGCGAACGTGGCCTGATGCCTCCCATACTTTGCGGGGAAGAATCACCGATGAGTCGAGACCCACGATGTCTTCGCGGCTCTGCACCATGGTGCGCCACCACTGACGCTTGATGTTTTCTTTGAGCTCGACGCCCAAGGGTCCGTAGTCCCAGGCGGAGCGTGAACCACCATAGATTTCGCCGGCCTGAAAAACAAAGCCACGACGTTTTGCGAGAGAGATTACCGAATCAAGGCGGTTAGGGGTTGCCACTTAAACTCCATAGGTTCTTGGCCTGACCGGATGCCAGACCAGTTGGCGCCCACCGAGCGGCGGGCAGAAGCTCAAGTCTAGCCGTTAGGGCCCGAATTAGCCCGCTTGATTTGGCTTGTCGACCGCCCCGCCGAAGCGGCGATCCCGGCCGCCGAAACGTTCGATCGCCTGCCAAAGGTGCTCGCGTGCGAAGTCGGGCCAAAGGGTCTGCTCGAAGTCGAATTCGGCGTATGCGCTCTGCCACAGCAAAAAGTTCGACGCGCGCTGCTCGCCCGAGCTGCGCAAAAACAGGTCGACGTCGGGCAACCAGTTGCTGTTGAGGTAGTGAGCGATGGTTTCTTCGTTGATGCGCTTGGGGTTGAGTCGTCCCGCAGCCACATCCACGGCAATTTGACGCACGGCATCGGTAATTTCGACGCGCGAACCGTAGTTGACGCACATGGTTAGGGTCAGGCGAGTGTTTTGTTCGGTCAACCGCTCGGCCTCGCGCAACTCGTTCATGACGCTCTTCCAGAGGCGGGGTTCGCGACCGGCCCAACGAATCCGGACTCCCCAAGCGTTGAGCTGATCGCGCCTGCGGCGCAACACCTCACGGTTGAAGCCCATCAAAAACTTGACCTCTTCGGGCGAGCGCTTCCAGTTTTCGGTGCTAAACGCATACACGGTCAAGAACCGCACGCCGGCCTCGAGCGCGCCCGCGACCACGTCGAGAAGGGCCGCCTCGCCGGCACGATGGCCCTCGATTCGAGTTAGCCCACGCTCGTTGGCCCAGCGACCGTTGCCGTCCATGACTATCGCAACGTGCGCCGGCACCGAGGTGAACTCGGGGCATGACGCGCCGGGGCGGGCGACCGGAAGGTGGCCGTCGATCGGCTGCCAGGCGGTTGGTTCGGTCATTCGCGCTCCACGTGTTGAAGAGATTTGAGCCCGCGTTCAATATGCCACTGGCTGTATGCAGCAACGATACCCGATGCCGAAGCGCGAATATTTTCCGTTGAGGCATCGGCAATCTCCCAGTCACCTGCGAGCAGGGCGCCCAACAGTTCACCGGTGAGCGGGTCAATCACCGCTGCACCTGCTGGCCGGCAATCTCTGCAGACAACTCCACCAAGTTGCATCACGAATGCCTGGTGAGGGCCTACTGCGCCACACCTCGAACAATCACCAAAGTTTGGCGCCCAACCGGCAATAGAAAGCGCACGTAACAGATAAGCATCCAAAACCAGTGAAGCATCGTGTTCTTTGTTGGCAAGCG
>ERZ650308.533-NODE-533-length-20619-cov-7.415970_pt1 | contig 20619 bp, 24 predicted proteins | sample MGYA00376244_ERZ650308 | MGnify/ENA primary metagenome ERZ650308 (study PRJEB26733, sample SAMN07839295) | wastewater metagenome | biome: small river; feature: stream; material: water | place: USA: North Carolina | collected 2016-04-26 ... | reverse complement strand
TCGAAAACCTAGCAATCACCGAAGGCATGCCAATGCCAAAGGTTTACATCATTCCTGATGAGGCGCCAAATGCCTTTGCCACCGGTCGTGACCCAAAGCACGCAATCGTTGCCGCGACCACGGGCCTTTTGGCAATCATGGATGACAAAGAGCTTGAGGGCGTTATGGCTCACGAACTCGGGCACGTCAAAAACTACGACATTCGGGTGACCACCATCGTGTTTGGCTTGGTCAGTGCCGTCGGTGTTCTGGCCGACATGGCTATTCGCGCAGCGTTCTTTTCGGGTGGCGGAAACCGAAAGGATGACAACGGCTTTGGTGCCGCGCTAATCGTGATCGGCATCGCCGCCAGCATCGTTGCGTGGCTGATTGGCCCTTTGGTGAGCGCTGCGGTTTCTCGTCAGCGCGAGTATCTTGCCGATGCCAGTGGTGCACACACCACTCGCTACCCAGAGGGTCTGGCGAGTGCTCTCGAAAAGTTGGCCCAGTATGGTCGCCCAATGCGCCGCGCCAGCTCGTCGATGGCGCACATGTACATCAGCGACCCAATCAAGCCTGGTGTTGTTGAGCGCTTGTTCTCGACCCACCCACCATTGCCAAAGCGCATCGAGCGTCTTCGTGCAATCGGCGGCAAGTTCTAGTCGAGGCTATTTAGCGATCATTTGGCTGGCAAGTGCTCCAGCCAGATTGCCCTTAGACATCACAACTGTCTCGTTTAGGCCCTGCCACTTTGCTGCCTGGTCAAGATGCTTTGCCAACGATTTGGCTATCGAATCAACCTGAGTTGGCTTTAGGTCTGGCTCATGCCAGCTCGCTTGCACCAAAAGTTGACCGGTCTTTCGTTCGCTCTTCAAATCGATGCGGCCAACTAACTCGCCGTTGTGCAACAGCGGCAGCGTGTAATAGCCGTAGATGCGTTTTGGCTCTGGCGTATAGATCTCGATTTTGTAGTCGAAGCCAAACACTCGAATTGCCCTTTCGCGATAGCGCGTTATCGGATCAAAAGGGCTAAGCAGGGTTGTGTGCTGGGCTTTCGCAAGCTGGCCTGTCGAAAGCTTGGCCAACCAGTCACGGTGAACGAAGGCCGGGTCTTTCCAGCCAGCAACAGTTGTCTGCACCAGAGTGCCGTCGGCAACTAGTTCGGCCACCCTCGGCGCGACTCGATCAATCTTTAGTCGCACAAAGTCGGCCAAGTCTTTCACCGTTGCAACGCCGTCGGTTTTCGCCGCTCGGGTCAGCAATTCACGGATGTTGGCATGGTAGTCGGGGCTTGGATCCATCATTCTCTCTAAGGTTTGACCCTCAAGAACTTGGTTTGGCAGGGCATAGCGCCTACTGAAGCCATCGCGTCCTGCCGAAACCACATCGCCCACCAGGAACATACGTTCGAGGCAGGTTTTTACATCGCTCCAGCCCCACCAATTGCCCTTGCGCTTGTTTTGATCGTGCTCAACTTGGGCGATGGTCAGCGGGCCTTTGGCAGCCAGTTCGGCTCGAATCCAATCGAGCAATTCGCCGTGTTCGGCCTGAACAGCCAACCAGCGCTTATTTGAATAACGAAGATCGTCGGTACCAAAGCGATACCAATCCATGCGAAAGCGGTGCAGTGGCAAGTCTTCGCTTCGAATCCAGGCGGCCTCGTGAGCCCAATACTCGATCAGATCGGCTTGACGGCCGGTCTGAGTCAGCGGCGCAGAGGCGGCATCCAAGATTGCCTTGTTGAATGCGCCAAGGCGCGAGAAAATCGGCATGTAGTGAGCGCGTTCGAAAACGTTCACCGAGTCGAGCTGCAGCAAACCGAGCCGGTCAAAAATGCCAAACGGGCCGGCTTGAACGGTTGTCTTGTCGGGTTTGGCGGCAAGCCCCTGCGCGTTCAGCACCAGGCTTCTGGCCTCGGCCAAACTCAGCTGTTCAGGCATCGATGCCCCTTCTCAAACTAGACTTCTACCAGCATAGAAACTAGCGAGGTAAGAAATGGCACAAACAGCCCCGGTTGTCGCCCCAACTCTTGAAGAGTTCGAGGTTGCGCACGCGAATGTGGCTCAGGTTGCTATTCAGACTCCGGTTTTGCACAGCCACTACCTAACCGAGCTGGTTGGCCAGGAAGTCTTTCTAAAGTGCGAGAACCTTCAGCGCACCGGTGCTTATAAGCTTCGCGGCGCATTCAACCGAATGAGCAAACTCACCCCGGCCGAGCGCAAAAAGGGTGTTGTTGCAGCCAGCGCTGGCAACCACGCCCAGGGCGTTGCTCTGGCAGCCAAAAAACTCGGCATCAAGGCGACCATCTTCATGCCGGTTGGCGCATCGCTGCCTAAGTTTCAGGCCACTCAAAACTACGGTGCTTCGGTAGTTCTCGAGGGTGCCGTCTTTGCCGAGACCCTAAAGGCAGCCCAAGAGTACGCTGCCAAGAAGGGCGCAATCTTCATTCCGCCTTACGACAACATCGATGTAGTCACAGGCCAGGGCACGGTTGGCCTCGAGATTCTCGACCAGGTTCCTGATGTGCAGACCATCCTGGTGGCAATCGGTGGCGGCGGTCTTGCAGCGGGCGTAGCCGTTGCAGCCAAGCTCAAGGCTGCCAAACTGGGTCGCAAGATCAAGGTGATTGGCGTTCAGTCCGAAAACGCCGCCTCGTATGTGCCTTCACTCAAGGGTGGCAAGCCAACCGAGATTTCGACCAAGCGAACCATCGCCGACGGTATTGCCGTTGCTAAGCCAGGCCGCATTCCTTTTGAACTTATTGCAAAGCACATCGACAAAGTCGTGACGGTCTCTGAAGACGAAATCGCCAAGGCGCTAGTTGTGATGCTCGAGCGTTCAAAGCAGGTCGTCGAGCCAGCGGGTGTGGTTGCGGTCGCAGCCCTAATGTCTGGCGCGGTAAAGCCAAAGGGCGTGACCGTTGCTGTGCTTTCGGGCGGCAACATCGACCCGCTGCTGATGCAGAAGATCATCGGTTACGGTCTATCGGCATCTGAGCGCTACACCACCATCTCGGTTATGTTGCCTGACCGTCCAGGTCAGTTGGTCAAGACCGCCGAAGCCATTGCCGCTGCTCAGGGTAACGTGGTTGAGGTGCTGCACACTCGTCACGGTGAAGGCCTAGAAATTGGCGAGGTAGAACTGCGCCTATCGGTTGAGACCATGGGGCACGAGCACCGCGACCGCGTGCTGCAAGCCCTTCGCGACGCCGGGCTCAAGCCACGCATCGCCCGCGGCTAAACGGCCCAAGAACCAAAAAACCCCGACTCTCATGGTCGGGGTTTTTCTTTGAGGTGCTAGCCCTCGAAGTTTTTTACATCGATGATCTTGATCGCGCGCTCTTTGCCGTTTGGCGCAAAGAAGCTAACCTCATCACCGATTTTGGCACCCATGATTGCCTGGCCGATTGGGCTGTCGGGGCTATAAACATCAATGTCGGTGCCTTCGGCAATCTCGGCGCTACCGAGAAGAAACTGCATCTCGCTACCGTTCATGGTCAGCGTGATTACCGTGCCCTGCTCAACGATTCCGTGTGATTCGCGAGCCTCGCCAACCACGGCGTTAGCCAAGATGTTTTCGAGTCTGGCAGCGCGAGCCTCGATTTTGCCCTGTTCCTCTTTGGCTGCGTGGTAGCCGCCGTTCTCTTTGAGGTCGCCTTCTTCGCGAGCCTCTTGAATCTTGCGAGAGATGTCGGCGCGAGCCACGGTCAACAAATATTCGAGCTCGCTTGCGAGTCGGTCGTATGCAGCCTGGGTCAGCCAGGTTGCTTCAGGGGTTTCAGCCATAGTTGTTCTAGTTTATTTGAACCAGCATTTGTCGAGCGAACCGGTTACGCCCAATTCGCTGGTGTTCACCAAGGTCTCAAGGTCGCCCTTGAACTGCGGCGGCAACGTGATTTCGCGATAACCAACTACGGCATAGCTTTCGTTCAAAACTTGGATGCTGCAGTGCGCATCCAAGTCGACTGCCATCGGTGCTTCAACGTGAAAGCGAACCAGGGCCTGCTGCTTGGAAATAATGGTGTAGCCGAGGGTTTGGGTTTTGAAGTTGTAGCTCGTGGCAATGATCGATGAAGCTGCCCAAAACAGAAACGCAACCAGCAGAGCGCTACCGAAGGAAATCACGAAAACTCGGCGACGCTTTTCGGCATCCGGCCGTATGCCGTATCGCTCTTGCATGAGTTTTGATTGATTAGTCATCACTAAAAGGCTACATACTTAAAGCATGCAAATTTGGCTTTCAGCGCTTCTAGCGGCTACCCCGGTTCCATCGAGCACCCCAGACCCTGCCGAAACTTTTTACAGCCCAGGCACCATCGGTTTCATTGCCACTTTTGGCGTGACCGCCGGTGCTGTTCTGCTGATCTTTGACATGGTTCGACGTGTTCGCCGAGTTCGCTACCGCGCCGAGATTTCGGCCAAGCTTGAGGCCGAAGCCGGCACTGTTGCTGAAGCGACTCCCGCGGTAAAGCCGGTTGCTAAGGCAAAGCCTGCCGCCGCGAAGTCTGCTGCGGCGAAGCCTGCAGCCAAGGCTAAGCCCGAGCGCCCAGCTCCACCAGCAAAGCCAAAGCGCTAGATCTGGTTGTCGCTAGCCCGTGATTGGGTTTAGCGAAATCAGCAGAATGCCGGTCCAGTGGCACATGAATGCCAAGACCGTGAAGGTGTGAAAGATCTCGTGGAACCCAAATTTGCCCGGGAACGGGTTCGGTTTCTTCAGCCCGTAAACCACGGCTCCAACCGTGTAGCAAAGGCCTCCGACCAGAATCAAAATCATCATCGCGGCGTTGGCGTTCATAAAGTCCGCTATAAACGCCATGGCGCCCCAGCCCATACCGACATAGATCGGCACATACAGCCAGCGCGGTGCGCTAATCCAGAAGATTCGGAACCCGATGCCCAGCACTGCGGTGCCCCAGATGATTGCCAGAAGCAGAACTGCCTTGTCTCGTTCTAGGGCAAGCCAAGTAATTGGGGTGTAGCTACCCGCAATAAGTAGGAAGATGTTGGCGTGGTCGATGCGCTTAAGGGCAAGCTTCGTCTTCGGCTTCCAGTTAAAGCGGTGATAGAGCGCTGAGTTTCCGAAAAGCAAAATCGAGCTCGCGTAAAAGACTGCACCGGTTACTTTCGCTGCAACGCCATCGGCGAGAACAATCAAAACAATGCCGGCTGCAATCACAATCGGCAGAACGCCAGCGTGAATCCAGCCGCGCCAAGTCGGCTTGATCTCTTTGAGTTGACTCTCGAATCCCTCTGAGACCGGCACATAGCCCGGAAGTGCCTCGTTGCTGCGCCATTCGCTCATATGAAAACTCTACGCCTCGACCTGAAGTAGCCTAGGCGTGTGCGCAATTTGGTTTATCGAATCTACGAGCGGTCACTTGAGCGGGGGCTCTTGCCGCAAGACCTTCCCCGCCACGTTGGCGTGATTCTCGATGGCAATCGTCGCTGGGCAGAGCGTCAGGGTGGTGCCAAGGCCAGTCACGGCCACGCAGTCGGCGCCAAAAAGACTCTCGAATTTCTTGGTTGGTGCAACGACCTCGGCATAAAGGTCGCAACTCTTTATTTGCTTTCAACCGACAACCTAAAGGGTCGTCAGACCGACGAGTTAGCCGAGCTGCAAGACATCATCGCCGGCCTCGCCGCCGATATTGCCGCCCTGGGCACATACAAGATTCGAATGGTTGGCGATAAGGCTGCTTTGCCTGAGGCCATGGCGGCGGCAATGGCCAAAGCCGAAGCGCAAACCGAGCAGGTGCAGGGCATGCAGGTGAACTTAGCCGTCGCCTATGGTGGCCGCAAAGAGATCGCAGATGCCATGCGTTCGATTTTGAAGCACCATGCCAACGAGGGCACCAGCATCGATGACTTGGCCGAGCTTCTAGACCCCGATTTGATCACCGAGCACCTCTATACCTCGGGTCAGCCCGACCCAGATTTGGTCATTCGTACCAGTGGCGAACAGCGACTTTCTGGCTTTCTTCTTTGGCAGAGTGCGCAGTCGGAGTTTTATTTTGAAGAGGCACTTTGGCCCGACTTTAGACGCGTTGATTTTCTTCGAGCAATTCGCGCCTTCGAGTCGCGTCACCGCCGTTTCGGCAAATAGATAACGAGCAGATTAACGCTCGATAACATAACCCGCTTTCGGGCGTGTCTAGTTGCAATTGCGTGAACCAGCGGGCGTAATCTCACATCAAGCCTCAACAAAGGAGCTTCGATGGCCAAGGCAACCTCAGCAGAAACCGTTTCAAAGTCTGCGAAGGGTGGTGCCAAAAAAGCCGAAGCTACGACCAAGACTTACATTCTCGACACATCTGTTTTGCTGTCAGACCCAAAAGCTCTGTTCAAGTTCAAAGAACAAGAAGTTGTTATTCCAATCATCGTGATTAACGAGCTCGAGAAGAAGCGTCACGACCCAGAGATTGGTTACTACGCTCGTCAGGCGCTTCGCCACCTCGATGACTTGCGAACCGAGCACGAGCGTCTCGATTTTCCGATGCAGGTTGGCGATGGCGGCATCTTGCGTGTCGAGCTAAACCACATTGATCAGTCTGTGTTGCCAGCCGGTTTTCAGCTGGGCGATAACGACAGTCGCATCTTGGCCTGTGCATTCAACCTGTCGCGCGAGGGCAAAGATGTAACGGTTGTCTCTAAAGACCTGCCAATGCGAGTCAAAGCGGCCGCGCTTGGCATGGCCGCCGAAGAGTATCGAAACGACAATGCTGTCGACTCTGGCTGGACGGGCACCGCTGAGATCACTTTGACCGCCGATGAGATGTCAGACCTCTGGGACACCGAGATCATCAAGCACAAAGATGTTGCGAACCTGCCGATCAACACTGGCCTGATCATCAACTCGGAGCGGGGTGCAGCGCTAGGTCGCGTTGAAAAGGGCGGCAAGATCAAGCTCGTTCGCGGCGACCGCGACGTGTTTGGCGTCAAGGGTCGTTCGGCAGAACAGCGCCTAGCCATTGATGTCTTGCTCGACACCGACATCGGCATTGTTTCGCTTGGTGGTCGCGCCGGAACTGGAAAGTCGGCCATGGCTCTGTTGGCCGGTCTAGAGGCCGTGCTCGAGCGCCGCCAGCACAAGAAAATCATTGTTTTCCGCCCTATCTTCGCCGTTGGCGGTCAGGAGCTTGGCTACCTACCGGGTAGCGAGAACGAAAAGATGAACCCTTGGGGTCAGGCTATCTTCGACACTCTCGGTGCTCTGGTCTCAAAAGAGGTTGTTGACCACGTTGTCGACCGAGGACTACTCGAAATTTTGCCGCTGACTCACATCCGTGGTCGTTCTTTGCACGACGCATTTGTGATCGTTGATGAAGCCCAGTCGCTCGAGCGCAACACCTTGCTGACCGTGCTTTCGCGCATCGGTCAAAATGCCAAGGTGGTTCTAACGCATGATGTGGCCCAACGCGACAACCTTCGAGTCGGTCGTCACGACGGTGTTGCAGCCGTTATCGAGTCGCTCAAGAATCACGAACTATTCGCTCACATCACCCTGATGCGTTCTGAGAGATCGGCAATCGCGGCTTTGGTTACCGACCTGCTTGATCACTAAAGGCGATCGCGCGGTTTTGAATAAAGCCACGCTAGCGACTAACCTGCGATTATGAATTTTGAAACTGCCGACCCTGCAATCAAAAGGTTGATCAGCGATTACTTCGATGTGATGCATTTCCAGAACATGGAACTGTTTGACAAGGTCTTTCATAAAGATTGCGTTCTTTACTCGGCTCAAGGCGGCGAAATGTCGATTCGTCCGTATGCCATTTATCGCGAGGCAGTCGCAAATCGAAAGTCGCCTTTTGAGCTCGGTAACGCTCGCCACGACCAAGTTCTTTTATTTGACCAGATCTCGCCGACTCTTGCTTTGGTTAAGCCGCAGTTAGAGATGTTTGGGGGAGTCATGCAGGATTACCTGAACATCGTTTTCATCGATGGTCAGTGGTGGGTGCTCGCAAAAATGTGGGAGAAAGTCGGCGAAGCAGCCTAGCTTGTGCATAACCTAAACGGCCGTTAAAAAGGCCTTCTAGCCTTATGCCATGACTGCAGACCTCTTTGCCTGGCTAGGGCCGATCTATTTGCTGGCGGTGGCCTGGCCACTCACTCGAATCGATTTGCGCGAGCGTAGATTGCCCAATCGCCTTGTCGTTCCGGCTTTTCCGATCACTCTTTCCGGCCAACTTTTAGCGGCTTTCATTGGTGGCAGCTGGATGAGCATTGGCATTGCGCTTGCTTGCGGTCTTGGCGCATTCGTCATCGGTTTGTTGGTAAACCACTTTGCCAACCTTGGTATGGGCGACGTCAAACTGATTGCGGCAATAACTCTGGCCTTGGCCTGGTTCAACCCGCTCTCGCCGTTCATCGCCTTGTTGCTTGGCTTTGCCGTGGCGACGGTGGTAGTAGTTGCGATGTTGATCAGGCGCAAGATCAAAATGGGCTCCACTGTGGCCCTTGGCCCCTATTTACTGGTTGGTTTTGCCTTAGCGCTGGCGGGTCAGTTTTAGGCCGTCGGGAAGCAGCTCAATCAAGCTGATTGCCACCATCAAACCGGCAACCATCAACAAGAGGTGTGAGCTGATTTCGTCGTTTAGATAAGACTGGTTTAGCCAAATTGCTCCTGCACCGATAACCTCGCCGATCACCGAGATCAGAACTAGGAGAAATGCTCGTGACTTGCTAAGGCCAGCGGCAATCGCCAAAGCAGCAATAGATAATCCCTCCGGCACGTTTTGAAGTCCGATGGCCAATGCGGTTGCCACGCCGGTGCTTACGTCGGCGCTAGCGGCCGCGATTGAGGCGGTGCCCTCGGGAACATTGTGCAGAGTCAGAGCCACCGTGACTAGGGCTAGTGAAGACATCAGTGATTCGCGCCCGGTCATCAATTTGCTGGTGATGAACTTGGTTACGCCAAATCCCAGGGCCCCGATCATGAACCAAAGCAGTGAGTCTTGCCAGCCGCGGTCTATAGAGAGTGCCGAAGGGATTATCTCGATCACGCTGGCCGCCAACATTGCAACCGCTGCCGCAATCAGAGTCCAGCCGTTGAACCTCGGTGAACCCTTTTTTCCGAATGCGACTCCCAAGAAGCCGAGCAAAGTGGCGAAGGCGGCAAAAGTCGCCAGGCCAAAGCCGGTATCGAAAGAGCCGTTAATTTGCCGCTACTTTTTAGAGCCCAGGGCTAGTCATAGACAAAACATCGAGGGCTTTGTCTAACTGTTCCATGGTTAGCTTTTCGCCATCAACATAGCCCAGCTCGATAGTTGCCTGGCGCACGGTTAGCCCCGCTGCAACCGAGTGCTTGGCAATCTTTGCAGCCGCCTCATAGCCAATGTACTTGTTTAGTGGCGTAACGATAGACGGGCTCGACTCGGCAAGTGCACGGGCGCGCTCTACGTTTGCTTCGAGGCCACGGATGGTCTTGTCGGCTAGCAATCGCATCGAGTTTGAAAGAAGTCGAATCGACTCAAGAAGTGAGTTGCCCATGACTGGGATGGCAACGTTTAGCTCAAAGTTTCCGGTGGCGCCGGCCCAAGCCACGGTTGCGTCATTGCCGATAACTCGAGCGCAGACCATCATGACGGCCTCGGGAATAACCGGGTTTACCTTGCCAGGCATGATTGATGAGCCTGGCTGTAGGTCTGGAATGTGAAGTTCGGCGATGCCAGCGTTTGGCCCTGAGCCCATCCAACGAAGGTCGTTGTTGATCTTGGTTAGCGAGACGGCTAGCACGCGCAGCGCGCCAGAGGCTTCTACTAGAGCGTCACGAGCTCCCTGAGCTTCAAAGTGGTCGCGAGCCTCGGTGATTGGCAAGCCAGTTTCAGCGGCAAGCAAGCGAATAACCTCTTGAGGGAAACCCTTTGGGGTGTTGATGCCAGTGCCAACTGCGGTGCCACCAAGTGGCACTTCGGCGGTGCGGCCAATGGTCGACTGAACGCGCTCAATGGCGTAGCGAATCTGGGCAGCATAACCACCGAATTCTTGGCCGAGTGTTACCGGGGTTGCATCCATTAGGTGGGTGCGACCAGCCTTAACGACGGTCTTCCAGAGCTCTTTCTTTTCTTCTAGCGAAATGGCTAGGTAGTCAAGAGCAGGCAGTAGGTCGTGAATCAATGCGGCTGTTACGGCAACGTGAACCGAAGTCGGAAAGACGTCGTTTGAAGACTGTGAAGCGTTGACATGGTCGTTTGGGTGAACCGGTGAACCCAAGACGTCTGAAGCCAAGGTGGCTAGAACCTCGTTCATGTTCATGTTCGAAGAGGTGCCTGAGCCAGTCTGGAAGATGTCAACCGGAAATTCGCCATCGTGCTTGCCGGAGATAACAGCATCTGCAGCCGAAGCAATCGAGTTCGCTACATCAGCCTGAAGAACGCCAAGCTTGGCGTTAGCCTGAGCAGCAGCCTTCTTGATCTGTGCCAGGGCGGCGATGTGAGCTCGCTCAAGGGTAGTTCCAGAGATCGGAAAGTTCTCGACTGCTCGCTGAGTCTGCGCGCGGTATAGGGCGTTTACAGGCACTTTTACTTCGCCCATGGTGTCGTGTTCGATGCGGTATTCCACGTTGAATTTCCTTTGATCTTGGTTTTGGGTTGCTAGAAAACTTAGTTGATGTCGCCAACTGTGACAATTGGGTGAACTTCGCCAAGGGTGAGCTTGTAGTTCGCTCCGACTACAGCCAATTTACCCGCTTCCACGGCATCGGCGATCAGCGCGCTTCTGGTCAGCATCTCGTTGATGGTGTCTTGAATGTGAAGCTCGGTAATCTCATCAATTTCGTGCTTGCCAGCTCGGTTGGCGGCCTCAACGGTTGGTCGAATGCGCTCAACCAAGTCATGAATAAATTCACCCTGCGAGTTCAGGTTTCCTTGGGTCGAGTCGATGGTGGCTCGAATAGCACCACACTCATCGTGCCCAAGCACCAAGATGACAGGCACGCCAAGAACTTCTACCGCGTATTCGAGAGAGCCCAAGATGGTCTCGGCAATCACCTGACCCGCGTTACGAACCACAAAAAGATCACCTAGGCCAACATCAAAGATGATTTCTGCAGACAGACGCGAGTCTGCGCAACCAAAGAGTGCAGCGAAAGGACGCTGGCGCTCGGCAAGTTTTTCTCGGTGATCGATGTCTTGTCTTGGGTGGGCCAAGTCGCCCGAAACAAAGCGGCGGTTGCCATCAACCATTGATTGCCAAGCTTCGCGAGGCGTCTGTGGGCGTTCGCTCATCGGTTCAGCTCCGTTTCGATCGAGGTCGCCAAGGCGCCAAATTCCGCTTCGGTTCCAGAGCCGGTCAATGCAACCAAATTTCCGTCGCGTTCTAAAGTCCAAAGTGTCTTTTCGCCTTCGGATCCTTCAGCCAAAACCCACTTGGTCCAGTTTTCGAAGCCAACTTGCGACTCGGTGTTTGGCAGGTGGTTTTTGCTCAGCAGGGCAATCCAGGTTGGGTTGACTTCAAAGGCTTGGGTCATTCCAATCCACTGGTTTTTAGGGCCCACAAAGCCGACTTTCCAGTAGGCAACGCCATCGGCGGGGTTGGCCACCCAGTTGGTGCGGTTGGCCCACCAGCCCTGGGGGATTTCGGGAGCAAGAATTTCTTCGCCGCTGGCGCTGGCAGCCTGAGAGGCTGAGGCCTTGTAGTCAACCGGCTGAATGCGGTTGCTATCGTCGCGAGGAACAATCAAAACGATGGCAAGTACTAGCCCTAAGCACGCGATCAGCGACAAAATCAGGTTGCGCAAGGTCTGTTTTGCGCGGTGCTTTGCTGCTGAGTCTTCGCTCAAACTACTTGCCCTCGGCCTTCTTGTTCTTAAGTGCATCGTCCAGACGCTTGCGGGCGCCAGATAGCCAGTTTTCGCATTGAGCAGCCAAGGCCTCGCCACGTTCCCAAAGGCTCAGAGAAGCCTCGAGTGAAACAGAACCGGCCTCAAGTTCAGAAACAACTTTGATCAGCTCATCGCGAGCCTGCTCGTAGCTCATTTCGGCTACATCTGCGTTGGCCTTTGCGGCTGCCTTTTCTGCGCTCATTATGTCTTCCAGTCTAATTTGTTGGGGCTGTGTGAAGGTTTCGGGTTAGTAAATCTTTAGTCAGCGGTAACGCCAATTTCGCCCCTGGCCAGACGAACTCGAAGCTTTTGACCACCCTTGACTGCGCTGGCATCGGCAATCACGTGACCTTTGTCATCGCGCACCACCGAATAACCGCGATCCAGCGTTGACTGCGGTGAAAGCGAGCGAACCTGTTGCTTTAGATGTGCAAGCTGCAACTCTTCGCGGTCGATGACGATATTCAAATTTGCACGGATGCTGGTCAGCCAGCGATCGAGGTCAATCTGCTTGTCGTCGATGAACGTGAACGGGTTCGCCAGAATCGGGCGACTGCGAATCTGATCAATCATGGCTACCTGGTTTGCGACATAACCATCGACGCGCATGAACAATCGCTGGCGAAGTTGCTCGAGTTTGTGGCGTTCTTCAATAACGTCGGGAACCACGCGCTTAGCCGCGTCGGTTGGAGTGGATGCTCGAAGGTCGGCGACATCATCTAGAACTGGGCGGTCGGCCTCGTGCCCGATAGCCGAAACAATTGGCGTTGTGGCGGTCGCCGCCGTGCGAACCAGGGCCTCATCGCTGAAAACCATTAGGTCAAGGAACGAGCCGCCGCCTCGAGCGATGATGATGACGTCGACCTCGGGGTCGGAGTCGAGAGTTTTGATTGCCGCAATTACCTCGGGTGCCGCTTTGTCGCCCTGAACCAGTGTGTGAATGACCCTAAACGAGACGTCGGGCCAACGAAGCTTGGCATTCTGCAGAACATCTTTTTCGGCGTCTGAGTCTTTGCCGGTGATCAAGCCGATTTTGTTAGGCAAGAAAGGCAAAGGTTGTTTGCGCTCAATCGAGGTAAGCCCCTCGGCAGTGAGCTGAACCCTCAATCGCTCGATGCGCTCAAGAAGCTCGCCAAGGCCCACCTTGCGCATCTCGACAACCTGCATGGTGAGCTTGCCACCCTTTGGCCAGAACGCAGGCTTGATCAGGGCAAGAACGCGGTCACCCTGCTTTAGGTCGGCCGGAATCTTGGCAACGCTCCAGGCGTGAATCGAAACGCTGTTTTCTTGCTGCAAGTCGCGCAATTCACCAAACATATTCGTTGCCCCGAGCTTGATTGAGGCCAGTTCGCCCTCAATCCAGAGGTAGCCGAGACGTTCGATCCAGTCTTTTAGGGTTGCCGAAAGGCGCGAAACCGGCCAGGGGCTAAGTTCAGACGAAACCTTGGAGTCGGCAGCGGTGTCAAACTCGCTCATCAGACCTCCGGTTTCGGCCACCGCAATCCATCAATTGACGCGTTTATCATTGAGGGGTGACTGAAATCAAGGATACCGCCACCCACGGACAACAAGCCGTTCCTGTAGCGCTAGGCAAGAAGGTTTTGCTTGCCGCACCGCGAGGCTACTGCGCGGGTGTTGACCGAGCGGTTATCGCCGTTGAAAAGGCTCTAGACCACTACGGCTCGCCGGTCTATGTGCGTAAGCAGATCGTTCACAACAAACACGTCGTTTCATCACTAGAGAAGCGCGGCGCCATCTTTGTTGACGAAGTTGACGAAGTGCCAACCGGTTCGGTGTTGGTCTTCTCGGCCCACGGCGTCTCGCCAGCAGTCGTTGCCGCCGCCGAAGCTCGCGGCCTAAACACCATCGATGCGACCTGCCCGCTGGTCACCAAGGTGCACCGCGAGGTTCAGCGCTTTGCCGCCGAAGATTATGACATCCTGCTAATTGGTCACGAAGGTCACGAAGAGGTTGAGGGCACCGCCGGTGAAGCGCCAGATGTTGTGCAAATCATCGACAAGGATGACTCGATTGCGGCCGCCAAGGTTCGCGACCCTAAAAAGTTGATTTGGCTCTCGCAGACCACGCTCTCGGTTGACGAAACCATGGAGACCGTTCTAAAGCTTCGCGAGAAGCACCCGACACTGCAGAACCCGCCAAGCGATGACATTTGCTACGCCACCCAAAACCGACAGGTGGCTATCAAGAAGGTCGGCGCCGGTTCAGACTTGGTTATCGTAGTTGGCTCGGCAAACTCGTCAAACACGGTTCGCCTTGTCGAAGTTGCTCTCGAGGCAGGCGCTAAAGCAGCCTATCGAGTCGACTTTGCCAGCGAGATAGACGAAGCCTGGTTCGAGGGAGTTGAAACCGTGGGTGTTTCATCTGGTGCCTCGGTTCCCGAAGAGCTGGTTGATGAGGTCTTGAACCACCTAGCTCAGCGAGGTTTTGGCGATGTTCGCACGGTTCAAACTGCCGAAGAGGATGTTCAGTTCTCGCTGCCAGCCGAGCTTCGCAAAGAGCTGAAGGCAGCCGGAACCGACGTGAGCAACAAGGTTAAGCGCTAGAGCTTTTTCTGACAAAGGCAATTCTTAGTCATAAGCCAAACAACAAAAAGACCCCGCCGAAGCGGGGTCTTTTTTACTTGAAACTTTGAGCGATTAGCCCTGTGACTTACCTGCTGAGCCAAGCTGCTGAGCTGCCTCAACAACGCGAGCTGCCATGCCGGCTTCGCCAACCTTGCCCCATGCGCGTGGGTCGTAGTGCTTCTTGTTGCCGACTTCGCCGTCAATCTTTAGAACGCCATCGTAGTTAGCCAACATGTGGCCAGCGATTGGGCGAGTGAAGGCATACTGCAGGTCGGTGTCGATGTTCATCTTGATAACACCGTGTGAAACCGCGTCCGCGATCTCTTGGTCGGTTGAGCCTGAACCACCGTGGAAGACAAGGTCGAACGGCTTGTCAACGCCATACTTGGCACCAACCGCTGCCTGAATCTCGCCAAGAAGTTCTGGGCGAAGCTTTACGTTGCCTGGCTTGTAAACACCGTGAACGTTACCGAAGGTTAGAGCAACCATGTAGCGGCCGTTTTCGCCAAGGCCAAGTGCCTCTGCGGTTAGCAAGCCGTCTTCGGGGGTGGTGTAAAGGTGCTCACCCATGCCGCCCTCAACGCCGTCTTCTTCGCCGCCAACAACGCCAACTTCGATTTCGAGAACTGCACCGATGCCGCTGGTGAGCTTCAACATCTCTTTAGCGATCTCTAGGTTCTCGGCCATCGGAACAGCTGAGCCGTCCCACATGTGTGAGTTGAATAGTGGGTCTTCGCCGCGCTTTACACGGTCTTGTGAAATAGCGATAAGTGGACGAACCAACTTGTCGAGCTGGTCTTTTGCACAGTGGTCGGTGTGAAGCGCGATGGTGATGCCATAGTTCTTGGCAACCTCGCGAGCGAACGCTGCCATTGCAGCTGCACCAGAAGCCATGTTCTTGATGGTTGGGCCTGACCAGTAGTCGCCGCCACCGGTGGTCACCTGAATGATGCCGTCTGAGCCTGCAGCCTGAAGACCAGCAAGTGCTGCGTTCAAGGTCTGTGAGCTAGAAACGTTGATTGCCGGATAGGCGAATCCCTGCTTCTTTGCGCGGTCGAGCATCTCGAGGTATTGATCTGGGCTTGCTACAGGCATGGCCGAACTCCTAAAAGCGTCATTGGGATGGTTCAAGGTTAGTGGCTAAGCCGCTAGGTTTGCCTCATGAAACTGAACGACGTCGGCCAGCCAACCCTCGACCTATTCGCCGCTGCGGTTGCTGCCGCGGCAGGAGCTTGGCCCCTGGTTGGCTCAGGCGATAAGTTCGGCGTCGATGAGGCAGCGGTCAATGCAATGCGCTCGTCGCTCAAGCACGCCGACTTCGGTGGAATCGTCGTTATCGGCGAGGGCGAGAAAGACGAAGCCCCGATGCTTTTCAACGGTGAGCTGGTTGGCGCCGGCCTTCGCCCAACCTGGGACATCGCGGTAGACCCAATCGACGGAACCGCGCTCGCGGCCGAGGGCATCGAGGGAGCGGTCTCGGTTATCGCGGCGACTGAACGCGGCAAGATGCTCGACTGCAAAGACGTTTATTACATGAAGAAGCTAGTCACGGATGCCTCTGGCATCGGAGTGTGTGACATCGACATGACGCCAACCGAAAACATCATCGCGCTCGCGGCAGCTAAGGACATTGCCGTAACCGATTTGCGTGTTGCCGTGATCAACAAACCGCGCAACGCAGACGTCATTGCCGAGGTTGAATCAACCGGCGCAACCTGGGTGAGCTTTAACGAGGGCGATGTTGCAATGGCGGTCGCCGCTGCAACCGGCGACAGCGGAATCGATATGTTGATCGGTGTTGGTGGTTGCCCTGAGGGAATCGTTACAGCGTGTGCTGTGCAAATACTTGGCGGTCACATGCAGGGTCGCCTGGCTCCTAGCGACCCTGATGAACTCGAGCGCGCGCTCGATGCTGGCTATGACCTAGAAAAGAAACTAGAACTAAGCGACATGGTTTGGGGTGACCGTTTTATTTTTGTGCTTACCGGTGTGACCGATGGTTTGCTTTGCCGTGGCATTCAAGAGGGCGACGAGGGTCTCGAGATTCAGAGCTTTTTGCTCGATAGTGAACTCGACGAGGGTCACATTCTCGACGTGCGCGTCGAACGAGAAAACTAACCGAGGGTTAGTGTGATGGCGACGGTGTCGCCGACTTCAATGTTCTCTGGCAATCGCACCACGTTTTTGATTGGCACCAGATAGCCGCCGTTCTTCGGAAACAACGATGTTGTGAATTCGATCTTGCCGATCTTGCCCTTAACCGGAATCACGCCCCAACCATAGGTCAGGCGGCTCGCTTCTGCCTTGATTTTGAGAGCCTGGGCTTCGGGCACTGCCACGAAATGAAAAGGCGAAGGCCCGCGCCAATAGATAACCTCACCCGAAAATTTCAGAGTGAGGTCAGCCATGAGTGTTATTTGCTTAGTGAGGCTTGCCGACAGCTGGCTCGTCGAGCGGAGTGCTCAAGTCAGGTGTGTAGTTCAAGAAGCCTTCTGGCAGCGGCTCAACGGCGGTAAGGCCTGAGGTTGGCTGGGTAACAGCCATCGCGCCCCACTGAACAGCAGTCTTTACGCCTAGTGGAATGTTATAGCCAACGCCGAAGTCCTCTTCGCCGTCTTTGATTGGGTTGGTAACAACCGCTGACAAGAATCCTGCGAGGGTTGCGTCGCCGGCGCCAACGGTGTTGATGACCTTAACCGGAGCTGTGCGAGCTGACCATACGTGATCTTTGGTCACGGCAACCATGCCGTCGCCACCGAGGCTAGCGAGAACAACCTCAACGCCATAGCCGCAAACTTCGCGAGCTGCCGAAACAACATCGCCAAGTGTGGTTAGATTGCGACCAACGATGAATGCCAACTCTTCTGCGTTTGGCTTCATCAAAGTTGCTAGACCTTCGTGAGCCCAGTATGAAAGTGGCTCGCCTGAAGTGTCTAGGGCAACCTTTACGCCCATTACTTTCATGCGGTCGAAGATTGGCTGCAGGCTCACGTATTCGCCTGACTCTTTATAAGTAGGTAGTGCACCGGCAACGACCAACCACTTTGCTCCGCTTTCGCGAACGGTCTTTTCGGTTAGTTCAACAATCGCGTTCCAGTCTTCGTGACTAAGTGGGCGAGGGGTTTCGTTGACCTTGGTGGTGGTTCCGCCGTGTTCAAGAATTGTGGTTGAAACGCGAAGGGTTCCGTCAACCCAAAGTGGGGTTAGAAATTCTGCTGATCCGGTGCGCACTAGAACGCCTGGGTCTGAGTTTCCGATTGGAACGATGCCAGGTGCGCTGATGCCTGCGAGGTGAAGTCCGCGTGAAACGTTGATGCCTTTTCCGGCTAGCTCTTCGCCAACTGCGTCGGCACGGTTCACAGCACCTGAGTGAAGGTTTGTCACGAAGTAGGTGCGGTCTAGGGTTGGCGCGGGTGTCAGTGTGACAATCGGCGAACCGTTAGTGTGACCAAACATGGAACTCCCTATAGTGCTTTCATAAAAAATGCCCCTAGAGCGAAGTGGGGCGAGAAATCAGCAAACTACGTTGTAAGCCGTGCTTAGTCGATTATAGCCAAGCGGCACCTTGGTTCGACGGCTCTAGCGCTTAGCCCGAAAAGGCGAAATGCCCCATTTCTGGGGCATTTCAGCGGTTTAGCGAACCATTTATTCAATGGCCTTCGGGTCTTCGTCACCTTCGGTGAGTTCGGCCTTGGTGAACTTATTGGTGGTCTCGCTCAGTTCTTCGATGACCGCGATTGGCTTGTTTTCTTCAAGCATGTTGAGGTTGCGCTTGTTGAGGTCGCGGGTGGTGGTCAGCAGGTTGCGCTCGAGGCTCGACACGAATGAGTTGTAGGCCGTGACGGCGCCATCTAGCTGTGAACCGATCTTGGCTGCGTGGGTAGCGACCGTGCGCATGCGGCCATAAAGTTCGACACCAACGCGAATGATGTCGCGCACTGTTTCTTCTTGAGCTGCCGAACGCCAGATGTGCTGAATGGTGCGAAGAACACCAAATAGCGAGTTTGGCGAAACTAGAGCGACCTGGTTGGCGAATGCGAATTCCATGACGCTTGGGTCTTCTGCGAGAGTGGCTGCCAAGATTCCGTCGTTAGGAACAAACAAAATTGTGAACTCAGGCGCAGACTCGAGGCCTTCGATAGAGCTCAGAGCGGTGTAGTAGTTCTTGCCGCTGATCTCTTTGATGTGCTTCTTGACTGCGTCGACGTGCGCCTTCATAAACTTCTTGCGCTCTTTCTCATCTTCGGTAGAAGCAACTTCAGGAATGCGAATAGCGCGCTCGAAGTCTTGCATTGGAAACTTCGAGTCGATCGGAACAAACTTTTCGTCTGGATATTTGATGATGCAGTCTGGTCGAATTGCATCGCCAGCCATGTTGTTGCCGGTGAACTGCTCTAAGAAGTCAACGTGCGGAGTCATGCCGGCACTCTGCAATAGGTTGCGAAGCTGAACTTCGCCCCACTTTCCACGAGCCTGGTTGTTGCTCAGAGCGTTTTGAAGTGCGCTGGTGTTGTTTGCCAGAACCGTGTTGGTGGTCTTGGCCTCTTCGAGCTGAGTCTTGATGGTGTTGAACTGCCCGATGCGCTCTTTTTCGAGTTCGTCGACTTTTAGTTGCATCTTGCGAATGTTTTCTTGAACCGGAGCAAGCTCTTGAAGAATCTTGTTTTGCTCGGCGAGCTCGGCCTTTTCGCGCTCGTCTCGTTCTTTGCGCTCGCGAGCGGCTTCGGCAACCTGAGCGCTCAGGCCAAGAACGGTGGCGTTTGCGGCAGCGAGATCTTTTTCGAGCTGCAGGGTGTCAGCCGGTGAGTTAGTGCCCTTGAGGCGCTGACCGAAAATGAGGCCGACGGCAAGGCCCAAGATGAGGGTGCCGACGGCAATGATGATTGTGGTGATGTCCATGGGGCAGAGTCTGCCACTAGCCACCGACATTTGGCTGAACCAGGGGCTTGAGCACCTGTTTCGTCTCAGCCAGTAACCCAGACAGGTCATCGGCCCCGTGGCGCTTAGCCGCGTGAATGATGATGCGCGCACAGGCGTCACTGTCGGCAAGCGCGTCGTGGTGGTCGAACTCCTCATGACCCACGGCATAGGCCACCTGGTTCAGGCGGTAGCTATCCAAGTTATAGGTCTTTCGAGAGATCAGCAGCGAGCAGGCATAGTGCAGCTCAGGCAGGGTGCCGCCAACCGCCTCGGTCGCCTTGCGCAGCACTCCCATGTCGAAAGCCGCATTGTGAGCAATCAGCACATCACCTTCTATAAAGGTGAGCATCTGTTCGAGCACCTCTGGCCAGGTCGGGGCGGTCTCGACGTCTTTCGGGTAAATGCCGTGAATTTTGATATTTCCAGGATGGAAGTCCCACCATCCGGTTGGCGGATTTATCAGGGTTGAGAAGGTGTCGACAATCTTGCCATCGCGAACCTTGACCAGGCCAACGGCACACGCGCTCGCTGACGAACCATTTGCGGTTTCAAAGTCGATGGCGGTGAAGTCGAGGGGCACTCGCTAATTATCCCAGCCAGGGCTTTCAAGTAGTTGGGACTTGCTGACTTGAGAAATGGTATGTTTCAAGTAACTAGGGGGAATAAATGAAGCTAAATTCGGGAACAAAGTCTAAGTTCAAAGCCGCTGCAGTCCTTGCAATTCTGTCAGGTCTAATCGCACCTCAGGCAGCTGTTGCGCATTCTCAAGGCGATCCAGTGTCCAGGGTAATTTTGAATGAGACAAGAGGTCAGCAACAGGCTCGCCTAAAGGCCAAGTCTTATATCAGCATCATGGCTTTTTCGTTCAATGGTTTGGTTGATCAATTGAAATTTGACGGCTTCTCAACTTCAGAAGCTAAATATGGCGTCACTGCCTTAAAGGCAAATTGGAATGCGCAAGCTGCTAAGAAAGCTCGCTCATATCTTAAGTTGATGTCATTTTCCCGTCAGGGCCTGATTGACCAACTTGTGTTTGACGGTTTCACTGTTTCGCAAGCAACGTATGGTGCGAAGGCAGCGGGTTACTAGTTTCTAGAAGTTGTGCGCCATCTGGGTAGACTTGACCCTCGTGGCTCTAACAATCGGAATCGTGGGACTGCCTAACGTAGGCAAGTCGACCCTCTTTAATGCACTCACCAAGAACAACGTTCTGGCGGCGAACTACCCGTTCGCAACCATCGAGCCAAACATCGGTGTGGTGAACCTTCCAGATGCCAGGCTTACTCGCCTAGCTGAGATTTTTGGTTCCGAGCGA
>ERZ650308.532-NODE-532-length-20619-cov-9.129595_pt1 | contig 20619 bp, 13 predicted proteins | sample MGYA00376244_ERZ650308 | MGnify/ENA primary metagenome ERZ650308 (study PRJEB26733, sample SAMN07839295) | wastewater metagenome | biome: small river; feature: stream; material: water | place: USA: North Carolina | collected 2016-04-26 ... | reverse complement strand
AGCAATAATAGTATTTACAAGGGTAGTCTTACCAGTACCAGCAGAACCAGTAAGAGTAAATGTAATACCACTACCATCCAAGAAAGACATAATTTTATCAAATGCTTTCTTCTGACCATCATTAAGCTCAAAAGCTTTAGGTGGTATAACTGCTTCAGGTGATACAGGTGGAGTGGTCTTATGTACTTTAACCGTATGGAACTGTCTTAGCGTTAGACTGTATCGTTCACCTGTATGGTTTTGAGTTGCTATACCATGTAATTTATTACCATCAAATTTAAACACATCTCCTGACTTTAAGTTAAAAGTAACAGGTGTGTTTAGTTTTTCATGCACAATAAATGGTATTGTTTGACCAATAGATAGTGAAATTACTGGCTGATTAGTATCAAACTGATCCTTCTCATTATCTTTATGGAAACCAATACCTGATTTAGTATTCGCAGGATAGTACTGAACCAACACAGAATTATATGCTGTACCTAGTGCCTTATTAACGGCATCCATCCATGCTTGAATATGCGTAGGTATAGGCTGACCTTCATAAGTCTTACCTGAATAAGTGTAATCAGAACCAAGCTGTGCAGTCTGTCTGTTTGTATTAGTATTAACAGTCTCAAAAGATACAAGGTTTTTTAAGTCGGAAGTAACATCTTGAATCTGTTTAGCACTAAGATTTAATTCAGTAAGTACTTGTGATTGGTCAGGAGTCTTAGTTTTCTTTGGTTCAGCCTTACCAATTAACTTATACTCAAGCTGGTAAGCCTTATCAAGCTTAGGCTTAACATTCTTATTGAAGTAATCAATAGACCAACCTTCTTTTTTAGACCATGTTTCACCATCAGTATTTAACGGTAACTTGGTTAATGGTTTAGTTACTTCAACACGAACAATGTCACCATCTTTGTTAGAGAACTCAATAATATCTCCAACTTTAGCTTTAGACCAATAATCAATCTTACCGTCAGTTGTATATCTGGTTGTAGCAGTACGCTCACCTGCTTTAATAGCATCAAATGTAGTGTCAGATTCCACATCAGATCTTTTATTAGAACCATAAGCAAAAGTCATCTTACCAGTAAAAGTAACTGGTTCAGCTTTTACTGTTGGTTCTTGAACCTGTGCAGGAGCTTTATACTTATTAACTTCTTCTTCAGCCTCTGTTTTAGTTTCTTTTACGCTAGGTGTACTGCTACTCTCTTGAGCTACCTCGTCAGCTAAGGCTTTAAGCTCTGCATCATACTTATCGTTGATTCTGTTAACCTCTAAGAAGTACATACTCTGACGTGTACCTAACAAATTTTCTGTTACTCTTTGTACTTGCCCATATTTTTCAAGTTCTTCTGCTTCTTTTTTCTTTAATTCGTTAATTCTAGGCATTGCAGCTTTTTCAGCTTTATCTAATGCAGCTTTTCGTGCTATTTCAACCTCTTCTTGTCGTGTTTTAACTGTAGCATCTTCAGGTGTTTGAGATTCTTTACTACTGTTTTCAGCACGAACAATGTCACCATCTTTATAAGTTTTACCATTAAAATTAACAGGGTAAGATTCCGTAATGTTACCTTTTGATTTAGCTAACTCAGTGGGATTAGTAAGAGCAGCACCCAAACCTTTTGCATTAGAACTTATTTCTGTTACAAGGTTATCTTCTACCTTTGGTTCAACAACCTTAACTTCAGGTTCAGTAACTTTAGTTTTTTCTAAAATGGCTTTATCTAAGGCATTTAAAGCAATTTTCAAGGTAGATATAGCATTCTCAACTGATTGCCTTAAAGCATCTAACCTCTCTTGATGTGCTTTGTATTTTGGGTCATCTTTAGACCTAAAACTAAAGTAATCCCCATTTTTTTCTTTTAACTTTTTAGCGTGGCTTTTTTGTAAAGAGTTATAAGCTTTAGCAAAAATTAAACGTAATGCCCATAAAACATTTAGGCTTACATTTAAACCTAAAGCAGCATCTACAGCCTTGCTAGATTCAAGTCCAATTTTTGCGTCATCAGATATGGGGTTAAAAGCAATGTATAAAGAGTCAATAAAGCTCCCTTTTGGGATAGGTTTATTTACCTCCCCCCACTTTTTTAATTCTTCTTCATATAACTCTAGAATTTCTTTTTTTGCTTTAAGTAAATCATCAGACCATGACCCATCTTCTCTTTCAAATAAGTTTACAGGTTGTTGCACTAAGGGTAAAACAACATCTACTTCTTGTAATACTTCCGCATTTTCTGTAGGTTTTATATTTGCATCTTGTGGCTTAGCATTCTCATGTAAAGCTTCTACATCTTGAGAGCTATCTTTAGTTGCTTCTTGGGTAGTTCTACGAATAGCACCAGAGATACCTTTCTCTAATTGTAAAGGTTCAATTCTATCAATACCCAAATCAGGGAATACTTCAGTTAATGAGTTATAAACATCAGCTAAAATCTTATGCTCTAGCTCTACACCTTGAACAAATTTAATAGAGTCTGGTGAAGCAACATTAACAAATCCACCTTTGTATAAAGCTTTAGGATTAGTTTCAGAATTAACCCATTGACGAGTAGCAGGAAGTAAAGCTGTGTAAGGAACATAACTACCTTTACTTGTATCACCACTAAGATAATGCTTGTTAATAGCTTCTACCTTGTTCTTCATGTGCTGAACAAATAAACCCATATCATTAAGTAATTGGGCAGCACCAAGAGTATTACCTCTACGTACAGCACTTAATATTTCTTGGGTGTATTGAGTAGCAGAACGAGCATTATTATCTTTAACACCACGATCAGTTAAGATTTCAGAAGAAACAATATCAGAAGCATTAAGACCAAACTGTTTATTCTTTTCTTCTAACTCTTTACGAGCACGAAGCAAAGCTACACTAGCATTTAAGGTAGTAGTTTGTTCAGGTGTAAGAGTTAGCTTACCCTCTTTAGCGTGTTTAAGGATACTCTCTGTAGCATCCAGATTACCCTGATCTGGTGCAATATTAGCAGCAGTAATAATAGACTGTACTTTCTGCTTACCAGCAGGAGACAAGGTAGATGAACCGCCTTGTAATTGGGAATTGATCTTCGCTAATTCGTCATCAATAGCTCTTGTATCAGGAGGTAAAACGAGATCATCACCTTCAGAATTAGCAAACTCTTCTACCCAATCACTATTTATTTTAACTAATTGTGCTTGTAACTCTCGCTTACGAGCTAACAACTTAGCATCTGTATTAGTAGCAGATACAGAGAAGTCTTGTTCTGTAATAGGCGATAAAACAGTAGCACCTTGGGCTACCATAATATCGTGAATTTGTTTCATTGCATTTTTAATAGTAGGGCTATTATTTACATTAGCAATGAGACTCTCATAGTCTTTTAATACTGCTTGGGATTCAGAAGATAAATTATCTACTGAATTAGGACGATTAGTTTGTAAATCTAAGATAGGCTGCAATAGCTGATACATAGTAGCAGCAGTATATAATTTTTCATTTGGATCAGAAGTTGTAATAACTTTCTTAGCTAATTGCTGAATAGCATCAATACGGTTTTCTGAACCAGAAATAATAGCTGATAGCTCAGTAGGGATAGTGTCATCAAACTCATTTTCTACACTTACCTTTAATGAATCAACTAAGTCATTGGCGTACTTAATACCTTGATCTTTTTCTTCAGGTGTTAGATCAGTACCAACTAATTCAGCAGCTAGATTTTGCTTTACTGGTTCAGCATTTGGAACCAAAGTAGAAGCTTTCTCTTTTAATGCTTTAGTACCTACAGGTGAAGCATCATCAGCTTTCTCAGCAGCTAGAGCAGTACGTTTATCAACATAACCTAATGTAGCTTTAGCAGCACTAATAACCGATTGTTTAGCTATGCCTGGAGCTTGAGCTACACCAGCAGCTAATGAACCATATACAGCACCTTGTACAGTAGCTTCACCAACACCTTGAACCAATTTACGATTAGGATCAATATTATCTTGGATAGCTTGGTTTCCAAGTAATTGAGCTAGAGCACCTTGACCAGTTTCTTCTGGCATCTCTCTACCAAAAATATTAGTAGCACCTTGTCTTAAACTAGGCACACTAAATGGTTTCTCACCAAAACGAGTAATAGTACCTAAACCCGCAGCAGGTAAGAACATTCTGTCAGCAGCTTGTTGACCAGTATCATTAATTTGTTCAATCTTATCACCAACAGTTTTACCTTGTTGTTGTAATGTATTAATAGCATCTTCAACAGTTTGTTGATAAGTACCACCAGATTCTAAAGTACCAATAGCAGCAGGCCATACTAACTTATCAGCATTAGACAAAGCTCTGTTAACAGTCCACTTACCTAATTCAGCATCCATAGCACCAGATAGACCAATACCTCTGGTAGTTGCTTTAGGTAATAAGTTAATTGCAGTTTTACCTAAACCTTTAATAGCACCTGTTACTGGACCACCAGTTAAGAATGAACCAATAGCATTAGCAGTACCTTGACTTAGTAACATTGAATCATCAAAAACAGATGAATTAGTAATATCTCTACCAATTTGAGCTAATCCAGCTACAATTTTAGAATCACCATTTTTAATATCAAAATCATATTGAGCATCACTATCTCTTTGAGTTAGGGCATCTCTAGCTGCACCTACTTTTCTACGTGCATTTAAAGCATCAGACTGATTTTCTTCAGTGAATTTACGTAAACTTTCTACTGCATTCGATAGACCAACACCAGCTTCAGCATTAACTTTACCTAAACCCCAAGCACCAATACTACCAAGACCACCAAAAAAAGCATTAGCAACACCAGTTGTACTATCCCAAGCAGTTTCACCCCAATCACGTTCAGCTAAGTTATTACGTTGTAATTCACCAGAAGCTAAAGCTAATTGTCCAAGCATTTCATCTGCTTGTTGTTGACCATACTTAGCATATAGCTGATTAGGTGTAAGTGTTCTTAAATCCTTTTCTACAGGTGACATTGAAGCAGCACCTTCATTATTACCCATACCAGCAGCAATCTGATAGTACATAGGATTAATTGGTTGTGCTTTTACTTCTGGAATAGCAACAGGCTCAGGCATAGATGGATTAAGAATTTTATCTAACTTTGCTTGTAATTGATCCAAATTATCCATGAGGTAATACCACCAATAATAAAAGTGTTTTAAGAATGAATTACTTTACCATAAAATAAAGCCTTCTTAATAGGAGGCTTTATTTTTTATCTTGAACCAAAGTAAAAAGTTATTTAAAGCTGTGTCTGTAATCAGCAGGATTTTGTGGATTAGGTTGTGACCATAATCCAATTTTATCTGCTCTAGCTTTATCCTCAGCAGCCATTAAATTTGCATCACCGCTATATTGTCTGTACAACCAAGCCATTCCAGCTTGTAACATAAGTTTATCTACACCTTGGCCTTCTACTTCGATTTTACATAAAGGTCTGCCATAGTTATTTTTATAGGTTTTTGGTTCACTTGCTGGAGCAGCAGGTTTAGTAACAATAACTGTTACATTACCACTTGCAATTAGTTGTTGAAGTTTTGCTTGTGCTTCTCTAGCAAAAGGCTGATCTGCTGACCACTTTTTAGGTGCTCCACCAGTTTCAGGTGCATCAATAGTATCCAGCCTACAAGTTAATAGGTTATTGCCGTTATTGATTGCAGAATTACCTAATAAATCCACATTAGCCCCATCACCATCACCAATATAGGTAATTACTGCTTTTTGCCCACCAGATTTATCAGCTTTAACAACAGTAACAGGTTTTTGATACTTAATATTTGGATCAATCTTTAGCTGGTGTTCTTTTACCTGTTCTAACAAAGTCATCGGCAGCTTTTAAATTCAACCTATCTTTAATAATAGTATCAACTAATGCTTTTTTCTCTTCAGCAGCATTAGCTAATTTCTGCTCTACAGTCACATTTTCTTTAGGTTGAAATACAGAACTCTTTTCAATCTCCTGTGCTATTTGGGTTCTAATACCTAATGCCTTATCCAAAGCAGATTCAGCTTTACTAACAACATCACTGTATGGATTATTACCATTATTATTTTTAGCATCAATAAGCTTTTGTTGTAGTGTAGCTACATTATTATTAGCAGATTCAAGCTTAGAAAATACCCCCTGCATCTTAGTTAGTTCATTAGCTTGATCTGGAATACCACCTTTATCATTTAAACTCTTGATGATTTTATTCATCTTAGTAGTATTAAGATTAAGGTCGGAATTGAGCCACAATATTCTAAAGTTTTCATCACCGAATGATTGTTTAGCTACTGCAAAAGCTAGTTCAGGTGAAATATTACCACCAGCTTGTTTCTGAACATACTCAATAGTACGTTTGATATTTCTAGCTGCAAGATCCATCTCATCTTTGTTTAGGGTACCAAAATCAACAGAAGTCTTAACCCCATCCAAAGCTACTTGGTCAGCAGTTAATTTACTACTATTAAGGGTAGTATAGTTTGCTACTATCGGATCAACACTAGCTTGAGCAATAGCTCTACTGGCTCTACTGGTAACATTAGAAATTTGCGAGTTAGTGTAATCAGGATTACTTATCTGTCTCATTGCTTTAGCAGCACCAGAATTACTACCACTTTCAGCAGCAGCAATAATAGGAGCAGCTTCACTCCAAGGACCTTTAGCAATTTTTTCAACAGTACTTCTAGGTAATTTCTTTAAAGCATCCCATTGACCAATTAGTTTATCAACATTACCACCTGTCTCTTTAAAGATAGATTCACCAATATCATAATGAACTTTAGGATCATTTAGAGATTGTTCTCTCCAATTTTTACCATAGATTTTTTCACCATGACGAGCAAAAGTACCAGCTATAATCTGTAATGGGCCAGTTGAAGTATGTAATTCTTTATCAGTACCCCTAAAATATTCATTTTGTCTGTTATCAAAAAGATCACCCAAAGTATTAATATTTTCTGGTAATGGTCTATTGTTATATGTATTACGAAGTACAGCAGAATTAAGACCACTATCAATACCAGTATTATCAATCGGTATAGAACCAGCAATAGCATTAGCAGCAGGAGTAGTAGCTGTTTTACCACCAGTTGTAGTAGGTACTTGTGCTACTGGATCAGCAAAACCAATATCAGAAGATTTAAGTCTATTAGTAAGTTCAGTTAATTCTGGACCGTTAAAATCAGCTTGTTTTGCAAGAGCATAAGCATTGTTTCTAATATCAGTTTCACTACCACCACCAGCTAAAGCAAGACCAAAAATAGAATCTACTCGCTTATTGGTACTATCCTTAGCTTCTAATTGGTTCTGTTTATAGGTATTATCATAATTTGTTCTGGCTGTAGTTAAACCACTACCTAAATTTCTAATAGCTTCAGGGGAAGCATTAACAGTACTAGGTAATAAAAATTGACCACTCTGTAATGCCTTTTGATAACCAACAGGATCACCAGCATATTGTTGCTCTAACCAAGCTAAATTTCTATCTGGTACTAAAGCATTTACTTTATCTTGGTTCAAAGAATTAGTAAGCATATCCCCTACAGCAGTTCTAGCACCTGAGATAACTTCAGGAGAAGCATCAAGGTAATCCTCACCTAATATATCTCCATTTATTAACCTTTGTTGTAATACTTGAGCACTAGGAGACATTGCTACCTTAGCATTAATAGCTCTATTAGCAGCTAGAGTATTAGCTTCATTCTTTTCTTTACGTATCTTAGCATTGAGCTCTTCTTGTTTAATTTGGTTCTCTAGCATTGGGTTAGTAGAAGCAGACTCTAATGCTTTTTGGAGTAAATTAGTGACATTAGCAAATCCTTGAATAGCAGGAGCTAAGTTAGGGGCATCAATATTCTGCCAAGCTAAACGAGTCATATCAATTCCCCTATTAACGAGTTAACTTATTTGCTTCAATGTACTTACTAGCTTCAGCTTGTCCAATAGCATTAGTAGGTGAGTACCTACCCCTAATACGATCTTCTAACTGTGTATTATAACTTTTAATACTATTAGTAAGGTTTGTATTATAAGCATCAGTAGATAAAGCAAGCTGTTTTTTAGCCAACTTATTACCTTGAAAGGCTCCCCATAAATTACCTAATGTGGCTAGTCCTTTAAATCCAGTATTTAAAGTACCCGTATTCCAACCTAAATCAGAACCAGCTTGTTGTTTACCTATAGGGTCAAATGTAGGTGCACCACCATAAGAACCAGTAACAGTAGGATCATTACCCCAGCTAGGCATACCACTCAAATCAGGTGAAAAATTCATACCTAATGGTTCATTAGATGTGGGATTCATTTGAAAATCAGATAAATAATCAGAAGAGTTACCCAATGAACCAAAGTTACCAAAATTTAAACTAGAAGCATCCATACCACCAGTAAAGTATTGTGCAGATGGATCAACGTTAAAATTGGCTATAGGAGTAGAATTACCAGTCCAAGATGGTATGTTTATGAAACCAGTACCACTACTACCATTAGAAATCATAAATGGATTAAAGTAGCTTGGTGAAAGTCCATTATTAGGTAATGTCTGATTACCACCCAAGGCATCATTAGGGATACCAAATTTACTAAGATCGAATATTGAATTATTCTGTGTGTTTGGGTATCCCATAATACATTCCTCTAAAGTTTAAGATCTGTGCTTAAAGTTATATCAACAAAATTATGTAGCATATCTAAGCTCATGTCTACAATGTCAGTACCTGTCATTAGTGTTCTTTCAAGAAATGCACTAGGAGATTCACCTAATAGTGCATTACTTTCTGTTAACAGTTTTGGGTCAAATAGCATTGCACCATCACCAAACATTTCTTTATATTTACCCTCAATTTCTTTAGATTTTGCGGTAAATTCATCATTCAGTTTTTGTGATTGTATTTGTAGATCCTTAGTAACTGAACCAAGATAATTAGCATAAGCATTACCAACAGGTATAGTTAGTTTTAATAGATTTACAGAACTCATCATGTTATTAAAACTGGCTGCTATTGATTGCCCACTTAATAATGCGTTGCCTACTTGAAGTGTAGCTATAGAAATAATAGTACCAATAATAGTACCAATTTTATCACCAAACACATGAGTAGCAGCTTTCATAATTAGGTTAGTAACAATAGCTGCTGCTACGTAATTAATAATAAGACCAGCTACTAAAGCTGCTGTTCCAGATAAACCCAAAAATGTGCCAGTAGCCATAGCAGCTTTAGCTGCTGCACCACCAACAGGAGGAGCAATAACAGTAATAACAACAATAACTACAATGAGTAGTACTTTAAATACTGTAGTAGCATACCAAGGAGTTTTAACTTCTAGGTAAGAATTAAATACAAGGAAACAACAAGCAGTAGCCATTTGGGTATTATCTTTTACACCCATACTTTTATATATACCTTCGTGTAAAGGGATAATAAAACCAGATTCCTCAGTACTTTCTACTGCTTCTTTGCCTGTGTAAATAACCGCTAAACCACCGTAAATAAAGTTTTTATACGTTAAATCATGTATGGTAATTTTTTTCCAAGTTGTCAAATCTACTTGCCAATTTATAACAACGTAATGAGTAGCCCTTCTCAAAGAGAATAGTTTAGCTTTACCAAATAACCCAGGAGAAGGTGGGTCATCTTCATTAGCTCTGAAAATCTGTACAAGATCATCAAGCGGCTCTGTTGTTAACCATATTTCATTCTTTTTAGCATCTGGTTTTAATAGACCTGAACCTGTTGTTTCATAGAGAAAACTCCATGATAGCTCAACACTATAATTTAATTGTGGATTAACCCCATTAGTAATACTCATTCTATTAACTGGTTTTACAGGGTAAGGTATAACTATTGGTTCTGGATCAGCAGCATATGTAGTACCAGCTGACCTATTTAGCCAATAATTCCAAGCTATTATAGAATCTGTAGCAGCATTCCACTCAGCTAAGAACGTATTGTAGTTACCCTGAGTAAGCTGACCAGGCTCTTCTGCTATAGCTTTGAAGAAATGATATAAATACTTTCTGCATGATTGTTCTTTTACATTAAGACTTACACCAAAAACAGCGTAAGCGTAATCAATATCACCTATTTTTGGATTATCCTTAATAGTAGTTTCAACATCATCAAATTTACTAGCTGTAGCTTTTTTAAAAGCCTTTTTAGCTGCTTTATACAGGGTAGTATCAGCGTAATCTGATACGAATACATTATTAAGCCTGATTGGAACAATTGGGTAATAATTAGCACCTGCTGAATCTGTTGTAAACATATTATCTAAAACTGCATTACCTGAACCAAACTTATAAATAAATATTGATAATGGACTCCATGTTTTATGGATAACTCTTTGGGTATCAGTACGATGACTTCTATCAGAAACTATAATTTCATCTACAATAGTTGTGACAGTAGTTTTTATTACACCACCTGAAATGGTTTCTGTAGTGGTACTAGTTGTTGTTGTTGTATCTATAGAATTTACAGTATCTTGATACATAATATATCTAGTACTATAAATAGAATCAGTACCAGTAAGGATACCTTGATAAATGGACTTCTCCCATTCACCATGTACATCGGTAGATACTTCTGTACGAGTTGTAGTAGTAGAAGTACTTGTAGGTGTTCTACCGTCTGAATAGGTACTATTGGTGGTAGTGATAGTATCCAAATCTACATTAGTTGGTGAGCTAACATTACTATTTTCAGTCCAATCAATAACAGAAGGAAAACTATCCATCGAACCAAGAACAACAGTTAACCCTGCTATTACTGGATCTGGTGGTACAACATTAGATTCAACGTAAGAAGCATATAAATATCTACTTCTTATATCAAAATTAGTGGGTACAAAACTATCAGTAGTAAGATCATCATAAGTTATTGTAATAGTGTTGGTATCAAAGTCCATATCAGATAGATATTCTGTTGATACCTTATTAGGCTTATTTAAAAAAACATACTGATCAGCCCAATAGGAATAATCAGCAGGATCAATTTCTGAAGTTCTTACTTCAATAACACCACCAGATACAGGTGGTATCTCTAAAGCGAGTAAAGCATTATCAATATTATTACCTGAATTAAAAGTACTAGTAGCTAAACCAACTAAGTCAGTATATCCTTGATTTTTAGCCCAGTTATTAAATCTTTTTAACCTGGTTCCAGGTCCAGTAGCGTAAGCATCTTGTATAGCCTGAGCAAGAGAATCTTTTCCAGCAATAACAGCACCAATAACAGTAGCTTTAAGAAAATTAGGACGTTTATCCTCATCACCAGCTAAATTATAGACAGTAGAAGATACGTAATATTTCTTTTTATTGCCGAAAAAGCCCATAAAATTATCCTAAATCATTATCATCAATAATAGCTTGAAACACTTTCTCAGTGGCATAATCAGTAGAAAGATAATCAAACTGTTTAGGTAATGGGAATCCTTCCTCAATACTACGACAAGTAATCCATACATCAGAAAATACTTTAGCTGCTTTTAATTGAGAATCTTTTTGGTAACTAATAGTTTGTTGAGCGTATAGTGAATTTTGTTTACCAATGGAACCAGCAACAGCAGTAACACCATCAGATCTTGTGTTTAGTGTCTGTGCTCGTTGAGCTTCAGCTTGCTCTTGAAGATTAAGTTTCTGAACAGGAAGAATGTCAGTCAAATTATATGATTTAGTGTTCTTATCTACAACGGCTGTAGCTAATTGTTCTACCAGTATTTCTTGTTGCTTAGGCAATACAGTGGTTAAGTTATAAGAAGCAATACTGTTAGCTGTATCGATACCTGTGTTAGTTTTAGTAGTTCCTGCTGTTTGTGCAGTTACTTGTAAAATTTGTTCTGTCAGTAATCCATATTGTTTGGGGAGTATATTGGCAACTTCATAATTCACTTTGGATGTATTAGCAACTACATCCAGAGCTTGATTATCCGTTAAGGCTTTTTGACTACTTAACAAAGTACCTTGTATACCTAAATTTGTTCCTGTAGTTGTTAGGTTAGTTAACTCAACTGGTTTTATCCACGCAAGATCATAAGCTAATAAATCTTTCTGAGCAGTTACTTGTAAAGTTTGTGCTTCAGTATTTAACTGTTGTTTAACGATATGATTAGTTTGAGCTGTTAAATTAGAACTCTGCCCATCCAGTAATAAAGCTTGTTTTGGAAGAGTAGTAGCTAAGTTATAAGAAGCAATATCATTAGAAATACCAATACCTGTATTACTAGCTGTAATTCCTGCTGTTTGGGCAGTGGTTTGAGCAAGCTGTGCATCTAGCATTAAGGACTGTTTAGGCAATGTAGTAGTTAAGTTATATGAAGCAATACTGTTAGCTGTATCAATACCTACATTAGTTTTAGTAACCCCATCTGTTTGTGCAGTTACTTGTAAAGTTTGTGCTGTTAATAACCCTTCCTGTTTAGGTAGTATATTAAGAACTTCATAATTAATCTTGGATGTTTCACCAGTAATCTGAGCAAGCTGTGCTGGTAGAAGATGCTGGGTAGTATATGTAGTTTGATCTGTTTGTGCGTCAACTAAGTGTCCTTGTTTAATAGCTATGATAGTATCTGTAGCTACTTTATTGTTTTGAGCAATTACTTGATCCTGATTTAACTTAATTAACTGGACTTCTTCAGGAATCCTATAAGTAAGCTCGTATATAAGTTTGTTAGTCTCAGTTTCAACTTGAGCTTGTTGGCTTTTTAGATTAGAGGTCTGTTGTACAGTAGCTAATTCTTGTTTGCCTATATGACTTGTCTGTGCAGTGGTTTGGGCGGTTTGTGCATCTAACATTAAGGACTGCTTAGGTAGTGTAGTAGTTAAATTATAAGAAGCAGTATCGTTATTGATACTCAGACCTAAATTACTTGTAGTAATACCTGAGTTTTGTAGAGTTAGTTGTGTAACCTGTAATGGGTCAATGTTATCAAGCTTGTATTTTAAACTTCCATACTGAACATCTTCAGTAGCTAGTTTTAATTTAGTTAATGCGTAATTTGATTTTGCAGTTAATGCCTCTATTTGCGCTCTAGCGTTTTCAGCTTTAACAGTAGCTAGTTGTACTCTAGCAATAACTGCTTGGGTTTGTGCTTGTACAGCTTGCCAATAAGAAGCATCTTTGCCAAGTAGAAACTGTAATGATGTAGCTAATGCGGATTGAGTTAAAGTGATGTAAGCCTTAGAATATTCAGCACCAGTAATCCTACCAGCGTCATATTCACCTTGTAACTGGGCAGCAACACCAACCATTAATTTATCAAATGAACCAGTACCATTAATAGCACCAGTAGTTAGATCAGCATTAGTTAATTTAAGTAGAACATCATAAGCATCAGAATTAATATCACCAGGAATCTGAAACTCTGAATCAGCAGTATTAATAGTGGGTACAGTAACATCTACACCTGTAAGTAATGCTGTCATTAACTCACTGGCAACAATCTCAGCACCATTAGTAGCCATAATACTTATCTCTTTGGTTCAAAAAATAATGGCTCATCAATAAACACTGTGAGCCTAAATTAATAGTTAAAATGAAATATTAATCTATACCACCACTAGCAGATTGAATAGTAGCCAGTTTAGCTAATTCTTCAGCAGTAAGTTGTGGTAGCACTTCCAATGCAAATTCATTTACCCAGCTTTGTTGGATAATAGGTTTCAATGGGTCTTGTGGGTTTTTAACAGTACGAATATTCAAGAATTTACGAGATTTAAGTAACTTGTAAATACAGTAAGGTACATGATAACCTTGTTCTGTTACTTCACCGAATGGCACAAACTTACGTACTGTGCCTAAGTATTCATTAGCTACAGTGATAATTTCACCATGAAGATCTTTTTTCTTTGGATCCAAATTAGTAATACGTAATCGGATCAAACGCATATTTTCATCAATAATATTTTGACGAAGAGATTTTTCTTTTACTTTAGCTTCAATAGGTTTAACAGCCTCTTCTTGACTAGCTTCTTCAGCTAACTTTTCGTTAACACGTTCACGAAGTTTTTCAATACCAATATTATTTGAGAAAACAATACCCATCATTGAAGCACGTTGTTTTAACAAAGAAAGCTCAGTGACTTCCTCAGATTGGTTTTCATCTTGGGTTTGGTCATTAGTAGTAGACATGGTAATTATCCAAAAGATTATAAAGTTGAACCAAGAGAAGTATTAATTCTCTTGGTTCAGTTTACCTGATATTAAACAGGTGCAACAGTTTTAATCAAACCAATACGTTCAGGACGTTTGATAAGAATACCGTAGTACCATTTGATAGAACTGAAACCAGTTTCACCATAAGGATCATTACGGTCAGCAGTAGCATTGCCAGGCATTTTGGTAAGAACATTGAATTTGACAGATTTACCATCAGTTTGGAAACCAATAGTATTGAAGCTGTCATCACCAATAACCAAAACTGGGAACACATCATACTTTTCTGTACCAAGTACAGTAGTAGAACGGAAACCAGGATTAGTACCTACGTTTGCACCAGCACCAGCCCAAGATAACATCTCAGGAACTTGGATGAAACGGAAAGCATCAATAGAACCAATCTCACCATTCAAGATAGTACCAGCATCAGCATAATGCTGAACTTCGATGAAAGCTTTGTTACCGAACAAGTCAGTCATTTCCTTCAACCGAGGAACTAACTCAGAACCAACATAAGCAATACGACCAGCAGGAATGACTTTAGTATCAATCATTCGTGAACCAGTAATAACTTTAGTTTGTTTTGGTGTACGGTTATCCGTAAGGATTTGATCCAAACGCATAATGTTACGGTAACTTAAAATAGAGGCAGGTACACCACCAACTACTTCACCAGTAATTTCATCATCAGATGTTGCAGCACCAGCGTATAAAACTACACCAGGAGCAGCCAGCAAATCTTTCTGCAAGACTGCTTCAGTCATCTGAACAGCACCATTCATCAATTCACGAGCTAAGTGATCTTTCATTTCATCATCAGAATCAAAATCCATAGACTCTTGAGTAAACTCATAAAAGAAACCAAACTTATGAATAGAACCTTCACGGCTTAAACGAGTGAAACCAACACGGTTAACACGGCCACCGTTTTCACCAACTAAAGGTAATTTACCAGTGATAGTACCTACGTCTTTGCTGGAACCATAAAGATTACCTTTAGCGATAGTTGCACCACTAGCATCAATACCTTGATCATTAGCATTACGGTCATCTAACAATGGAACATACTCATGTACTTTGATAGTTTTACCAAAGTTTTTAGGCATATTAACTGTAGAAGCTAAAGGGGAAAAGTACTGCTCTTTCATTGCAGTAATAATAGCTTTCTTCAACCAGAAGAAAGTATTCATTTGATCAGAACCAGAACCGTCAATGGACGATTTAACACCATCAATAGGTGCGTTGTAATTTAACATAGTACGTATCCTTAAACACGATTACTGAATTGTTTTAAAAAGTCCTCATCACTCATAGCAAGAGGATTAACCAATGGTTTTGCAGGTGTTTTAACGCTGCGAGTAGTAGATGCTGCATTAGCCTGATTATTGTTAGTTACACTTGGTTTTGGTGCAGCTACTCTAGTAGCAATAGGAGTATTTCTGTTAGGTATTGGTTTAACTAAATCATTAAACTTACCTTGACTATTTAACTCATCACCAACAACTTTGTAAGCATTAATAAATGGCACTGAAGCTGGAATAATACCTAACGTTTTACGTCTATCAATTTCAGTTGCAATACGGTCATAAATACCATTATCACGTTGACTGTGAATTACTGACATCAACTCAGGTGATTTCCATAACAAATCTTTACTAGCGTGATCCCATTGATTAATAACTTGAATAGTTTCAATACCGTTTGGACTGGATTTAATATCTTCCAAAACAGTAGTGAAAGCTACATCCTCATCACTAATTCTGTGATTGCCTTCTTTGTAATCTGGTTCAACACTAGTATCAATATCCAAAGGATCCATACCAGTATCTTTAATAAGCTTTTTAATAGCTTCAGGGTTCTTCTTATCTAAATCAATTAGAAAAGAAAGTTTGCCCTCATCTAATAATCCATTATTTTGCAACATCTGTAATACTTTACGATGCGGCTGAATGTCCTGCATTTTACGGGTGTAATTTGCACCCATTTGAGCCAATTGAATTAACTCATCAGGACTATTCAATGTAATCATTTTACCGTTTGCTTTAAACGGAGCCATTAAACGATTATATTCTTGCTCAAAGTTAATAGTAGGAGCAGCCTCAGCAGGCTTACTATTATCAACTACTGGAGCAGTAACTTCTTTATTTGGTTCATCCACTACTACAGCAGGAGTAGATTCTTCAACTACAACTGGATCAGTAGTAGCCGCAACAACAGGAACTTTTACTTCTGGTACTGGTTCTTCAACTACTTCTGGAGCAATTTCCTCAGCAGGAACAACTACTGGAATAGTTTCTTCTTTAACTTCAGTAGGACCGTTTAATTGTAGGAAGTCATCATCAGACATTCCAAGAACATCTGTTGTTCCCATTATTGTTGATCCTCAGATTGAGCTTCTAAAATAGCCTGATCTAAATCAGCCATCTGACGATCAGCCTGATTACCCATTTGAATCTTAACTGATAAGAATCTCCGTAAGTGACCAGCAGCTTGTGCAATTGCTAAACAATCTGCACGTTGACTTTCATTTAATGCTGGATCAGCAGAAGATTGTGCATAACGAGCACACTCATTAACACAGAACTCATTTAAAATAAGTTTTTTAAAGTCAGGGTTATTAGATAATCGAAGAGCTATTTCAGCGTGTTCAATTAATAATTTAGCGTCATCACGTTGTTTCTGTAAAGCTAAGACTTCAGACATGGCTGATTTGTCCTTTAGTTAAGTTAAAGTTAGAACCAAAGAATAAAGTTAATATTATGTTCAACTTTATTCATTATTAGATAATACACTACTTAATTGATTATATCCAATAGCTGCATCAATATTAGGTCTAGTTTCACCTTGTTTAACTGGTTTAGTTAATGCTTTAGTAATTTCCAATTCTTGATTAGCTTTAGCTTGAGCCCTATTTTGAGCAATATCCTGTTGGTGTTTAGTACCATCAATTCTTTGCATAGTATCTAAATCAGTACTATCACTATTGGAAGATTCTCTTCTAGCTCTAGCCATATTATATTGAATTTCAGAATCCAGTTTCTCAATTTCTTTTTGAGCTTTCTTAACTTCCAATTGTTTTAACTGTTCTTGAATTGGATCAGGTGTAGGTTTCCAAGATTTTAAATCATGAGCTAACTCTGGCATACGTTTTAATTCAGCAATTTCTGCCAATATTTTCATAGTAATTTGAGAGTCAATATTAGGTCCAATAGTTTGTAACATAAAACCTAAATCTTTGGCTTTAGTATCATCAACCTCAGCAGTAGATATATCAACTTCTAAATCAAAATTACCTTTAAGATCTTCTCTTTTAATAGTAATAAATTCAGTATTAGTTACTCGTATTACTTCTTCCTCAGATAAAAATACAGCATTCATTGCTATAAATTTATTACCAATTTCAGTAATACCTTTAGCCAATCTTCTTAATATAGCCATTTCTCTTTTGCTGGCTGCATCTAATGCACCACGAATACCAGCAGCAACTTGACCATAAGATTCACCAGATACACCACCACTAAAACTCTTAACACCAGTAAGAGCTTCTGCCTCTTGGTTTTGTAAATTCAACATTAGCATTGCTGATTGTGGAATCTCAGGATATTTATGATCAATTAAACCATTATTAGGATTTTGATTAGGGTTATATTCATAATCTTGTCCATTCTCAAATCTACGTTTGTTTAATGGATCCAACATACCTTTAGCCATGCCTTGTTGAGCATTAGCAGATCTGCCTAATAAATCAATCATACCTCTAGTTACAGCACCAAGAATCTTTTGATTATCCTCAAGCATTTCTGCATCAGGTTCACCATATAATTCTCTTTTAACTGGTAAATAATTAGTAATAACAAAAGGTAATTTTTCATCTGGCATAGGACTCTCTTCCATACGGATAAGAGTACTACCAATCCAAGTAGCCACAATAGGTACTAATACACCATCATCTCCAATATCCCAATAACCCCAATACTCATAAGCAACTACTTTTTTCCGCATTGCATCTTTAAAGTTATATTCAATAGGTGTGCTAGTAACATGATCGGTTTGAGTTAATGGACCATTATTTTCCCAATCAACTTTGTCTAAGTTTTTATATCTATCAGTTTCTTTTAAAAGCTCTGCTTGATTAGTTTCAAAAGAAACAATAGCAAATAAAGCTTTATCAATATCCCCACCACAAGAAGGATCTATATAAAAATTCTCAGGATTAATTAAATCAACAGTAGGTCTATTCTCAATAATTAGTTCTTTATCTACTTTTTGAGTACCAGTTTGTTGAGCAACTGTTGGTTGTCCTGTTTCCAAATAGTAATCAACAGCAGCTTGAACCAAAGGATCAATATTACTGTACTCATTTGGATTAATATCTTTAAGCTCTATAGCTTGTTTTAATAAATCAGCTTCTTCTTGAGAACCAACAACATAATAAGAATAAACAGGTGCATCTACCTGAATAGTCTTAATACTACGTTTCCAACCTGTACGAACAATACAAGTACCTTCATCAACATTAGATCTAACAAAATCATCAATAAACTTAATACGATTTATTTTGGTTCTAAATTGCCAGTTTAAAACTAATTGATTTTGTTTAGCTGACTCACCATCTTCAAAAGTTACTGGTGCAGCTTTAAACATTTCTTTAGATGATAAAAATGGTTCTGATAATGCAGAATATCTCCATTCAGCTTGTCTACGAATAAGTTTAGGTTGAACAGAAGATCTACCCTTAACTTTTTCAATCTTAGCAGTACCCTGTACTTTTAATAGATCTACCCATTTTTTAATTTTAAGTACTTGTGCATCATGAGCTGGTTTAGAAGCATCCAGATCACATTTTAAAGATTGTAACTGTGGTTCATTTACCCAAGTAGTTAACTTAGCTTCATTTACCACAGGGGCAGTATCTTGGTTATACATACGGTATTAACTCTATAATGGTGGTAATGCTGGATTACGTACCCAATGGGGTTCTTCTTCATGGAATAGTTGTTCACCATGAACACCTACTAAATATGGTTGTAAGTATATAGGATATTCTCTAGCAAATGGAAATTCAGGTCCACCATCAGGATCTAATACTACTGGTTCTCTACCAGGAACGTCTATCTCACCTTTTACGTAGGTAGGATAAATATCATTAGGTTTATGTACCCTACTAGAGTGAATACCTACTGGGTAAACTTTTGTAGGATTATCCCAAGGATCTACTGGCATAAGTAATTCCTATTTAATATCTTTTAACTTTTCTGTAGTTCTTAACGTACCAAGACCCAACATACCAAACAACAGAGTCATTAATACATTAGAGTCTAATACTGGGAATACTACTCCGTAACCTAGTAGTAAAGATACCCAAGTAAACAGTGGTGCTATTATAAATTGGATACCCAATCCTAATCCGCATATCCAACCTACGAACGGCCTCCACCCACCACGAAACATATCAGTAGATGCTTCTACTTTATTTATCTCTGTTTGGGCAATTGCTAATTTAACATCTGCCTCTAAATTAGCTAATTCACCTTTTTGAGCCATTTCTATAATCTTAAACTTAGCTTCTGCTGCCATCTTTGGATCTGGTAAAACCTTATCTAGTAAGGTTCCTATTATTGGTATTAATACATTTAGCATATTACCCCCACTTTACTATTTTATAGTTTTACCACTCTGTAAATCTTTAATAGCTAGTCCTTGAGTGTATTGAAAATGTGGATACTCCACAAATGTTTTCCAATCTCCAGCCCACTCTAACCCACAAGCTTTACCGATCTTAGCAATATCTTTCCATAACTTACCGTCTATACCTTTTGTTCCCCATACTGGTTTTCCATTTCTTAATGGAACAATATCAAATGCTAATCTGTAGTTATGAAAAGATTCCCCAGCTTTTGCATTTGTTACGATTGAGCCTTTCTTTGTTCTACCTTGAGAATATAGAGCATTTTGAGATTCTGCATCTCTATAAGTACTTGTAATTAGAATATCAAAACCTGCTTTAATACAGGATTCAATCATAGCATTTACCATGACTTGTACTTTTGGATGTAAATCCATAATACTTCTGCTATTAATCATTTTAATTATTCCTAGTTAGAGCACCCAATTTCATTTCTGTGATTAGGGCAGTAAGTGTATTTCCACCCATAAGGTGCTTCCACCTGCTTACCCATCTTTGGGATGTCAGTAGATGATGTTGTACACCCACACAATAATAGAAACATTAGAACGATAATGCGTACCATTTTCCATCTACCTCATCTAATGCTTTATCCCACTTGTAAGACAAAGACTTAGGAGTCATTGGCCAAGCATAGCGATTGTCTAAAATGTAAAAACCTTTGTCGGTATCAACAAGCAATACACAATGATAACCACCAGTTTCTACCCAACAACAACAAAGATTTAGCTTATCAGAAGACCAACCTTGTTCTAGCAGTAATTTACGCTTTAAAAGCGCGTAGTCTTCACAGTCACCAAAATCAGTTGGTAAACAC
>ERZ650308.531-NODE-531-length-20619-cov-10.215425_pt1 | contig 20619 bp, 37 predicted proteins | sample MGYA00376244_ERZ650308 | MGnify/ENA primary metagenome ERZ650308 (study PRJEB26733, sample SAMN07839295) | wastewater metagenome | biome: small river; feature: stream; material: water | place: USA: North Carolina | collected 2016-04-26 ... | reverse complement strand
AATTTTTGTCCTGCTGCGTGTTCTGTTTGACCATTAATAGCATTAGGGTAAGCCCTTGAAAAAGTCATAGAGTTTATAATAGGGGAAGATTCATAAGTTATGGTAGCCTTGTCAGTTGCACCATCATCATGTACAGCAGTAATAGTATAAGGACCTGGACCAGATAAAACTAAATCAACACTACCCACCCAAACATCTGTATTAGTATTTCTGGTCAATGTAACAGCAACGCTATTAACTAAAACAGTTGGCTTAAATGTATCTTTACCTGTAACTGCTAAAATACTTACAGTTACTTCTTGAGTAGAACTTACGCAGGACTGTAATACATAACCACCATCTGTTTTTATTTTGGTTCCAACATTGCCTGTACTTGTAGGAACAACATCGGTAATTGCTACAAAACCTTCATATCCTGAACCAATCTTACCAATGCTTTCAGATAAGTGTTTGATATAGGCTAAGTTTTTATACACCTCATTGACAATCCAGAAGGCATCACCAACTCGTTTATCAACAATATTAGAACCTTCACCACCACGTAGAGTACGAATTGATCCAGCCATTATACCCATCCCCTATTTTGAAATTTAATATTGGTTTGTACGGTTGTAGAAGATGCAATATCGGTTGAAGCTACTTCAGCACATATCTGCTCAAACCTTGCAAGTTGTTTATCTGATTTTACTTTAGCATCATCAGAATTAATATCAGCAAAAAGTAAATGAGCAACATAAGCCTCAAGTGCACCATATAAAGGTTCAGGTAATACTATTTCTTCTAACGGATTACCAACACTCAGTAAGATATGTTTAGATTGATAAACAACATTAATAAGTTTACCTGTAACTGGTTCAGGTACCTGTACAACATCATACTTAGGAGTGAATACTGATTTGCAGTTTGTAACATCATTTAAGGGTAACTCACACCCGTCATTGTCATAAACAAATAGAATCTTTAAAACATCATTAACAAATACTTCACCAGGCAAATCTAAGATGTAAGGAATCTCTACACCATCTTGAGGATATAGTGTTTCAGAGTATAAAGAATTTAGTCTGTAAGATGTAATATGATCCCTTAAAGAAATAACTACATCTTTTTGATTAAGAATAAAACGGGTGTAAAGTCTAATTAGACCTTCATTAATGGCATCAACAACTTTGGTTCTATGAGCAACTTTAATTATTAGCCCACCACTATCCTCTACCATAGAGGTATTGGATAATCGTCCGTTAGCTAGTTTTTTGCAAAAATCTTGTAGATTCATATTGGTTATACCAAATAAGATGCAAGAGAACTTGGTGTATCATTAGAGTCATCTAATCCCCAGACACCGTGATCATCAACAACATTTGCTAATGATTCTGAAGGTTTCCAAGGTTTTAAAAAACCCAACATAGATATGGTATCAATACAGTCATCTTTGCCCTTTAATCCACTAAAGGTAGCTAATCGAAGTTCTTGCATGAATTGTCCCATTATCTTACTTTGTTTCATTTCTTCTGGAAAGAACATTTTTCCCATTTTGAACCAAGGAACAACAATATTAAATCTAGCCAGCTTACTTGTCATTGGTCTAATACCAGGAGCATTACTTGTATCAGAAGAAGCAAAATTAAACCAAATATTTCTGTTAATCATTTCACCCTGTAACCATTTGATAAATGCTACCTGTTGACCAGTAATTTCTATACCGACCTGTTGGGGTCTGTATATTTGAACCAAACGAAAAAGATCATTAATGTTCTTATCCATTGTTTGTCTTTCACAAATACCATCTACCCAAAACCAATCACCATTAGAGTTATAAGCCCATACTGAAATAACGGAATTATCTGATTTTTTCTTTTCAGAGTTAGCCAAATCAGTTGTAATATAAAAATTAAAGTTACCTAAGTTAGCTAATAATTTTTTTCTTTGATACCAATTAATTTCAGAATCCATTACTAATCTTTCTTCTTCAGAAGTTAGACGTAACATTAATTCTTGGTAGAATCCAGATAACTTACCTGTCTTTTCAGCCATGTCATATTGTTCTTTAACATAAGCATAACTAAATCTATCAGGCCAAGCACCACTAAACTCTTCTTCGGTACATGGGAATTGTTCACATACAGGCCATACGTTTACATCCCAAGCACCTGATTCAACTGCTTCAACAAGAATATCCCCCTTATTAAATGGTGTACCATTAAAAATAACTTTTCTTTTTGTTGGGTCTAAAGCATGGTTCACCCCCTTGTAAACAGTATCTTTAATTTTCTCCATAGAAGCTAAACTATTAGAATCCTCATCACTTACTAAGTCATCAAGAATAGCAATCTTAGGACGTTTACCAAATATCTTGGTTCCCCTCAATCCTGTTTTGGCCCCGAACATCTTTATACCAAGTAACTGTTTTTCTCTATTACCAAATTCAATATAGTTATCAGTAAAAGTAGCATGAGGAATCCATTGTTGACAAAATTCACTATTATTATACCTAAATTCAATATTTTTCCTTGCAGACTTTACACCATTATCCATCGAATCAGATACATAAATTAATCCATCTACTGAACCAAAATTAGGAAGATAATGAAATACTCCCACGAACAAACAAAAGTACTCCATAAACAAAGTAGTCTTACCACTACCACGAAAGCAAAGATTAGCTGTATAGTCTCTACCACTTACTACTTTATCAAGCATCTTTAAATGAACAGGTGGAGTTTTATGAGATTCTCCTACACCACCATTCACTAGCTTAATAAAATTCATAAAGGTAAGAGCAAACTCAGAAGGAATATATTTAGAAGAGTTTAATACCCTATAATCCACCTGATCTAACCAAGCATCAATATCTTGTTTAATCATGATCAATCACCAATCCTTGATCAGCAATCTGTTTAGTAGTAGTACCATTACTAATCATATCTCTTTGTTGTTGAGCCAATTGAGCAAGAGTAGCTTTCAATTCATTAATACCTGAGTTCTCTCTTAGATCCAAATTAATAAGAGGACCTACTTCTTTTGGTTTAGTCAAATGAGTCAAGATGCTATTAGCTGCTTGCATTCTCACCATTTCAGAATTAGCATTACACATTAAATCAGCTTGAACATTAATAGCTTTTTGATAAATATGCTGATTCAATACCCAAGTAGGTATTAAAGATTTCTCCAATATAAGATTAACTAATCTACCTTTATTGTACATAGCCACATAAGAAGATATGTCTTTAGCACTGGTTCCATTATTAAGTAACGTTCTATACCTAGCAGGGAAAGTACGAGCATAGGCATCCTGATTACTCATACCCATTAGTTTAAAGCTAACGTACATAACAGCACTAAGATAATCTTCAGTCTTAAACTTACCTTCACTTAATACTTGAGTATAACTAAGAAAGTTATCCTTTATAGCTTCAGCCATAATAGGATCAGACACAGAGTTATTAATATTATCAACTAACTGCTGAGTAACATTACTTTTCAAATTAGGTGGTAGTGCATGAACTACCTGTTGTAATGTAAGAGTCATAGTTATTTACCAACATTAATTCGTTTAAGTAGTATTCTACTAAACTTGTGCATAATCTCATGCTGTTCAAGAATCAATTCTCTTTCTGGTTGAGACAACTTATCAAACTTATCATCATGTTTCTCATTAGCTATGAAGGAACATAACAACTGTATCTGTGCAGATAAATCTAAGTAGCTTCTTTGTGTTTGAGCCAAGAAACAACCTACACTAGATACTTGGTTCATTTTATCTCTAAGTAAATACTCCTCTAACACTCTTAGTTTACTAATAGCATTTTTCTTGGTTGTCTCTTTGGCTTCATCAAAATTACCTGAACCAACATAAAAAGGATCACTTGATACAAGTAAACCATTCTTAGTGTTTAAACCACATATTAGAAACTTACAGCCCATAACAACATATTCTTCTTTTTGAACCAAAGATAAAAGATATTCATCAGTTAATTCTTTCATTGCTATTCTCAGTTAGCGTTTAGGTTAGTTTAGTAAAACATAACCTATTTACTTTATCAAGATTTAAACTTATATTGTTATAAGTGAGTTTGATACCCAAGCAAGTAAGTGGGGCTAATAACACTTGCAGTTAGAGCTATCATTACCTCCAGGTATAATAGTAGTCGAGTATTGTTATACCGATAGTGATCTAATACTAAGCCTAACAGAGGAAGTTAGGCTTTTTTATTTGAGTCTCATAATTAGCTAAAAGCGATACACAAACTATTTTGAGTACCAAATATGAGACTCAAACTATTAGAGATAAGTTTAAGTTTGTAATAGAAAGAATAAATTTTTAATTTTTTATTTTGAAATGTTTCATAGTTACTTGTTGAGGCAGGTATTCAGTTTATGTCTAGTTTTTACATAGATATTTTTCATAAAATTTTTGAACATGGTAAATATGTTCATAGTTAAGTTCTGCTTAGAAGTTAGAGATAAACTTAGGTTTTGTTTGGAATCAAGTTTAAAATATTTTTTATACTGATTTAGGTAATATGTACTTACGGTTGCACTACTTCCAGTATTCCCACCTCGTCACACCAAAAACATCCCCCCCGTCAAAACCAAATTGGTTCAAACATGGTACCCCACCTAAATTCATCTAGCTCCGCTAGTGTTGGGATTACGACTGTAATTCTTTGCCGTGCTGCAACTAATTTGAAATGCACAGTCTCTTTTACTTTAACGTTAATTGTGAGGTGTTATATGGCAACTGCCAAAATGGGATTAAGTTCCTTGTTCTCCGTAGTAACAGCATCAGCCAGTGCTATTACAGATGTAGCAACAACTGTTGGTACAGCAATGCAAACTCTTGCTGCTGAAGCTTCGCATATGCAAGCTAAGCTTGCTGAAGATAACCGACTAGACCTTGCTAGTCATAAGCTTACTGCTAAGCAAAATGCTGTTAAAGCATTGGCTGAAGAACGCTTGGTTATTTCCAAGTGGTGTGCCAAATCTAAGGAAAACTTAGATCTGTACAATCAATCTATGGCTGACTTAGAAGAAGCCCTCGAAGCATCTAAGTAACTCAACCTGAACCAAGGCTAATAACCTTGGTTCTTTAAGGAATTAATATTATGTCTAACTCCATCAGCAATGTAGTAGCTGTTGCTTACAACAGCAAACGTATCACTGTAACTGTACCATCCAAGAACTTCTGCCAAGAAGATATTACAATTAAAGAATTACAAACAATTCTACAACTCGTAGAAGAAGTACAAGTACTTCTTCAATTCGATCATCATTCAATAGACTTTCATCTCAGTGCCAATACGATTACAACGTATGTCCAAGCAAGATCATAAATCAATAATACCCTTAGCTTACGCTAAGGGTATTTTAAATACCTCACACCAAATGCTTCATCGCTAAAACTAAATCATCTCAAGCACCTCACACCTTTCTGACAGTGCATTAAAGAGAGTGTTCTTTGGTTTACTATATTTATTAGATAACTATCTAATTCTATAGCTATATCAGTTTTACTTATAAGCTATATCAATATTACTGATTAGACAAAACACTTGACAAGATATAAGATATTTCACAAGGGACTCGTTGGTGCATCTAGGGGGAAATCTATTCCTTTACCCTGTAAAGTAATCATATAGTTGTTCCATCCTTTTAACTACGTTAAAAGGATTCCACAACAACAAAACCCTTTCCTCTATATTTAATATTATCTCTAACCTTAAGTTTATCTCTAGGTTGTAATATTTATTACAACCTATATAAGAGAAGCTGTAAATACTTGTTATTTCAGTACTAAAAACTATGTTTCTCTCTACTTATTTCTACTTTATTCATTATATCCTCTGTAAAGCATTCATTACTAATTCCTCAGTTTATCTCTAAATATTTACTAGACATAACCTTAAATCTATATATACCCTAAATAGTATGAGGCTCCGCCTCTGTTGAGGATTTCCCTCTAATAAACTGTCGAGGTTATTATGTTAAGTTCTATCTGTTTTGATCTAAGTAAGTACTTATCAGTTCTTACTGATAAAGAGGGTGTTATTCATTCTGTTAGATATCCAATAGTAAATGCACAGGTAATATATTCTGCCTCAGAGCATCCCAATACGTTGCTTATTGCTAACAGAGAAACTGCTGACTACATCTATAGAAGTAACGGTATTGAGTGGTTTCCATCACCCAATAACTAATATTAACCATTTGAACCAATAGAATAAATCTATTGGTTCAGGAGTCTCTTATGCTTAGATCTTTATGGTTCATATTGTTAGCAGCATTGCTAACAATAGTGAGTTATTACTTAACCACTTTGGTTGATAATACATTCTTTTCTTTTGGAGTAGCCTTTATAGGTTACTTTACAGCAACCGTTCTATTACTGGTTGCTGTATTTGAAAAACATTGAACCAAGAGGCTCCGCCTCTGTTGGGATAACAATAATGTTGTCCCTTTGATTTAAACTGTTGAGGTTATATATCATGGCTACATTGAAATTTGGTGCTAAAGCTCCTGTTGCTGCTACTCTTGTTGAAGATAAACCTAAATCCCAATTGTGGGTAAACGTAGGTTATTCAATTAAGGTAAATGACGAAGATGTGTTTGTCTCAATTCCAATGGGTATTCCTGTTGACAGCATTAAAGAGCTTCCGACTAATACTCGGAATGTAGAGTTCAATTTATTGAACCAAGCACGTAATCAGTTGCTTGCAGATATTATTTCTGCATCTGAAGATCTTGAATCTGGTGAAAGCCATGTTCTTGAATTAGAGGTTCAACTCCGTAGAATCGACAAAGAAGTTGATCCTCTTCCTGCTGGTTCTAGCAATCCTTTCCTCCGTCCAAAACCTTAATTGGTTTGGCTATATCACCTTAATTGGTGATATAGCCTTAATTTTTTATTCAGAGATAGTGAACCAAACCTAAAAACTATCTTTAACTTTTACCTCTCAAACATCTATATACAGACTAAATACTGAATGAACAAAACTAACCTCATTTTATCTATAGTATTCTCTCTTATGACTTGTGTCCTTATTAGAGATTTCATTAACAATTTAGACTCGATAGTTCAAAGCATGAGTTGAACCATTTAGTTGTTTTATTGGTTTTAGAGATAGTTACTTATAGTTGTATCTCTATTTATTTTGGTTCAAACGTTCAGAGGAAATAACTAATGAGTCCATTACTGCAAGAGTTTTATGATGAATGTTATAAAGCTATTAATGATCATCCACCTTACTGGTTCTCATTTATGGGTGGGCTATGTTGGAATTTAATTCACTTCTTAGACTATAAAAAATCTGATAGACATTCCGAATTAAGGAATGAATTAATGGATCAATTCTATGGTGCTGAATTGGATATGTTTAACCCATTCAATCCATCTAAAGTTAATTTCGATAACGAAATTAATAAATATGATAATCATTTAAGAGTGCAATGGATTAAAGACCATACAAGCAATATTAATTTAGATAAATCTTAGCTAATCAGGCTCCGCCTGTATTGAGGCTTATATTTAATTTACTGGAGAACATTATGATTACTTGAGCAAGATTTGGTGGCTATGAGTGTAGTACCAAAGGTGACAGACGATTTAGTGCTTTAACCGCTAAGATGCCTGATGGTAGAACCATAGAACAATGGTATCAATGTGACGTTAAAGCGTATGACATTGGTGGTACCAATTGGACTGCTGGTAAAGGTAAGAAACCTATTCCTGAATATAAAGATGATGCCTTATGGCAAATGTATCTTTGTTTGTGGAGGATATGGGTCTTACATAATCAAGATTTAGCTAATGAATTAATTGAATTAGCCAAGAAAAACAACAACTGTTTATCAGATAGATTTGCTACTTCTGATATTAATCAAGCAAGAGCTTTAGCTACCATTTTAAATGAATGGTCTACTTAATTAACCAAGAGGAATACCAAGATGCTTTATTACGCAGGTATAGGAAGTCGTCAGACTCCTACTGATGTATTAGAAGAAATGAAATCTATTGCTTATCAGTTAGCAAAACAAAACTGGACTTTACGTTCAGGCTTTGCTGATGGTGCTGATATGGCCTTTACAGAAGGAGCTGATGCAGCAAATGGTGAAATGGAACAATACATTCCTTGGTCTGGATTTAACTCTAGTCCTAAGAATGATGACAGATTTATCTGTTTGGAACCAAGTGAAGAACAATATGCAATAGCAGAATACTTCCATCCTAATTGGAAAGCTTGTAGTCCTGCTGCTAAGAAACTTCATGCTCGTAATGTAAACCAGATACTAGGTAGAGACTTAAATACACCATCTAAAATGGTTATCTGCTGGACACCAAATGGTAAAGCTGGTGGAGGTACTGGTCAAGCTATTCGTATAGCTAAGTACTACGATGTACCTATATTTGATTTAGCTCTAGCAGAAGCTAGAGATAAACTGAATAAATTTCTATTACCCTTTTAAGGAACAGTATCATGGAAACTTTAGAACTTAAACATTGCTTATTAGGAATGACAAGCATATCAAAAGAGGATGCAGACAATTTATTTATAAAATGTTTAGCATTACCTACTACCAATGTAATGGGTAGAAGAAAAATAGCCCAATTTGGTAGTGATTACACCTACTCAGGTGTACATCACAAAGGACAATCTGTACCTGACTGGATGAAAGACGTTATACGTTCAGTAAATGATTTATTGGGTACAGAGTTTAACTCGGTACTGATGAACATTTACCCAAAAGGAGTAAACACTGGTATTGGCTTCCATCAAGACAATGAACCTGAATTAAAGTCAGATATTGTTGTCTCTCTTTCGTTAGGTTGTTCTGAAACTTTTATCGTTAAAAGTAAAAATGAGAGTGTTGATATTTTCCTAGAACATGGTGATTTACTCGTAATGGGGAGTGGATGTCAACAACATTACCATCATGGCATTGCTTATAAGACAATGCCAGAAACAAGAGTAAGCCTAACCTTTAGGCAATTCTAAAACCTTTAGAACCAAAGATACTTTTTTCTTTGGTTCGCCTATTCAACCATGAGGTCCATTATGAAACTTAAAGATATGTTGTTTGTGCATTACAACTTTCACTCAAAAAAGTCTAGTGCAGTATGTACATTCCCCAATGGTTACACCGCCAGTATTATTACTGGTGAGTGTGCTCATACAAGTGAAGAAGCCCCTTACGAGTTGGCAATACTTCTTAATGGTGAACTCTGCTACACCACAGGGATAATGGAAGAAGATGTATTGGGCTATTTAACCGAAGAAGAAGTAGATGAATATCTACTTCAGATTGAAGCATTACCTACTGCTTAAAATCATTTACAAACCTAGAGCCAAGTAAGTAATTACTTGGCTCTTTTGTTATGAGGAAACTATTATGTACCAGATCATCACCAACCAATCGCAAGTTATTACTATCTATGCTGCTTCTTTAATGGAAGCTGTTAAAGAAGCTCATGATGCAGGTTTTACTATTATCTGTATCGTGCAATTGAGGGATGAATAGATATGAAACTTAAATCTAATGACTTGCTCATTCTTATTCAAGCAATGGGTGAATTAATCTTATCTTTAATTAACTATGGAACCAAAGTAAATAATATCTTTGGTTCCAAATAGGAGAAATAAAATGTCCAAGTCTCATGTAAGTATGGAAACTAAACAATGTTTAGTATGTGCTGAAGAATATAATGTTGGGATATTACTAGATCGTAGATTGCGTGATTCACTAGAACCAAAAACATTAACTGGTTATGGTTTATGTGATGAGCATACTAAATTATTTGAAGATGAATACATTGCATTAATAGGTATTGATAAAAGTAAATCTACTGTTGAAACTAACGGTAATATACTGCCCCATAATGCTTATCGTACTGGTAATGTTATTCATGTTAAACATAAAGTTTTAGATGGATTCTTTAACATATCTATTAACCCCAAATTGCCTATTATCTTTGTAGAAGATGAGGTAATTAATAAATTAAAGGAGTGTGTAAATGTTGATTCAAGTAGTAAACAAACACCATAAACAAGATGGTGAGTATATAGGTAGAGGATCACCATTAGGTAATCCTTGGCCTAGACAAGGACTTGATACCAGAGAGATAGTAATAGCTAGGTATAAAGTCTACCTACGTCAACAAATAGAGAATGGAAACCAAGAGGTTATTAATGAACTAGAACGGTTAGGCAATATTGCTATAACTACTGGTAAGTTGAATCTTCAATGTTTCTGTTCACCATTACCCTGTCATGGGGACTTTATTAAAGAGGTATTAGAAAATGCAATTCAAGAATCTAAGCAAGAAGATTGAGAAAGTAGAATATGAATCCTTAGATGGTAAATTCTATGATAGTCAAGAGGAAGCTGAAAAAGCTAGTAAGTTATTTTTAATATTGAAAGATATTACTGATAATGTTCCAAATAACTACTCTAGCTACGATCCAGAAGATGTAGTTACCTTCCTATTAAAGCATTACAACATTGAACCAAAGGAAACAAGTTAAGTGGAGCAGATTATACAAGAGCAGGCAGCACATTATGGATTATCAGTGGATCAGTTTACTGATCTTATAAGTGATGCTGCTGATTATCAAGACTATATTGAGTACTTCGGAGAAGATGATGAGTGAAAAAGTGTTGGAAAATATTTATACACTTACTATGACTTACTGTAATGGACAAACCATTATTAAAAATAATGTTAGTGCCTTGTTTATAAGACATGGTGCCAAAAGTTTTCCAGGTAAGTGGATACGACCAACTAGCATTAATGTTACTCCAGTGCCTTGTGATACTATTAGGGAATACTTAGAGATAACATTAATTAAATCATTAAACCCCTGTAAGAAGGGAACAGTAACTTTCGGAGAACAAAGTGAGTAAAACAATTCTGGTGTTTGCGAGTAATGAAGGTGGATTGCATGGAGCAGGTGCAGCTAAAACTGCTTATGAAAAGTTTGGTGCTAGATGGGGAAAGTCTTATGGTCACTATGGTGATTCATTTGCTATTCCTACCAAAAATGAAGTGATAGAAACTATTGCTGATGTGACTCGTATTTATGGTTACATTAATGGTTTTATTGCTTATGCAAAAGGTCATCGTAAGATGATCTTTCAAGTAACACGTATTGGTTGTGATTTAGCTGGTTTTACAGATGCTCAAATTGCACCTATGTTTATTGGTTCACCTAAGAATTGTCACTTCGATGAGAAGTGGAGACAATATTTGGGTGATGGTTATAACTACTGGGGTACTCACAATGAATAAATATGAACGTCAGATAGAGTTAGAAGAACTCTACAACAAAAACCAACTGATACCTCGTATCAAACAAGAATTTATTGATTCAGAGCTTGGATTTGAAGAATACTTTCTTGAAGCTGGTATTGACGTTGATTTTGGCTTTGCAGTATTAACACAAATGGCACTACACAAACGTTGTGATATACCTACCCTGTTAGGTTGTGTTGCTCATGTATTAGAAGATGCTCAAGCTTCAGCTAGTATGTTAGAGCAATGTGTTAATGCTGATCTGTTAGATTACCATGAGGACTTAGATATTCTCATAGTTAAATATGAGATTGCTGATGAGGTTCAAAATGAATTGGATCAATTCCAATTTCCATTACCAATGATAGTTAAACCTCAGAAAGTAAATAACAACAGTATGACTGGTTATTTAAACAGTAAAGGTTCAATCATCTTAAAGAAAAATCATCATGAAGATGATGTATGTTTGGATCATATTAACCGTGTAAACAAAGTACCGTATGTACTCAATATGCACGTTGTTAACTTTATCTCTAACAAATGGAAGAACATTGATAAACGTAAAGAAGGAGAGTCATTAGTTGTATTTAACCGTAGAAAGAAAGCATTTGAGAAGTATAACAATACCTGCTCAAATGTATTTGCATTATTGAGCCAAGAAACAAAACAATTCTACTTTACTCATCGTTATGATAAGCGTGGAAGAGTTTATTGCATGGGTCATCATGTCAATTACCAAGGCAATGATTACAACAAAGCTTGTGTAGAGTTTGCACAAAAAGAGTTAGTAACTTACTAAATATTACAAGTAAGTTTAAACGTTAAAACCCTCATTCACTCAAATTTCGAGATGCCATCATGCAGAAATTTCAAAGATTTACAGGTATGCAATACCTTCAAATTGATATAGCCAATAACTTTGGCTTAGATAAACAAGATTGGAATACTCGTTTAGATTGGTTCAATGAGAACCAAGAAAAACTTTTATCTTTGGTTCCACAAGCTAAAGCACCTGCTTTATTTTATGCTGGTATTCAAGCATGGAACCAAGCACAACAAGGATTAGAGATTGGTTATCCTATATCATTGGATGCCTGTTCATCAGGTTTACAACTCTTAGCTTGCTTAACAGGTGATGATAAAGCTGCAAGATTGTGTGGGGTTATTGATACTGGACACAGAGAAGATGCCTACTCAGTTATCTATAATGAAATGGTAAATTCTATTGGTGAATCAGCTAAGATTAGCCGTGATGATTGTAAGGATGCAATCATGACTTCGTTATATGGTTCAACTGCTGTACCTAAACAAGTATTTGGAGAAGGTAAACTTCTTCAAGTATTTGTTGATACAATGAATAATTTAGCTCCTGCTGCATGGGCATTAAACCAAGTATTCTTGGATATTTGGGATAGTACAGTATTATCTCATGATTGGGTATTGCCTGATAACTTTCATGTTCATATTGCTGTAATTGGAAATGTTAAACAAAAGGTTAATTTCTTCAATAAACCTTATGAGATAGTGACAAAAGTAAATATGGCTAAAGAGAATGGACGTTCTTTAGGTGCTAATGTAACTCACTCTATTGATGGATTTCTCGTAAGAGAACTAACAAGACGTTGTGACTACAGACCAGAGCAAATGGCCAGAGTTATGGACATAATTTGGAACTCATGGGATGTAGTAGAGCCACAAGATACGCTTAATAATCGTATGTTGGAGAAGTTATGGTACCATTATCTTGATAGTGGATACCTGTCAGCTCGTATCTTGGATTACATTACTAAAGACAATATAACTTATATTGATCGTAGTGTAATCTTAGAACTGCTTGATTCACTTCCTCCTAAACCTTTTAAGGTTATGTCTATTCACGATTGCTTCCGTGTATTGCCAAATTACGGTAATGATCTACGTGAACAATATAACCTTCAACTTATGTTAATTGCTAAATCCAATTTGTTAAGTTTTACACTGACACAAATTATGGGTAAAGAAATTAAGGTAGGTAAAGCGAACCCAAGTATGTGGAAACACATTATGGATTCTAATTATACATTGTCTTAAACTTAGTATATTATAAGGACTCCCGTAATAGGGAGTCCTTTATTTTTTCTCGGAGAACCTACCATGACGCAGTTTACTATTTATTATAAAGCAAGTACCAAGACTGTACGATGTGTGCAGGCTACTCTAGCTGCACCAGTAGGCTTTACTAGCTTAGGTGTTATTGATCATGACCATGTAAATGATCCATTGGGTGATGCTGTTAATCACGTAATGTATCACCATGTTCGTGATAAGTTATACGCTGCTGGTTATTTAGACCCATCAGCTTGGACTATCTATATTGATAAAGTAATTGCTGTAGATCGTGTTAATTTAACACCTGCTACATTAACTATTGCTGTAAGTGCTACCTCACAGTTAACTAAACAAATATTACCATCAGATGCTACTGTACAGACAGTTACGTACACTTCAAGCAACCCTGCTAAAGCTACAGTAAGTGCTGGTGGTTTAGTAACAGGTGTAGCTGCTGGTACTACAACTATTACCGTAACAACTACTTCTGGTGCTAAGACAGATACCTGTGTAGTCACTGTTACTGCATAATACTTTTTTGTTTGGTTCCAAAACTAAGGCCCACTTCGGGCCTTTTCTTATTATGGTGGAGAATGATTATGGGCTTAGATATGTTTGCCTTTGCTACTAAAACAGTTAAACCAAACCCTGATGATGAACACAGTATTATCACTGGATTTGAAAGAGAAGATGGTGAGTATGAATACTTTGATGATGAGCAGCCAGAAGAGATTTACTATTGGCGTAAGTTTAATGCACTCCACGGTTGGATGGAGAACCTCTATAAATCAAGAGGGGGTATTGAATCTTTTAATTGTGTAAAAATACAACTATTTACAGACGATTTAAAAGCCTTAAAGAAATCCTGTGAAAATAAGTCTTTAGTACCAGTAAACGGTTTCTTCTTTGGTTCTCAAGAGCCTGTAGATGAAGATGACTACACCAACGTATTAGAATTCATCGCTGTTGCAGAGGAACATATTCATGATGGTTTCGTTGTTTACTATAACTCTTGGTGGTAAATAGATTGATTTGTTAAGCCTCCTTCTTGGAGGCTTTTTCGTTTCTATAGAGGAATAACATTATGCAAACTTGGGGAATTGATGTAGCAACTCATGATGCTAAAAGATTAATGATAGAGTTACTCAAATTAGAGACTACTGAACACGTAGAGTCTATGGGTGCTTATTATCAGATGCCTGAATACACACAGGTACAAATTACAACGACATGGGATCAAGATCAACTTGATGACTGGTTGTATAAAACTAATCATGGTTATGATTACGTAGGTACGTTTGGAGTCCATTAATTATGAAAAATTTATGTTCTGTTAATAACTCTGGTTGTAAACATAATACTACACATTGGTCACTAAGAAATTATTATGGTATTACAGGTTATCTTTGTAGTCATCATTATAATATGGTAAGCCATGATTCTTATGGTATTCCTAATAACAAAAGTAATTACACAAAAATTAAAAACTTATTAGAAAAAACAAAGAAGTAAATCATGGAAGATCAAGACATAAATACTGAAACAGTATGTGACCATAGAACAACAACCATTGAACGAATACAAGCTAAATAATAGGCAAACGGTAGCTGTTCATTTGGTTGTCTATACCCATTACTACGGTTATATACCCAGTAAGAAACAAATAGACCATTTTTGTAATCAACAATTATGTTGTAACCCTGCTCATCTTGAAATGGTACCTCATAAAGAGAACCAAAAAAGAAGAGTTAATAGAACTAAAGGATAAATCATGTCTGAATTACATAGCTGTACACCTCGTACTATTCGTAAACATATTGCTCGTTGTTTAGATGTTGGTCTTGTACCATTTGTACAATCTTCTCCTGGTATGGGTAAATCTTCTATTGCTAAATCAATAGCTAAAGAGGCTAATTTACAAATCATTGACCATCGGTTAAGTACCTCTGAACCAACTGATATGTCTGGTTTAGCTCGTTTCAATGAGAGTGGGTATGCCTACTACTCACCATTTGAGGGGTTATTCCCACTAGAAAGTACTCCATTACTCGAAGGTAAAAATGGGTGGTTACTCATTCTTGATGAGTTCAACTCAGCTAAGAAAGACGTTCAGGCTGCTGCGTACAAACTTATTCTTGATAGAGAAGTAGGTCAGCATAAACTTAATGAGAATGTATACATCATTTGTTTAGGTAACTTAGCTACAGATAGAGCTATTGTTAATAACCTAAGTACAGCTATGCAATCTCGTTTGGTTCACTTCACTATGGAAGTAAGTTTTACAGAATGGTTAGAAGATGTAGCTATTAAAGAGAAGTATGATCCTCGGTTAATTGCTTTCCTGTCTATGTATCCTAAGTACTTAATGGACTTTAGACCTGACCATCAGGATAAAACTTTCTGCTGTCCAAGAACATGGGAGTTCCTAAATAAGCTCATTAAAGATGAACCAATTACTGATGAAGATGCTCCACTATTTGCAGGTACTATTACCAGTGGTGTAGCTGTTGAGTTTATTCAATTCAGCAAAGCTATCAATGGTTTAGTTAATGTTAAAGAAGTAGTTGCTGATCCACATTCTTGTAAATTACCTCCAAACATATCTTGTTTGTGGGCTACTACAACTCACTTACTTGAACACGTAAATAATAAAAACTTTGATCCAATTTGTGCTTATGTTGGTCGTTTTGATATGAGTTTTCGTGTGTTGTTCTTCAGATCAATCATTATTCGTTACCCTGAATTAAAACAACATCCTGCTTTTATTCGTTCATTATCTGAAGTAGCTCGCTACTTATATAACTAAGGAGAAAAATCATGGCTAATAATTACAGCGTAACCAGTTTTACACTAATGCCTAAAGACATAACTAAACCTATTAAACTGGGAGAACTAGCGCAGACTTTTATTCATTTGTTTACAGGTATTTATCCTACTGAAGATACAAATGAATTTATCACTGACTCTGATGAGTATGGCTACCGAACACTAGAATCTTTATTTACTACCCTCATTGAAGAATACTCGTTAAATGCTGCTGATTGTTTTAACTTCAATGATTTACTGCCTCAACTTACACCTTACTTCAACAAAGAAACTCTAGGTAAACTAGAGCATGAACTTAGCTCTATTAAATTAGACTCTGATGAATCTATCTCATTGGAAGACTTACTACCTATATGCTTTGCAGAAGAAAATAGTAACTTTGGTAGTTTCTACTCTGAGACAGGTCATTGGTGCAGTAAGCAAAGACATGGTGAATTTGGAGGACACAGTAACTTTGTATCTGAGTACTTCCGTCACTCTATAAACACAGGTGAGCTGGCTTATTTAGGTATGTCGGAAGTTTCAAACTATGTACCTAAGTACGTAATTAAGCAAACCAAAATTATGCTTAATGGTATTCATCATCCAGAGTTGAAACAAGAAACTGTTAAACAACTTATCCAACAACTTCAAAAATTGATTAAATAAGAGAAATAACCATGAGTACTTATGATCTAAATCGTGAACTAGATAAAGTAAAAGCAAAGGTATTTATTGGTAGTAGCTCTGCTTTTCTTGGTTCCATTATGTGCTCATTAAACTTCAGTTGGGATGAAACTATTCCAACTGCTTGTACTAATGGATTAAATTTAAAGTTTAACCCTAACTTCTTTTTAAGTATCCCACCAGATACCCGTAAGACAGTATTACTACATGAGTTATGGCACGTAGCTAAGATGCACAGTATTAGACGTGGAGATAGAGATCCTAAAGTTTGGAATGAAGCTTGTGATATTAGAATTAACAATGATTTAGAGCGTGAAGGACAAAGCTTTATAGCTGTTGAGAAATGCTGGAAAGATCAATCTGTTGATAGTTACGGTATTCTTTGTGAGGAACAAATTTATGATTTGTTGATCCAAGGAAAAATACCTAAACCTATACATGGTAGTTGGGGTGATGATTCTGGTGAAGGTGATATTGAAGAATCTACTGAAATGACTAATAGTATAAAGCAACAAGTTATTAACGCTGTTGCTCAAGCTATGCAGCAAGCTACTCTAGCTGGGCAAGCAAGTACTATTCCTGGTTGTATTAAAAGCACTATAGATAGTTTTCTGGCTCCAGTTATTCCTTGGACTTCTCAACTATATGAATTCTTCACTGAATTAGAGGAAGAGAATTACAGCTATAAACATGTGAGTAGACGTTACTTACCTCTTGATATGGTAATGCCAGGTAAGTACAGAGATGAAAGTAAACTAGCTGATCTAGTTTATTTTATTGATGTATCTGGTTCCATTACTGATGCACAAGTCTTACGTTGTAATAGTGAGATTAAGTATATTCAGCAAGAGATTAAACCAGGAAAACTGACTATTGTTCAGTTTGATACTGAAATACAAGATATTCGTGTATTCAATGAAGATGATCCATTCACTAAGATTGAAATCATTGGTAGAGGTGGTACTTGTTTAAGATGTGTTAAAAGATACATTGATAAACATAACCCTACTGCTGTTGTCATATTCTCAGACTTAGAGTGTGATCCTATGGTAAGGCCAAAGAATGATATTCCTATCATTTGGGTTGTACTTAGTAACTATGGTTTTAAACCTACATTCGGTAAAGTTATTAAAATTAACTAGGAACAAACATGATTATTAATCAACATGAATTATTAGAATTAGCTCCTATCAAAAACATGGTGGGAACCAAACAGAAAAGTAATGGTGTATCTTGGGGTCTATCTGAGGCTGGATATGATATTCGTATTAAGCAGGATGTAGTATTTAATGGTGAATACAGAAACAGTATTAGAACCCATAATCCAGATGGAACTAGAACAGATAAAAAATTTATAGGTAGATTTATTTTAGCTTCAGCTATTGAAGAATTTGATATGCCTGATTGTTTGGTAGGAATTGTACATGACAAATCTACTTGGGCTAGAAAAGGTTTATCAGTATTTAATACTGTAATTGAACCAGGGTGGAAAGGATTCTTAACATTAGAACTTGTCTATCATGGTAATACAGAATTAATTATTCCTGCTGGTTCAGGTATTGCTCAAGTTATCTTTCATAGGACTTCTAATAAAGCTAGATATGAGGGACGTTACCAAAATCAGAGTGATGAACCAACTCCAGCTAAAATGATACTTGAGTAATTTATTATGAAACTAGATCTTAAAACATTATTTGTAGCTTTATCAATTCTTGTTAGCTACCAGTATATTAACAGTAGTAAAGGTAGTGAATTAGTTACTGTTTTTATTAAACCAAGTATTAATGTAGTTACATTATCCTATCAGGGATTTAATTATGTTAAAACCGAGTAAGCATTATATTAGATATGATGCAATGACTTATTTAGAAAAAGGTTTTATTACTATAGAGGGTAATGTAAGACACTTATCTAAAAAACCAAGATACTGGAAGGTAGTAGCATTAGTTTCTATTGATAACGGTGAGACCATTGATACTACCCCTATTGTCTTTAATACAGATGACAGGTTTAAATTATCTGAATTGCGTGAATTTGTTATTAATGAAATACATAAAAAACTAGGTACATTAGAAAATTGTATTTCATGTATTATTTCTGCTTATATTATGACTGAGGATGGTAAATAAAATGTCTTGTATTTTAAAAGCTATAGATAGTGAGGGTACTGAATATATTCTACTAGATTGTACTAGAAATGAGTTATTTAATATTGGTTTACTATTAAATTTACATACTAGCCTTGATGTGTTTAAAGACGTAAATGAGCTAAAACTTAAATTAGAGATGGTGAAAACAACTCGTTTACACGCTATAAAGGGTGCATTGAAACGTAACTTCCTACAAATGATGGGTCTATTAGAAATGGATTTTCCAGTTACTTTAGAGTATGAATTTGATTTTTCACAACCTACTTCTGACTATCGTTACCCTATTATTAAGATGAAAGAATTTGAAGATGATGAGGAATGGATTGAAGTAAAGTGTTCAAACCCTGAAGAATATGATGAATTTATGGAATGGAAACTTCCTAAATTCGTAGAAAATGCTAATCTGTTTTTTGGTTCAAAAGGTCAATACGATTACTTTATTGGTAAAACCCAAACAGGTATTTATGCATATAACAAATGCCGTTTTACTGGTAGTTTGAGTGATGACTTGTTCTTTGAACTTCCTTAAAAACTAACACAAGAGAAAAACATATCATGGTTAAATCCGAATTGATTAAAGCTATTCAATGCTCAGTATGTGTACCTACTGAAACCGCTAAAAAAGTGATTGATGAAGTTATCAACCAAATTACTATTGCATTAAGTAATGGTGATGAAGTCACTTTACGTGGATTAGGTTCATTCCGTATTAGTGATAAAGTTGAACGTATGGGGCGTAATCCCAAGACTGGTGAAGATGCTGTTATTACTGCACGTAAAGTAGTTACCTTTAAGTGTAGTACAGTGTTGAAAAATCACTTGAACCAAAAGTAATAGGTGCAAATATGAAAAAAGGTAAAGGTAGTAAGCCAAAACCAGGTTATTAATTACAACCAAAATAAACCCATAATATTTATATTGTGGGTTTATTACTTGATAGAAACAATGAGTAAATTATCATGCACTTACCTGATATTGTTGAATACTTAGAAGAACAAAACACAACTTCTATTGAATCTACTGACTTCCATTACCATGAGCTGTGTCAGGTGGTTATTAACTCTTTACGTATTTTAGCTCAAACAGAACGTCAACTTTATGAAGACATTCTTCGTGATGGTTTAGGGGATGAAACTATTGCATGTATTGCAGAGGATACACCACAAATACGTGAGGAATTAGGCATCATCCAAAACTTAGAGTTACTCTACCAGGAGCTACGGTTAATGAAACTTGAAGGTAAAATATAATCCGTTTTTAATTCTGACTCCGGAACTGTCTATGCTAATGCTATTGCCGCTTACTTTTTGAGCTCTTGTGTAACTTTTGAAACATAAAAATCAAGACATCGAGCAAATGCTGGGTTCCATCGACGCGATGAAATGCCGTTCTTGCATGGAATTATTTCAAGGCTTGCCGGGCGCGGATCCGGTGTTTGGGGAGGTATTAAATCATTTTTATGTGGCATAAAAAAACCAGGCATCTATTGATAACCTGGTTTCTTGTCTTTCTTTTCTAATTTCTTTTCTTTCGCTGTTTTCGCGGGCTCCTTCTTGTCCGCCTTCTTGGAATTCATGCCTTTGGCAGATCGGAAGAGCGTCGTGT
>ERZ650308.530-NODE-530-length-20630-cov-11.961847_pt1 | contig 20630 bp, 19 predicted proteins | sample MGYA00376244_ERZ650308 | MGnify/ENA primary metagenome ERZ650308 (study PRJEB26733, sample SAMN07839295) | wastewater metagenome | biome: small river; feature: stream; material: water | place: USA: North Carolina | collected 2016-04-26 ... | reverse complement strand
GTTATGTTCGCTACACATTCGATGACTTGATGAATGCAAACGGAACTGTGACGATCTCATTCGTCGAACCACCAGTCACTGTGAACCCTGGAGGCGCAGGCGGTTCAGGCGAAGGCACGGCCAGCCCAACCCCAACGCCGACCGTCGCACCAACACCCGGGGCAACCACCTCTGATGCACCCGCCGACATCAAGGCAGTTCCAGTCTGGAAGGGTGCCGACGTGTCTTGGAAGGCTCCAGACAAGGATGGCGGTTCGCCAATAACCGGCTACGAAGTCACCGCCTCAACTGGCCAGACCTGCATGGCCGACAAGCTAACCTGTCGCCTAACCGGCCTAAAGCCGGGGCAGCTCCTGCATCTAACGGTGAAAGCCAAGAATGCTGTCGGCTTTAGCGCACCCGCTCAACTACAAGGCGCCAAAGTGTTTATCCCGCTGAGCCTTAATCTCTGGCAGGTTAGGTGGTTCTCGGTTGCTCCCAAGCCGAAGCTCATGAACCCTGGCCAGTTGGCTAACCTTCGAGCAATGGTTGACCACGATCAAGGCGGCTTCACCATCAATGTGAGATTAGCCAGAAACGCTTCAAAGTTATCCATGGATGCTTTGCGCACCCTGCTTGCTGGGGAAACCAAAGCCATCAAGGCGCAGCTTCGAGCCGCTGGATTGTTGAGCAAAGTGACGCTTTTGACTTCGATTCAGCCCCCGAACTCGGGTGCCAAGCGGCCGAGCGTGATCCTCGTGGTTCGAAAACCTTAGGTCCAAAAAGTTCGCCCAGCCATATGAATCAAAAATTTTCAGGTTGGGGATATCCCCATTTGTTCGCAAAAACGCATAAAAACAGCGATAACCTAGACCCCAAATAGCATCAGGCTGTTTTCATGCACTAACAGGGGTTGCAAATGGGTGTTTCAACGAAGATTTTCCGTCGACTAATCAGCGGCGTTGTCGCGACAACACTGGCCTTCGCGGGTGTTGCTGTGGGCTCGACCCCGGCGCAGGCAGCGGCCAACCCGGGTGCCTGCATCAACTCCAACTGGGGAGCAAACGGCTGTGGTGGTTCTACCACTACGCCGTTGGCCGAGATTACCGCGACTAAGTCGTCGGCTATTACAACCACTGCCGCACTTACTTACGTAAACGGCTCGGCGACTCCTACTGTAGGAAGCACCTGTTCACCCAGCGCATTCGAGCTTTACCTTTCGAGCAGCTCTTTCGCGACCGCCGACAAGATCACAACTGGTTTGGCGTCGGGAATTTCATTCAACACCGCCACTGGTGTTTTCTCGGGCACCCCGACCACCATCCTCAGCCGCACCCAATACACCGTCGTTGCGCTTTGCACCGGTGCTGGTTCACAGCTCCAGCGCTTCACAATTTATGTGTCTGTAACTGAAGCTGGCGTGAAGACCTTGCCTCAGCTGGCGGGCGCCATCGATGTTGCGGCTTCAACTGCAGTTCTTTCATACGATGCTGCTGACACCAGTGACACCATTGACGTGAACTGCGTATCTACAACTACATTCGAGCTTTATCCAGCTTCAGACACCAGCTTCGCGCAGTCTCAGGACTCGGTTGACGGCATTGACTTCCACCCGGCGGATGGCTCGTTCTCGGGTACCCCACGAGCCCTATTCACAAACACCACCTTCGTTATTGTCGCTCTGTGTGGTCAGGCAAACGCAAACGCCACTGGTGTGCAGAAGTTCATGATTAGCATCAAGGTGACCGCTCCAGACAAGACTCTTACTGCCATCACCAAGACTGTTGGCGACTCTGTAACCGGCCGTGCTCTTAGCTACGATGCAACTGACGCCACCAAGACCGTCACTCGCGACTGTGCTCCAACCTCCTATGACGTTGTTGATTCATCGGGCGCAACCGTTTCTGGCAACACCGTGAACGGAATCGTCATCAGCAACGTTGACGGCTCTATTTCGGGTACCGCATCAACTGCGTTGAGCTCAACCACCTACACAATCGTCGCTAACTGCGTCACTCACGTTGAGAAGTTCTCGTTGAGCATCACCATCAACTCGGCAGCTGCACCTTCAACCGGTGGCGGCAACTCAAACCCAGCTCCTGAGAAGGTGACCATCTGTCACCGCACTCACGCAACCACCAACCCATACGTGCGCATCACCGTTTCGATTGCGTCAGTTATGAACAAGGCCGGTCACGAGAGCCACGATGAGATCTACTTGGTGAACCACGTTTACAACGCGGCAATCAAGTACCCGGCTAAGGACAAGAAGTGGGGAGACATCATCCCTGCTGACCCAAGTGGCCAGAACCGTTGGAAGCCATTGAACTGGACCACTCTTGGTGCAGCCATCTGGAATGGTTCAACCGCAGGTTGCCCAACCATGACTACCCAGCAGTACTACAACGCACTTCGCGAATCTGGCGTTCCTGAGAAGAACATCAAGAAGGAAGTCGACACTCTTGAAGAAGAGCAGGGTAAGACCAAGACAGACCCAGCTTCTTTGAAGTACACCGGCCCAAGCACCAAGGTTCTTGAAGAAGAGAACGACAAGGTCACCATCTGTCACGCGACCAACTCGGTTACCAACCCTTACCGCAAGATCACTGTTTCATCGTCTTCGGTTACCAACAAGGCTGGCCACATGAGTCACGATGACATCTACTTGGACCACCACGTGTTCGACGCGAGCGTCAACTACCCAGCAAACAAGAAGGACTGGGGCGACATCATCCCAGCTGACCCAACTGGCAAGAACCGTTGGGCTCCTTTGAACTGGACCGACCTTGGTCAGAAGATCTACAGCGGAGCCGTTGCCGGTTGTGCTGAGGAAACCACTCAAGAGGTTTACAACAAGCTTCGCGAGTCTGGTGCGACCAAGAAGGAAATCCTTGAGGAACTTCGCAAGGATGGCAACATTGACGACGACCCAGCCGACATCGAAGACCTAAAGTATGACGGCAAGGATCCAGAGGTTGAGAAGACTGAGCCTAAGCCTCCAGTCGAGCCAACCAACGTCAAGATTCCAGACCAGTCGCTTTCGGGCATCGTTTGGCTAGACCTTAACCGCGATGGCTTCAAGGACCCTGAAGAGCCACTCATGAAGGGCATCAAACTCAGCGTTGTTCAGGTAACCAGCGTCTCACCTGGCTTTGCTCGTTCAGGTGTTCGTTCGAGCCTGCGCACTGCAGCGGTTAGCTCAGACATCAAGTTCAAGGCGGCAGCGGTTGTTACCGTTACCACCGATGCCAACGGTTTCTACCTGTTCCCAAGCCTCGGTGCTGGTGACTGGAAGGTTGTCACCGAAGTGCCGACCGAACTTGCCGTGACCTATGACAGCCAGGGTTCAAACGAGGGTGAGATTATCGCCACCGTTCCGGTTGCCTCGCACGCCTTCACCTATGTTGGTTTGATTTCAGACAACGAGACCTTGACCAACAAGTTGGTTGAGGAGAACACTCAAAAGCCTGCAACCGTTGACCCAACCAAGACCCCGGCAACCGGCACTAAGACTCCGACCAAGACACCGATCAAGACTGGCGTCAAGACTTCTCCTGCGGGCACCCGCGGTTCAGTCAACCAGCTTGCCTACACCGGTGACACCCCAAGCAGTTTGCCAATGGGTGTTGCGGCGTTCATGGTGATCATTGGTTTGGGCTTCATCGCCTTAGGTCGACGCAAATCGACCAACTAGTTCGTGAATAAGAAAGTCGCTCTCGGCCTAGGTCTACTTTTTGTAGGCCTAGGCCTTGCGCTTCCCTCTTATGGCAACTTGGTTACCAACACCGAAGAGTCGACCGTTGCCTCAAGCCAGGCAGTCGCTGCTCAGCGGGCCAAGCTTCCGGCTTCGGCAGAGCAGACTTCAACTGGCAAGTCATCATCGGCAATCACCGCAAAAGCCAAGCTAAAAGAGGGCGCTTTGATTGCCAAGATTCGCATTCCGCGCTTCGGCAAAACTTATTACCGCGGAATCTACGAAGGCACCAGCGTGCCTCGAGTGCTCAACAAATTGGGCATCGGTCACTACGTTGGCACTGAACTCCCGGGCGAGCTTGGCAACTTCGCAATTGCCGGTCACCGCTTCGGCTCGGGTGGTCCGTTCCTAAAGATCGACAAGTTCAAGGCGGGCGACCTCATCACAGTTGAAACCGCCAAGGCCACTTTCACTTATAAGTATTTGCAAACCAAGATCGTGCTTCCGAGCGCAGTCGGCGTTGTCGATTTCGTGCCGAAGGGATTGGTTGATCCTGAAAAGAACGGCCACTACCTAACGCTGACCAGTTGCACCCCGGTGCACGTCAACACTCACCGAATCATTGCCTGGTTCAGTCTTCAAGAAACAGTTCCTAAAGCCTAAGTAATCGGGCTTCGAACGCCCGTCGTGCGTGAGGCGTCTCGCTAGCCCAATCGAATGTGGCAGAGATCGCCAACATATTCAGGTCGCTGCACGGTCAATCCGGCTTCTTCCGCAATCAAAGCAGCTGCGGCCCAGTCGTACTCTTTGATGTCGCGTTCGTAATAGGCATCGATTGCGCCTTCGGCAACGGCACACATGTCGAGGGCGGCGGCACCCATGCGTCGCAGATCAACAAAGTCAGGCATCATTCGGGCAATGTCTTCGAACTGGGCGACGCGCTTTTCGGCCGAGTATGAAAACCCGGTAGCGAGAATCTTGGTGGCGCGATCGGCCGGCGGGCCGGTCAATCGGGTGTGATGACCGTTGCGAATCACAAACGAACCTTGTCCACGCTTTGCGTAATAGGTGAGGTCAAGAATCGGGGCCACAACCGCACCAACCAGCCATTCGCCTGTCTCGACATCGGCTGCACCAACCGAGGTGCAGAAGTTTGGGAAACCGCGGGTGAAGTTGACGGTGCCATCAAGCGGGTCGATGCTCCAACGCACCTCAGCAGCGGCATTTTCCAGGCCCGCAAACTCCTCGCCGGTGATGCTGTCGCTTGGTCGGCGGTCGTGAATCAAGGCCCGAACCAGCGTCTCCGAGGCCAAGTCGGCATCGGTCACGTGATCTTCTGGCGAGGTCTTCGAGCTAATCTCAAGCGGCCCGCGATAGCGCTTCTTTAGCTCAGCGGCGCCGGTGTTTGCTGCGTCTAGCGCAACCTGTAGAAGTTCATCGAGATCCATGCTTCAAGGTTAACCTGCCACCTCATTTCCCGCTCACTACCAATTCGTATACCTAAGCGAACATTTTCGGTCCTATAATCGAGACCTAATGACCGCGGGGGTGGGCTTGAAAAAGTTGGAGAATCAGTTGCGGAAACTCGCCTTGCCGTTTGTTAGCGCAATCGTCTGTGCCATAGTCTCCCTCCTCATCGGCCAATGGCTTATTTCGGTTGAAGACCAGGCGATTGCCAAGAACGAATTGAAGCGGACTCAAGAGTTCGACACCCATCTTCTAGATCATCTAAAAAACGTCACCGACGAGGGTCAGTACGTTACCGAATCCATCGCAAACTATGTGGTTTCATCAGGAGTCACCGCCGAAACCATAAATTCTAAGCAGAGCCGATGGTTGCTGGATGGTTTAGTCACCACCATGCCGCTTTGGCAAAATATTTCGGTCTCGCCGAAAAACTGCATAGCCGCGGTTGCTCCAATTGAAGGCAATGCTTCGGCGGTCGGGTACTGCCTCGATTCGAATCCGATCGAATGGACAGACATTCGTGTTGCCATCCAACAGAAGAAGGCAAGAATTTTAGGGCCTTATAAGTTGGTTCAGGGTGGCACGGGATTCATTTTGCATCGCCCGATTTTTCTAAAAGATGGTTCCTACTGGGGTCTGGTTTCCGCAGTTATCACCACTGATAAATTGCTTCAACCTCTAAATGAAGCAGCAGCCGAAGACGGCATGTTTTACAAGCTCACCATCGGTGATGACAAGAACCTAGACATTAGAACCATGTTCAGCGGCTTGCCAAGCGATGCCAAATACTCGCACAGTAAAACCCTGGCCATAGGAAGCAACACATTCACCGTGACAAGTTCATCGAAAACCATCGATGTTAGAAGCCGGGATAACGTGGTGCGTCGCATGGTCATCATGATGTTTGCGTTCCCAATGCTTCTGTTTTTAGTTACTTATTTCGGCCAGAAGCAGCGACGAACTCGACGCAAGTTGCAAGAGGTTTCCAAGTTGGCGCCAAGCGTGCTCTTCCAAATCGCTTCGCATCGCGACGGAACGCTCACCATCGATTACATTTCAGATGGCGCCAAGAATCTTTTGGGTCTTGACGCAGAAATTATCCTTGAGGATTCGCGTGCATTGACTCAAGTGTTCAAGGAGGCCGACCTTGTTATCGCAGGCGCGCGTCTTCGTTCGGCAAAATCCCCAGGCGAGATTTGGAGTCAAAAACTTGAGCTCCTGAGCCCAACTGAAACGCGACGCTGGATTCAAGCGGAGGCAACCTTCGAACGAATTTCAGGTGGTCTATTCCAGTGGAACGGTGTCTTCTTGGATGCAACCGAAGCTGTTGCGCACGATGAGGCGCTCGCGCTTTCGGCGAATGCGTTCTCAGTACTCGATGAGGGCGTTGCAGTTCTAGATAAAGAGTTCATAGTAGTAACCATCAACCCCGCCATCACCAAGGCAACTGGGTATGAACCAGCCGATGTGGTCGGCCACTCGTTCAAAGAATTCGGCGCCGATCACAATGCTGGCGAAGTTTACGAAGTCCTCCAGCAGAGCCTAAAACTGCATGGCTATTGGCGAGGCCAGATCGTGAACGTTTATAAAGACGGCAGGCTATCTCGGGACGTTCTCACATTCTCAGCGGTCAAGTTGCCGGACGGTGAGATTTCGCAGATTGTCATGGTCATGAACTCGACCCACGAGAGTTTGGTTGATCCTATTTCGGGTCTACCTAACCGCACGTTGTTCGAGGATTACCTCGGCCAGGCAATCGATAAAGCACGCGACAAGAGCAGTTTGGTGGCCCTGCTCCACATCGGTGTCACCGGCATCGGAGCGGTGAACGATTCATTCGGCCATAAGGTCGGCGACCAGGTTCTTCAAGAGGTGGGTGAGCGACTGACCCAATTCACCGCCACCGGCAAGTGCATCGGTCGAATCGGCGATGCAGAGTTTGGCCTTTACCGAGAGTTCCGCGGTGAAGAAGAAGACTTGGATGATCTATCTCGGCGCATCCTCGACGCCTTGGCCCAGCCGTTCCTATTCGGTGACATCAAGGTGTTGGTGACAACCTCCATCGGTGTCGCTCTTTTCCCGGATGATTCAACTGACGTTAGCGAACTTCGCACCCATGCCGATCAAGCATTCAAGGCCTCGTTGCACGACAACGTTTCGAAGGTGTCCTACTTCTCGAAGAGTTTCGAAGATAGCGCCAAGGCTCGCTCGTATCTAACGAGCTATCTGCAGGAGGCGGTCCACAACCAGGACATCGCTTTCTACTATCAACCGATCGTTCGGTTGAAAGACAAGAAAGTCACCAAGGCAGAAGTGCTTTCGCGATGGTTCGATGAGCACTTGGGGCAGGTGAGCCCGGCGCGATTTATCCCGCTAGCCGAGAGCTCGAATCTGATTAGTGACCTGGGTACACAAAGCCTAGAGGATGTGCTGCAAACCGCCCAAGAGTTGAAGAGCAAGGGCAAGAACGTGCAGTTCAGCGTGAATGTCTCACCGGTTGAGTTCATGTCGGCAAAGTTCCCTCGCGATAAGGCCGAGACCTTTGCAAAATACCCGGATGTGAACCTGGGCGACCTGGTGTTCGAACTTACCGAAGGTATCTTCCTCAACAAGCGCGACCTCATCGAGCAACGCATCGCCGAATTCCACGCCCAAGGAATCAAGTTTGCAATCGATGACTTTGGTACTGGCTATTCATCCCTGTCTTATTTGCAGCAGTTGGATGTTGACTTCATCAAGATCGATAAGGCGTTCATCGACCGCATCGAAACCGAGGAAGGTCTGGCTCTCTGTAAGTCGATTGTTGACCTATCGCACGCACTCGGCATGGAGTTGATTGCTGAAGGTGTTGAGAGTGAGGCGCAGGTGAAACTGCTTGAGCAAATCGGTTGTGAATTTGCGCAGGGTTATTTCTTCTCGAAGCCAGTGCCTAAATCGGAATTCATCGCTCTGGTTGATTGAGCTAGGCTGCCTTTACCGCGCTGGCGAGAGCCTGGTTGCCGCCGACTCGTTTGGCTTCATAAAGCGCGGCATCGGCAAGCACCAGAGTGTGTTCCAGGGTGTCGGTTCGGGTCCACGCTGAAACGCCAGCTGAAAGTCGTGGTTCGATGACCACGTTGCCCGAGGCAATTGGTTCGCTAGAAACCTGGCCGATGACGCGGGTGATCACTTTTAGTGCCTGTGCTTCGGCAAGTGGCAAAACAACGATGAATTCGTCACCGCCCCAACGACCAACGATGTCCTTAGCTGAGACTGCTCGCTGAATACGCTGAGCCACGATCTGAATAAAATCGTCGCCAGCTGAGTGCCCAAGGCTGTCATTGATGTGCTTGAGTTTGTCGAGGTCAAGAATCGCCACCGAACGAGGCCAGCGATCTTCAATCTCGAGCGCTTCGATAACTCCGCGGCGGTTATAGATGCCGGTGAGCTGATCGAAGAGTGCCAACTTAGAGGTCGTCTCGAGTTCAAGTTTTGAGTTGGTTAGCGCTTCACGTTCATCTTCTCGCTTGACGCGAACCGAGCTGTAAATCACTGCTGCGAGACCCGAAAGGGCAATTAGGAAGAGACGCACATCTTGCCTAATCGTGCCTGAATCTTCTGAGCTAAGGCCGTAGGCGAATGCCCCGATTTCAACGAGGATCACGACAGCAGCCGTGGCACGCGGACCGGCAAAAATTGCAGCCATGAAACCGACGGAGGTAACGGCACCGGCGAAGGCCGTGCGAGGGCCTTCCAAATAATCTAGGAAATATATGAGGCAGGCAATTGCCAAGGGTACGAAAAAGCCGAGCAATAACCTTGCCCGTGGCGAATCGAAGCGGTTTTGAACCGACATTTCAGCCCCCTGAAAAAATGCGTCTCTTTTCAAGTTATCACTAAAATGTTCGCAAAAGCGAGGGTTACCCCAGTTTCTCTATCCCCAAATCGGGGGATAACCCGTGAACCCGATTTTCTAAGCCGGCAAGTAGCAATTCGATGCCCAGGTTGACATCGGAGGATTTTGATGATTTTTCTTGAGCGGCGTGCTCAGGCATCGCGGAATTATTCGGCGCAACAACACCGAGGCTGTCGGCCTGCATTCGCTGCTGTTCGTGCAAGACCTGAGCGAGCACTAAAAACAAAATGGATTCCGCGGCAACATTTGCAATCCCAGAATCGCCGCAAAATGCATCGATGCCGGTTCGAATACGGTCCAATGCACCGGCGGCGCCGAGGCCAAGAGCAAGCGTGCTGCTAACCACTTCGGCACCGTCTCGATAAGCCATCAACGCATCGCGAATCGCCGTTGCTTCGGCAACCGTTAGAGCCTTCCAATCGAGAACGCCATCGGTGATGAATTTTGTCTGGTCGACAACCGGTGCGCGTTCGATGATCTGATCTGACACCAGCGCAAGCAGGGTCTGCTTGTTTGGCACATGCCAGTAGAGCGCGCTCGGTTGCACATCAAGCACCCCTGCAAGCCGGCGCATCGAAAGATCGGCTAGACCAAATTCATCAAGGATGCGCAGGGCGGTCTCGACCACATCGGCGCGCGAATAGCTGCCTGCGGTGCCCACTGCAAGCGGGTTTGGGTTGGTCGAGTTGCTCATTTCAGGATTAGTCTACTAACATACTGAACAGTGTTCAGGAGAATGAGGAGTTCATCATGGCTGTAAGCAACAAAATCACCGTTCGCGACCTTTCGCGCATTGCAATCTTTGCCGCAATCATTGCCGCGCTCAGCATTCCTGGCGCCATTCCATTGGGCACCGGAGTTCCAATCACCCTGCAGACTCTGGGCGTAATGCTTGCCGGTGCAGTACTGGGTAGCACTCGTGGAGCTCTAGCCGTTCTGGTTTTCGAAATCCTCGCCTTCGCTGGCCTTCCGATTCTCGCCGACCACACCGGTGGCGTCGCAAACTTCACCACCTCACCAGCAGCCGGCTTCCTAATCGCCTGGATCCCAGGCGCCTTCGTAGTTGGCCTCATCGCTAACTCACGCAAGGGCAAGCCGAGCATTCTGCGCACCATCCTTGGTTCGGTTCTCGGCGGCATCGTGGTCATTTATGCGGTCGGCATCCCAGTGATGGCTCAGATTCTTGGTGTTGACCTGGTCACCGCCACCGGATACGCCTCGGTCTACCTAATCGGTGACTCGATCAAGGTCGCGCTGACCACAATCATCGTTGCCGCTCTTTACCGTGCCTACCCGAAGGCATTCAAGAACTAATGCTGCTTGAGTTCGATTCGGTCTCGGTGTCTTTTGACACCAAGATTGCACTCGACAACGTCACGGTGATGCTAGATCAAAAGCGAATCGGTGTAATCGGGCTGAACGGTTCGGGCAAGTCAACCTTCGCTCGGTTGCTCAATGGTTTGGTTCAGCCAACCGGGGGCAGCGTTCGAGTCGGCGAGGTAAACCCGGCCAAAGATGCAAAGGCTGCGCGAAAGCAAACCGGCTTCATTTTCAGCAACCCGGATGTTCAGATTGTCATGCCAACCGTGCTCGAAGATGTGGCGTTTTCACTCCGCAGCTCTGGTCTAACCAAGGCTGAAGTTAATGCCAAAGCCATGGCGGTGCTTGAACGCTTCGGAATTCACCACCTGGCCGACCAAGCCGCTCACTCGCTCTCGAGCGGTCAGAAGCAGTTGCTGGCGATTGCCGCAATTGTCGTCGCCGAACCAAAGCTGATCGTCGCCGACGAACCAACCGCGCTGCTTGATCTTGCCAACAGCCGTCGCGTGGCCAACGTATTACTCAAAGAACTGCAACAGCAGGTCGTGCTTGTCACCCACGATATTCAGCTCGCAATGGAGTGCGACATTCTCCTGCGTTTTTCTGGTGCAAAGTTGGTTCAAGTTGGCGATCCAGCGGCCGTCATCTCGTCGTATTTGGCCGAAAACGAATGATTTCACTTAACCGCCCGGGCAACTCATTGCTCCACCGGATGCCAGCAGGTCCGAAACTCCTCGCACTCATGGTGGCCATCACCCTGATCTCGATACTCGGCACCAATCCATTCGCAGCGGTCATCGCCGCCCTAGTCACCTACTCGCTCTACGTTCTCGCGTTTCCAAACATCGCAAACGTCAAAGACGCCGGGCCAATCCTGTTTTTCAAGCAGCTGTGGTCACTCAAGTGGCTGCTCATTTTGGTTACCGGCCCACAGCTACTATTCGGCGCAAAGTTAGCCCCGGTTCTCATCAATGCCCTGCGCCTAACCGATGCCATAGTTCTTGCCACGCTGTTCACTCTGACCACGCCAAATGCCGATTTGATGTTGGTTATCGAGCGGGCATTGAGACCGTTAAAGCACCTCGGCATCAAGCCAGCAACCGTCAGTCTGACTCTGGCCATGACCATAAACGCAATCCCGATGATTTCAAAGTTTCTCAGTCAAACCAAAGAGGCCCAGCAGGCCCGAGGCATCCGCCCCACCGCCGTCCTAATCACCGTTCCGCTCCTGGTGGCTTCACTCAAATACGCGGATGAATTTGCCGAGGCGCTTACCGCCCGAGGCGTGGAAGTTTAAGAATTCTCGAGTACTGTTGTGGACCATGTTGGAAATCGTCTGGTTCATTAGCTGCCTAGCGTTGGCTTGGATAGATATTCGAACCAAAAAATTACCGAATCAAATGGTGCTTTGGGCAACCGCGGCGACTTATGCAACCGCAATTATTTTCGCAGCCATCGATGGAACCTGGTCGGCTTTGCTCAATGCCAGCGGGTTAGCGCTTGGCACTGCAAGCCTGTTCTTGCTAATCGCTTTATTCGCCAAGGGTTCCTTTGGCATGGGCGATGTGAAGTTTGCGCCACTATGTTTTCTTCTCGTTGGCTTCGAAGGTCTGCCAACAACACTGTTGGCCGTGGCAAGTTCATTCATGCTTGCCGCAGCAGTGGGTCTAGCCATGACCGTAGCCAAGAAACGCGATTTGAAATACAAAATCCCATTCGGCCCATTCATGGTTGTCGGTGCGGTGATTGCACTACTTTTCTAACGTGCTATTCTTCCGGATGTAGACAAATGTTTACAAAAAACTGAAAAAGGCAAAATCAGAGCAATCTGGTGACGCAAAGCTCCGGGACCCAAGTGGTTGGCCGAGTTGCCATAAGCAACTTTTGGGGAGTTTCACCATGCTAAACACTCTTGCCATCAAGACCCTTTCGGGCATCAAGGCAATCAAAGACCGCGTAACCAAAATCGAAGATGGGGCTTCTTCGGTCGAGTGGGTACTAATCGTCGCCGGCATCTCCGTGGCAGTTATCGCCGCCGTCGCAGTTATCGCACCTTGGCTAAAGACCGAAGTCACCAAGGCGACCACTCCTTAATCCACGCAGACTAATCAGGCTCGGGTCTGAAATTGCGTTTCATTAATTTCAAAAGTGTGTCCTCTGAGGAGGGCGCATCTTCAGTTGAATTTGCTCTGCTAGCGGGGCTGCTTTTTGCGATCGTTTTCATCACCATTGATTTCGGTATTTGGTCAGCCAATCAGACAGTTATCACCGGTGCTGCTCGTGATGCTGCTGTGCAGTTTTCGCTAACCCGTTCCGCCAAGCAGGCAATGGCCAAAGCCATGCTTTCGTCCTCGCGCCTTTCATCCGGCTCAACCGGTTTGAAAGTTTCGCTGGCTGTGGCAAGTTCAACTGACGCAATTGATTCCGCACGAACCATCGATGCAATAGACAACGCTTGCCAGCCGGGTGATGCGGTGAAGGTTTCGATCAGCTACCCCCGGTCACTACTTTTCGGCAACAGCACATTTTGGGCTGGTTCAGTTGGTGCCACAATGACTGCAGCGAGCGTGACCATCTGTGAGTAATTTATGGAAGAAGCTCGGCAAGCGGGCACGGAGCGAAAACGGGGCAATTGCCGTGGTTGTTTCGCTGTTGGTTGCCATCTTGCTGGGCTCTTCCGCTGTCGCAGCGGGGGTCGGTGCTTACGAAACCGCACGCGTTGCCGCTCGCGGTGCTGCCGAGTCGCTGGCGCTCGAAGGTGCACGTTGGTGTCAAACGCACCCCGCGGCACAGTGCACCAGCGGCAACGTAAAGGCCTATCTTTCGGGCCTCGCTAGGGCCAACAAAGTGACAGTCGGCACAGTCACGGTCACCACGCCCTACGCATCAACCTTCGACACCATCGACGATTCCGTAAAGACCAGCACCGGCACCAGGACTCTCACCAGAAGCAAGATTCAGGTGTCTGCGTCGGGCGCTTATGTTATGCCGATGGCCTCACTGATTGGCCGTTCGGCCAACAACTCGGTTGCGGCCAGTAGGTCGGCTACCTGGACGGATAACGGCGCGATTAGCGCACTAGATGCCGGCAACTATCTTCCGCTAATGATGAACAAATGCCTCGCCATAAAACTCGCCGTACCAAGCAAAACGGGCTACCGCTTTTATGACAATGAGCCATGTTCAAGCACCGACAAGACGCCGTCACTTTGGTGGTTCGGCAACGCTGGAGCCAACGCCGCATCCTGCTTTGCAAGCTACAAAAACACGATCCAATCAGGGCTCGAAAATGTTGCCAATACCGTTGGCGCAGAACCGACTCCGAACCTTTGCGAAGGCACCTACTGGCTTCCGGTTTTCTCGCAGTACATAACTCCGATTGCTAAGTACACAATCGTTTGGAATCTAACCATCTCCAACACCAAGACCAGTTTCGACATCGTCGAGACCAAAGACTGCAGCACCGACATCGTTGCCTACTCGGCCTCTACCGGTTGCATGACTGTTAGCACCGTGCAGACCCCAAGCAAGGGCACCCCTTGTGTGCCGGGCAAGAGCGGTTGTGTCTTGAAAGAAAATTCGCGAGTGTCAACCCCGGTGGATGGCAAGCCATATGGTGTGGTCGAGAAGTTCATGCGCTTCACGCTCAAGGCTGTCGAAGAGACCACCAACCCAGCTCAGCCCTATCACTATTACACCTTTGGCTACTCCGGCCACGACATCAGACTTCTACCCGATCTCGCAAATTAGAAAGGCAAAACCATGGCAATCAAAAACAATGAGGCGATCGCAAGAGCTGTATTTTTCTCGGGCGATGCAGTCAAGCGAGCAATGTTTGATGCGCTGTTCAACGCCGAACCGCAGATCGATGCTGGCACATTCAACATTTCTACCTCGAGCGAACTCACCGAGGCCCTGGCGAACCAGCTGAGCAAAACCAACAACCCTCTGGTTGTCGTCATCGATGACACCATCGCCGATGCCGAAGTTTTTGCACTGAGCAAGCGCGTCGATGAACTGCGCCCGGATGCGGGCATCGTTTGGGTTGCCAGCTCGAAGAAGGCCGATGCGGTGGCGGCGATGCAGGCTGGCATTCGCGCCATCCTTGCCCCACCGGCTGATGACGCCTCGGTTAAGGCAACGGTAATTGAAACGGCACTTGCTGCCCGCAAGCGTTGGGAGAGTGTTGTTGCCAACACCGCCGGTGCGCAGCAGGTTGACACTCGCGGCGCCGGAATCACAATCATCTCGCCAAAGGGTGGAGTGGGTAAGACCACCGTTTCCACCAACATTGCAGTTGGCTTGGCCAAGAAGGCTCCGAACCAGGTGGTTTTGGTTGACCTAGACATTCAATTCGGTGACGTTTCTAGCGCGCTTGGTTTGAAGCCAACCCACACCCTCATGGACATCGTGAAGGGCCCGGCTAAGAACGATTTGCTCGTGCTCAAGAGCTTCTTGAGTGAGCACGAGAGCGGTCTTCGAGTTGTGCCAGCTCCACTAGCGCCCGAAGAGGCATCGCTCATCACCGTCGACGAAGTTACCAATTTGTTGAAGACCCTGATCAACGAATTCGAATACGTGATCATTGACACCGCTCCTGGCTTCAACGAGTTGACTCTTGCCGCGCTCGAACTCTCAGCAGACACCGTCGTGGTTAGCGAGCTTGATGTGCCAAGCATCCGTGGTGTTCGAAAGGCCTTGGATGTGCTTCAGGCGCTGAACATCGCTGGCAACAAGCGTCACATCGTGATGAACAACATGGGCCGCGACGGCGGTCTGAAGATGGCCGATGCGCGCAAGTTGATTTCGGAGCCGGTCGAAGCCGAGATTCCGTCATCTTCGAAGGTGATGTACTCGACAAACGAAGGCGTGCCGTTGTTGTCACGCGCAAAGCGTGGTCGTGCCGCACAGCAAATGCAGAAGCTGGTTGATCGCCTAACTCGCAACGTGAAGCCTGGTGCTTACACACCTAACGAAGGTGTTGTGGCCTAATGGATCTCGCAGAACGTTTAGCCAACGCCAACGTCAAAGCCTCGGCTGGTCTAAGGCTCCACAAGGCACCGAAAGAGCCACCTCGCCAGGCGCTTTCACGCTTGAAAGACCGCGCCACCGAGCAGCTCTTTGAACGCCTGAATGCCCAGCTCTCCGACAACAACCTTTCTGAGTCAGAGCTTGCCCGGTTGGTGCAAGAAGAACTTGTCGACCTCGTTGATGTTCGCGAGGCTACCCTCACCGCCGATGAGCGCGCTCGCCTGGTCAAAGAGGTGCTCGAGGACGTTCTCGGTTATGGGCCTCTTGAGCAGTTCTTGACCGACCCAACCGTCACCGAAATCATGGTGAACGGCCCAAACCAGATTTACATCGAGCAGCACGGCAAGATTCACCTTTCAAAGGTTCGCTTCGCCTCCGAACGTCACCTGCGCCGAATCATCGAGCGCATTGTGATGCAGGTCGGGCGTCGCATCGATGAGTCGACTCCTTTGGTGGATGCTCGCCTCGAAGATGGTTCACGAGTAAACGCAATCATCCCGCCACTTGCCGTGGAGGGTTCGGTTCTGACCGTTCGAAAGTTCGCCCAAACCAACCTCCAGGTCGACGACCTAATCAACAACGGTTCGCTAACCCCAGAGGTAGCCGAGTTCTTGAAACTGGCTATCGAGGGTAAGCTCAACATCCTGTTCTCTGGTGGAACCGGCACCGGCAAGACCACTGCTCTCAACGCCATCTCGAAGTTCATTCCTGAAGATGACCGCGTGATCACTATCGAAGATGCCGTCGAGTTGCAGCTAGACCAAGAGCACATTGTTCGTCTCGAAAGCCGCCCGGCTAACGTTGAGGGCAAGGGTGCGGTGACCATTCGCGACCTAGTTCGCAATGCTTTGCGTATGCGCCCAGACCGCATCATCGTTGGTGAAGTGCGCGGAGCCGAAGCGCTCGACATGCTGCAATCAATGAACACCGGTCACGCGGGTTCGATGTCAACCATTCACGCAAACTCACCGGTAGATGCGCTCTCGCGCCTCGAAACTTTGACTCTGTTGTCGGGCACCGAGCTTCCACTTCGTGCAGTTCGAGATCAGATTGCATCAGCCATGGATCTCATCGTGCACCTCGGTCGTATGCCAAATGGTGACCGTCGTGTGATTGCTGTCACCGAGGTTGGCCGTGTTGTCGACGGTGAAATTAAACTCACCGAAATCTACAACTTCGAGTACAACAAGACTGACAAAACTAAGAGCCGCGGCGATGGAGTTTTGGTTCCGACCAAGACCATTCCGGCCTTTGCCGAGCGCATGTCTGACATCGGTGTCGACTTTCCTAACCGACTATTTGGCCTAAAGGGCTAGCCATGGATGCCACAGTTCAGCTGGTAGTCGGCGTATTCTTTGCCGCCTCTGGAATCGGTTATCTAAGTTTCATTGTTGCTCGACGGGCACGAATTTCGAACCGGGTTCTTGGCGACATGTTGGTTGAGCACCAGAACTCTGATCACGTGCAGTTCGCGCCGATTATCGAGTTCATCGAAGCTAGGTTTGCGAAAACCAGCTACTTTACCTGGCTTCGCAAGGAGCTTGAGATTGGCGCAAGCCGGGTCAGCCCGGCAAGGCACATCCTTGATTCGGCAGTTCTAATGGTTGTTGCCGTCTTGTTTGGCGCTTGGTTGCAGGGGCTAGCCGGCGGACTAGCCGCCTTGATTCTCGTTGGTGCCATTCGTGGTTACCTGCCGACCATCCAGGTGGGCAAGCGTCGTGCCAAGTTTCAAGATCAGCTCGACTACACCTTGAGCCTGTTCACCGCTTCGATTCGAGCCGGGCACAGCCTAATTCGAGCGATTGAAATCGTTGCAATTCAAAGCGAAGCCCCGACTTCACAGGAATTCTCCCGAGCTCTAAACGCCATTCGTCTTGGTCGTGACATGGGTGATTCGATGATGGGCATTGCCGAACGCATGAAGTCTCAGGAGCTCGAGTGGGTTGTTCAGTCGATCAACATTCACCGCGAAGCCGGCGGCAATCTAACCGAGATGTTTGAAACCGTGGTTGCCACAATCAAGGACAGAAACTCAATCCGAGTTTTGATCCGCACCCTCAGCACCGATGGTCGCGTCTCGGGTCAGGTCATGTCGATCCTGCCGCTGGGCATCATCCTGGTCTTCGGTTTGATGAATCCGGCTAACTTTGCCGTGTTCTTGACCACTCCTGTCGGCAACATTCTGCTTGCAATTGCGGCCACGCTTTATCTGGCCGGTGTGCTTTGGATTCGAAAGATTGTGAAGGTCAACTTCTAATGATTACCTCAAATATCTTCGTCGACATTTCAATCCTCATCCTTGCGGCGCTGGCAATCGGCGTGGTGCTAGGCAGGCTGCAGACCACCCGTCGCTCGCGGCAAAACTTGGCGTTGGGCTATGAGCGCCGGTTCGGCGTGGTTCGTCGAATCAAGTATGAAGTCAGCGAATTCGACACTTTCGTGTTGAACTCAACCCCGATGAGTATCAGAGAGAGTCTCATCGCGAAGTTGCGATTCGTGGGCAAGCAAGGCGATGTATTCCTGGTCGCCCAGCTGAAGCAAAAGTATGGCTGGCTGTTGATTGGCCTGGCCTTTGCATTCATTCTGATGGCACTGAGCCCATCGACCGGCGCCTTTGGTTTCCTGTTGGCGATTGGGTTGTTCTTTGTTCCTGACTTGCGTCTTGCCGAGCAGATTAAGGCGCGACAGGTTCAAATTGGCAACCTTCTGCCGGATGCCCTCGACCAGCTAACCCTTTTGGTTGATTCGGGCCTCGACTTCCAGACAGCCTTCGTGCGGGTTTGCCGCAACTCGAGCGGCTCGCTAAATGATGAATTCCAGCGCACGCTGGCCGACCTGCAGCTGGGCATCACCCGCAAGGAAGCGTTTGAAAACCTAGGTATTCGAACCGGTTCGCCAGTGCTCAAGAACTTCGCCCGAGCCATGGTCTTGGCTGACCTTTTCGGTGTGCCGATTTCTAACGTGCTGCGTTCACAGGCCCAAGACCTCCGCAATGCGCGCCGTGCTCGTGCCGAAGAAGAGGCACAAAAGATTCCGACCAAGATCACGTTCCCACTCGTGGCCTGCCTGTTGCCGGTGATTCTGATTCTCTTGGTGGGCCCAAGCATCATGAACCTGCTCGCCACTTTCAAATAGCCAACCCGGTTAAAGCCAAACCCCCGCCAGCCGAAGCTGACGGGGGAAGGTTCTCTGTCCGGAGAAACTTTTACTTAGCTGCGCCCAACTCTTCAACCGAGTTGTAGCTGCGTGTTCCAGTAGCATCGGTCACCGAAATGGTGAATGAGGGTGCCCCAACCTTGGTGCTGAAATCTAGCGATAGTGAGTCGGTTCCGTTGACCCACTCGATGCGAAGGCTGTCGCCACCGGTCACTGACCAGGTGTATGAACCGTCGAATACCGGCAACTTGCGCAGACGTGCCAAGCCAAGAATCGCCTGAGTCACCGGCTGCTGCAGAGCAACTTCGATCTCCTCAGGGGTGTAGTGGTGGCGGTTTACGTCGCGGCCCTGCTGGGTCTGGTTGAACAACTCAACGTCATCCATGCCATTGAACAGGCCAACGTAGTAAATCTGTGGCTCACCTGGCAAGAAGAACTGAACCGCGCGCATGATCACGTATGCGGTGTCGTCGGCAACGATGTTAGGCAAGGTTGCGTTGATCTGGTGAGGCAGGGTGAACCACTGCGGCACAACCGAGGCAATCGCGCTGTGACCGTTGGTGTTCTCCTCGGCCTTCTTGAAGATGAACGCCATTTCATCCTGGGTGATTAGACCAGGGCGGCCGTTGATTGGGCCACCATCGATGACGCCGTAACCGTCGTGAGTGTCAAGAACGTTTAGGCAGTTTGCCGGGCGAATCTTGAACCAGTTGTCGAGGCGGTCGACGGTGCCGGTGAAGAATGAGTGCAGCAGAAGTGGTGCAGTCTGGAAGTCATAGATCAGGTCAACCAGCGGCGCAATCTCTAGCTGCTGGGTGTAGTGAGCGTGAACCTCGACGAGCACGCGCATGCCATAAGACTGAATAAGTTCGGTGATCTCCTCGACGAACTTCAGGGTCTCAGGGGTCATGAATGAGTCGGTGCCCGGGGTTTTGACCGCGTAGCCAACCGCGTCGAGACGAACTACCTTGACGCCACCAGACTGCAGAGCCTCTAGAACCGAGCGCAGGTATGCCTGGCCCTTCTCGTGCTTGATGTCGATGTCTACCTGCGAAGGCATGAAGGTGGTCCAAACCAAACGGCGCTTGCCGTCGACCTCATACGCGGTGAATGGCATGCCTGGGCGTGGGCGATAGAAAGAGGTGATGCCCTCCTCGGTGCCGCCGTTGGGGAACACCACGTCGTAAGTGAGGAACATCCCCGCATACTTTGAAGCATCGCCCTTCTCCTGCCAGTCTAAAAATTCAGGGGAGAGGTGAGATGCGTGGTTCACGATCAGGTCAGCGGTGAGCTCGTGAGTCTCGGAGATTCGCTTGAAGTCACTCCAGTCGCCAAGACGTGGGTCCACGATGGTGTGATCGATTGGGTCAAACCCTGCGTCATCGCCATCGTACGGGTGGAAAAACGGAAGCACGTGAATGCCATTGAAGTCCTTGAGGGGACCCTTCAGTAGTTTCTCGATCTCAGAGAGATTTCCTCCGACGCGCTCGGCGTAAACGAGAATGCTGGCACCCGACATGGGTTCCTCCTGTAAGCGATTGCGGTACTTGTTGACACCAATAGTAGTAAGCAATTCCGGGCTAAAAGCAAGCGTTTACAAAACCGCTTTATCTGCCATCCAGCGAGCATGCGGCGGTGCCACCAGGGAGTCGGTGTCGATTTGCCGAGACCCATTGGTAAACCACGTAGGCGACGCTGGTGACCACCGGCCAGCGTAGGAAATGCCCAGCCAAAGACCACGCCGTTTTTGAATCAATTAACCCCTGCGCAATGGCCAGGTGCCCGGCGTAAATCTCACCGTTTGAGACGTACTGGACAGCTTGTTCACATTGCTCAAGGGACAGACCAAATGAAGCCAAATCGGCTCGCTGATAGGGCACGGTCGCGATGCGAGCTTTGGTCATAATGCTGAATGTTCTAGCGCTCGAAGAGCAGAACTTACAGTCGCCATCAAAGATCAAAGTCACACTTGGTTCAACCAGCCACAGCCGACGCTATTTCCAAAAACCGAAGTAGATACTTGCCAAACCGCTGCAAGATAGGCGTAAAGTTGCAGGGTGAATTCCAAGCTGGCTAAATCAGCGTCCT
>ERZ650308.529-NODE-529-length-20637-cov-5.248421_pt1 | contig 20637 bp, 19 predicted proteins | sample MGYA00376244_ERZ650308 | MGnify/ENA primary metagenome ERZ650308 (study PRJEB26733, sample SAMN07839295) | wastewater metagenome | biome: small river; feature: stream; material: water | place: USA: North Carolina | collected 2016-04-26 ... | reverse complement strand
TGGTGGACGTGCGGAACTTGTCTGCTTCGGCCTTGGTCTTGAACGGCTTGCCGCCCTCGTCCAGCGGCGTGCCGTTGCGGCCGTAGCGCACCTTGGCGGCGGGCTTTCCGTCTGCGGTGATGGTGTCGCCGGTTTTGGGGGCGGTGGCTGGAGCGGCCCCTTTGGCGGCTTTTTCGATCAGGGTTTGTGCATCGGCCTGTGCCTTTTGCTTGCGCTTAACCAGGTCGTTTTTAATGGCCTCGTACTTTGGCGAGCTTTCGCTCACGCCGGGGGTTGTGCTCATGGATTCGGCGGCACGGGCGGCGCGTTGGGCCGCATACAAAGCCAAGTCCGCGCGGCCTTCTTTTAGCGCCGTTTCCACAATGCCTGCAGCAGCATCGGCATCAAGGACGGATGCAGTTACAGCATCGTAAACAGCGCGCTCGATGGCGGTTTGTTGGCGACGGCCCTTACCATCCATCCATCCGCTCTCGATCTCGGATGTGGTGCCATCGCGCTCCTTTGTCAGCGCGTCCTCCAAGCTGTCAAACTTCCCTACCCCAGCGCCTTCCACCTGGGCGGGTCCGGCAGCGGCAGGCTTTGCTGGTGCTTGGGCTTCATCGCCTCCCGTTGCCGCGCGCGCTTCGGCTTGCGGGGCTTGTCCTTGGGGCGCGGGTCTTGTCGCTGCGTTTTGCTCATTGGTCAGTGCAGGGTTGGCCAGGCCGGCCGTTCGTACAGGTTCACCCGGCTGGCCGCTTCGTGCAGCTGCGGGGGCAGCATCACCAGCTCCCCCACCTGCGCCGGCATCATCACGTCCTCGATTTCGCTGGCCTCCCGCAGCGTCAGCACCCAGTTGTCCACCATTTCCTGCAGCCACGGTTGCAGCTTGTGCAGTTGTGCCGACATTCGCGCTCTCCTTGTTGCCACCACGTACCGCCCAGCCCTCCATCACCTGCACCACCTGGCCGCCAAACTTCTTGCTGGCGGTCAGGGCGGCGGCTTTGTTCTTGAAGGGCTCGCCCTTGGGGTTCAAGATGTCGCCGGGCTCAGGGGGGTAAATGTCGCCCGGGTCAACCTCCGGCGCTACATTTTTCATAGCAGCCGGCGCAGCAGTGGCGCGGGCTACAGGCTTGCTTTGCCCCTTGAACCGGGCCGCGTTCAGGGCTTGCAGGTCGTCAGCGGCCAGTTGCTCCAGCCGGGCCATGGCCTTGTCGGAAAGGTCTTCTTGGCGTCGGTCTTCCTCGCGCACGCGCGCGCCCGCGAGAAGCGGGTTGTCCGGGATGGCCAGCAGGTCGGCGCCGGTCTGGCCGGTCAGGGTCGTGGCTGCGGCCACGTTGGCGGCGCGCGTCAGGGGCCCGGCGGGTTTGGTCGGGTCCAGCGGGCTCACGGCGGCCAGCGGGGGCGCCACGGGCGGGGGCGCCGGGGGCGGGGGTTCGGTCTGCGGCGTGGGCGCGCGGCCGGCCAGCAGGTTTGCACCACCGCCCATGGCGGTTCCACTCAGCAGGCCCAGCACGGCGGCCTGGTCCAGCCCTTCGTCCAAGGGCTTGTTCAGGGCCATGTTTTGCAGAACCTGCTCGCTCACGCTCTGCGGTAGTTCTTCCAGCACGCCTTCGGATACAGCACCTTCCAGCACGCGGCGGGTCAGGGCTTTCTGTGCCGCCGGGCTGGCCTTGGCGGCGCCGGCCAGCAGGGTGTCCACGTCGGTGACCCCAAGCCCTTTGGCGATGCGCTCACCGACCCTCGGAAAACCCATATCCGATACGGCCTTGCCAAGCGTTGGGGCTCCACCAGCGACTTTGCCGCCCAGCAGGCCAAAGCCGGCACCCACCACGCCGGTGGCAGCGGCCAATCCGGCTTGCCCGGCGGTCAGGCGTCCGTCGGCGGTTTGCTGGCGGATCTGCTCGGCGGCACTGCCGGCCATCACGGCGCCTTCACCACCGGCTGCGGCCACCACGGGGGCGATCTTTGGGGCAACCGCCATGGCGCCGCGCGCCACCACGCCACCGGCGCCCATAGGCGCAAGGCTTTCCACGACGGAATGCCCAATGACGCTGGGGTTGGAGATCGCCTCCATGAAGGTGTCGCCCAGGCCCTCGGCGGCCTGCACGCGGCGGAATGCCTCTTTTTGCGGGGCGCTGTAGCCCTCGTCCAGCATGGCCTTGGCCTCGCGCGGCCGGAAGCCCACGCTTTCCAGCGCCTGGCCAGCTGCGCCGCCCGTCACCAGGTCGGCCAGGCCCACGGCGGCCTCGGGCACCGCGATGACGCCTTTCAGGGCACTGATGCCCACGTCCTTCATGGTCCCCAGCACGGTGCGGCCTTCCGGCTCGGGCGCTGTGGGCGCCTCGGGTTGCACAAAGCTGGTGTTGACGTACTCGTTGAGGTTCAGGGGCACCGGGTCGCCGGTGAAGCTGATCGCGGGGGCGGGGGATACCCGTCGTTTGTTCGTCGCCATCAGCGCACCATCAGGTCGGTGCCGCGCGCCACGCGCTGGCTCGAGTCAACAGCACCGGGCACAGCGCCCAGGCTGGTCGGCAGGGCCCGGGCAGCCACGGGCAGGGGCTTGGCCGGCGCCGGGGCTGCGGGTGCCACGGGTTTGGGCTGGTCCTTCTTCATCAGGGGCGGGCCCGTCACCACAAACTGGCCATTGACCATCACGCCCGGGTACACCTTGCCGTCGTCGGCTTGGCGCTGCATCAGGCTTTTCGGGTCGGCGGCCAGGCGCGCGGCATAGATCGCGGTGCCGGTGTCGATCACGTTGCCGCTGGTGTTGTTGATCCGGTAGATGCCCTGCGCCTCGCTGGCGGCCTTGTCGCGCTGCTTGCCCAATGCGTCTCGTTCTTCCGGCGTCGCCCCTTCTTTGGGCTGGTAAATCTCGGTCATGCGGCTGGCAATGGTCTTGCTGGCGTCCTCCAGCTCCTTGGCGGTCACGCCCACTGGCGTGCCGGCGGCGGCGGCCTTCGCGCGGGAGGCCTCGGCGCGGGCGGTTGCGGCGTCGATCCTGGCGGCGGCCACATCGCCCTTGATGGCTTCGTTGGCCTGGTTGCTGCGCTTCGTTTCCTCCAGCACAGCGGTCTTGTGCGCGGCGTCGTCCGCGCGCTCGCTCGCGCGTGCGTTCTCCGTCACCCACAGCTTGGGGTCCAGCTGGGGCAGCACGCCCAGCACGAACTTGTTGAGGCTGGCGAACTGCTGGCGCCCCACCTCTTTGCCGTCCTTATCCATGGCCACGACAGTTGCGCCGCCCTTGCCGTCCTCGATCACCTGCGCGGTGTTCCCGTCGTTGTACCGGTCGTACACCTTGGGGATGGCGGCCCAGCCACCAAGGGCCACAAGGCTCGCAGTCTCGCGGAACATCTTGTCGCGCGCCGCGGCTTCCTCGGCCTGCTTGATCTGCAGGTCAGCGGCCTTGCCCTGGCGCGCGGCGGCTTCCATCTGCATGCCGCCCACCGCGTCCCCGGCGCCGTAGTAGGCGGCAGCGATGCGGGTCGCGCGGTTCTCGGGCTTGTTTGCAGCGTTGGCGGCGGCCTGCGCTTGGGCCGGGTCGGTGTAGCTCTTGCCCTGCACCACGGCGCCCGGCAGCAGTCCGGCGTTCGGCATGGCGGCAGTGTCGGGCTGGCCAACATCGCGGTTGTCCATGGTGGCGGGCTTGGTCATCCCCCCCGCGCCCTGCTCCACGTCCACCGTGGCGCCAGCGGCGGCGACTGCGCGGCGCTTGGCCTTCTCGGTCTGGCGTTCTTCCTGCTTGGCCTCAAACTCGGCATCGGCCTGGTCGTCCAGCTTCTTCTGCCGGGCGTCCTTTTTCTGCTTGTCCTTGCCGTCCAGAAAGCCCTCGCCAAGTCCAGCGAAAAAAGCGGCTGCGTTGTTTGCCATGGTCGTGCCTTTCAGGGGTCATCGCTGCGTTGCGCAGCAGTCACAGTCGCCGGCCATGCTGCGCCTGTTGGCGCTGGAAAAAAAGGGGGGTCGGTCAGCCCACCGGTTTGCCCAGCCACGCCGCGCCAATGCGCCCGGCGATGTTGCCCAGCGCGCCCATGGCGCCAGAGTTGTCCGTCGCACGCGCGCGAGCCGTGTTGGTGAAGATGTTGCCGGCCGCGCCCAGGCCGTTCTGCGCCCCGCTGTAGCCGTTGTTCATGATCTGCGCCCCGGCGCCCGTGGCGGCGATGGGCAGTTGCGCATTGTTGGCGCTGCTGTTGCCGGCGGTCACCGCCAGCCCGGCCTGCGTCGCCTGTCCGCTGGCCAGGTTGCGGCCCAGGTTCACGGCGTCTTGGCGCATGGCGCGGCCGATGGTCTTCACCTGCTCGCGCGCACGGTTGGCGCCAGCGGCCACGCCCAACGCCTCGCCGGTGTCCAGCGTCGCCTTGGCGGCCATCACGTTTCCATCGCTGGGGTTGAAGCCCATGCGGGTTGCGTCGCGCACGGCAATGTCGCGTTGCGCATCAAAGGCGGCTCGCACATCCCCGGTGGCCCGGCCTGCAGCGGCGGATTGGTTGGCCTCGCTGTCAAAACCCTGCGCCTCGGCCACAATTTGCCGCTCCAGCGGGCGGAAAGTAGTTCTTTCGTAGTTCGAGTAGTCCTGCGCCTGGTTGGTGGCCACGCGCATGCCCTCCAGTTGGGCGTCGCTCACCGCTCCTGCTCGGGCGCTTGCGGCGGCGCGCTCCGGGGCAGTTTCGGCCCACAGTTCTTTCGCCCAGGCCAGTTGTTCCTCGCTCAAGCCGGCCAGGCGTTCGGCGGTGGCGTCGGCCCGGCTGGTGTCCGGGGCCTCGTTTTCCATGATGCGATACCCGCCGTAGGGCATCAGTCGGTGTTTTTCACGCAGCAAGTTCATGGCTGGCCTCCAAGTCGGTCAAGTAGTCGTCCAGGCAGTCCTGCTGCATCATCATGCGCAGTTCGGCCGCGTGTTTCTTGGCGTGGGCGGTGCCGCCGATGATGGCGGCGCACATCAGGGCCAGATCCCCCGGCGCGCACCGGATGACGTGGGCCACCTCTTGCGCATGGCGGCTGCCGCTTTTCTCCAGCTCGTTCGCGCCGTGCCACAAAAGGCTGGCGTTCAGCATCACGGGTAGCAGCATGGCGCGGTTGGCGACGAAGAACGGGTTGAGGTTCACGCCGATCATGGCCTTCTCAAACGCCGCGCTCACGGTTTCACGGGAAACCGGCTTGTCGCCGTCCACCAAGTCGTCCCAGACGTGGCTGATGAACTTGATGTCCTGCATGAACAGGATGGCCTGCTGGTTGCCCTGAAAAATCTCGCCCAGCCGCGCCAGCATGGTCGGCATGTCTTTGACGCGGAGGTCGTAGGTCATCGGTCAATGCTGCGCTGATGGGGGGCGTTTTTCAATGGGGCTCAGGCCGCCAGCTGGCTTTCCAGCGCAGCCACCCGTGCGCGCAGGGCCTGCACTTCGCTGTCTTGCTGCTGCACTGACAGCACCAGCGGGGCAATCAGGCTGTTGTAGTCCACACCGCCGTACCGGTCGGGCCGGTGCTGCACCAGTGCGTCGCCCTCGCGCGGCAGCACTTCGGCAAGCTCCTGATACAGAAAGCCGTGGTACAGCAAGGCCGGGTCCGCCTTCATGCGGTATGTTCGCGGGCGCAGCTGTCGGATAAAGCCCAGGCCCAGGGCCTCGTCCTCGATGTCCTGCTTCAGCCGGGCGTCCGACACGGCCTCGATCACGATGTTGTTGCTGCTGCAGGTGACCGTTACGCCGCTGACCGTGGTGGTCAGGTTCAGGCCGGTGCCTGCAACGGTCGCGGTTCCGGTGTTACCCACCACGATCTGACAGAGGCTGCTGGCGTGCAGGCCGTCTACCATATCGGCGTTCAGGTTCGACACCAGCGTGCTGTTATTTATTGTCATCGCTCCGTTGACGCTCAGCGCGACGGCGCCGAAAACACCGACTGCCTGAACACCTATGCCGCCAGAGTTTTGGGCTACCCCGCTAATCGCCAACCCACCGCTAGAGCTACCGAAGACACCGCCCGCGCCCGAGGCCATACCGGCACCTTGGACGGCTGCCTGCCCGGAAGTTGTGGTGTACGAAATCAGCCCGGTCTGAGCCGTGTAAGACTCATTGACGGCCAACGCTACGTTGTACGCGCCGCTGGTGAAGTTGCCCTTGATCTTTGCGGAACCAGTGATGTCGATGTTAGCGGTCCCCGTGATGGTCCCGGCCGTCACGTTGCCCAGGTTGGCTGAGATGGCCGACAGCTGGCTGACGCTAAGTTCCGTCGCCGACACCGCCCCGGCGGCGATTTTTCCTGCCACGATGGAGTTAGCCGCGAGTTTGTCGGCGGTGACTGCCAGCGCATCGAGCTTTGCGGTCGTGATCGAGCCTGCTGCGATTTCATTGGCCGTTACCGCGCCAGCAGCAATCTTCGCCGTCGTAATGGAGCCGGCGGCAATCTCGGTTGCTGTCACCGCACCCGCGGCAATTTTCGCCGTCGTAATTGCTCCGGCTGCAATGGACGCAGCGACAACGGCCCCGGCATAAATCTTCGGCGTCGATATTGCCCCGTCGGTAATCTGCGTCTCGACGATTTGGCCAGTGATCTTCGCCGCTGAAATGTCGGCAAGCTGCGCGTCCGTCAGGGTTCCGGTCACCTTCGATGCCGCCAGGGCCTCTATCTGCGCGTTGGTGACAAGGCCCGTGATGTCGGCCGAGGGTACTGTTGCAACGTAGGCGGCGCCATTCCACCGGTACAGCTTGCCGTCCGTGGTGTTGAACACCGTTTCCGTGGATTTCGTGCCGGGCACAGAAGACACGATGCTGACCGGCTCGATGCTCGATGCGAACTTGGCCAGCGTCACGGCGCCGGCCGCCAGCTTGTCGGCTGTCACGGCGCCCGTGCCCAGTTTGCCGGTGGTCACCGTGCCGGTAACAAGCAGATCGCCGTCGATTCGGACATTACCAGTCATAAAAATGCCGGTCCCGTCGATGCCGAACGGTATCTTGGTCACGTCAGGCGAAGTCGTCAGCCCGCCGCTGTAGGACGAACTGACGATGGCAAACTTGTCAGCTTGAATAATAAAAGCGCTGGTCGCATTGCCTGCCGCGTTGGTGGTCGCGGCAAGCCCAAACCCCGCCATGGCGCCGCCAGCAGAAACCTTGAGCGTGTACTGCGCCTCCAGCCCCGTCGCGCGGTCCGCGATGGCCGTCATCTTGCTTTCCACCGTCGCCGTGCCCGGGGCGCCTCCCGAGAAGTTGTCCAGGCGCGCGGTGATCGTCGTCACCAGCCCCGCCGTGGCCCGGTTCAGGCTGGCGCTGGCAAACTGCACTTGCCTCACGCCGGCCGCGGCCTGGCTGATGTTGGCCTGCACCGTCGTCACGGTCTGCGCGAAGCTCTCCGTCGCGGTCTTGATGATGTCGTCCACCCTGCGGATGCTTGCATCGGCCTCCTGCCGGACCTGGGCGATGTCCTCCAGCAGCAGGGCCCGGGTGCGTTCTGGCAGGTCATCAAACCGGGCGGGATCGTCAATCCTGCGGGTCAGGTCAGTGAACAGCTTGGTCGAGCGCAGTTTCTCGGCCAGCGCCTCAAATGGGATGAAGGTCTGCGTCCCGCCGGGCCCCACCGTGGCCACGCCGCCGCCGCTGGCCGTGCGCGGCACTGCGGCTGAAACGCTCACGGTCAGCCCCAGGCTTTGCAGGCGCGCGTCCACGTCGCGCAGGGTCAAACCTCGCTCGTAGGGGTTCCCGCGCGTGCCTTGGCGCACCTCCAGGTGCTCTTTCACGGCGCGGTTGAAGCGGGCTTGCGCCGGCGCGGCGTCGCGCGGCAACTCTAGGCCGGGCAATGTCGCCCGCTGGGTCGCCTGCGCGGTGCCTTGAACCCGGTTGTCGCTCATACGGCCTTCATTTCGTCCGTGGAGCTGGCCACGGTCGCGCCGGTCACGCCCACGGCCGCCTCGATCTGCAGTTCCCACTCGTTGAAGCGCCCGCGGGCGTGCCGCTTGGGAAGGCGGTTGCTCAGGGTGGCGGTGTTCAGCAGCGTGCCGTTGCCGTAGCTCTTGACGGTCACGTTGGAGGCGTAGTCGCTGTCCGCCTGCGCCCAGGCCATGCTGGCGTAGGCCGGCAGGACAATGCGCGGGGTCTTGTAGATGGCTGTCCGGCGGGTGTTGCCGGCAAACAGCGCATTGATGGCCGTCCCGCTGGCCGAATACACCGTGTCGGTCACCAGGTCACGGTAGAAGGCCGAAGCCGACACATCGGTCGTCACCAGCTTGCCGTCCGTCAGGCTCAGGAGGTAGGTGCCCGTGACGCTGCCGGTGTTGTACCGGAACAGGTAGCAGCCCTCGTAGTAGGTGGCCACGATGCTGCTGGGCACCAGCGCGCGCCACGTCTCAAGGTCGAACACATCGAACCCGCCGGGGCCGGTGATCACGCGGATCCCGTTGGCATCGGCCAGGCAAATGCCGTCCGCGCTGGCGTACATCACGCCGCCCGGCACGTTCACCACGGACAGGGCTGACACACAGGCCTGCTCGCTGTCCATCTTGCGACTGTCCAGCGATGCTGAATCCGCGCCGGTCATGTAATACGGCCGGCCGCGGGTCAGAACCACATAAGTCTGGTCAAAGCTGCCCATGGCCACAATCGGCCAGGCCGTTGTCTTGCGGTACTCAATCGGCCAGGCGTAGCCGAAGTAGTTGACGCAGAAGCACGCGATGTTCGAGCCGGAAATGAATCCCCCCATCCCGCCGTTGGCGCCCTCGGTCAGCCCGCACAGGGTTGCCGGCGGTTCGGCCCAGGTCAAGGTCTTGTTTTCTTCCCGAAGCTCGGTCGCTTTCTTGTCGTCCGTCAGGGTCAGGGTTGCAATCGGCCAGCCCGCGGTGTCGCTGGGGTGGGGCACGTACTGGAATTGCACGCTGTCGTTGCCCACGTTGCTCCGGTACGGGCGGTAGTGGGTGATGTTCCGGCCGCTGGGGGGTGCAGTCACGGTCACGTCCACGGTGTCGTTCTGGTCCACCTCCACCAGCGCCGAGATCGGGGACGGCGCGCTTTCCTCGCCGCGGTCGCTCACGTAGGTGTAGCGGTAGAACCGGCTGTCGATGATGCGCTCCACCCCCTTGGGCACAGCACCGTCCACCCCGAGCCGGTAGTAGGACTCCGTGAGGATGGTCCCGAGCCGGTTGGAGATGTCGGTGTAGTACGCCGTCACCGCGGCCGCCAGGCGGGCGACCTCGGCCAGCGCCGACTTCACCGCCGCGGCTTGCGTGCCGCCGGTCAGCTGCTGCGTGTTGGTCGGCCAGTCCGGGCGGCTGCTCCAGCGTTGGGGTCCGATCAGGTCGGCCAGCTGCTGGGCCATGTCGCGGCCGTTGATGGTCTTCATCGCCGCTGCCGCCGTTGCGGCGGTGGCCGGGCTCACGTACTCGGCATCGGTGATGATGGCCTGCCCTTGGGCAACAAGGTAGCCCCACAAGCCGTCGACATCCACCACCTTGCGGCCACTGGCGTCGAAGCTGATGTAGGCCGCCACGTCGGCCTTGATGTTGGCCACCGCCGTGGCCCGGTTGCCACCCGCGTAGATCCTGCTCATGGCTGGGCTCCAATCAGGTAGTCAGCGCCCAGGCTGCTGCGGGCGATGTCGTCGGCCTTGTTGAACACGAAGTTCGCCCAGCTGTCGATGGCGTCGTCAATCGCCGCCACCACGTCGGCCTTGCTGTAGAACGCCGTGGTCTGTGCCACCACACTGTTCCTGCCGCCGCCGTCCAGCAGGGTGCGCAGCTCCGTCACCTTGGCGGCCAGCGCCTGGATCTTCGGCTGGATCGTCGGCCCGGCCGGGTCGGCGTAGTCGCTGATCTCGCCCACGATCTCCGCCACCTGGTCGGTGGTGAACAGCTTGGTGCCGTCGGTCTTGCCGGGCATGGTGATCGCGGCCAGCGCCGTGGTCAGCGTGCTGGTGTTAATGCTGTAGGTCAGGCCGTAGGCGCTGTACGGGATGCAGATGTGCGGCGTCCCCGCGGTTCCCGCCCAGGCCGGCGTGCCCGCCGTGCTGTCGCCAACAATCGCGGCCAGGCTGGGGTCGAACACCCAGTTGAATGCCGAGTCGTCCAGCGCGGTGTAGCTGTCGCTGATCGCGCCGCCAGATGCCGCCAGCCGGTACACGCGCACCTGCTGGCTGGGGTCGGCGGTGGCAAACCCGTTGGCCGTCGTGCGGTTCAGGTAGCCCGTCGTCCCGGTGCCGGGGTCGGCCGCGCCTCGCCACACCACGCTGGCGCTGTCCTGCACTGCCTTGATGGCCAATGCCAAAGCAGCCTGCAGCCCCGTCGCGCGGTCCTCGCTGGTGAACTCGTCCGTTTCGTTCACGCTGACTGTCGGGGCCGTGGTCGGCGCGGGCACGCCCAACTGGCGGTCGTTGCCTGTGGCGTCCAGCACGCGCGGGGCTGCGGTGCCGTCGTCAAAGCTGTAATAGTGCCGGTCGGTGGTGTCGTTGTTGACCTGGGCCTTCACAAAGCTGCGGCGGCCGGCGTACACCTTCCACTTGGTCAGGTCCGTGAAATCCGTGTTCAGGCTACCGTCGCTGTTGCGCTGCAGGCGGAAGATGGTCAGCGGGTTGGTCAGCCCCGTATTGGCGATCACCTGCGTGTCGGTGGCCAGCGGGCGGAACTCGCGGGTGTTGGCCTGTAGGTTGTGGGCGGTCTGCGCGGCATCGGCGGGTAGCGCACGCGCAGAAGCGCGCGGCTTGAGCCCGCCAAAGTTCGTGACGCGCAGCACCGCCATGGTCAGGCCCGACCGGCTCGGTTTCCAGCACCATCGGCAGCAGGGCTTCCATCACCGACAGGTCGATGTCAGCGGGAAAGTTCTCCAGCGCCACCTGGTGCAGCTTCAGGTCCGGCAGGTCTTCCGTATGCAGGTCGTTCATGCCCTTGGCAAAAGCCTGGGCATCCACCAGTTGTACGTTGCCTTGGTCGTCGATGTCCAGTTCGCCGTCTTCCTTCTTTTTGCCGTACTGGTTCAGCAGGGCCTTGCGGCTGGCTTCGTAGGTCGTCACGAACTCACCCAGCTCGCGGCGGTTGCGGGCGGCGGCATAGGCGAACTTCAGCGGCGTCTTGGTGTCGGCCTGGGCGATCTTGTTCAGGGCCTCAAGGGCTGCAATGGCTTCATGGGTCTTCATGGTTCCTCTTTCTAATCAGGTGGTGAATCAGGTGGCCGGCGCCTGCAAAAGCTTCAGCGCATCCTCTTGCGTGATGTCGAGGAAATACTTTTCGCTCAGGTGCTCGGCAAAGGTGTTGATCTGATCGGGGCTGACTTCGAGCTGCGCTTTGTAAGCGTCCACCTCAGCGTTCTGCCTGCATGTCTTGCACGTCAGGTACTTCCACCACCAGGCTAAAGTGCCGTCCTTGCGCATCTGCTCGGCGTGGCGCTTCTCGTGCACCAGCAGCCCGGCGTCGTGGCGGAAGTTGGGGTGAATGAACACCAGGCCGGGGCACAGCGCAAAGCCATCGGCCCAGAACAGCAGGCGGGTGTAGACGACGCGCATGGTCAGCCCTTGTCGGCGGGTAGCTCCGCCTCCATCACTTCCATCAGTGCAGCAAGTTGCGGCTTCTGTTTGCGCACCTCGTCACGCAGGCGGGCAATCTCCATGCGGTCGGCGCGGCTGGAAAGCGTCTCGCGCCAGATTCCGCCCAGCAGGACGTTGATGGCGCGGTCTAGGGTGAGTAAGACGGTGAGCATCAGCTCGCCTCCAGCGCTTTAAGACGCCCGTCAAAGTCCGCATGCAGCTCTTGCAAGCCCTTTACAAGCATGGGCACCAGCACCGAATACTTGATGCTCAAAGTCACGGTGCCGAGGGGGCGGCGTTCAACCCTGGGCGGCACTTGCACATAAGCGGTGTAGCCCTGCCGCGTTACCGTTTCTGTTTGTGCAGGTTCTACGATCACATCCTCATAGTCAGGCGTCTCTTCCACTAAGCCCGGCGAGATTCGACGAAGGTCTTGGGCAATCATGCCTAACAGCTTTGTGTTGGTTTGATCAGCCCGCAGGTAGTAATCGACAATCTGCATCGCCAGAATCTTTTGCAGCTTGGGACTGGTAGGGGTCCAGTCGCGTTTGAGCTTGGCATCAGATATCGTGCCGTAGACGCCGTTCAAGTTTGTAACATTGCCATTTGATGCAATGCGGCAATTCGTTGCCGCAAAACTTGCTGTTCCCGCAACCGTCCAGTCACCGACGCCAGAAAGCGTCCCTAAGACATTGCCCGCTGAGTAGTCAAGAAACAGCGCCGCGTAATTCGCCCCTCCGCCGCCCCGCGAAAACAAACCGTAACCTGTTGCTGCTGTGTTAACAAGTTCTGCGTTGTTGTTGCTAGCCGTGGCGTGGTTGACAACCAAGGTTGAAGTAATCGAGGTTGGGTTGTCAATCGTCGTCAGGCTGTCAGTCTGAGTAAACCTCGCCGCGCTGCCTGCAAACAATTTCAGCGTGTCAGTCGCATGTTCGTACTGCACGCGGCCTTTGCCGTTCGCATCCGTATCCGAAAAAAACAGCGCTGACGTTCCAGCATTTCCGGCCAGCAGGTTACCTATTGCTGACGCGCCAGAACTCCCGGCGTTCTTGATGTTCAGGTCATAGGTGGCATCGTCACCCACCGACAACTTTGTTGCACTAACAGCACCGGCTTGAAGACTGCCTGTAGCTGATACGTTACCAGTGACGGCAACGCCAGCGACCGTGAGGTTGTTGTTTATCGTGACGGCGCCGGTATCGGTAATCGTTACTAAATCAGTGCTGACGCCACCTGCCCGCTTGCCGAAGGCGAAGCTGTACCCCGTGCCGTCACCGATATAAAACTTTGTGATTGGCGCTTCGTATGCAAACAAGCGCCCGTCGTTTGCATTAAGAGGGGCTGCGCCGGTTATGCGCAGACCTGCTTGCGCAATGGCGTTGGCTTGGAAAGAAGCATTGCCAGAAGCTGTGAAGGAGCCGGTGACGGCCAGCAACCCACCAGTAGGCGTGATGCTGTTCAGGCTGGCGTTGACCACGTTGGCCGCCAAGGTTGTACCAGTCAGCGTGCCAGCCGCTGCCGTCACCGTGATGTCTGCGGAACCGTTGAAGGCCACGCCGTTGATGTTGCGGGCCGTGGCCAACGTGGTGGCCGTGCTGGCGTTGCCAGACAGCGCCGCCGTGATGGTGCCCGCCGTGAAGTTGCCCGAGGCGTCCCGCGCCACGATGGCGCTGGCGGTGTTGGCACTGGTGGCCGTCGTCGCGCTGTTTGCCACCTTGCCGCCGGTGCTGATGGTGGCCAGGTAGGTGTCTGCAATGGCCGTGCCCTGCCACACCCCCGTGGCGATGGTGCCCACCGCCGTCAGGCTGGAGGTCACGACGTTCGCGGCCAGCGTCGTGCCGGTGATGGCCGATGCCGCCACACTGCCAGCGGAACCTGACACGTTGCCGGTCACGTTGCCGGTCAGCGGCCCGGTGAATCCCGTCGCGCTCACGGCACCCGTGAACGCTGCCCCGGACAGATTCGCCTTGGCCGTGTCCAGCGCCGTGATCTGGGCCTGGGCCTTGCCGAATGCCACCAGCACTGAATCTGCGGCCGTCACTGCGGTTGCCGTGGCCAGGCTCAGGCCGGTCAGCGCCACAGCGCGCACCGCGGCGTCAAATCCGATGTTGGCGCGCGCTTGGGCCTGCTGTGGGCTGGTCAGGGTCTGGGCGATGTCATATCGAACCGCGCCGGCCACCTCGCCGGGCGTCGGCAGTTCAGCGTCATCCGCCATCACGATGCTGTGCAGATCGCACGCCACGTTGGGCACCTGCGCGCTCACGTCCATGCGCCAGCCGTTGGGCACGCTGGCGGTGAATCGGTACGTGGATCCGGTCGTGCCCAGGCCGGGCAGCGCCGCGGTGGCCAGGGCGTTCGGGAACAGGTTGAAAACCGCCTCGCCGTTGGTGTCGGTCGTGGCCGTGACGGTCTTGCGCAGAATCAGGCCTTGGTAGTTGTCGTCCTTGTCCGCGGTGGCGGTGATCACCACGCCGGCAAGGGCTGGGCCGCCAAAGGAACTTAGCTTGGCGGTTACTGCTACGGTCGGTGCGGTCATGGCTGGGCCCCTTTACATGAATCGAGCCCGGCGCGGGCGGCGCTGGCTGCTGTAGCCTTGAGAACGGCGGAACTCATGGGACACCATGGCGTCGTTGAACTGGCCGCGCCAGTACGTAGCCCCGCCGGCGTCGGCGTAGCTGGTGCCGATGTCTTCTTTCAGGATGGCAATAGCACCGTGCGCGATGGGCAGCACAAACAGGCTGAACAGATCGTCCTCGATGCCCAGCGAGTCCTCTGCGGGTCGCATGGATGCTTCCACCAGCAGCGTGCGATCCGCTGCAGGCCGGGGCAGCAGCACGATGGTCTTGCGGTCGGTGGTGTGCACGCACGGCGCCATGGTGTCCGGGTAGGTTTTCCAGTCACGCGGCAGGTCTTCGGCGGCCAGCACGTTGATCTCGCAGCCGTCCAGCGTTGCGGTTTCCAGGCGCACCAGCTCGGCGCGGGACTCCAGCGGGAGCGCATAGTCCGTGATCTGGTCTGCCGTCGTGATGGCGGGCAGCCACAGGCGCCATACGCGCGTGGTGTCGAAGAACTCCTGCGCGGCGCGCTTGATGGCATGCTCGGCCAACACTTCCGGGCAGCCGGATACCTTGGGCAGCACGTCCTTCAAGAACTTGTCCCAGGTCTTCATCAGCGCACCTTCGGGTTGATGCGGCTCGGTTGGCTGGCCGCCGGGTTGGTCTTCTGGTCGGCCTGCGTCTTGCCGGTCAGGATCAGCATGGCGGCCTGCAAGTGCTGGGCGGCCAGGGCCTGGTTGGCGCTGTCTTCTGCGTCCTGCAGGTAGGCGTAGTGACACACCAGATGAATCAGCGCGGGCTCGTAGATGTCGTCCAGGTCGATGCTGGCGGCCTCGTTGGCGCAGTCGGTGGGCTGGGCGCTCCACACGGCGAGAACGATGTTTCCGGCGATGGCCGGTGGGTAGCAGTCGAAGCGCTTGGGCTCCAGCTCGTCAAACAGATAGTGCTTCTGCACCGTCTTGGCCGTGGCCTCGTACCAGTTTGGGTCGAAGTTGGTCAGCTGTTCTTCGCTCACCAGCGTGATGGCGCGGCCGTCCTTGTTGCGCACCACCTTGATCAGCCGGATGCCGGTGGCGGGGATGGATTGGTGGGGCCCGTCCACCAGCGTGATCTCGTCGCGCGTCGTCTTGGCGTCGGGGCGGACCTGCACCACCAGGCGCTGGGCGGTGTTCAGCCACCCCAGCAGGTCGGCGGCGGCCCAGTGCCCGTTGCTCTCGTCAACAAGGATCTTCTCGGCCTTGCCAATGACGACAGACGCCAGCACGGTCAGCCCTCCATGGACTCAAGAACGCGCGCCTTGCAGTTCTGGCGCAGGCGGTCTTCGCTCAAGCCCTCCACGTCACGGGGCATGATGCCGATTCGACGGGCATAGGCTTTCAGCTTCGCGCCAGCCATGTCGTCAATCGAGCACCGGAAATCTTGGGCCGAAAACTGCTGCTCCACCGGCTTGTCGGCCAGTTCAGCGGCAGGCGTCGTCACCACATTGGCCAGCTTGGCCTTTGCGGCAGGCGCGGCCTTGGCTTTCGCCTTGGCCGGTTTTGCAGCAGTCTTCGACTGCGCACTCTTGCGCGCGTACACACCCTTGGGCATTTTCAGACACCACCGATTGCCGGGCGGGCAATCACGGTCAGGCGCACTTTGGCTCCCACCACCAGCGTTGCAGCGCCAGCGGCCAGCTTCAGGCCGATGCCGCGGTCAGCGTCGGTCGGCGCGATCTGGCCAAAGGCTGCCTTGGTCGGGCGCGCAAGGCCGCCGGCCTGGCCCACGGTCGAGGCTGCAAAGGCCTCGTTGCCGCAGGTGCGGGCGTCGTCTGCGGTGCCTGCGGTGCCAGAGATCAGGCCCAGGTCCAGTGTCACGGTGGGCGATCCGTTGCTGTCCAGGTCGTCGCACACCAGAACGGCATCGACGGGCACATAGCCAGCAGGCAGCACCACCATTTCGATCACGTCGTTGGCGGCAACACCAGTGACGGTCACATAGTCGCCCACCAGGTTGACGGGCTCATAGCCGTCGGCAGAGATCGTCGGATCTTTGCGCGCGACTTGTACGGATTGGCGAAGGGTCGGCATTTTCAGCTCCTTGAAATTGAGGGTTTGAACCAGCGCCACCGGAAGGCGGCGCCGCTGTCATCAGCCGATGGCCGTGAACAGGTGGTCGATGGACTGCATGCCGAAGTCCATCGAGTTGTAGCGGGTCTTCGACCAGCCGGCGATCAGGCGAATCACAATCACTTGTTCTTCGCCGTGGTCCAGGTCCGACTCGGACAGCTCGAACCGCACGTTGCCGCGCTGGCCGCGCATGCCGTAGGCCACAGCCACCGCATGGGCGCCCAGGAACAGCGAACGCATGGCCGTCTTGTCGGTGGTCGCGCCGTAATCGGCCGCCGGCTTGATGCAGGTTTCGTGCTCGGTAATCAGGCAGCCGTTGTAGTAGGCGTCACCACCCTGGAAGATGGGCGATTTCGCGCCCACCGCAGCGGCCTTGGCCTTTTCCAGCGTCAGCCAGCCGGCGTCACCCACTTCGCGGCGCAGGTCGTACATGCCTTCCGGGCCCGTGACCACGGCAAACGACTTCTCGCCGTCCACGTTGATCGGGACCATCTTCGAGCCCTTGGAGCCTTCCACCGCAAACATCTTCTTCGCACGCACCAGGGCGTGGTCGATGACGTTGGTGGTCAGCTTGTCGGTCAGCGTGGCCTTGGTCTGGCCGGCGCCGTACAACAGGTGCGCAGCGTCGGGGGCGACAAAGGCATTGGGGAAGCCGGCATAGCCGACTTCGTAGTGCTCGATCTCGTCACCGATACCACGGGTGCCCGCGGCGGTCATGAAGAACTGCTCGTCCTTGACCTCGGCCATGTAGTCGCTCAGGCGCGCCTTGCACTGCTTGGCGATGTCGTGGCGAACACGCTTCTGGGCCATCACGTCACCGACGTTCACCAGCTGGCGGTGTTTGTCGATGCGCATCTTGTGGGTGTGGTGCGAGAGCTTCTTCTCGCGCCCCTGGCCCTTCTCGTCGCCCTCGATGGGCTTGCCGCGCAGCTTGGCGATCAGGGTGGTGGTCACCTCGTCGGCGGCGCCGGATTCCAGTTCGGTCTTGATGACGATGGGCAGGGCGGATTCCTCGCCACCGGTCATCTTCTCCGAAAAGGATTTCTTCTTGGCGTCAATTGCGACCTGAGCGCTCCAGAGTTTGACGGCTGCCGGGTCGGTCGGCAGGATTGCAGTGCGTGCCATGTCGTTTCCTTTCGTATCGAAAGCACACGACACACTCCTGCGTGTCAAACAAAGCCGGGTTGCCCCGGCGCTTTACGCGGCCTTCACCGCGATTCGTGACTGGGGCCTGCTGACGATGATGCGCCTGTCGGCAATCACGCGCAAGCGGGCTCGCTGGCCGTCTTTTCTTTCCACAAAAACCCGGACGCGGCTGCCATTTCCCATGCCCTCCGGCACGTCAATGGACAGTTCCTCGCCCACGCGAACATCCAGCACCACGCCCGAGTTTTTGTCGTTGTTCATGGGTTCAGGTCCCCGCCATGATGGCGTCCACCACGTCCCTGGGCTGGCTGGCCAGCCAGATTTCCAGGGCCTCGCCTTCCAGCGTCGCGGCTTTGCTTAGTGCGTCACTCTGCTGCACATTCCCGGCGGCGGCCGGCATGGTGCCCAGCGTTGCCAGGTTGTGCCGCGGCGCGCCCGGGGCGGGTGCCGGCGGGGCTGCTGCCGGTGCTCCGGCGGCCGGCGCGGCGGCGGCGGCTTTGCCATGGCGCGCCCGCATGATCTCGCGCGCCTGCGCCAGCGCCCAGCGGCTGGCCACCAGGTTGTCACCGTCTTCCATGCCGCGCTCGGCCGCTTCCTTGCCGAACACCGTCACCAGAGTCTGGAACTCCTTGACGCGCTCCTTGCCGGCGTCGCCAGAGTAGTCCACGCCGTCGGCCTTGGCCTCCACGGTCACGTAGGTGTTCACCAGGCCCTTCCAGGCTTTGGCGGTCTGCTGGGCCGTCATCTCGCTGGCCACCGTTGCCCGGGTCAGGTCGCGGTCGATGATGCGGATCTTGTCGTTGGCCTCGTCCACCGTCGCCGTCACCTTGTCGCGCACCGCCTGGTACTCGGCAAAGTCGATCTCGCCGTCGTTGAGCTTGCGCAGGGCCTCGGTTTCTTCGGCGCGGGCGTCGGTGATGGCCTTCTTCTCGGCGTCGAGGTCGGCCTGCAGCTTGGCGGGGTCCACGTCGGCGGTGTAGGGCGCCGGGGCGGCCGGGGGCTGGGCCGGGGCAGCGGTGCCATCGTCTGCGGCCGGGGCTGCTGCGCCGTCGGCACCTTCGGCGCCGGGTGTGGCGGTGCCGTCAGCGGCGGGCGCTGCAGCGGGCGCGGCGGCCGTGCCGTCGTCACCATCGGCCAGCTCGTTCAAGATGTCGGCGTTGTCGCCGGCTTCGGCCTCGATGGCGCTGCGTTCCTCGGGGGTCAGGTCGGCCAGGTCGGCTTCGGTGTAGGTAGGGTTGGGCATGTGTTGTTCACTCCTGCGATGGTTGAAAAATGAGGGCTTACTTGCCCTCGGCGTACTGCTTCATGACTTCCATTTCGGCCAGCTTCTCCTTGGCGGCGCGGCGCACATGCTTCATGCGCGTCTCGTCCTTCTGGATCAGCTTGGCCTCGGTCAGCGTGCGCAGGTCGTCGTGCGCGCGCCACTTGTCGTAGCCGTCTTCCTTCTTGCTCGATGCGATTTCGGGGGCCATGTCACACCTCCTGCTTGAACAGTTCGCCGGCCACGATCACCACGTTCATGGTGCGGCGGTCGGCGTCCTTGAAGGACCGGATGGGCTCGCCCGCGGGCCGGGATTCCACATCCTTCGGGATCTCCGGCAGCGCGCGGGCTCGCTCCAGGCGGTCGATGGGCTGGTGCGGGGCAACCAAGGCACCGGGCTCCGTGGCGATCTGCCCCACGATGGCCATCATCTGGTCAAACGCGGCGGCTTGCGCCTGGTTTGCCGGCGGCGCGTCTTCGACCGGCGTGTCGATCACAGGGTTGGTTTCCCCGGTTTCGACAGGCACGGTCGTGTTTTCGGCGCCGTCGGTCGGGGTGTTTTCATCGCTCATGGCATGGCTCCTGGTTGAACGCCGTCACCGGCGGGGGTTTCAATGCCCGCGGCGGCGCCGTCGGCCAGTTGAGGCTGCGGCATCGCTTCGGGCACGGGTTGTGCAGCCGCCGGTACAACGGGCTGCGGGGTTGGGGTCGCGTTGCGGTCTTGGAAACCCACGCTGGCCAGCAATTCATCGGCCACAGCCGCCACCTGGGGCACGGTGGCCACCACCTGGCCGGCCTGCATGGCAACGTAGAGGCTTTCGATGCGGGTTTTCAGGGCGCGGGCGTCCATTTCTTCGCCCTTGGCCTCGGCCGCCTTGATGTCGGCGCGCAGCTGGGCGAGTTGGGCCTGGTACTCCATGTCGCGCTGCTGGTCGGCCTGGTCCTTCTGGGCCTGCTGCTCCGGGCTCAGGGGTTCGTCCGGGTCCGTCTGGCCGGTGGCCGCCCGAATCCGCTGGATCACGGTGGTCTTGTTCGGGATGTCGGCCAGCTCGAACACCACATCCAGCATGGAAAGCACCACGCCCGGCGCCACGTTGGCAATCTGGCCCAGCAGTTCCATCATCTGCTCGAACGCGGCTTGCGCCAGGTTCTGCTTCCAAGCCTGCTCGCCGATGATGAACTGGCTCTTGAAGGCCGTGATGGGGTTGAGCACCTTCCCGGTCACCGGGTCCACCTGGTTGATGCGGATGTACTTGCGCTTCTGGCGCTCGCCCGTGATGCTGAACACCTTGGGCTCGTTGTAGAACTGCTCGATCAGGCTGATGGTCAGGTCGCCCTCGATCTGGCGGGCCAGCAGCATGTTGTCGAACAGCTCGGCGGTCAACAGTCCGCCCTGCTCGGCTTTTTGACGCAGGGCAATGCCCGACTGGGTGTTGCTGCTGCGGTTCAGGTTGTCGTCGCTGATGCCGCTGGCGTTGCGAATCATCTGCTGGTCAATTTGGGCCAGTTGCAGGTGGCCTTGGGCTACGTCGTTGTCGCGGTCGCGCTTGACCTTGGCAATGCCGCCGTCGTTCAGCATCACAAACCCGTTCGGCGCGTCCAGCTCGTCGCGCACCTGCTCGGCAGTCATGACCTTCGGGTCGATGGCGCCCTTCTCGATCATGGTCTGGTTGGTCGAGAGCACGAACAGGCTCTTGCTGATGCGCTTGTTCAGACTGTCCTGGGGGCCGCGTACCGGGCGAATCGGGCCATACGGGGCGCGGTCCTTGGACCGGCGGTAGGCCCACATCGGCACAAACGGGAACTTGTTGTGCTTGTACGGGCTGGCCACGTCCAGCAGGATGTCGCGCTCGGTGAACACGGTGCAGCGCATCTTCATCCGCACCCGGTCGGTGGCATGCGGGCCGATACCCACGGTTTCCGTGGTCGGCTCACGGTGCCAGCACTCGATGATCAGCACGCGCTCACGCTCGTTGCGGCTCCATGCGTCGCTGTCGTAGCTGGCCCACTTGCCCGGCATCAGGGCGGGCACGTCGATCTCGGAAATCGGGGGCATGCAGACTCCTGGCTTGTCTTGGGCGCGCAGTGTTTTAGCCGCCAC
>ERZ650308.528-NODE-528-length-20677-cov-5.545437_pt1 | contig 20677 bp, 13 predicted proteins | sample MGYA00376244_ERZ650308 | MGnify/ENA primary metagenome ERZ650308 (study PRJEB26733, sample SAMN07839295) | wastewater metagenome | biome: small river; feature: stream; material: water | place: USA: North Carolina | collected 2016-04-26 ... | reverse complement strand
GTAGAAATTGTCGGTGTATACTTCTTCCCATTCCACAAAATCTTCGGCTTTGATGTGTTTTTTGAACGCATCCCACGAAAGAAAATAATAATCCTTTCCGTCAATTTCTTCGCCACGGGGTTCTCGCGTGGTACACGAAATAGAAAATTCTAAATTCAAATCGGGCTGGGCTAGCAAATGTTTTACGATGGTTGTTTTTCCTGATCCTGACGGTGCAGAAAAAACCAATAATTTTCCATTATCCATGTTATAAAACGTTTAGTACTTGTTCTTTAATTTTTTCCAACTCATCTTTCATCATCACCACTAATTTTTGCATTTCGGTATGGTTTGATTTGGATCCCATTGTGTTTATTTCTCTTCCCATTTCTTGGGTGATAAACCCTAATTTTCGGCCATTGGCCTCGTTCCCATTTAATGTTTCTTTGAAATAATTGAGATGATTTCCTAAGCGTACTTTTTCTTCTGTAATATCGTATTTTTCGAGATAAAATATCAATTCTTGTTCAAATCGATTTTCGTCAACGTTTAGTTTTAATTCGTCAATTGCGGCACGTAATCTGGTTTTAACAGTGCCAATTCGTTCTGTATCATGGGAAACCGCTTCCTCCATAAACTGGTGAATATTGGCTACTCGAAGTTGAAATTCTTTTTCTAATGATTTCCCTTCTGAAGCTCTAAAACTTACAATGTTTTGAAGCGCATCATCAATAACTCCTTGGATTTTTTCCCATTCCTTTTCGTCAATTTCTTCCCGCTCTGTTTTTAACACATCGGGCATCCTAACGGCCATTTTCATTAATTCGGTGTTGTCTGCATCGGGCACTACATTTCTGAGTTGCTCCATGTATGCTTTGACAATTGTGGCATTTATTTTTGACGAAGTGTCTTCTCCAGTTACTTCAATATATAATGAAAAATCGATTTTTCCTCGTTCCAGTCGTTGTGCAATTTGGTTGCGAAGTCCCAATTCCATTTCTCTAAAAACAGAGGGCATTCGCACATTTAAATCGAGTCCTTTGCTGTTCAACGATTTTATTTCGACTGTTATTTTTTTGTTTGGAAGCTGTAAAGTGGCTTTGCCAAAACCCGTCATGGATTGTATCATACTCTTATTTGATTGTATGCAAATGTATTGAAATTTTAGGATTTGATCTGTATTATTTGATTTTCTTACGGATGACCAAATAAACTCCGAAAAAGACTAAAAAAGCAGATCCTATCTTTACGGCATCCAAATGATCCGTCCCCATTCCGATTGCAAAAAGGGTAGCAAACAAAGGTTGTAAATAGATAAACACTGCAACAGTTGTTGGCGACAATTCCCGCATGGATAATAAATTGAGAAGGTAGGTAAAAAACGTAGAAAAAAGGACTACAAATCCAATTTTATAGTAAATATCGGTTGGGATCGAATGCCATTCTACCTGTTGGATTTCATTCCAACCAAAAGGCAAAACCATGAAAAATCCAAGGGTGTAAATCCATTTTACAAATGTAAACGCGTTGTATTTATCCATTAATTTTTTGACAATTATGAGATAAAATGCATACGAAACTGCGTTGATAAACACCAAAAAATTACCTAACATGGCGTGAGGCATACTGTTTAAAGACTTACCATACAAGATGAGTACAGCAGCGCCTGATAGTCCGAGAACAATACCAATTACTTTCTTGGTTTCGAGTTTTTCTTTGACCATAATGGCAGAAAAAATGAGCACCAAAATAGGCGATGTAACCATTAGAACCGCACTCATGATGGGCGATGTATAACTTAATCCTTTAAAAAAAGTAAGCATGTTGAACGCCACTCCAAAAAAAGCGGCAGCGGTAATTCTTAGAAAGTCGGCAGTAGCAATTTTCTCTTTTGGAGAAAAAATAGAGACGATCCAAAACAACAAAGTTGCGCCCAAAACCCGTAATACAATAAACCCAAAAGGCGCAATGTATTGAGGCATTACATCCTTGGCAATTGAAAAAGTAAGTCCGTAAATTAGTGACACAATCGTCGCTCCAATAAGGGCAAGATTTCGTTTGGTCATTAGCTCAATACTTTTATTACTTCCATAATATTTTTTTGGCTGTTGCCGATGTAAATCTGATGGTTAATAATAAAAACAGGGCGACTCAAAAAAGTGTAGTGCTCCAAAAGGTACTTTTTGAAATCGGATTCGGTTAGGTTTTTATCTTTTAGCCCCTGTGATTTATAAAGTTGTGCTTTTTTGCTGAACAATATTTCATAACTTCCTGCCAACTGGTACATTTCGTCCAATTCGGCTTCCGAAATTGGGTTTTGACGAATGTCATGAAAAAACAATTTGTCGGCATTGGGTAACGATTTAATGATTTTTCGGCAGGTGTCACAAGAAGCGAGGTAATATATTTTGTCCATTTTAATTGCATCTGAATTTATGCTGCAAAAATAGGTAAATAAAATTTGGGAATTACAATAGGTGGATTGCTTTTGAAGGATGCCTATTTGCACATTGCCAAAAAAAACTTCCTATATTTGTACCACAAACTAAGATCAAAATTATGAAATTCAATACCAAAGTTATACACGGGGGACAACACCACGACAAAGAAACAGGCGCAGTGATGACTCCTGTTTTTCAAACTTCAACCTATGCACAAACGAGTCCGGGTCAACCTGTGGGCGATTACGAATACAGCCGTGCGGCCAACCCAACACGTCAGGCATTAGAAGATGCTTTGGCGTCGATTGAAAATGGCGCTCGCGGATTGGCTTTTTCATCTGGTCTTGCTGCTACTGATTGTTTGCTGCGCTTGTTTAAAGCTGGTGATGAAATCATTGCTATGGATGATTTGTATGGGGGAACCTACCGTTTGTTTACTCGTTTGTACAAAGACAGTGGCATCAAATTTCATTTTATTGATATGAATGATTTGGAAAAATTCCAATCGCTCATCAATGACAACACCAAACTTGTGTGGGTAGAAACCCCAACCAACCCATTAATGAAGTTGGCCGATATTGAGGCAATTGCAAACATCACTAAAAAACACAACCTGCTTTTTGCAGTCGACAATACTTTTGCAACCCCTTATTTACAAAAACCACTTGATTTGGGTGCTGATATCGTTATGCACTCAGCTACAAAATACTTGGGTGGACATTCGGATGTTATTGCAGGAGCGTTGATCATCAAAGACAAAGATCTTGGCGATGAATTGCACTTTAAGCAGTTTGCTACAGGAGCTACTTTGGGTCCGATGGACAGTTATTTGGTGTTGCGAGGTATCAAAACCCTACATTTACGCGTGCAAAGACATTGCGAGAACGGGATGAAAGTTGCGCTTTATTTAGCCCAACATCCAAAGGTTGCAACCGTGTTTTACCCAGGATTAGAGAGTCATCCGTTTCATGAAATCGCAAAAAAACAAATGAGCGGTTTTGGGGGAATGGTGTCCTTTACGTTTAAGTCGGGTGCCAAAGCCGATGCGATTTCGTTTTTAGAAAAAGTGAAAGTGTTCACCTTGGCAGAATCGTTGGGAGGTGTGGAGTCATTGGCCAATCATCCGGCATTGATGACACATGCGTCTATCCCTGAAGACAAACGCAAGGAAGTGGGCATCACCGACGATTTGGTTCGTTTAAGCACGGGAGTAGAAGACATCGAAGACCTTTTGGCCGATATTGAACAAGCGCTGAACTAGTATTTGAATAGAAATACTGTTTGTTTATTTAAAACTGAAATTTGAGTTGCACTACCACCGTTTTTTTGATTTCGGTGTTGAGATTGCTGAGGGAAATGCCCAACAGACGCACCGATTCTTTCATGCGTTCTTGGTAGAGCAAGTCTTTGGCGGTTTCGGCAAGAAGGCCTTTGTCGGCAATGAAATAGGGTAAGGTTTTACTTCTGGTTTGGGTTGTAAAATTGCTGTATTTTATTTTTAGGGTAACCGTTTTGCCCGAAATATTGTGCTTTTTTAATCTGCGTTCCAACTCGGATGCGATTTGCTCGAGGCGTTGTTGCATGTAGATTTCAGAAGTGAGGTTTTCGTTGAACGTATGTTCTGCTGCCACCGATTTGGATATTCGGTTGGGTTTGACTTCACTGTGGTGGATTCCGCGTACGATATTGTAGTAAAATCCACCGCTTTTTCCGAAGTTTTTTTCTAAATATTCTTGTGTTTTTGATTTGAGGTCTTTGCCGGTAAAAATACCGTGTTGGTACATTTTTTCTTTGGTTACTTTTCCGATGCCGTAAAATTTCTTAATGTCGAGGTGTTCTAAAAACGATTCCACTTCGTCTGGGTTTACAGTCTTTTGCCCGTTGGGTTTGTTGTAATCACTGGCGACTTTGGCCACAAACTTATTGATGGAAATCCCGGCAGAAGCGGTAAGTCCGACTTCATTAAAAATGCGGGTTCGGATTTCTTCGGCAAGCAAAGAAGCGCTTGGATTCCCTTTTTTGTTGGTAGTCACATCCAAATAGGCTTCATCGAGCGAAAGAGGTTCTACTAAATCGGTATATTCATAAAAGATTTTTCTGATTTTTTGAGAAATTTCTTTATACCGTTCGAATCGGGGTTTGACAAAAATAAGCTCCGGACAATTTTTGGCGGCTTGTACGCCACTCATCGCGCTTCGTACCCCAAACTTGCGTGCTTCATAACTTGCTGCTGAAACTACTCCACGTATTTCACTTCCGCCCACAGCAAGTGGTTTTCCTTTTAATTCAGGATGATCCATTTGTTCGACAGAAGCATAAAATGCGTCCATATCGACGTGAATGATTTTTCTGATGGGTATTTCGGAATGCATGTTACAAAAATAGAAAGGAAAAGTTCATTTAATACAAAATTATAGTATTTTTATGCGCTAAAACCTACCGGACATGATTGAGATAGAAAGAAAATTTTTGGTGCTTTCTGATGCTTTTAAATGGGTTAGCACGTCCCAAAACCAAATTGCGCAAGGTTATTTGAATTCTGACCCCGAACGAACGGTTCGAATTCGCATAAAAAACAACCAAGGATTCCTCACCATCAAAGGAATCAGTAGTGCAAGTGGTCTGTCCAGAATGGAATGGGAGCAACCAATCGATCTAGAAGATGCCAAAGTACTATTAGCTCTTTGTGAAAAGGGGGCCATCAAAAAAACCCGTTATGAGGTACCTGTTGGCAAGCATACCTATGAGGTGGATGTCTTTGAAGGAGAAAATGAAGGTTTGGTGCTGGCAGAAATAGAACTTGGCTCAGAAACAGAAGCGTTCTCAGTTCCCGATTGGCTTGGAAAAGAAGTTACCAACGATCCCAGGTATTACAATTCGTATTTGAGTAAAAATCCTTTTACCGGTTGGTAATTATTTTTGAAGTACTTCAATAGTTGCCAAAATACTACCGCTGTTTTTATTGCCTACAATAGACATGAAGGCTTTTCTAGACAAATCAATTTCGCGGCCTTTCACAAAAGGACCTCTATCGGTGATTTCTACAATGACTGACTTTCCGTTTGCTTCATTGGTTACTCGAACGATGGTTCCGAAAGGTAGCTTTTTGTGGGCCGCAGTCAATTTGTTTTTATCGTAAATTTTACCACTTGCCGTTCTTCTTCCGTTGAACTTATTGTTGTAATACGAAGCGTGGGTTTTGGTTTTATACGGTTTGAATTTGCCCTTATATACAATAATTGAGTCGGCTTCAACGGTTGCGTTTGCCTTTTTGACGGTGTCTTGTTGACTCACTTTAGCTGATCCTTTCTTTACTTTGCTCGTAAATGTTCTGGAAAAACTAGAGGCTCCAACAAGTAGTACTATAAATGAAAATAAGTAAAACAGCTTCTTTTTCATAGGTGTGTTTTGGTGAATGACTTTTTTATGGTTTTAAAAATATTATTTAGTAAACCATAAATGCCAAGGAATTCTAGCAAGAATTAGGAGGAGTCCTAAGGTGTAAAAAACAGTGAACGATTTGAATTTAGCGTTGCTTTCAATCGCTTTTTTATGTTTAGACCATCCAATAGTAATCAAAACTATAGCAATAATGTTGATCATTGGGTGCTCCATAGAAGTCAATCTTAACGCCGCATCTTTCATGTTGCCTAAGCTTGCTTTTCCAAGTGGAGAAACAAAATACAATATAATTCCAACTAACAATTGGATGTGCATAGTGATCAAAGCGATTAAAGCTATTTTTCTGTCTTTGGCGGTAAATTCTTTCTTTGCAACCGATCCCATAACGGCATTGATTACTGCAATTACTAATGCGAACAAAGCGATGTAAGCCCAGCCGGAATGAAATTTTTGTATGATGTTGTTGTACATGATGTTATTTTTTTAATTTTTCAAATATAAATAAAAAAACATAAAAAAAACGGCATCTTAAGTTAAGATGCCGTTTTGATTGAATAAGTTAACTTATTAGAAGTTATATCTCATTGTGAAATTCCAAGTTCTACCAAATCCGAAGAATACTTGGTTAGCGTTTGCTACACCATCGTAAGTTCTTCCTAATTGAGTATAGGTTTGTCCACCTGTTGCGATATCATCAGCAAAGATATTGGTTCTAGATTCTGCAATGTATACTTCGTCCAATACGTTATTGATGTTTAATCTAAAGTCTAATGATTTAGATTTATCTTTACCTAATAACCATTTGTAAGAAACACCAGCATCCATTAAACCGTAAGATGGTAACTCTAACGTTCCTTTGTTTACAGCAGCAGTTTGTTTCGTTGGATCTAAACTTGCGTATAATTTATCGTAGAATCTGTAATTAGCGTCAACATTAAATCTTTTCACGATTTCGTATGAAGCTCCTAATGAAGCCGTCATTTGAGCAACATCTCCAACTCTTGTTCCATCAACATAGTATGTAGTTGTTGTACCACCTGAGATATTGTTGTTGTTTACATCGTATCTTGTTCCAGTAATGTTATTTTGATATACCCATTTACCTAAAGAGAACATACCGTTTACTTTCAATTTATCTGTAACTTTTGCATTTCCATCAAATTCAACTCCTGAGTGAACTTGTGTAATTCCAGCAAAATCATAATAACCACCTGGATTATCTGTTGCAGCATCGTTAGATCTTTGGTATCTGTCTTTCCATGTTGTATGGTATACGTTTACGTTAGCATTGAATTTAGCTGAACGGAAACCGTATCCTGCTTCAAGACCTAATACTTTTTCATTTGTCAAGTTTTCGTTAACAATTGATTTGTTGTTAGGATATACTGCATTGAAGAAAGGTTGTTTTGAGTAGTAACCCGCATTTACAAAAACATTGTGGTTTTCGTTGATGTTGTAGTTAGCTCCTCCTTTTACGTTTCCACCTAATACATTTTTGTAATCAGTAGACGCTAATGGGTTAGAAGAATTATATAAGAAATAATCTACTCTTTTAAATCCTTGTTGCGAAACAGCTCCTTGAATGAATGCTGTTAAGTTTTCTGAAGCATACTCTAATTGAGTAAATGCACCATACCAATTTACTAAACCATCATTGTTGTAGTTGATTTTTTGTTGTTGGTAATCTAAACTAAAGAAAGGATTTAAATTTGGTTCAGCAGCGTAAACAAAAGTTAATACTCTGTTTGGATCATTAACATTAAAAGTATCTTTATAATTTGTAGCTCCTAATAAATCTGTCAATACTTGGTAGTGAATACCTCTGTATGTTCTAGCATCAAGACCAAAATCTAACGTTAATTTGTCTGTTAATTTTTTGTTTAAGTTAATTACACCACCGTACCAGTTGTGTGAGTTAACAGATGAAATTTTAGAAATACCGTTTGTTAAGTTATTTGAAGTTGAAGCACTGTTTTGGTATGCTCCACCAATTAAACCTCTTGTAGAAGTACCTGTTGTTCCTGGAATTGTAACAGTTTGTCCAGAGTTCCATGATTGAATTAAATCAACATTGATCGTTCCATCAGCTCTTCTTAAGTTATCAGCAAAAAATCTATTTCCTCTGATTGCTCCAGCTCCGTTAGAACCTCCTCCACGTCCCCATGAACCATAGGCAACAGCAGATAATTTTGTAGTAGAATTGAATTTATAATCCCAGTTCAAAGAAGCAATCGGTTTGTGGTAGTAGTTCGTTCTAAAGCTATACTCTTCCCCGTTTAATGTTCCCCAATCGTTATTATATCTTCTGTTTACTTCTCCTCCACCATACAATTGGTATTGAGCAATGGTTGGAGCAGTAGATCTTTGGTTGTGCCATTGTGGCGCTCCAGTAATTGTAAATTGAATGTCGCTTTTTGGGCTGAATTCATATCCTAAACCAATGAAGTAGTTACCTCCTTCAAATTTAGTTCCATCAACATAACCGTCTCCTCTAGTTTGGCTTAATAAAATAGATGTTGATAATCCATTTTTCATTTTACCTGTAGAGTAAGTAGCTAATGTTTTCAAATAATCATCGTTAGCAAGACCAACTGAAACATTTCCACCTTCTCTCATATCAGCAGTTCTAGTTACAACGTTGATTGTACCTCCCACTGAAGAAATAGCTAATTTAGAAGAACCTAATCCTCTTTGAACTTGCATAGCAGAAGTTACATCAGACAAACCTGCCCAGTTACTCCAATATACAGAGCTGTTTTCCATGTCGTTCACAGGAACTCCGTTGATCATTACCGCAATGTTTTTTTGATCAAAACCACGAATGTTCACTCTTGAATCTCCAAAACCTCCTCCAGATTTAGTAGCGTACACAGAAGGTGTGTTAGCTAAAATCTCAGGAAATTCTTGGTTTCCAAGTTTTGCTTGAATTTCAGAAGCTTTGATTGTAGAAACAGCAACTGGCGTTTTTCTGTCTTTAGCAACGTCAACTACTGAACTTTTTACAACAACTTCATCCAAACTATTTGCGTTTGAAGTCAATACAATTGAACCTAAGTCAACTGTTTTTCCACCAGAAACACTGAAATTGATTGTTTTAGCATCAAATCCAACGTAAGAAATCACTAATTGCCCTGAAGCAGCAGTTACAGTAAGTGTAAATTTACCGTCCATATCTGTTGCAGCAGCGTTTTGTGTACCTTTCACAGAAACTGTAGCTCCTGGAAGAGACCCTTTCAATTCAGAATCAATAACAGTACCTGTTATTTTTCCTTGAGAAAACACAACTGATACCATCATAAATAGTACCGCAGTGAATGACCATTTTTTAAAATTTTTCATTGTTTTGTTTTAGTTAAAATTTTACGGCAAAATTCGAACTTTTATTTTTTTATTATGTTAAGAAAATGTTAAGAAAAAAAGGTCAATTAAACAATTGTCAAACATTTTTGCTTTTAAAGTGCTAATTGTCAATAATACTTGATAATGTTTGCTTTTTTTTAAAAGATGTACAACCGTAATCTTAATTTTTTTAACATATTTCAATAAAAGACGTTTTATTTATTTTGTAAAAAATGCTGTAATAAAAAGGTGGTAGAACTGTCGTGGTTTGATGGTTTTTTATTTTCAATATCTGCTAATATTGAATTGGCCAATTGCTTACCTAGTTCAACACCCCATTGATCGTAGCTGAAAATATTCCATACAATTCCCTGAACGAAAATTTTATGTTCATACATGGCTACCAAAGCACCTAATGTTTCTGGTGTTAACGAGTCGATTAAGATCGTATTGGTCGGTTTGTTTCCTTCAAAGACCTTAAATGGTTTTAAATAATCTGCTGTGACAGCATCCATGTTTTGATTGTTGAACTCTTCTTGCACTTGTTGCGCCGATTTACCGTTCAACAACGCTTCAGTTTGCGCAAAAAAGTTCGACATCAATTTATTATGGTGATCCACATCGTTATATAATGAATTCACAAATCCGATGAAATCGGTTGGAATCAACTTGGTTCCTTGATGAATTAATTGAAAAAAGGCGTGTTGCGAATTGGTTCCTGGCTCTCCCCAAATGATTGTTCCCGTTTGGTAATTGACCTTGTTTCCATCTCTTCCTATACTTTTACCGTTACTTTCCATAATTCCTTGCTGTAAATAAGGAGCTAGTTTTTGTAAATATTGGGTATACGGAATCAAAGCTTCGCTTTCTGCACCAAAGAAATTATTGTACCAAACGCTAATTAAAGCCAAGACAACGGGAATGTTTTTTTCAAAAGGTTCTGATTTAAAATGTTCGTCCATTTTATGAGCCCCTTTCAACATATTATCAAAATTATCAAATCCGACAGCCAAACAAATTGAAAGCCCCACAGCAGACCAAAGAGAAAAACGACCTCCTACCCAATCCCACATAGGGAAAATATTGGATGCGTCGATTCCGAATTCGGTTACTTTTTGAATGTTGGTAGAAACGGCCACAAAATGTTTAGATACATCCGATTGGGACGCCGACTTTAAAAACCATTTTCGAATGGTTTCTGAATTGGACAAGGTTTCTTGTGTAGTAAATGTTTTGGAAACAATTACAAAAAGAGTCGTTTCAGGATTGATTTTTTTAATTACTTCATTCACGTGGTCTCCGTCTACATTGGAAACAAAATGAACATTTAAATGATTTTTATAGTATTGTAATGCTTCTACTACCATCGCAGGACCAAGATCGGATCCTCCAATACCAATATTCACAATATCTGTAAAGGCTTTTCCGGTATATCCTTTTCGAGTTCCGTTGATTACTTCGTTCGAAAACAACTCCATGCTTTTCTTTACTGCATTAATTTCGGGCATCACATTGACATCGTCAACTAAAACAGTAGCATTTTCAGGAGCTCTAAGTGCAGTGTGTAACACGGCTCTTTGTTCGGTTTGGTTAATAATACCGCCAGAAAAGTAGCTTTCGATTGCGTGTTGTAAATCAACTTGATTGGCTAAATCCAACAACAACTCAAGCGTTTCTTCAGTAATGTTATTTTTAGAATAATCCACAAGAAAGGAATCCCATTGAATATGGAAATTTGAGACCCTAGTTGGATCATTTGCAAACATACTCTTGATCGAATTGTTTTGCATGTCTTGAAAATGATTTTCTAAAGCTAACCAAGCAGCCGTTGATGTAGGGTTTGTCGTTTTAAGTGCCATAATTATTAAATTGATGGGGCAAATTTACAATTATTATTGAATATCATTTCAAAAATAAATGATCCATAAAAGATTTATCGAAGGAAAAGGGTAGAAACAAAAAAACCGAGCAAAAGCTCGGTTTTTTAAACGATGTAAATTGAATTTATTTTACAATTAAGAATTCTGAACGTCTGTTTTGAGCATGTTCTTCTTCTGAACATTTATCACAAGCCACTTTTGGTTCGGTTTCTCCAAATCCTTTACCTGTGATTCTTGAAGCTGCAATTCCTTTAGAAATCACATATTGAACAGTAGCTTGAGCTCTTCTGTCAGATAGGCTTAAGTTATAAGCGTCATCTCCTCTTTTATCTGTATGTGATTTTGCGAAAATAACCAATTTGTCATTTTCTTTCATCACCTGAACTAACTTATCAAGTTCAAAAGCACCTTGCTGTGTAATGTTGCTTTTGTTAAATTCAAAGTAAATTGGATTCAAGATGATTTCTGTTGGAGTGATGATTACGTCAATTGGTTGTAACGGCGCAGCAACTTTTGCTTCTGGACCTTTACTTTTAGCAACCGCAAAAGAGTTTCCTTCAAATCCGTCTTTAGACGCTTGAATTTTGTATGCTTTGTCGCATTCTACTTTGTATTTCACCTCTCCTTGAGCATTTGATAACTCAGTAGCGATTACATTGTTTTTATCGTCTAAAATAGCAACTTTAGCGTTGTCTAAGATAGCTCCCGTTTTAGCATTGGTCACAACCGTCAACAATTCTACAGCACAAATTGGTGTAGCGCTAAAAATATCATCATTTCCTTCTCTGTTTGAAGACAAGAAACCTAAGTTTTTTGCTTTATTAAATGTGAAAGCAAAATCATCTTTTTCACTGTTTACTGGTTTACCCAAGTTTACCGCTTCACTTCCATTGGACAAATCAACTTGAAAAACATCTAATCCTCCGAGACCTTGTTTTCCAGATGATGCAAAAAACAAAGTTTTGTTATCGTCTGAAATGAAAGGGAAGCTTTCATTTCCTTCTGTGTTTATTTTAGTACCAAGGTTTTCTGGTGTTCCAAAATCTCCATTTGCATCAACAGTTACTTTCCAGATATCTACACCACCAATGCTTCCTGGCATGTTTGAAGAAAAGTAAAGTGTTTTACCATCTCTACTCAAACTTGGATTGCTGGTAGAATACAAATTACTATTGAAAGGCAAGCGGGTAATGTTACCCCAAGTTTCACCTGTTTTAGTAGCTTTGTACAAGTTGTTTTTACCTAAACGTGTATTGTTTGGTTTGTCTTTTTCGTACACTTTTTCTCTAAAACTGTCGCTTGTAAAATACATGGTAGTTCCATCTGCCGAAACCGTTACAGGTCCATCGTGAAATCTAGAGTTTAATTCTTTAACCGCAGTTGCTTCAGAAAAAGTTCCTGATTCTGCACGAGTTGATTTGTAAACATCTAAAAAAGGTTCTTCATTCCAACCGTAACTTTTTCTAGAATCATTTCTAGCGCTAGTGAAATATAATGTTTCATCATACAACACTGCTCCAAATTCTGATTTATCAGAGTTAATGTCTAATTTTTGAGTTGTATACCCTGGTATTTTACTCATTAATTTAGGCACATAGTTCGGGTTTTGTTTGAACTCTTTTGTTCTTAAATCATTTGGAGCAAGGTTAGCAAATTTTGCCATTTGCTTGTTTGCTTCTTCATATTTACCACTTGCTTTAAGCATTTGAGCATATCTAAAATACGTTTCAGCATCTTGATTGCTTTCTGTTGCTTTTGCATAGTTGGCAATTGCTTCGGTTGTATTGAACATGTTATAATTAGCATCTGCTATTTGTTTGTACACATATCCATCTGCTTTTCCGCTATCAACAAGTTTTTGATACTCCTTCAATGCGTCAACATATTCATAACGACTGAATAATTTGTCGGCAACTTTTGTGTCTTTATTTTGCGCCACAATAGATGAACTAAAGGCTAAAAGACTAAGTGCTATATATAGGTTTTTCATTTTTACTATCTTTTATGTTAGAAATATCTAGGTGATTGTGATACTTTTTTCGGGAAATTCAAATTAAACAACAGGATGATCTCGTGAGAGGCTGGTGTCGTAACTTTTAAATCAGAAACAATGTGATCGTATGCGTATCCTATTTTTAAATTAGGATTAAGTGCATAATTAACCATTGCGCCAAATGAATCGCTCAAACGATAAGTAGCTCCTAGTTCCAATTTGTCATTAAACAAGAAGTTGGTAGACAAATCAAATGAAGTGGGAACATTAAAAGCAGATTTAACCATAAAAAATGGTTTGAATTTCAATGTTGGATTAATATCAAATACATACCCTCCTGTAAAGAAATAGTGAGAAGTTTCTGAACCAAAAGTTCTCCCATTATAATCCAAATGTTTTGAATTCATAATGTTTGGAACAGATAGCGCTAGATAGTATTTATTTGTATAATAAAACACCCCAGTACCTAGATTGAAATAGGTATTGCTTGTGTTAGATTGAAAAGCAGGGTCGTTTGGATCTGGCACATTACCGTTTCCAATGTCATCATAAAGTCCTACGTTATGGAAGGTTGCTCCTCCTTTAAGACCAAATGCCAATCTGCTTTCGCCACCTAAGTTCAAAGTGTAAGAAAAATCAGCGTATACGTTTTTTTCTTCTACTGGTCCAATTTTATCGGTGATAGCAGACAATCCAAGTCCAACATTTTTACCAACTGGACTGTGTATGAAGAACGTTCCTGTAGTAGGAGCGTCTTCAATTTCAACCCATTGCTTTCTGTACAGTAAACCTCCAGAAAGATTCTCTTTAGACCCAGCATATGCCGGGTTAACAACACTCATATTATACATGTATTGTGTATAATGAGGATCTTGTTGTGCATTTACATCAATAATTGCAAAAAGTGCAACTGCAGCTAAGAAATATATTTTTTTCATTCTTTTAATTTTTTTGAGAAACTACTTTTAAAGTAATTACATTAATGTTAAAATCTATTGTTCTCTATTGATGTAAATCCAACCTGTTTTAGTTTCACTATCTGAAAAATAGATCACATAATAGTAAGTCCCGTCAGGTAGTTCTTGTCCTTTATCAGACTGTCCATACCATTCATCTTGATAATTAGATTTACTGTACACTTTTAATCCATGACGGTTAAAAATTTCTAATTTACTTACATTAAATCCAGCCAAATCAAAGTTGTCATTTAATCCATCTCCTGCACCAATTCCTTTAGGAGAAATTCCTTTTTGAATTGCACATCCATTAACTGTTAATTGAACCGTTGTTGTTTGCGCACAGTTAGAAGTGGTTGGAGTAAAGATATAATTTGCAGGTCCAGAAACTCCTGTGTTTACAGTTGCAGGTGCCCATGTACCAGCTACTCCGTTTTGAGAAGTTGTTGGAAGTGGAGCTACTGCCTCTCCTACACAATATTCTGGAACAATTGAAAATGTTGCGATCGTAATTGGAACAACTGTAACTGTTACAGATTGAGTTGCTGCTTGCGAACAACCATTTAATGAAACGCTACTTAACGCTACTGAAGCATTAGAAGATGCACCAGCTACCGTAATGGTATTCTGTCCAGAAGCACCTAAAGCTAATTGTTGGTTAGCCCCAGATCCAATTGCATAGGTAACATTTGAATTTGCAGTACCTGTTACGGTGAAAACAGCATCTGCTCCTGCACATATTGGTGAATTTGAAGTAAACGTTGCAACAGAAGGCATCGGTTTAATAGCAATAGAAGATGTATTTGTCAATACTCTGTTACAAGCATTAAGAGCTAAATTACTAAATGCAAGATTCACAGTACTTGTTGGAGCAGTTACAGTAATAGTTCCTGAACCTGAACCGTCTAACGTTGTTGTTTGAGCAGTTCCACCATTAATTGTATATGAAATAGTAGCATTTGGAACTCCAGCAATAGTGAATACTGCATTGCTTCCTGCGCAAATTTCTGTAACATTGGTAATTGTTGGATCGGTTAATACTGGAGTAACCGTAATGGTATTTGTTTTAATTGCTGGAGCATCACATCCTGGCGCATTAAAATTATACTGGGCTCCATCCACAAATACGTTACCATTATTTCTAGTAATTGTAATAGTACTTGTATTGATTGTTGGTGTAAAAGTGATTTGTTGTAAAACCGCATTTGGTCCTGCATTAAATACAGTAGGTGCTGCCGAACTTCCATCGCTAATATTTACACTACCTGCAGTATTTGAACGAGCAATACTAATAATAACATTAGATCCTGCTAATAATTCATCTGCAAAAGTTAAGGTCATGGTTGGATTGGCACTATTAATTGTCGCGCAATTTGTCGCAGAAGCGGCGGCTCCAAGAGCAGAAATTGGTCCAACTGCATTATTAGGAGTAACACCTCCCACCACAGTAATTGCATTTCCTGATGTAGGAATGACAGGTGCTGTGATATAAGTAGTGTTAACCGTTGTTGTAGCTGTCAATCCTGATAAGGTAATGGTTGCTTGTCCAGTATTGTCAAGAGCTACCGTTTGGTTTGTGCCTCCGTCAACATTGTAGGTTACTGTAGTATCTGGTGATCCTGTTAAAGTAAACACTCCGTTTTCTCCATTACAAATTGGCGATACAGATGTTAGATCAGTTAAGGAAACTCCGGCGGTTACATTCAAACAAACTTGACTAGAATAGGTACAACCAAAATCATCAGTCATATTATAAGTATAACAATGTTGACCCACTGTAGTAGGTGTTACGGTAATCGTTTGACCTGAAGTATTAGTGATTTCTGGAGATGCTGTCCAGTTCGTATTAGCTACTACCGGTGTAAACTGATAGTTAGTAGGTAAAATAGTTGTAGCAAAGTCAATCGTCCAATCAAAAATATACCCATTATCAATACCTAAATTATCTGTTACCATTAATGACCAGTTTCCATTAAGTGTACTTCCAACTAAACCTGTAAAAGGTTGAACCGGCATATAGTTTCCTGCATTTACAGAATTTCCAGCTGGTGTACCACAAGTTGAAGTTGCTCCATTCACTAATAATGTTGTAGCTGTTGGGGTAAAGCAGTAGGTTCTTCCTGTTCCAGGACCTACAGCAGGATCGTCAAGAGGACATCCTAAATACGTTCCTCCACCACCTGGATACGCTTTTAATATAATTGACTGTCCTGTTGGGCTAATCAATCGTAATTCTAAATCCCCTAGGTAAGAGTGTTCCATTTCCACACAAACTGAAGATATTTGACTTGCCGCCGTTAATGTGGTTCCGAAAGGAAAACAATCAACAGGTACTGAAGATAAATATGAGTTTCCTGCTCCATCTGGAAGGAATGTAGTTCCACTTACTGGTGGCGCACAATCTTTAAAGAAGGGTACAGGTACAACCGAGCCTGTTATTGTTGTACTTTGTCCTAAACAAATATCATCATCAGCGATGGTAATTCCGCTAAAGTTTGGAGTTGTTGATACATATACCAATTGGTTGATTCGGTTATTATTTCTACATCCATTAGCATCCACAATTTTAAGGTTTGCTAAATAAATTCCTTCGTTTGCATACGCATGCGTTGCTGTTGCAGTACCTACAGGTGCAGATCCGTCACCGAAATCCCATTCGTACGTTGCTCCTGTTCCAGAACCAGCAAAAGTTCCAGCTCCCACAAATTGAACAGTTCCACCTTGACAAATTCTGATGGTATTGTCTGGGCTAACTGCAGGAGTTGCACTTGCAAGACCCGCTGTGATTGTTGGACAAGGAGGTCCACAAATAATAGTTGCATCCCAACCTGCTGCGTTTAAGGTAGCATTAGAAACAAACTTAAATGTTAAACATCCTGAAGGACTCGCTGCTGTATAATTTGGAATCACATTGGTTCCATAATAGGTTCCAATTACAGCCCCAGTTGTAGCACTGTTTCCATCATAAATAGTTAAGGTATCATTCAAACTACTTACTAAATTGAATGAGTTAAAATAGATAGTAACTACTTGACCTGGTGTATCAGGACAAATGGTTATAGTACTATTTGCGTTGTTTGGATAACTTCCCGTTGCTCCTCCTAAATCATAAAAATGATCTCCACCACAATAATTTGGAAGTGTAGATGTGTTACTAGCTGTTACTGACCATAAACCGATATCTGTTCCTGAGGATGGCGTACAAATAGTTCGTACGTAAAAATCGTAAGAAGTTTGCGAGTTTAATCCAGTATAAACATATGGATTTGTATTGGCAATCTGACCTGTTGAAGCAGCTGTTGGTGCTGGAGAACCTACAGGTAAAGCAATCACTTCCCATTGGGTAGCACCTGGCGCATTGTTTGTCCAAGCTACCGAAACAGTTGAATAAGTTTGCACTGTGGCAACTACTGCAGTTGGTTTTGGACAACTTTCTGGAGTTGTAAATGTTGCTTTAATATTTGACCAAGGTCCAACATCATTTCCTGCACAAATTGCTCTTACATATACATCATAAGAAGTAACCGGAGTTAAACCTGTATAAATGTATGGGTTAGAGGATGTTATTTGTCCTGTTGCAGAAGCCAATGGTGCTGGAGATCCAGCAGGAACTGCAATTACTTCCCATTGAGTAGCAGTTGTAGCATTATTGGTCCAAGAAACCGAAACTGTTGAGTAAGTAATACTTGAAACAGTTACGTTAGTTGGTTTTTGACATGAAGGGAAAGGCTGACAAACTACATTTGCAATCCAACCCGTAGATTGAGTAGTTGCATTACTGATAAATTGGAAGGTTAATCCATTACCCGTAGTAGATTCTACAACTGGTAAAGTTGCAGTTAAATCACCTGAGTAGGTTCCAATTAATGTTGCAGCAGTAGTACTTCCGTCATATACTTTCAATACGTCTGAGGTAGCTTGAGTGTTAAAAGCAGTAAAAGTTACAATTACTTGCTGACCCGGTACAGAAGGTGTAATTGTTACTGTTCCTCCAGGTGTTGTAGCAGTAACGTTGTTTGGATAATTTCCTGCAGCTCCACCTAAATCCGTATAAACAGCTCCACAAACAGGTGGGGCTACTAAAGTAGTTACAGGTTTTGGACCTGACCAACTACTAGATAATGAAGAACTACAAACACTTCTTACATATATATCATAACATGTATCCGAATTCAATCCTGTTAAAGGGAAAGGATTAGTAGTAGCAGCTAAAAATCCTGTAGCTCCAGCTGTTGGAGCAGGAGATCCACATGGTAATGCTAAAACTTCCCATGCAGTAGCTGTACCTGCTTCTTGCCATCCAACAGAAACGGATGTTGATGTAATTGAAGAGGTGCTAATTGTAAATGGCTTCGGACATGTAGGAAGCGTAGCACAAGCTAAATTAGCTACCCAACCTGTTGCTGTTGTAGATGCATTACTTCTAAATACAAAAGTCAAACACCCATCTGCACTAGATGATGTGAATGGACCTGGGAAAGTTGTCCCGCTGAAATATCCAGCTGTAGTTAATGGCGCAGCAGCAGCAGCAGCTCCACTTGAGATAAGTGGTGCGGTAGCCGAGTTACCATTATATATATACATTCCATCGCCAGCGGCTATATCAAATGAAGTAAAAGATACGGTTACTGCGTTTCCAGATCCAACTGGAGGACAAACCGTTGTAGTAACGTTTGCATTGTTAGCATAATTTGCAGCTACACCTCCTGAATCGGCGTAATTTCCACCACATTGTGCGGGTGCTAACGGAGTCGTAAATTGTGCTGAAGTTACCCAAGCACTCGTGTTATTTGTTCCACAAACATTTCTTACATAATATTGATAAGTCGTATTTGGTGATAAACCAGTAGCTGGAAAAGGTAACGTTCCACTATATGGAGTTCCAACACCTGTTGGTGCATTCCCGGCAATAACAACCTCAACTTCCCAAGAAGTTACTCCTGGACTCGTCCAGTTAAAATTGGCACTATTATAAGTTATAGCAGAAGTAGTAAGTGCTGTTGGCGGATTACATTGTTGTACTATTTGAGCACTATCTATGATCCATCTATCTCCTGTAAGACCTGTTGAAGGTTGGTTTAATACCATTACAAAAGCAACATAAATACTTTGTCCTGCATAGGCAGATAAATCAACTATTTTTTCTTCATATACATTAAAGGTGGTTGTCAAAGAAGCTTCATCCCATTGTTGCAAAACAGTATAGGCTGCAGGATTACTCTGAACAGCTGTAGCAGGCGCCACTTTAATTTGATAAAAACAGTTTCCTTGAACTCCGTTTGAACCTGTTCGAGTCCAAAAACGCAATCTACCATTGGTAGGAACTAAAATTAAAGGAGTTGCTAAATAATCTTCAGAGGTGTTTCCTTGTCCAATATTTTCTCTATTAATAGAGGCAGAATTTACTCCTGCATAAACATTGGCAGCGGGTGTGTTATAAATATCCCATCTTACACCAGTACCAACACCATTGTCAAAAACCATCCATTGGTTTCCAATTGTTCCAGTATCAAGCGTCCATTCTGATGGATTGGTTGGTAAATCTGGTCCAGATGCGGTATTTTCAAAACCTTCTAATGGCAATCCTTGCGAATACCCCATTAATGAAAGAAATGAAAAAATTAATAATAAAGTAATTTTTTTCATTAAATGAAATTTTAGTTAGTTGATTTAAATAGATTAAGACCCAAATTTAACAAAAAAAGTTAACGTTTGTTAAAAATATTCAATTTTAACTCAAAAAAATAACGGAGAGCAATTATTTACACAAAAAAATAGCCTACTTTGTTTTCTAATATCTAATTTTGCTCCATCATTATTTATTATGTTAGAAAAAGAAAAAACCAGTTTTGAAAAAACCGTTGTGGTAGGGATTGTAACCCAAAACCAAAGCGAAGAAAAACTTACCGAATATCTTGACGAACTCGAATTTTTGACCTTTACCGCTGGCGGAGAGGTGGTTAAACGTTTTTGGCAAAAAATGGACAAACCCAATCCGAAAACTTTTTTAGGAACTGGAAAAATTGAAGAAATTCATCTTTACGTCAAAGAAAATGATATTTCTTCAGTTATTTTTGATGATGAACTTACGCCTTCTCAACAAAAAAATATTTCAAAAATCATGGATTGTAAAATCCTAGATCGAACCAACTTAATACTCGACATTTTTGCTCAAAGAGCCGAAACCTCCTATGCAAGAACACAAGTTGAACTTGCTCAATGTATTTATTTATTACCTAGACTTTCTGGACTTTGGACGCATTTGGAACGTCAAAAAGGAGGAATTGGAATGCGCGGACCTGGTGAAACGGAGATTGAAACCGACCGAAGAATTGTGCGCGACCGCATTGCTTTATTAAAAGATAAAATCAAAACGATTGACAGACAAATGTCTGTACAACGAAGCAACAGAGGAGCCATGGTTCGTGTGGCTTTAGTTGGATATACCAATGTGGGAAAATCGACGTTGATGAATGTAATCAGTAAAAGCGAGGTTTTTGTAGAAAACAAATTGTTTGCGACTCTAGACACTACTGTTCGAAAAGTAGTTATTGGTAATTTACCTTTTCTACTTTCAGATACCGTTGGGTTCATTAGAAAACTACCTACTCAATTGGTAGATTCTTTCAAAAGTACGCTTGACGAAGTACGTGAAGCGGATTTATTATTGCATGTTGTCGATATATC
>ERZ650308.527-NODE-527-length-20728-cov-5.700092_pt1 | contig 20728 bp, 17 predicted proteins | sample MGYA00376244_ERZ650308 | MGnify/ENA primary metagenome ERZ650308 (study PRJEB26733, sample SAMN07839295) | wastewater metagenome | biome: small river; feature: stream; material: water | place: USA: North Carolina | collected 2016-04-26 ... | reverse complement strand
AAAGTAGTTTTCAAATGACCAGTCGCGATTTAGCGGTGGTCGTTGTTGCTGCTGGCCTGGGCACACGACTTGGTGCCGATAAACCCAAAGCTTTTGTGACCCTCGCCGAGAAAACCCTGATTGAGCACGCACTAGAAAACGTTGCACAGGTTCCCGCCCTAGAACAGGTCATCATTGCGGTGCCGGCCGGGCACGAAGCACAGACTGCCGAATTAGCCGATACCGCTCTGGCCGGAACCTCGGTGCGCTTTGATGTTGTCGTCGGCGGTGAAACTCGTCAGCAATCAATTGCCAACGCATTGGAAGTGCTTGACCCAGAGGTAGCAGTTGTTTTGGTTCACGATGCTGCCCGAGCATTAGCTCCAGCTTCTCTTTTCATTCGTGTTGCAAGCCAGGTGCGCCGCTCTGGACTTGGCGCAATTCCAGTTATGAAAATCGCCGACACCGTGAAGCGTGTCGAAGACGATGTGGTACTTGAGACAGTTGACCGTAATTCACTGCGCGCCGCACAAACCCCCCAGGGTTTCGTCGCGAAAGATTTGATTGCTGCCTACGCGGCGGCATATTCTGAATACACCGATGATGCCGCGCTAACCCAGGCTTACGGAATGCAATTGAATGCTGTTGAGGGTGACGAGCGTGCCTTCAAAATAACAACCGCAGATGACCTCGCTGCAGCAGAGCTACGTTTTGTTGGCACCGACGACCAAGGTGAATTGCGCACCGGAATCGGAACCGATGTTCACCGATTCACTGACGATTCTTCGAAACCTCTTTTTCTTGGCACCGTAATTTGGCCGGGTGAGCGCGGACTCGATGGGCACAGTGATGGCGATGCTGTAAGTCATGCAATTGTTGATGCACTGTTATCTGCCGCCGGTCTTGGCGACATCGGTGCGAATTTTGGCGTAGATCGTCCGGAGTTTGCCGGAGCGAATGGCAAAGTGTTTATCGAGGAAACGCTTGAGCTACTTAGCCAAAACGGATTTGCCGTGCGAAACGTTGCGGTACAGATAATTGGAAACCGCCCAAAGGTTGCTCCGATGCGAATTGAAGTTGAAAAAGTTCTAACGAAAATCGTTGGCGCACCGGTAACGTTGGGCGCAACCACCACCGATGGACTTGGGTTCCTTGGCAACAGCGAGGGAGTGGCCGCGGTTGCAACCGCGCTAATAGCGCGCACCAATTCGGGGCTAACAACTACCCCAAAGGTAGGCTAGCCCTGTGAGCCTCAGTCTTTTTGATTCGAAAGCCCAAGCCGTTCGCGCCTTTACGCCAATCGTGCCGGGCCAGGTTGGCATCTACCTTTGCGGTCCAACTGTTCAGGGAGCGCCTCACGTTGGCCACCTTCGTTCAGCGTTGGTATACGACCAGTTGCGTCGCTGGCTCACCGTTCGCGGGAACGATGTGACTCTGGTTAGAAACGTCACTGACATCGATGACAAAGTTTTGGATAACGCAAAACAAAGCGGGGAACAATGGTGGGCGCTTGCCTACCGCATCGAAATTGAATTCAACCGCGCCTATTCGGCGCTGGGAATTTTGGCTCCAACCTACGAGCCGCGCGCGACGGCCGCAATTCCAGAAATGATTGAGATCATTCAGCGCCTAATCGCAAATGGCTACGCGTATGTGGCAGAAGACGGTTCGGCAAATGTTTATTTTGCAGCCTCAAAGTGGGCTGATTACGGTGAGTTAACCAACCAGAGAATCGCTGACATGGTTTCAGCAAGCGATGACTCGGAAGACGCGGACTCTCGAGGTAAGCGTGACTCACACGACTTTGCACTCTGGAAGGCGCACAAAAAGGGTGAACCGGAATCTGCAGCTTGGCAGACTCCCTTTGGTATTGGCCGGCCGGGTTGGCACATTGAATGCTCGGCAATGTCGACCAAGTACCTGGGTACCAAATTTGATATTCACGGTGGCGGCCTAGACCTTAGATTCCCACACCATGAGAACGAACTAGCCCAGTCGCGCGCGGCTGGCGATGAGTTTGCAAACTACTGGTTGCACAACGGATTGGTAAATGTCTCGGGGCAGAAGATGTCTAAATCACTGGGCAACTCAATCTTTGCTAGTGACCTGCTTGCTTCCGGTCGTGGCATCGGGGTTCGCTACTACCTTGGCTCAGCCCACTATCGCAGTGTGCTGGACTATCACGAGGGCGTATTAGACGAGGCTGAATCTGCCATTTCTCGCATCGAGACTTTTATCGAGCGCGCAACCCGCAGGCTTGCAGAAACCAAGTTTGCAGTTTCACCAGTTGCCTCGTCAGAGCTACTATCGGTGTTGCCGACTGATTTCGTGACCGCAATGGATGACGATCTTGCAATCCCTTCTGCGCTAGCGGCACTTCACGAAACTGTCCGTGGCGGAAACTCAAGTTTGGATGCCGAAGATCTTGATGCGACTGCAAAGGCTCTGCTTGCGGTGGAAGCAATGACCGAGGTGCTTGGTATCAATCCTCGACAGTGGTCAGCGACTTCACCGAGCGCCGCTAACGATGAGGCGCTCAATGCTTTGGTGGTTAGTTTGATTGCCGAACGAGATGCTGCACGTGCGGCAAAAGATTTTGCGCGTTCTGACGCAATTAGAGATCAACTTAAGGCAGCGGGCATCGTGCTCGAAGATGCTGCCGATGGAACCCATTGGAGTGTTAGTTAATGGCTGGAAAACCAGGTCGCCCGGGAGCGGCAAAAAGCAAAAAGGGCAGCAAGGTTGGTTCCGGCGGAAACAACAAGCAGCGTCTCGAGGGCCGTGGCCCAACCCCAAAGGCTGAGGATCGCAAGAATCACAAGGCCTTCAAAGCAAAGCAGGCGGCAGAGCGAAAGGCCGCCGCTCTAGGTATCAAAATTGTTGGTAAGGGTGCCGGTAATTCTTCGACCGCGCGCAAGTTTGCGTCTGAGCTTGACCCAAAGATCGCCTCGGCTCGCACCGGTAAGGCTGCACCGCGCCCAGCTGGTGGTCGTCCTGGCGCTGCTGCCGGACGTGCCGGATCTGCAACCGGCGCCGCTCGTGGCACCGCGGGCACTCGCGACGGTGCTCGTCGCGGTGAGTTCCTTGCACCGGGTCAACGCACTGCAGGTGCCGCTGGCGCAGCAAAGCGTTCCGGTCAGCGTGTAGCGAAAGCTGAGAACGCATCTGAGGTTTTGTCTGGCCGCAACTCGGTTCTTGAAGCGCTACGTTCAAAGGTTCCGGCAACCGCTCTGTTTATTGCAACCCGCATTGAAATGGACGAGCGAGTTAAAGAGGCCATCAAGATCGCTGCCGCTCGTGGCGTTCCGGTCACAGAATTGACTCGCCCTGAGATTGACCGCATGACCGGTTTTGACTCGGTTCACCAAGGCATTGCTCTTCAGGTTCCGCCGTATAAGTACCAGCACCCGATGGAATTGCTCGACCTAATTCTTTCTCGTGGTCAGAAGCCACTGCTAGTCGCACTAGATGGCATCACCGATCCGCGAAACCTCGGCGCAATCATTCGCTCGGTTGCAGCATTTGGTGGGCAGGGAGTAATTCTGCCGCAGCGCCGTTCCACCGGCGTTACTGCATCTGCTTGGAAAACTTCGGCGGGAGCCGCAGCTCGAATTCCGGTTGCACTTGCTGCAAACCTGAATGCAACACTTAAAGATCTAAAGAAGCGCGGTTGTTTCATCGTGGGTCTTGACGGTGGAGGAGACATGACGCTGCCGGAATTCAGCCTCGGCACTGAACCTTTGGTACTAGTGGTTGGCTCAGAGGGCAAGGGTCTATCACGTTTGGTAACTGAGAATTGTGACGCTGTAGTTTCAATTCCAATCACCGGCGACACCGAGTCACTAAATGCCGGCATCGCAGCTAGCGTTACCTTGTACGAGGTTTCGAAGCGTCGTGCTGCGATAGCTAAGGGTAAGAAGTAAGAATTACAAGTTAAATCCCCTCGAGTAATCGAGGGGATTTTTTATGCGCGCTTGCTGGCTAGTAGCAGGCCGTCGGCAACCGGCGATAGCACCGAAACAAAATCATCGTTGTTGCTAAAAAATCTCAGCACATCGCGATAGATGGCGGTTGCATCATCGCGCATCGCCGGGTCTGGAACACGATCGCGCCAGAGCGCGTGAGCGATTGCAACCACACCGCCCGGACGCAGTAATCGAGAAGCTTCGTGCAGCTGCTCCTCTAGAGTTTCGCGATCGGCATCTAGGAAAACTAAATCGTAGGCTGCATCCGCCATGTTGCTCATCACGTCAATTGCGCGGCCAAGAATTACGCGAGTTCGGTTAGCTGCAATCTTTGCTTCGGTGAATGCACGCTTGGCAACCAATTGGTTTTCTGTCTCTGTGTCAATGGTTGCGAGTACCGCCTGGGAGGAACCGCTTAACAGCCACAACCCGGATACCCCGGTGCCGGTGCCGGCTTCTACTATGGCTTTTGCTCCGAGTGCAGAGGCAAGCAGGGCTAGGTGTGCTCCAACAGCAGGAGTGATACATTCAACGCCAAGCTCCTCTGCGCGTCCACGGGCATCGCGATATACCTCTGACTCTGTGGCAAAGTCTTCTGCGAACTTCCAGCTTGTGATTTTGTCTACCATTGGGACTCCTTGGCTTACAGCATAAAGCGAGCGCGGGCCTAAGGCTTGCATAGAGGAGGTAACCTAAAAGGGTGTTTGGACTAAGCGGCGAAAAACTCCTGATCCTGGGGCTTATTGCCGTATTCATTTTGGGACCGGACCGCCTACCGCACTATGCGCAGCAATTGGCCAGGTTTGCCAAATCGATGAAGCGCATGGCCGATGGAGCCAAAGATCAGCTTTCCAATGAAATCGGCGAAGAGCTTGACTGGAAGAAGCTAGATCCTCGCCAGTATGACCCGCGTCGAATTATTCGCGAGGCGCTGGCCGATGAAGTTTCGGTTGCACCAAACGCAACCGCTCTGAATAAGCCAAAAACTCAGACGCAGCCAAAGTTGGCCGCCGGCGAACTTCCGCCGTTTGACGCCGAGGCTACTTAAGGCGCTTTAGCAACATGCGCATGAGCGGCGCCATGCGATTGTAATCCTTGGCGCGACTAGGAAGTTTGATGGCCCCGCGCGCAACACCGATGGACTTTGCCTCGGTAAACCTAAGCAAACCATTGGCGCCGTTTCGGCGTCCTTGACCCGATGACTTGAATCCGCCCATTGGCGATTCCATAGACGCGAAGGTTGCTCGGAATCCTTCGTTGATATTTACGCTTCCGGCATTTAGTTTCTCGGCAACTTTTATGGCTTCACGCTCTGGCCCAACAACCGATGCGTTGAGTCCCAGTTCGGTGTCGTTAGCCAAACGAATTGCCTCATCCAAATCTTCATATCCTTCAACGGCAACGATTGGACCAAAAACTTCTTGACGGTACATGCGGGCGTTTGGGTTGACGTTGGTGACAACAGTTGGACGGAAAAAGTATGGACCGGTTTCAGGCACTTGCTTACCGCCGGCAACCACGGTCGCACCGGTGCTGACCGCATCATCGACATAGCCCATCACACGCTGCAGTTGGTTGTATCCGGTTAGCGATCCGATGTCCATCGAGAAGTCGCTTGAGCGACCAACGGTCAACGAATCTGTGCGCTTGGCAAGCTCTTCGATAAATTCGTCTTTGATTCGATTTGGAACATAAACGCGTTCGATTGAAACACAAAGTTGTCCAGCTGAACCGAATGCTCCGGCTATTGCAATTTCTGCAGCACGCTTGATACTGGCACCCTCAAGCACGATCATCGGGTTTTTGCCACCTAATTCGAGTGAGCATCCGATCAGGCGCTTTGCAGCGCGCTCGGCAACTTTTCTGCCGGTTGCGGTTGAACCGGTGAAGGCAACATAGTCAACATTGTCTGTAATTGCATTGCCAACTAACTCGCCGTCGCCAACCACGATGGTCCAAAGTTCAGCTGGAATACCCGCCTCCACAGCTAGGTGACGTGCAAACAAAACTGTGAGCGCAGTCTGGTTATCGGCTTTTTGCACAACCGCGTTTCCGGCAAGAAGAGCGGGCAAGACATCAAGCATGGTTAGCGCCAGAGGGTAGTTCCAGGGTGTGATAACTCCAACCACGCCCACTGGCACCTGATCAACATACGTGCGGGTGAGCACTGGAACTCCGGGCTTGGTTTTGCGACGCGCAAGTGCCTTGGTGGCAATTCCAGCGTTGTAGCTAGCGGCTGCTATTGCTCCGGCGGTTTCTTCGAAAGCGTGGGCGCGGGACTTTGCAGTTTCAAGTTGCAAGAGATCGAGCAACTTGGCTTCGTCTTCTAGCATCAAAGCGTGAAGCTCCAACACAATTTTTGAACGTTCCGAAACCGGGGTCTTTGCCCATTCGACTTGAGCGGCACGCGCGGAGTCGATTGCCTCCACTACCTGCGCAACGGAGAGCTGCGGCAGGTCGTAAATCTTTTTTCCATTGGCTGGGTTCAGCACCGGAACGGTATCGGTGTTGGCAGGAAGATGGGCAACTAGGGCCTTGATATTGGTTTCGCTCACAGGCTAACTCTAAGCTTTTTGCCGGCCAGACCAATCTTGTCTTGGCTGATCTTTTCAGCAATTTCACGGATGGCAATCGCCGCCGGGTCGTCCGGGTTACTCAACGAGATTGGGTTACCTGAATCAGAACCCTCGCGAAGGGCGATGCTAAGCGGAATCTGCCCCAGAACCGGCACCGCGGCACCCGAAAGTCTGCTTAGGCGCTCAGCGACATCGGCACCTCCGCCCGTGCCAAAAAGTTCAAGCTTGCTGCCGTCCGGTTGAACCAGCCAGCTCATGTTTTCTATCACGCCAAGAATGCTCTGACCGGTCTGCAGGCCAACCGCCCCGGAGCGCTCGGCAACTTCCGCCGCGGCTACTTGCGGGGTAGTGATGACAATAGTTTTTGCGGTTGGTAAAAGTTGGCCGAGGCTAATGGCTACATCGCCGGTGCCAGGCGGCATATCAATCAGCAGAAAATCAAGATCACCCCAGTAGACATCGCAAATAAATTGTTCGATGGCACGATGCAACATTGGCCCACGCCAAGCCACCGGTTTGTTGTCGTCAAGAAACATTCCGATGGAAATAACTTTCACGCCGAAGGCCACCGGCGGCAAAATCATTTCATCAACTCTGGTTGGTTTATCAGCGATGCCCAGTTGCCCGGGAATAGAAAAGCCAAAAATATCCGCGTCAACCAAACCAACGCGGAAACCCTTTTCGGCAAGTGTTACCGCGAGGTTCGCGGTCACCGATGATTTACCCACGCCGCCCTTACCTGAACCCACTAGGTAAACCCGGGTCAGAGTGTCTGCATCAAAAGGATTCTGTCGAGGCGCTCGGCCATTGCGCAGTTTTGCTTTCAGGGCGTCACGTTCGGTTTGATTCATCACCGACATGGTTATCGAAATATCAAATTCTGCAACGGCCGCACGCACGTCTGCTTCTATACGTTGCGCGGCCGGGCAACCGGCCACGGTTAGTTTTACAACGACATTTTGCTCGGTGATCTCGACCATGTCGAGTTCGGTGATTGGTAAGCGAAGCTCTGGGTCTATGACTTTGTCGAGCGCACGCTTAATCGCGTTTGCGCTCATCCAGAATTTCCTTCAGCAGATCGCGAAGTTCATCGCGCACAAAATCTTTGGTCGCCAAGTCTTCAATGGCTAGGCGCAGCGCAACAACTTCGCGGGCCAGGTACTCGGTGTCGGCAAGGTTGCGCTCTGCACGCTGACGATCTTGCTCAAACTTCACGCGGTCGCGGTCATCTTGACGGTTTTGCGCCAACAAGATCAGAGGGGCTGCGTAGGAGGCCTGCATCGACAAAATAAGGGTCAACAGAGTGAAGTTGGTTGCCCGCGGGTCAAACTGAGCGCCCTCAGGAGCCAGCGTGTTCCAAGTTAGCCAGATGGCAACCACGATGGTCATGCCAATCAGGAATGCACCGGTTCCCATCGCTCTTGCGAATGCTTCGGAAGCCCGACCAAAACGTTCCTGATCGATGGTAATTTTCGGAACCAGGCGTGCACGCTTACTAATCGGACGATCCAAACGAATCTTGACCTTAGCCATTAGTGCACCTCCTCTTCGGTTCGCCAGTCATCAGGCAGTAGGTGGTCGAGCACGTCGTCCACGGTAACCACACCGATTAGTCGGTGCTCGTCGTCAACAACTGGCAGGGCCACAAGGTTGTAGTTAGCAAAAGTTCGGTGGATCACCGAGATGTGAGTATCTGCCTTTACCGGCTCCAACTCAACGTCGAGCAAAACGCTCAAGCGCTCGTGCGGTGGGTAACGCAACATTTTCTGGAAATGCACGGTGCCAAGGTAACGGCCGGTTGCAGTTTCGTAAGGTGGCAAAGTCACAAATACCGATGCCGCAAGCACAGGCGAAACATCTTTCTTACGAATCAAAGCCATCGCCTCAGCAACGGTTGCGTCGGCTGCACAGATGATTGGCTCAGTGGTCATCAAACCACCGGCGGTAAATTCGTCAAACTGCATCAACATACGAATGTCTTCAGCTTCTTCTTCATCCATCAGATCAAGAATCGCTTCGCTTCGCTCTTCAGGAAGGTTTGCCATCAAGTCGGCCGCGTCATCGGGTTCCATCAGGTCTAGAACTTCAGCGGCACGCTCGTCGTCAAGTTCGGCGATGATGTCAATCTGTTCTTCTTCAGGTAGTTCTTCAAGCACGTCGGCGAGACGCTCGTCGTCAAGTTCCTCGGCAACCTCAAGCATTCGGTCGTCTGGCAAATCCAAAAGCGCTGAAGCAAGGTCGGCAGGGCGAAGTTCCGAGTAGGTTGCAATCAGCTGGGTAGCGGTCTGATTTTCATCACCCTCGTGATCTTCAGAAATCTGCTCCCAGGACGCAAAAACGGTTGCGCCGCGAGCGAATGGCGAAGCCGAGGTCTTCGGGCGGCGAAGGAACAGCTCGCTGACTGTCCAATCCTTGTTCTTGCCCTGCTCAATGGCAAGGTCTTCAATGTTTGCCGAACCGGTGCCATCCAGAAGGCGCACCTTGCGTCCTAATAGCTGAGCAATAACGCGCAACTCTTGCCCGCTCTGAGCAAAACGGCGAAGGTCAATCAGGCCGGTAGTGATTACCTGACCCGCAGAGATAGATGTGACTCGGGCGATTGGCACAAAGACCTTGCGACGGCCGCTGATTTCAACGAGCATGCCGGTGGCCTTTGGTGAACCCGATTTACGGTACGCCACAAGAACGTCGATGACTTTTCCAACGCGGTCTCCCGCAGGGTCAAAGACGCCACAGCCAGCCAATCTGGCGACAAATACTCTCGAAGCGCTCACCTTACAACCTTAGACGAGAGGTTGAAGGCGTGCCAGAATGAGTTTTGTGAACAATAAGCGAACCCCACGTAATCAGCCAGCCGTTATGCCTCAGGGTGAAGTGATTGCAAATTTCAAGCAATACACCGATGCTCTGGCCTACGTGGACAATCTGCTGAAGCACAATTTTCCAGCTGGTTTCGTTGCAATCGTGGGCTCAGATCTTCGAACCGTTGAGCGCATTCGTGGCAAAGTCACCTACGCACGCCTAGCCATTGGTGGGGCAGTCACGGGTTCTTGGGTTGGGCTAGCCTTTGGTTTGATTTTTGGCGGCGGATCCGCGAGCACCCAGGCGGAATTGGTGAGTGCAACCTCGGGCGTTGGCCAGTCGGTGGTAATTGGTGCCGGCCTCGGCATTCTGTTTAACGTGATTCGCTATTCGCTATCTCGCAACAAGCGCGGCTTTGTCAGTCAGTCGAGCGTAGTGGCTTCTAAATATCAGATTCAGGTTCCGGCTGCGCTAGCCGATCAGGCTCGGGCCATTCCGGATCACACTTCAGAGGCACCGGCGGCAAAAGCGAAAAGCAAAAAAGAAACTAAATAAGTTTCGCCAACCACTTTTCGACATCTTTAGACTTTCGAGGCAACGCCGCGGTCAAGTTTTCAACACCAGTCTTGGTGACCAAAACATCGTCTTCAATTCGCACACCGATACCCCGATATTCCTTTGGAACCGACAGGTCATCCTGGTGAAAGTACAAACCAGGTTCGATTGTGAAAATCATTCCCGGCTGCAAGATGCCATCCATGTACATTTCTCGACGCGCTTGGCCGCAATCGTGCACATCAAGACCAAGGTGGTGGCTGGTACCGTGCACCATCCAGCGGCGGTGCAGCTGAATATCTTGCTTGATTGATTCTTCGGCAGAGATGCCGATTAGGCCCCACTCGGCAGTCTTCTTAGCAATAACGTTCATGGCGGCCTGGTGAATGTCGCTGAACTTCACGCCTGGCTTGGCAACCTTGAAAGCGGCGTCGGCCGCTTCAAGCACTGCGTCGTAAATCTTGCGTTGAATGTCGGTAAATTTTCCGGAGACGGGCAGGGTCCTAGTGACGTCTGCGGTGTAAAGGCTATCTACCTCCACGCCGGCATCCAACAAGATCAAATCATTTTTGTTGACCGGCCCGTCATTAGTGATCCAGTGCAGGGTGCAGGCGTGAGGGCCCGAGGCGGCTATGGTTTCATAACCCAGTCCGTTTCCTTCAACACGAGCCTGCGCGTAAAAAGCTGTCTCAACTATGCGTTCTCCGCGCGGGTGACCCACCGCCTGCTTCAAGCTCTTTGCCGCTGACTCAAAACCCTTAACCGAAGCCGCAACGGCTTTGCGCATCTCTGAAATTTCGTAGGAGTCTTTTACGAAACGTAATTCGGAAACAAATTCTGCTAAAACTGAATCTTTATTTAGGTTAATAACTTTTTGTTTTGGTACCGCCTTGAGATAAGCCTTGTATTCATTCAATGACTGGGTCTGAACATCTAGAAGAGCAGCAACCTGTGCGAGGCTAGGACGCTTGCCAACCCAAAATTCACCGATGGCTGGATTTGCAAAAAACTCATCGCTGTTGTGTCCTGCGGTTTCTCGCAAAAATAGAATTGACTTTGGAGTTTTGCCACGCGCATCAATCACTAAGACCGAATCCGGAACTGTTGCCGAGCCCCAACCAGTCAGGTGCGAGAAAGTCGTGTGAGCGCGGTACATATACTCGGTGTCGTTTGAGCGAACCTTGGCCGAACCGGCTTCAAAAACTAGAACCCGGCCCTTGAATTTTTTTGCAACCGTATCGCGACGAGCCGCGGCAAACTTGGCCACCGATGCCTTCTTTGGCAGTGAATCTCTTTGGCTAGCCCAGTTGGCGCCCATGTATTCAAGAAATTTTCGATTCTGCGGGGTGCGAGTTCTCATTCCCTTATCTTGGCATTCTTTTTATTCGGCCACTCTTTTACGCTTTGACCTATCCTTTGACTATGTCAATCATCGACCTGCATTCTCACTCCACCCGCTCCGACGGCAAGGAGTCACCGACCGAGGTCTTTGAGCACGCTGCAGCTGCCGGGGTGGATATCTTGGCCCTCACCGATCACGACACCAGCAATGGCTGGGCCGAGGGCGCCGAAGCAGCCGCCCGACTGGGAATCGGTTTCGTTCCGGGCATCGAAGTCACTACCCGAGCAAAGGTCAAAATTGGTGAGCGTGACAGGTTCATCAGCGTTCACATGCTGGCCTACCTACCGGATCCAAAATACAAGCCTTTTGCTGAAGAGCTAAGCGGCAATGTTGGATCTCGAGAAATCAGGGCGATGGGTATCACCGAGAAACTCTCGAAGGATTTTCCGATCACTTGGGATTTGGTTTTAGAAATGCTAGAACAAGGTGCGACCATCGGCCGCCCGGCGATAGCCGACGCATTGGTAAAACTGGGGATCGTCGCCGATCGCACCGAGGCGTTTAGGGGAGTGCTCGATAAACACGGTCCCTATTACATCGCCACCGAAACCACCGACACCTTTGATGCCATTAAGTTAATTCGCGAAGCCGGAGGGGTTCCAATCATCGCCCACCCGCTGACTGACGTTGGTGCTAATGCATCACGTGGTGATTTACCGGAAGAACATTTTGAGAAACTAATCGATGCTGGCCTCGCCGGTTTTGAGGTTTACCACCGCGAGGTGCCAGAGGTTGCTCGCGAATGGTTACTGATGCTGGCACGCAAGCATGACTTGATTCACACCGGTTCGAGTGATTATCACGGGGTTCACGGCAAGCCGAATCGCCTTGGTGAAAACTCAACTCCGCCTGAAATGTTTGAAAGAATTTTGTCAGCCGGTTCGGGTTCAAAAGCCATCTTGTAGGTTGCAATAAAAATCAAGGGAGATTAAAAGTGGCAGAAAAAGTTATGGGGCCAAAGTCTTACTTTCCTTCAATTGAAAAAAAGTATGGAAAACCAATTAACCATTGGATGAAGTTGCTCAAGGCGACTAAAAACATGAAGCACCTGGAAGCAGTTAACTGGCTAAAGACCGAGCATGAAATTGGTCACGGTCACGCAAACGCCTTGGTTGCGGTTTACCGCCAAGAAAACGGGATTATTTAGCAGTCGGTTTTCCGCTTTTGGTTCGGTTGCGTTGACGCGGCGGACGCTTGTGTTCGCCACCTCCGTGAGACTCAGTCTTTGGCGCGTCTGACTTTTGTGAGTCTGCCTTTTTAGGAAGATTCCCACCGCGGTGACGATCCTTGTCTCCGCGGTTCGCTCCGTCTTTGTGGTTTCTAGCAGCGTGTCCGCCAGCGCGGCCAGAGTTCGCGCCACGAGAGTTTCCTGCGCGAGGCTTCTCATCATCGCCAGGCTTCCAACCTTCAGGTCGCTTAGTCTTTGCGATACGTCCCTTGGTGCCGGCTGGAATTTCTAGGTCCTTGAACAAGTGCTCTGAGCTTGAATATGTCTCAGTTGGATCGGGTTGTCCAAATTCGAGTGCGGTGTTGATGTGAGTCCATCGGGTCAGGTCTTCCCAGTCCACGAAAGTGACCGCGATACCGGTGCGACCTGCGCGGCCGGTGCGACCCACTCGGTGCAGGTAAGCCTTTTCATCTTCGGGGATCGTGTAGTTGATTACGTGGGTTACGTCGTCGACGTCAATTCCTCGAGCGGCAACCTCGGTGGCAACCAAGATATCTTTCTTTCCGGCGCGGAACGCGGCCATGGATCTTTCGCGCGCCTCCTGCGTCATGTCACCGTGAAGTGCGCAAGCGTTAAAGCCGCGATCAATAAGTTCCTCAGACACCTTTGAAGCCTGACGCTTGGTCTTGGTAAAGATTACGGTTTTGCCGCGACCCTCGGCCTGCAAAATGCGACCGACCACTTCATCTTTATCTAGTGCGTGAGCGCGATAAATGAACTGCTTGATATCTGCTTTGGTTTGACCTTCATCGGGGTCGTTGGTGCGAATGTGGACTGGGCGGTTCTGGTACTTGCGCGCCATGGTCACGATGGTGCCCGGCATAGTGGCCGAGAACAGCATGGTCTGGCGGCCATCTGGGGTGTAGGCAAATAGTTTCTCAACGTCTGGCAAGAAGCCAAGGTCGAGCATTTCGTCAGCCTCATCGAGCACCATGAACCGAATGTTGCTGAGATCCAGAAGCTTTTGCTTAGAAAGGTCAATCAGACGACCGGGAGTTCCAACGATGACCTGCGCGCCCGCATTAATTTCAGCAACCTGATCTTCGTAAGACTTGCCACCGTAAATTGCGGCAACCTGAGTGGAGCGATTGGCCGAAGCAAGTTTTAAATCGTCTGCCACTTGAATTGCAAGTTCTCGAGTTGGCACGACCACTAATGCCTTGGCACCAGGCTCAGGGTTCAGTCCCAGGCTCTGCAGCAGTGGCAAACCAAAGCCAAGAGTTTTACCGGTACCGGTCTTCGCCTGCCCAATTATGTCCTGGCCGGTAAGAGCAAGCGGAATGGCCTGTTCCTGAATCGGAAACGGACTGGTGATACCTCGGCTCTCCAGGGCATCCACGATGTCCTGATCAATACCTAATTCCTTGAAATTCAAATTGCTCCTAAGTCTTGAACAGTCTACTGGGCGGTATTTTGCCCGTTTACTAGAAGGGCTGAGGGCGAGAGGTTATCCTTGTTGACGTGTTCGAATGGTTGAAGCGTCTACGTACCACCGCCCGCAATTTCACATTGCCAGCGCGTGAAGAGCGAGGTGCTCGAAATACCGAAAAGGTAAACCTAAAGCCGTACACCCCTGAACCCAAGGTCTTTCTTGGTCAACTTGCGTATTTGCAGTTGAGTCAGTTTGAGATTTTGACCAGCGAGTTGAAGTACTCCCCGAACACTCAGTACAAGGCTGAGCTAGGTGAAGCGGCTGCGAAAAGCTTTGAAAAGTACCGTGCCATCTCAAAGAAGATTGCTGCCATGGGCATTGATCCAACCGATGCGATGGATCCGTTCGTTGAACGAATCGAAACTTTCCATTCACGAACCCACGGCCTCGACTGGTACGAGACCGTAATCAAGATTTACTTGGTTTCTGGACTGCTCGATGACTTTTATCGACGCCTGGCAGCCGGGCTTGATCCAATCACCCGAGCAGAAGTCGAAAAGGCTCTTAAGGACACCAAGTTCGAAGCCTTTGCAAAGAAAGTTTTGGTCGAGTCGATGGCTCGTGATGCACAACTTGGTTCACGACTTGCGCTCTGGGGCCGCCGCATCATGGGTGACGTTCTGCTTGAGTTGCGCGCAGCTTTCGATAACCGCAAGTTGGCCGGCATCGCCAAGACCAAAAAACTTTCACTGGATGAAGAGCGTGCGGTCAACCTTGCTTCGTACTCAAAGCTCGAACCTTTGATTACCGAACTTATCGGTGCTCACACAATGCGCATGGATGCGCTTGGACTAACTGCCTAAATAAACTTAGGCGCTGAGGATGACGATGTCGTCTGCGTTAGGTTCGTCTTTTTTAGCCGCAGGTTTTTTATCTCCCGGCTTCAAAGATTTTCCCGCTGCGCGACGCTTCTCGATGAACTTGGCGCCAAACCAAATCGCGGCTGGCATGCCCAGCATCACTATTAGCCAGATCCAAGCCTGGTCGTAGTGCAGGCCGGCCCAGGTACCGACTATCCAGAGCAAGCTTCCTGAGATAACGCCAAGGGCGGTTGGCACGAGGGATCCATAGTGATCGCTCTTCACACCGATGTATGGCGCAACCAGGCCAAGAATTAAGGCGTAGATAACGATGAATAAAACGTTAAGCAGTGAGATGAAGTCCATTAGGCAATAAATCCAACACGACGAGTTTCTTCTTCGCCGATTTCTACGTAGGCGAGTGCATCAGTCGGAACCACAAACAGGCGCCCTTTGTTGTCGACTAGTTTCAACACTTTGGCGCCGGCTTCCAATGCCTGGGCTACCAGTGATTCAACCTCTGATGCAGACTGTGCTGACTCGAAGCTAATTTCACGCGAGCTTTGGCGAATGCCGATTTTGATGTCCATCGCAGACCTTTCGTTTACCTGACAAGATTACGACACCTCTGCCACCGGCAGTGCCAGAAATGTCACTATCGCAGGGTAGTTTTGAGCGCATGAGGGTGACTACGGTTTTTGCGTCTCCGGGCGCGGGCAAAACAACCGAAGTCAAGCGCAGGTTCCTGGAGGCCGTTCGAGCTGCAGCAGACAAACCAGCGCGGCTGAGCGCCGATCAGGTTCTGGTAATCGCCGCCAGCCGTGAGGCCGCAAATGCCCTGCGAGATGACCTAGCGATAAGCCTGCAACAGGCAACCCCTGGTGCGCTGGCTCGAACCCTCACATCATTTGCCTTCGCGGTAATGCGCACCAAGGCAATCGCCGAAGGCAAGCCATTACCTGAACTGATTAGTGGTAGCGAGCAAGATCGCATTCTGGCCGAGATTATCGCCCGGCACCTAGCTGCTGACAAAGAAGAATCCGGTAAAGCCAGTGCTTGGCCAAAGCACATCAATGCTCAGGTAATGCAGCTAAACGGATTTCGCGCAGAACTTAGAGACCTAATTACCGTTTGCCTTGAACACGGCATTAACCCCGATGAACTCGGTGCGCTGGGGGCGCAGCAGAAAAAGCCGGAGTGGGTTGCGGCTTCGCAAATGCTTGCAGAATATTTACAGTTGGTTTCAGAAACGGAATTTGAGAACCGCTTCGACACCACCATGTTGCTTCGCAAAGCTGCCGACTGGCTTCTCGCGCTCGCCGAATGGCCAACCGCGATAGCGGCCATCAGTTTAGTTTTGGTAGATGACGCCCAAGAGTTGACCCCGGCTGCTAGTCATTTGCTCAAGGCACTCACTTCGCGCGGCGCCGAACTAGTTTTGGTTGGCGACCCAGACGCATCGACTCTGGGTTTCCGTGCGGCAGACCCAAGGGCGATGAGTGATCTGGCTCTGCAGATTGCCAAGGCACGTGGCGAAGCAGTTGAAGAAATTTTTCTGCAACCGCAGCATGCAATTCGAACTCCGGCAATTTCAAGAGTTTTGTCGAACGTCAGTTCTCAAATTGATACAGCAAGAGCTGGTAGGCAACGCAAAGGGCTCAACCCGCGACAAGTATTAGTCGAGGCTGACAAAACGGGGCTTGAGGGGCATGTATTTAATCAACCTCAGGCGGAAATTGCTTGGCTTTCCAGGCGGCTTCGTGAACTGCATCTTTATGAGGGAGTTGCATGGAATGAGATGGCGGTGGTTGCGCGATCGCGCGGTCAACTCGAACAGTTATCAATAGATCTTTCTCACGAAGCGGTACCGGTTTCCATCGCTGGAGCTCAGAGTGCCCTAAGAGATGAATTTGGTTCTCGAATCTTGCTGCGGGTAGCCGATGTTCTTTTGCACCAGCGCACGCTTGATGCAGCTATGGCTATCGAGTTGCTTACCTCCCCGCTTTGCGGTCTTGATTCGCTGGGGCTACGGAGATTACGCCGGGGTCTTCGGAGAGAGGAATTACTGGCAGATGGAATTCGAAACAGCGATGAACTGATAGTCGCACTGTTTGACGCAGCGGGTTCGGTTGTCACGATCAAGAGCCAAGAGGGTAAAAAGGTCGACCGGTTCCTTAGGAATTATTTTGCAGCCGCGCAAATCGCGAATGACAAATCTCAGAGCATTGAGGATTTGCTTTGGCAGCTTTGGGACACCTCTGGCCTGGCAAAGTCTTGGCAAGAGTTATCTCGCGGTGTAGGCGAGGTAGCGCTGCAGGCAAATCGAAACCTGGACTCGGTTGTCGCTCTTTTTGCTGCGGCGAATCGTTATGCCGAACGCAATCCGGGCGCAGACCCGCGAGTATTTGTCGATCAGCAATTAGCACTGGGGCTTCCCGAAGACACCCTTGCGCTAAACGACAACCAAAATGTTTCGGTGCTGCTGCTGACGCCATCGGGGTTGATAGGCCGACGCTTCAAGGTTGTAGCTACCCCGCAATTGGTCGAGGGGGTGTGGCCAAACCTTCGTCCAAGATCGTCTTTGCTCGGTGCAACCGCTCTAGACGCGTTGAAAGCTGGCCGCATCGATGATGCAAACCAACTTCAGCGTTCGGAATTACCAGACGAACTGCGCATGCTGCATAAGGCGGTAGGCGCGGCAAGTGAACGTTTGCTAGTTTCAGCAACCGATACCGAAGACAATCAGATTTCACAATTTGTCGGTTTGATGCTCGGTGAGATTCCCGAGCCAAAATCATTCAATGCGAGCGCGCTCACTTTGCGAGGAATGGCTGGAACTTTGCGTCGAAAGTTGGCAACCGCCGACGAAGCAACTGCCGACTCGTTTGCTCTTGGTCTTGCGCGCCTGGCCAGTGCGGGTGTGCCCGGTGCGCATCCGGATAGCTGGTACGGATTGCTGCCCCTTTCCACCAGTGCACCGTTGGCCGACTTAGAAAACGAAGATGTAGTTATTCGACCTTCTCAGTTGGAAAACTTTGTGAAATGTCCGCTGCACTGGTTTCTAAACGCGCACGGCGGTGGCGATAAAACTTTCTCGGCAAATCTTGGTTCTCTGGTTCACAAGGCTCTTGAGCTAGGTGTCGAGATAAACGAGGATGCGCTCTGGAAATTAGTTGAATCCAAGTGGCACACGTTGAGTTTTGAATCTGATTGGCTCGAGCAAGCGGGGGAGCGCAAAGCCAAGAAGATGATTTCCAACATGGTGCAGTACCTGCGCAAGTTTGAATCCGATGGAGCCCGAGTGATTGGCCGAGAATTAAATTTTGAGTTTGAAATTGACAAGGCTTTGATTCGCGGTCAGGTGGACCGTCTCGAGCTTTACCCAGATGGTCGAGTAATGATTGTTGATTTGAAGACCGGTTCAAAAGCTTTCAGCGCCGAAGAAGCTCGCGAACATGCGCAACTTGGTCTATACCAACTCGCGTTTGAGAACGGCGCCTTTGATGAATCAATTGTTTGGCCAGAGGGGCTTGATTCAAAATCGGCATTCCTTGCTGGAGCCAAATTACTTCTCGTCAGTGGCGATAAGCCAACCGAGCGCGAGCAGCCATCGATTGCAGATGACACAGCATCGAAAGCAAACTTCGAAGCGATGATCGCTGCTGCGACAAATGGAATGGCCATGACCGAGCAGGTCTTCGTGGCACAGGTTGGCGCTCACTGCACCAACGACAACGAGTTTGGTTCTTGCAAGATTCACCTCACTAAGGCGGTGAGCTTCGTTGGCTAAATACAAGTTCAGTGCAAACCAGGTATACCAAGTGATTAAGCCTTACGAGTTGACAGCACAGCAATCCGCAGCGGTTGAAAACGCAAGCGTTGATTCGCCGACTTTAGTGGTTGCCGGTGCCGGTAGCGGAAAAACCGAGCTCATGGCTGTGCGGGTGCTCTGGTTGGTGGCAAATGGTTTTGCTAGGCCCGATCAAATTTTGGGACTTACCTTTACGCGCAAAGCGGCAGCCGAACTGAGTAAGCGTATCTACGAAAGCCTCTTGAAACTGCGCGACAGCGAAATGTGGCCCGAAGATTTGGAATACGACTTCACTGCTCCAACCATTTCGACATACAACGCATATGCGAACAATCTTTTCCGAGATTTCGCTCTAGCTATTGGCTACGAACCAGAGGCGGCTCTGCTTACTGAAGCGGCTGCGTATCAGATGGCTCGCGAAGTCGTTCTGAAGCAGGGAACTGCTGTTGATGAGCGCATCGCCGACATCGATCAAAACCTAAATTCGATTGTCGAAAACGTGCTTGCCCTAGCGCAGAGCATGAACGACAACCTCGTTGACGCAGGTCAGGTGGAGGCAGTCATTCAGGATGTGGTTGGTTCAGTAACCGACTTGCCAAAAAAGACTGGCAGCACCGATAAAACTCAGTTTGCCTACATGAACAGCAGTCTTCAGCCATTGTCGATCACTCCGGTTCTCGCAAAACTGGCGGATGCCTATCGAGCCGAAAAAATGCGGGCGGGTTATGTTGACTACTCCGACCAGGTGGCCTTAGCGGAGCGGGCCGTGCGAGAGGTGCCCGCACTGCGAGAGCGAGAACGTGCCCTACACACACAGGTTTTGCTTGATGAATACCAAGACACGTCCTATTTGCAAACTCGTCTGCTGCAAAATCTATTTGCAAACTCATCGGTGTTTGCTGTAGGTGACCCTAATCAATCAATCTATGGCTGGCGAGGAGCAAGCGCATCAAACCTAAAGTCTTTCTTTGCAGATTTCGAGGCCCCAGTAGACAGCAAGCCATTTGAGCTCTCGACCTCGTGGAGAAACTCGCAGTCAGTTTTGTCATTAGCGAATCACCTGATTGGTTCGCTTAAGGTGGTGGAACTAAAGTCCGCTCCGCAAGCTGGGCAAGGCAGCGTGCAGATTGATTTTGCGCAGGATTTAAATCTTGAAGCCCTTCAGGTTGCAAGTTGGTTCAAGCAAAGAATGACCGGCGAGCAAACCGGGGCACTATTAATGCGCAAGCGCAGTCAGATGCAATTATTCGTTTCGGCGCTAGAGCAGCAGGGCCTCGAGGTAGAGGTGGTTGGCCTAGGTGGCTTGCTCGAGGTGCCCGAGGTTGTGGATCTGGTTTGTGCCCTTCGCGCTCTGCATAACCCCGCAGCTGGCACACAGTTGATTCGTCTGCTTGCCGGGCCCCGCTGGCGAATTGGCGCTAAAGATCTTGAGCGACTGCACCGATACGCAAGCCGCAAGGCGCGGGTTGACGAAGAACTTCGCGAAAAAATTCAGGAAGGGCTAGCGCCCGAGGATTCCCTGTCCATAGTCGACGCACTTGATTTGCTGCTGGATGAGAAAGAGCCGGAAAAAATTGGTTTCAGCGACGTGGGATTGATTCGACTCCAAGATGCAGCAAGACTTTTTCGAGCCATGCGTCAGCAGACCGGAATGACTTTGGTGGAGTACGTGCGAAGCGTCGAGCAGGAGCTCTGGTTGGACATTGAGGTTCAAGCTAACCCGCGCCGCAAGAATCCAATGGCCCACCTCAATGCATTTGCCGCGATTGTCTCTGGCTATGCGGCTAGCAATAGTCAGCCACACCTCGGCGGTTTCTTGAATTGGTTGGAGTTTGCCGATGAGCGCGAAAGATTCGAAATTCCAAGCACAAACCCGGAGCGCGGAGTGGTTCAGGTGCTGACCATCCACGCGGCAAAAGGTCTGGAGTGGGATAACGTTGCGGTCGCAAATCTCATCGATGGAGATTTCCCAAGTTCAGGCAAGGGTTCATCAGGTTGGTTATCAACGGGAAAATTGCCATTCCCGCTAAGGGGAGACCGGGCCTCATTACCGGTTTGGATTTACAAGAATCACGCCGCTCAACCCGAAGTGAAGAAGAGCATCGACGAATTCAAGGATGCGATGAAGGAGCACTTGCTGAATGAGGAACTGCGCCTCATGTACGTAGCGGTTACCCG
>ERZ650308.526-NODE-526-length-20743-cov-8.504350_pt1 | contig 20743 bp, 16 predicted proteins | sample MGYA00376244_ERZ650308 | MGnify/ENA primary metagenome ERZ650308 (study PRJEB26733, sample SAMN07839295) | wastewater metagenome | biome: small river; feature: stream; material: water | place: USA: North Carolina | collected 2016-04-26 ... | reverse complement strand
ATCCAAACAAATTGATGATTGACCGTTCTCAATTCTTGAGTTCTGTTCGTCGTGTGGCGATTTTCTCTAACAAAACAACTCATCAAATTCGTTTGAAAATTGCTGGGGCTGAATTGAATGTTTCTGCAGAAGACATAGATTACTCGAACAAAGCAGAAGAAAGATTGACTTGTGATTATCAAGGAGATGATATGCAAATAGGTTTCAACTCTCGTTTCTTAACTGAAATGTTAACTAACCTTCAATCGGATATGATTATGTTAGAAATGTCTTTACCAAATCGCGCCGGTATCCTTACACCAGTTGATGGTTTAGAAGAAGGAGAAACAGTAACGATGTTAGTTATGCCAGTAATGTTGAATGCCTAATTCAACTCATCAATAAAAAATAAAAAAACCGCTAATCTCTTGGATAGCGGTTTTTTTTTGAATCTATCATTTTATTGGTATTGACAAAATTGGAATTTCAAAATCGGTGGCTAACTTTTTAGTCAAACTAGTATGAAAGAGTCCTTCAAAAAAACTTCTTTTATAGGGTAACATAATCAATAAGTCCACTTCTTTGTACATTATAAAATCGGTGATTATTGCTTGAACGTCATCGTCTTCAATGATAAAAAAATCAATTGGTTCCGATTTATATTCTTCTTTCCATTCGGCAATAGTAGCTTTTGATACATCTGAATCTGAAGTTTTAACATACAAACACTTTACTTTGGCTTTGGCTTTGTGTGCCAATTTTAAAACCAATTCTAAGGCCTTTTTATCTTTGGATCTAAAACGTGTAGTAAATCCAATTGTATTAATAGTTTGAAAGGACGCTTCAGACGGAACACAATAGACTGGAATACCAGCATCTGTGACAACTGAAGTAGCATTAGTACCCATTAAAAAACTTTCCCAACCAGTTGCTCCAGATGTACCAATAACCACATAATCAATTGATTCTTCTTTGATGGTTTCTTTTATATTGGAAACTAAATCACCCTGTTTTAGTCGATGAGACATTTTGATTTTGTCTAGATGTTCCTTTTCAGCAATGGCTCTTAGTTTAGGAATTTCATCCTTAAACATTTCAAATTCACTCAATTCAACTGAATCATAAATTGCAATATAATTTTCAGGAAAAAATTGGTTATCATAAATAGGCAACTCAAATGAGTGCAATAAAACTAGTTCGCCTTGAACCAATTTAGCCCACTTTAATGCATGAACAAATGCATTATGTGCACCATCAGAAAAATCTGTTGGGAATAGAATTTTTTTCATTGTATTTACTATTTATAATTACTTAGATCGAAGTTAATGTTAAAAAAATCAACTTAACATGATAATTATCAGTAATTTAAAACCATTTACTATGTAATTTAGGAATGCTTGATTTTACTAAAAAATAGGTGTTAGATTTAGTATCTTTGCTTTTTATAGTTCAAATAAATGATACAAAACGATTCTATTGTAGCATTAGCAACCCCTTCGGGAGCTGGTGCCATTTCAATAATTAGGGTTTCTGGTCAAAAAGCCATCGAAATTGGTGCTAGTGTTTTTAAATCTATCAAAAACAAGGATTTAACACAACAGAAAACGCACACCTTACATTTAGGACATATTATTGATGAAGGAAAGACTTTAGATGAAGTTTTGATTTCTATTTTCAAAGGGCCCAATTCATATACTGGAGAAAACACGATAGAAATTTCTTGTCACGGTTCTACTTATATTCAACAACAAATTATTCAATTATTACTTCGAAAAGGATGTCGCATGGCCGATGCTGGCGAATTTACATTAAGAGCTTTCTTAAATGGAAAATTAGATTTGTCACAAGCAGAGGCTGTTGCTGATTTAATTTCGTCAGATAATGAGGCATCACATCAAATTGCGATGCAACAAATGCGTGGCGGATTCTCAAACGAAATTGCCAAACTACGAGAAGAATTATTGAATTTTGCTTCGTTAATAGAATTGGAATTGGACTTTGCAGAAGAAGATGTGGAATTTGCTGACCGAACTCAATTTCATGAATTATTAAACCGAATTGAATTTGTTCTCAAAAGATTGATTGACTCTTTTGCCGTTGGAAATGTAATTAAAAATGGTATTCCGGTGGCAATTGTGGGTGAACCTAATGTAGGGAAATCGACTTTATTAAACGCTTTATTGAATGAAGAACGCGCCATAGTTTCAGACATTGCAGGAACAACAAGAGACACCATTGAAGATGAATTAGTTATTGGCGGTATTGGTTTCCGTTTCATTGATACGGCTGGAATTCGCGAAACTAAAGATGTGGTAGAAAGCATTGGAATACAAAAAACATTTGAGAAAATAGAACAAGCGCAAGTAGTGCTTTATTTGTTTGAAAGTGTAAAGTTTAAAGTTTCAGGTTCTGAATATATCAATGAAATTGAAAAAGTTAAAAATAAGTATCCACTTAAACCTTTAGTTATTGTAATCAACAAATCGGATCTAATTTCGAGTGAAGAAACTAATAGTCTTCGTCAACAACTTGAAACCTTAGATTTGAAACAAATATTAATATCTGCAAAACAAAAAACTGGCATTGACGAACTTAAAAACACCTTGCTTTCTTTTGTGAATACTGGAGCTTTACGAAATAATGAAACGATTGTTACCAATACACGTCATTACGATTCGTTACTAAAAGCATTAGATGAAATTCAAAAAGTAAAATTTGGCTTGGAATCGAATTTATCCAGTGATTTAATGGCTTTGGATATTAAAGAAGCCTTGTATCATTTTGGACTAATTACCGGGCAAGTGACTAATGATGAATTGCTTGGAAACATTTTTGCTAATTTTTGTATCGGAAAGTAATTATACTTCTTTTATTTTCTAACTGCTTGTTTTTATTGATATTATAAAAATTTATTTTCTAATATTTGTTGCCTTACTTCTTTTAATTAATTATTTTTGTTGCCATTATTGATACAATAGACAATTTTTTGTTGCCTTTTTTAAAAGGCAACAAGAGTTAAAATTGGATGAGGCAACACTAATTTTTTAAATAAATATATTATTACATTATGAAAGTAACTTTGAGACAAAGAAAGAAGGGCAATAAGATTAGTTTGTATCTCGATTATTATAATAATGGAAAACGAGAATATGAGTATTTAAAACTATACTTAATACCTGAACCTGAAAAGGGAAAGTTAACCAAAGCTCAGAAAGATGAAAATTCTAAAATGCTTTCTTTAGCAGAAAGCATTCGATCTAAAAGACACTTAGAAATTCAAAATGGAATATATGGCTTTAACGACAAAGAGAAGTTAAAAGGCCAATTTATTATTTACATGGAAACTCTGGCTGAAAAAAGATTAGAAAGCAAAGGGAATTATGATAATTGGGATAGTACTATTAAGCATTTAAGAAAGCACGCTCCTAAAGATATCTTATTCTCTCAATTAGACAGCAAATTTGTAGAAAGCTTCAGAGACTATCTAAGTAAAACAGCAAGAACTCCATCTAATAAACCTTTAGCAGCCCATTCTGCTCAATCCTATTTTAACAAATTCAGAGCAGCATTAAAACAAGCAGTGAAGGATGGTATTTTAAGAACTAATCCTTCAGAAAATGTTGACAGTTTGCCTCCTGGTGATACTGAAAGAGAATTTTTGACATACGAAGAACTACAAAAAGTCGTGAAAGAAGAATGTGAAATACCAATAATGAAAACTGCATTTATTTTTGCATGCCTTTCTGGGTTACGGTGGTCTGATATAAACAAATTGGTTTGGTCAGAAATCCAACATTCGAATGAAAGTGGATGGTACATTAGATTTAGACAAAAAAAAACTAAATCGACTGAAACATTACCAATATCAGAGCAAGCTTGTAAATTGTTAGGAAAAATAGGAGCCCCTGACGAGAGAGTCTTTAAAGGTTTAAAATATAGTGCATGGCATAATCTAAAATTACAACAATGGATAATGAAAGCAGGTATTAGCAAAACAATTACGTTTCATTGCGCTCGTCACACTTATGCAACCTTGCAATTAACATTAGGAACCGATATATTTACTGTATCTAAATTATTAGGTCACAAAGACATACGAACTACACAAGTCTATGCAAAGATTATTGATGAAAGGAAAAGAGAAGCTGCTAATCGAATTAAATTGGATTTATGATAAAAGGGGTAAAAAGAAAAGGGCAAGAATATGACGGAAAATTTGATCCAGAAATGGGCAATTTTTTAGGTTCATTTAGTTCAATAATCCAAACGCTAAGTGGATCACCTACTCAATTTAAAAATAGTGGAATAACTACTGAGCTAAAATCATCGCTAAGTAAAGAATTTGAAAACGCTAAAACGGAACTTATTGGATCGCTTTTAAATGCATACTTAAAACTAGATAAACTTAATTTGTTGTCAGAAATAGCTGACGAAATAAAATCTATCAAAAGATTACTGTTGAATTACCCAATCGACGAACATTATAACCCAGAGGAATGCTTTTGGATATCCGAATTCTTAGAGAAAATGAATGATTTTATTAAGGGTCAAACGCAAATTCTAGAATCGACGAACCAAAGTGATTATCCAACACCTTATTATATGATCCCAGATAAGGAATCTTCAACCTTTGAAAAACCATTAAATTATTTTGAATTTCTTTTCAATAGAAATGGAATTGAAAATCTACGAAATAATTTCATAAAATATTACAATAGCGATGAATATCCTGATTCTACCTATAATTTAGAAACCGAAACCTTTACACATAATCATTATAACATTGTAACTGGAGAATGGAGTGTTACATTTTCAGATTTTAAATCTTTTTTTTATAACCAATTAGAAGCAGAATATTATGTTAGTAAAAAACTAATTGACGAATACGTTGATAAACAAAAAGAAAAAACCATAGTTGTTTTTTTTATAGAAAAAACGCTGGAAAAGTTAAATTCGTTACTCTCTATAATAACAGATCGTGAAGAAGTATTAAAATATAAAGCTAGTTCAAAGCCAATAGATGCATTAATTAAACATATTCATATTTACCATTCTTTGTTCGTGCCTCTGAATATGATTCCTGTATACAATGAGGAAAAAACAAAAAGTGGTTTAGAGCTGAATCATTCAAAAAAAATTAATTCTTTTAAATGGAAGGCAGACTTAGATTCACAGGAGTTTAACTACTTATTTGATAATTTAAAAAATTTAGGATTTATTAACCTAAATACTGAACTGGATGAATTTAAAAAAGCATTTGATGGATCAGAAATAAAAGAACCTATCCGAATTAAATGGACATGTAAGGCCAAAAATGGTCATACAAATAAAATTGCATTGCTTTATTTAATTAGCTCACTTACTGAAGCTAAACTTATAATCGATGATAAAAATAATACAGATTGTCTTAACACAATTCAAAATATTTTCTGCGATTCTAATAATAAAAAATTTAAACACTTAGATGTAAGTTATTCATCGGATTTAAAAAACATAAAAAAAACGTCTCAAAAAAAACAACTTGATACTATCATTTATGAATTAAAACAACTTGTTGGCAGTAAATAGTTTAAAAAAATAACTTAACCTTAATTCTAGTAGCTTAACTTTTTTTAGTTAAGCTATTTTTTTTATTTTTTTTATTCCGTTTTGAGATTACAAATTCTTCTTAAAATAACTTAATTCTTAGGTTAAGATATGTGCATTTTCATTTTTTTGGATACAAAATTGTATTTCCAGTCGTGTCTGAGAGTCAAAAAGTCTCGCTCTCAAACAAAAATAGACAAAGGAGACAATAATTTAAAAAACCAATTATATGGAAATTCAAACAGAATTTTTAAAAAAGCTAATTAACATCGAGACGATGTTGGAGCACCAAAATCTTTTACAAAAAGAAGTGCTAAATCTAAATGAAGCAGGAGCGTATTTGAACATAAGCGCCTCACACATGTACAAATTAACTAGCCAAAAACAAATCCCTCATTTTTGTCCGCAAGGAAAGAAGTTATATTTCAGACGAGAGGAACTTGACCATTGGCTATTACGAAATCGTCAAGATAGTTCTGATGAAATTGAAACTAGGGCTGCAAATTATTTACTAACAAATAAAAGGATCAATAATGGAAGAATTTGAAGCAGAACAACAAGAAAAAATAAATGATCTGGAAAATAAACTATTTATGATTCTGGATCATTTAGATAAAGAATGTAATCAAGACGGAATTATAATTGATACTATAAAATATTTGCAATTGTTAGAATTCCTTGACGAAATATTAAAGTTTTTGGAAGATATAAATATTATAACCGAATCAACTGAGGAAATCTACCAAACTTTATTTTTTATAAATAGAGATATTATTGAAATTAATAAAAAGTACTATGATGGAGAACCTTGTAACTAAAACTGAAGAGAATAATGATCAAAAGGTATTTGGCAACTCCGATACTGAAAAAACAATCTATAATGCAGTAGAATTAATGGATATGGGGAGTGTTGAACCGAGTTATCTTATGGAACCAATATTTCCTCAAAAAGGCTCAGCTGTTTTAGCTGGAAAACCGGATATTGGGAAGAGTCAGTTTGCAAGGCAACTATGTATCCATGTTGCAATGGGAATTAATCAAATAATTGGTTTTGAAATTAAAGCGGTTCACAATAAATCAATTTATGTAGCAACAGAAGATAATGAAGATTCGACAAGGACATCATTAAATAAACAAATGACTGGTCTTGGAGAAAAAGTAAAAGAAAACTTAAGGTTCATGTTCGCAGCTTCAATGGAGCAAGAAGAGATTTTGAAAGAATTAGACAAAGCTCTAATAGATGAACCCGCTGATTTAGTTGTAGTTGATAGCTTTGGTGACATCTTTACTGGTAGTGATAGTAACAATAATATGGTAATGCGAAATACAGTCAAGCTGTTTGACAAAATTGCAAAAAAGCACAGCTGCTTGTTATTATTTGTACATCATATTAATAAAGGGGCTTATAATAGTAATCCTGGACAAGAACACATACAAGGTGGTTCAGGTTTAGTTCAAAAAGTACGTTTAGCTATTATATTAACCGAAGGTCATGGGAATATCCGATATTTTACTGTTGTTAAGGGGAATTATTGTCCTAAAGAATATAAACAAAATTCAATAGAGCTTAAATTTTCGGAAGAAACATTACTTTTTACAAATACAGGAAAAATGATTCCTACAAATGGGCTAGTAACACAATCCAGTAGTGGAAAAAAGCAAGATTCCCAAAAAGAATTAGAAATCCTTGCAGAGGAAATTTTAAAAAACGAGTCTATTACATACGGAGAATTTACAAACCAGTTTATGGAACTCGCTAAAAAAAGTGAAGCAAGTGCAAAAAGAGCTATAAAATGTCTTTCTGAAACAGGGTTTATTGAAAAGTACCAAGGTAATTATCGATTAAAAATTTCAAATAAAGAAAATGAAGAAGACAATGATTGTGGAGATTTGACCACTTAGTATCAAGTGTCAGTAGTATCAATCGTTCACATATTAAGCTGAACTGATACTGTTTTTAGATTGGTATCATGGTATCATTGGTTCATTTTCCTAGGGATTTGATACCGATGATACTGATACCATTTTAGTAACCAATTAAATTAAAAAATTATGCAATTAGATAAAGCATTAGAAATAGCAGAAAAAACTAAAGAATTACTAGCACCATATTGTGAACGAATAGAAATAGCAGGAAGTATTAGACGCAAAAAACCTGAAGTAAAAGATATCGAATTAGTAGCTATACCTAAACCCTATGATGTAGGACTTTTTGAAAATGGAATAGCAACTGTAGTTAACCAATGGAAGAAAGTAAAAGGTGAATTACCTTGTAAATACACTCAACGTATATTACCAGATGGTATTACTTTAGATTTATTTTTCGCTAATCAAGAAAATTGGGGGTTAATTTATGCCTTGCGAACAGGGAGTGCAGACTACTCACATAAAGTCCTAGCAACAGGTTGGGTCAAATTAGGATATAATAGTGAAGGTGGACAACTTAGTATTAATTGCAAGAAAATAAATATTCCAGAAGAAAAAGATCTGTTTAAACTTATTGGAATACCTTACATTGAGCCTGAATTAAGAAATCATTAGTTGACAAACCAAAATGGGAAATAATCAATATTATTAAACACAAAAAAGCAACCTGTTCGTAACTGAGCAGGTTGTTTTATAATCACTAATAATTGTATGGTGATGATAAAAATTATACATTTGGAATTATAAGAAATTTCTACTGAGACCCAAACATTATTCATAGATGAAATACAAGAACATTCGCGAAGAGGAATTAAAAAACAAAGTTGGGGTTGATTGGTTTGCTGCTTTTGATACCACTGAAATTTTAGGAAATATTGATTTTACTGTTTTTCCAAAACAAAATAAACTGTTTGATGGAAGAGAACCATTATTGTGGGCTGAAGCTAAAACAGGTAACTTTGATGTTCCTACAATGTTTGTCCAGCTTATTCTTACTATTGGTAAAGCACGAACATATGACAAAACTATGCCTCCTACTTTTTTAGGAGCATTTGATTTTAAAAAAATCGCTTTTGTACCTTATATCAATATTTCTGATATTTTTTACATGAACGATTTCAATTGGAATGTAACACCTAGTAATCATGAAACCAAAGAATTCCTTTTAATTAAAGAACGTATTGAAGACATCTTAAAGCAAAACACTTACGTTTATGACTATGAAAAAGACCCCAAAGAATTAGAAGCTTTTATAAAAAACAATGTAGCTAAAGCTACTACAACAAGTAAGCTAAAAATAAATAAGAACAATTTTATTCCTATTTATTTAAGATGGTTAGAAATTGTGAAACCAAACATAAATGTAAACTGGGATGACTTAAAAACTGCTAACATTGTTGATAGCGACTTTTTTTTAGCAGATCTATTTGTAGATGACAAAGACACACAAAACATAGAAGATGACCTTTCAATACGAGATAGTTTGTTTGTGGTATTTCAAAATCAAGGGTACAAGATTGCCAAAGAAAACATTAAGCAAATGTTTGACGCTACTATCAATTTAAAAAATAAAGACACTTATTTACATTTTTGGAAACGATACAAGCGACCACCATTAAAAGAGTTTCAAGACTATATTATTGAACGTCGTGATCTATTAGTCCCGCAAGATATTAGAGAACGAAAGGGTGCTTTTTTTACCCCACGTATTTGGGTAGAATTATCTCAAAAATACTTAACAGATTACTTGGGAGAAAACTGGCAAGACGAATATTACATTTGGGATTGTGCTGCTGGAACAGGTAATTTATTAGCAGGCTTGACAAACAAATACAATATTTACGCAAGCACATTAGATCAAGCAGATGTAAGTGTTATTCATGAACGAATTGACCATGGAGCCAATTTGCTTAAGAACAATGTATTTCAATTTGATTTCTTGAACGACGATTTTAGCAAACTACCCCAAAGTTTGCAAGACATTATCAACGATGAAGAAAAACGCAAGAAGTTGGTAGTTTATATCAATCCACCATATGCAGAAGCTAGTAATCGTGATACTGTTAAAGGTAAAGGGGAAAATAAGTCAAAAGTAGCTACTGAAACTAAAACTTATAAAAAATTTCAAAATCAAATTGGAACAGGTGCAAGAGAATTATTTGTTCAGTTTTTAATAAGAATTTATTTTGAAATTCCTCAAAGTAAATTGGCAATTTTTTCTAAGTTAAAGCATTTACAATCTTCAAATTTTTCAGATTTTAGAAAAGTTTATAATTCAAAGCTTGAGATGTTTTATATATGTCCTGCTAAATCTTTTGATAATGTTAAAGGTAATTTTCCAATTGGATTTCAAATTTGGGATTCTGATCAAAAAGAAATATTTGAATCCAGAGTAGCGGATATTTACGATGAAAAAAAGAATTTGATAGGTTTTAAAAACATTTATTCTTACGACAATAATAAATCAATTATACAGTGGTTAAGAAACTATTATGATAAAAGTTCACAAAGAATTTCATTTTTAAGAATGATTGGAACAGACTTTCAAAATAGTCAAGGAGTATTTTTCACAAATCGACCGTCTTTAAACGATATTAAAAAAAGTTTAACATCTACGATTACAAAGAAAAATGTTATACCAATGTGTATTTATCTTACAGTACGTCATTGTATAAACGCTACATGGATAAATGATCGAGATCAGTTTTTATTCCCAAATAAAGGCTGGGAAACGGACCTGATATTTCAAAATGATTGTTTAACATATGCTTTATTTTCAGGTCAAAATAAAATTACATCTTATAATGAAATCAACAACTGGATTCCATATACAGAACAAGAAGTTAATGCTCAAGCTAAGTTTGAAAGTTCTTTTATGACTGATTTTATTAAAGGTAAAAATAAAGTTGAAGCGAGTGAAATCGATCTTTTTGAACAATCCAAAACACAATCCAACAAACCACTTCAATTTTCAGAAGAAGCTACTGCAGTTTTTGATGCAGGAAGAAAATTATGGAGTTATTATCATGCTCAAAAAGATGTAAATGTTAATTCAAGTTTGTACGATATACGAGAATATTTTCAAGGAAGAAATGCTAAAGGTGTTATGAACTCTAGATGTGATGACGAGGTTTATATGCGTTTAATAGGAGAGTTGCGTGGCAAATTTGCACTACTTGTTGAAAATATTAAACCTAAGCTTTTTGAATACGAATTTTTGAAAGAGTAACAGGCTGGCAAATGATTCCAATACCTTTTGTAATAACGACTAATTTATCCTAGAAAGCTTTAAATGAATACTATTGAACAAACAATTCTAAAATTAAAAAGCAGTCCTCTATTCTATCTTTTTCTGTCATCGAGAGAGTTATTTCATACTAATTTTTGGTTTTGGCTATCCACTATTAACGAAACAGAGACAATCAAATTATTTAGCTCAAGTACCATAAATAATAATCTAAAATTTAAAAGAGAGCACAATCAAAGTAGTGGTGAATTTAAATCTAAAGTAGATCTCTACATAACTGACAGCTCCAATAAAAAAATAGTCATTGAAAATAAGGTTAAGGACTTTCCAACCTATGAACAACTTGAAAGGATAAAAAAATCGTTTGGCGAGTCAGATACTGAACTAATACTTGCTACGTTATTTTGGAGTAAAGAAATTTCATTCCAAGGATGGAAGGTAGTAACGTATAGTGAGATTTCGGAAGCAATTAACCCATCGAAATTTACCTCAAAACAATACTATTTAGATCTTATTTCGGATTACAAAGACTTTACATTAAACCTTGCCTACTTATCAGAACAATTGGACATTTCAGATGTTTACAATTTTGCTATTTCAGTAAATAAAGAACTTTATGCCCAACTAAATGATATTAAGTTATGGGAAGGCTACCAAAAATTAAGAGCCAGCCATTTACTGTTACGATTTAATAAGTTTAATAAATACAACGCAGCGGCTTCTTATTCAATTAATAATCAAAAAGCTACAATCGATTTTCTTGTAGAAATAACCAATGACTACAAAATTGGAATATCGATTGAAGACAACCAATATAGGAAGTTCATAACAGGTCCAAAGCATATACAATTCTCAGAAAACCTAAGAGCAAATGACATTTTTTTTAGCAGTAGTTGGATGAGTGCTAGGAAAAATAAAATGATGAGTTACGCCCCAAACTATAAATACCAATATGAAAAAATAGGAGTGATGAATTTCGACGATCTTTTCAAAAAAATAAATACAGACATTTTGATGATGCTTGAGAGAAAGGAAGAAATTAAAAACCAAATCCCAAGTTAGCCTAAAATTTTATTTGTCTGTTTTCAACGGTGCATACACACTACCCCTAAATAACCCCTTCTAATCAAAAAACTAAATCTGGAACCCAATATAGTATATATAGCAATTACTTGGTGCTTTTTAGATTTTCACTAAAAAAATTATTTTCTAAAATTTCTAACTAGCTAAGTTAATTTGTTGTGTGAACAAGAGAGTTGGTACCTCCCAGTCAATACTCCCCTGTTCTTTTTGTAAACCGATAGTACCCCCATTCAATTATAGAGACATATAAATTGAAATTCTTCAATCTTTGTTCCTATGGAATTATTGATTCGCAATGTTAAGTTTTCACTGAAACTAAAAACTTAACATTGGATATTTAATATTTAATTTACCTTTGCATAACAATTACTTAACATTCAAATAATCAACAATAATACAATGGAAGAAAATAATACAATTGATTCTGCAAATCTAGAGGAAAATCCAGCAGAAGTTACACTAATTGAAAGTGATAGCGTTAAACTAGATAAAAAAAATATTAAAAAACTGAAAAAGATGAGTAAAAAAATCACTGAAAAAGAGAAAAAAGAAAAAGCTAAGCAAAAAGAAAAACAAGCAGTTGCTAAAGCGAAACAAAAAGAAAAAGAAAAGAAAGCTAAGAAAAAGAAAAAAGATAAGGCTAAGAAAGAAAAGGCTAAGATGAAATTAAAAGCCAAAGCAGCTAAGAAAAAAGCAGCTTCAAAAAAGAAAAAAGCAAAAGCTAAATCTAAAAAATAGCATCTAAAATCGGAACCTATGTTCCGATTTTTTTTATTCAATTCGGAGGTAATTTGATTCTTACTTTATAATTTTCATTATCACTTATGGATTTAGTTTAATTATTTAATAAAGAGATATACAATAATAACAAATTGGTTACATTACGATAACATGAATTGTTTGTTATATCGCCTTTATGGTTGATTTTTGCAGCTTTATACCGATTAATTATTTCAAAATTGCATTATGACCGAAAATAAAGTTATTCTTGGAAGTGAAGAATGGTGTTCTTTTCCTGATTTGGGTATACCAGCTATAAAAGCGAGAGTAGATTCTGGCGCAAAAACTTCATCACTTCATGCTATCAATATTGCTCCATTTGTAAAAAATGATGCTAAATGGGTCAAATTTGATATCAATCCCATTCAAAATAACGTTCAAACAATTATACATTGTGAAGCACCTTTGATCGATAAACGAATCGTGAAAAGTTCAAGTGGTTATAGAGAACAACGTTATGTTATTCAAACTATCCTTAAGTTAGGCAATCAAACTTGGGAAATTGAAATGACTCTTACCAACAGGGATTCAATGGGTTTCCGAATGTTATTGGGGAGAGAAGCAATGATTGGGAGAGTAATCGTAGACCCTGAAAAACAATATTTATTAGAATCACCAACCGAAGATGACTTAACAGAGGTTTATAAAGGGGCTGTTAAAGAAAAATCAGGTCTACATATTGGCCTTTTAGCAAGTAATCCTGAATTGTATAGTAACAAACGTATCATGGAAGCTGGTGAGATGCGCGGTCATGAAATGCATTTTTTAAATATCAAAGAATGTTACATAAAATTAGATGCAAAAAAACCAGAAATTCATTACCGTGGTGGCAAAATATTAAATCAATTTGATGCTATTATCCCAAGAATTAGGCCTAGTGCTACCTTCTATGGATGTGCATTAACACGACAATTTGAAGCTCTTAAAGTTTTTTGTTTAAATTCTTCGAGTGCAATTACACAATCTAGGGATAAATTATTCAGTTTGCAGTTATTGTTAAATCATGGAGTCGACATACCTACTACTGGGTTTGCAAATTCCCCTCTCGATACAAATGATTTAATTACAATGGTGGGTGGACCACCTTTGATTGTTAAATTATTAGAAGGTACGCAAGGTAAAGGGGTAGTATTAGCCGAAACTAAAAAAGCTGCAGAGAGTGTTATCAATGCTTTTAAAAGTATTAACGCTAATATACTTGTACAAGAATTTATAAAAGAAGCCAACGGAAAAGATATTCGTTGTTTTGTTGTTGATGGAAAAGTAGTAGCAGCAATTCAGCGGGAAGCATTACCTGGTGAATTTAGAGCTAATATTCATTTAGGAGGAACCGCATCTGTGGTGAAAGTTACTCAAGAAGAGAAAAAAATAGCGATTAAAGCTGCAAAAGCCATGAACTTAAAAGTAGCTGGAGTGGATATTATTCGTTCATCCAAAGGGCCATTATTGTTAGAAGTAAATTCATCTCCAGGACTTGAAGGAATTGAGGGTGCTACTAATAAAGATATTGCAGGAAAAATGATCAAAGCCATAGAAAAACATTTCAAATTATAATTCACCCATTTAATTTCAACAATCTTTGTAGCGATAACAATTAGTTCACCGTAAGTTCTATTTTTTATAACATTTAATTGATGTAAGAGTCTCATTGAGAGTCTATTTTTACTAAATAATTAAAGGTAATTTAAAATGAATTCATTAGTAAAACTCATCTCTCAAAACAAACTTTTTTTTAGTTTAAGCATTTTGTTAATTGCAGCTACAACACTTTTTTTAAGTTTTGTGCCACGTGTTGAAGGGTTTGTTTTAATGAATAGTTTTCATACTAAAACTTTAAATTTAATATTTAACGCAATTACATTTTTAGGTGATGGTGTATTTACTTTGGTAGTCTGTTTGGTGGTTTTAATTTTTTTTAAAAAACATAGTAATCTTGTTTTTATTTTACTTATTGCTTATTTAGGGTCTGGCATATTGGCTCAATTTTTCAAGGCAATTATACACGCACCGCGTCCTAGTTTGTATTTCAAACTTCATAATTATAAACTGTATCTGGATACTTTTGCAAATAGCAGAGTTGGATTTAACAGTTTTCCTTCAGGACATTCCTCATCTGTCTTTGCTTTGTTTACTGTACTTTCTATTTACTGTAAAAGAAAATGGGTTTGCTATAGTTCAATTATTATTGCAGCATTGGCAGGATATTCCAGAATCTATTTAGCGCATCATTTTTTAATTGATGTTTTTGTTGGAGGACTTATTGGACTTGTTTTTGGTGCTATATCTATTATATGGTTTGAGAATAAAGGGATGCTAATTGTAAAAAGATTTAAAGACAAGTTGAAATTGACAAAACAAGCTAACTTATCCAATTCTAATCTTATCAATTAATGTTTTACGTAAAATTTATAAAGTTTGGTTTGGTTGGAGCTAGTGGGCTAATTATCGACTTTTTTGTAACCTGGCTTTTAAAAGAAAAGTTGCATTTTAATAAATATGTAGCGAATTCATTTGGTTTCATTCTGGCGGTTTCCAATAATTATATTTTAAATAGAATCTATACTTTTCAAAATTCCGACGCTAACATTGGAGAACAATTTACAAGTTTTTTAATTATAGCTCTTATTGGATTTGGAATTAATATGCTTTTGCTTTACTTACTTCAAACTTACACTAAAACTAATTTTTATGTTTCCAAAATTATAATTACCCTCATTGTTTTTATATGGAATTTTGGTGCAAATAATTGGTATACTTTTAAATAGTTGTTGTATGATATTTAAAAAAAGTAAAGTTTTTTGGTTGATTACAATAGCTACTCTAATACGGATTGTATTAGCAATTTCGATTGATTTAGGGAATGACGAGGTGTATTATTTAACGTATGCTCAACATTTGCAATGGAATTATTTTGATCATCCGCCAATGGTAGCCTTGCTTATTCGTTTAACTACTTTTAATCTATTTTTCACAGATGCTTTTTTTGTCCGATTAGGTCCCATATTTTTAGCTGCAATCAACACCTATTTGATGTATTGTATTGGTAGTAAATTAAAAAATAAAACTACGGGATTAATAGCTGCATTTTTATTTACTAGTTCATTTTATACTAGTGTTATTGCAGGTGTATTTATATTACCCGATGCACCGCAATTATTTTTTTGGATCATCTGTCTTTATTTACTTATTGATATTGTTACTTCAAAATCCAGTATTATAAATTACAAACTAATTTTATTTGGAATTTTCGCTGGTTTGTGCATTATGAGTAAAATACACAGTCTGTTTTTATGGTTAGGTTTTGGAATGTATATTTCAATTTACAACAGAAATTTACTTTTCAATAAATACCTTTATTTATCTGTTTTCATTACAATCTTGATTGTGTCTCCAATTGTAATTTGGAATATCGAAAATAATTTTATTACATATACCTTTCATAGTAACCGAGTGGCTTTAGATAGGGGTGTGAATTTTAATAGTTTTTTCAGAGAAGTTTTAGGAGGGGCTTTGTATAATAATCCATTGAATTATATTTTGATTGTAACTGCTTTGATAGGAATTTATAAAAACAAATATAGTATTCAACAGCCTATCAAACGATTGTTGCTTTTAATGAGTTTGCCATTGGTACTTGTACTCATTTTTATTTCCCTTTACAGAGATACATTACCTCATTGGTCTGGCCCTGCATTTGTTAGCTTGATTCTTTTAACCTCGTTTGCACTAAGTACTGCTTCAGGTAAAAAATATAAATATCCAAAAATGGTAAATACATCATTAGTATTTACAGCAGTAATAATTTTTAGCGGAATTATATTGATTAATAATTATCCAGGAACAATTGGGAGTACTCATTCTGAAAGTTTGGGTAAAGGAGATGTAACATTAGACATGTATCAATGGGATTATTTTAAATCAAAATTTAATACCATTTATTCTGATAATTTGAAGAACGGAAAGACCAATACCAAATTTATAGTCAACAATAAATGGTTTCCTGCAGCACATATTGATAATTATATTGCGCAACCTTTGCATTTAAGTTTTGTAGGTTTAGGTAAACTGGAAGATATACATACTTATGCTTGGTTAAATAACTATCGAAATAAACTTAATAAAGGTGATGATGCATATTTTGTAACCTTTTCAAATATGTATACTAATCCCAATGAAATATATGAGGATTCATTTGAAAGAATAAACCCACCTTATGTAGTAACACAATACAGAAATAAAATTGCCGCCAGAAAAATGTTTGTTTACTTACTTGAATCGTACAAAAAATAAACAACTAAATAATTATCAACAGATTCAGCTACTTTTACTTTATTATTTAGCCCAATTTCAACTTTATAAATACTATTACTTACCTAGATTATCAATCCTTGATTATTGGATTGTTATAAAAAAGTAATTTGTTAGCTAAATGTTAATAAAACGTAAAAAATTTCTCTTTGCTGTGATATTATTTTCACCTAGTTTTGTGCAACTTTTAAAAAAACCTTAAATCATTTCGAATGAGAAAAATCATTATTTTATTGTTTTTCGTATTGGGTCTACAACAAGTTGTTGGACAAACTACGACTTCTAGCATTAAAGGTATTGTGAAAAATGGAAAACTTGAAGCACTTCCTGCAGCTTCTGTTTTAGCTGTTCACACTCCTTCAGGAACCAAATATACCGCAGTTTCAAATGGAGACGGTAGATTTAATTTATTAAACATGAGAGTCGGTGGACCTTATGTAGTTACAGTTAGTTTTGTTGGTAGTCAAAGTCAAAAAATAAACGATGTTTATTTGGAACTTGGTAAGTCTTCAAACTTAGATTTTATTTTGGAAGACGAAAGTCAACAATTAAATGAAGTTAAAGTTGTAGCTAAAAACAAAGTGTTTTCAAGTAACCGTACAGGTGGTGAAACAACTATTGGTAGAAGAGAATTACTTACTTTACCAACAATTTCACGTTCAGCTGATGATTTCACTCGTTTAGAGCCATCTGCAAGTGGAGGATCTTTTGGAGGTAGAAACAACAAGTTTAATAATTATTCATTGAACGGTTCTATCTTTAACAACCCATTTGGATTGGATGCTGCTACACCAGGTGGACAAACTGGAGCACAGCCAATTTCTTTGGATGCTATTGATCAAATTCAGGTTGCTACTGCACCTTTTGATGTTACTTTATCTGGATTTACAGGAGCTTCTGTAAATGCAGTTACTAAATCAGGTACAAATGAATTCCACGGTACTACTTATGGTTTCTTTAGAAACGATGCTATGACTGGGAATAAAGTTAATGGAGAAAAAATTGTAGTTCCAAACTTGGAACAAACTCAAGCTGGTTTTAGCATTGGAGGTCCATTAGTAAAAGATAAATTATTTTTCTTTGCCAATTTTGAAGTTGATGATAGAAGTGATTCAGGGTCAAATGTTGTTGCAAATGATGGTAATGGAGTTGCTGGTGTAAATGAATCAAGAGTGCTAGCTTCTGATTTAAATTTTGTTTCAACTGAACTAGGTAAATTAGGATACAAAACGGGTGCTTACGAAGGTTTTACTCATTATTCAAAATCGAATAAAGGAATTGTGAAGTTGGATTGGAATATTAACGACAATCATAAGTTTGCTTTAATCTACAACTTTCTAGATGCTTCTAAAGACAAACCAGCTCACCCAACAGCAATTAGAAGAAGAGGACCTGATTTTAATACAATGCAATTTGCAAATTCAGGATACCAAATTAACAATGAATTAAGTTCAGTGTTAATTGAATTGAATTCAAAATTTTCTGAGACTGTAACAAACAAATTACAAGCAGGATATTCTCACTTTAACGATTTTAGAAATCCATTTTCAGCTCCTTCACCAGTAATTAGTATTACTAAAGATGGTTCTCCATATATTATTGCTGGACACGAACCATTTTCTATCAATAACAAGTTAGATCAAAAAGTAATTCAAATCACCGATAATTTAAACATTATCAAAGGAGATCATACCTATACATTAGGGTTTTCATTCGAAAAATTTCAATTCCAAAACTCATTTAATTTGAAAGGATACGGTTTTGATGTTTTTGGAAGTGTTGATATGAATGGTTTTAGAACTAATTTAACTAATGGTTATTATGCAACAGCTTTTGCAGATGCACAATCAACTTTTAACTCAAGAAACCAAAATGCTGCTGGTACAGATGGTGGATGGAATTTATCTGAAACTACAGTAGGTCAATTGGCTTTCTATGCACAAGATGAATGGAGTGTAAATGATAATTTCAAATTAACATTTGGATTACGTGCTGATAAGCCAATGTATTTTAATACATCTGATTTGATCCAGAAATTTATTGATACTGAAAATTCAGAAGGTTATTTACCAGGTATCAATTATTACGATCCAAAAAATGGGAATACTGTTAATTTTGATTCAACAAAATTACCTGGTAATGCTATTTTATGGTCACCACGTGTTGGATTTAACTGGGACGTAAAAGGATTGAAAACAACACAAATTAGAGGAGGTTCAGGAATCTTTACAGGTAGATTACCATTCGTATGGATTGGTAACCAAGTAAGTGGAATTGACCCTTTCTTTTACCAAGTTGTGGATAGAGATTTCAAATTTCCACAAGTATGGAGAACTAGTTTAGGTCTTGATCACAAATTTGAAAACAACTATATCTTAACTGTTGACATGTCTTACAACAAAGACATAAATGGTGTACATGTTCAAGATTGGGGATTAAAAACTCCAACAAGCAGATTAGCTGGTGTTGATCAAAGATCAATTTACGGTGCTTTTGATAAAGGTGTTTGGACTGATTTTGGTTTCCCAGCAGATTCTCATGCATACGTAATGACAAATACTAATAAAGGAAGTGCATTTAATTCTTCTGTAAAAGTTCAAAAATCATTCGACAATGGAGTTTATGCCAGTTTAGCTTACAATTATTTAGTTGCTAAAGATGTTAACTCTATTGAAGCTGAGATAACAGGTGATGCATTTGTATTTAATCCAGCATTTGGAAATGTAAATGACGCTGTATTATCTAATTCCAAATATGGAGATACTCACCGATTTATTGGTGTAGGTTCTAAAAAATGGAAATATGGTACTAATGACAAATGGTCAACTACTGTTTCAACATTTTTTGAATATGCTCAAGGAGGTCGTTTTTCTTACACTTATGGAGGAGATGTTAATAATGACGGTGCAGCAGGAAATGATTTGATTTATGTTCCTACTTCAACTCAAATTAGTTCAATGACTTTCTCAGGACCAGGTCAAGGTGCTGCTTATGATAATTATATCAAACAAGACGATTACTTGAACTCTAGAAGAGGTCAATATGCAGAACGTTACGGAGCATTATCACCATGGAGAGGAAAATGGGATTTGAAATTGATCCAAGATTACAACTTCAAAGTTTCATCATCTGCTAAAACGAATACTATTCAATTTAGTATTGATGTGTTAAACATTGGGAACATGATCAACTCTAACTGGGGATTGGTTCAATTACCAACAAGTGTACAACCAATTGGTGTAGCTGTTGATGCGGTTACAAAAGTACCAACATATACTTTTAACGGCCAACAAACTAAAACATTCAACTATGATGCTAGTTTAGCTTCAAGATGGCAAGCACAGTTTGGAATTCGATATATTTTCTAAATTAACTGATTAATTATACTATTGCTAGTAATCATAGTGTAAGATCTTTTATAACTTAGAAAGTTGTTTTGTTATTTATTTTTTTAAAAGGAAAAAGAGAAGTACTAGCTTCTCTTTTTTTTTACTTAATTACTAAAAACGGTTATCGTAGTTTTTAATATTCTATGCTGTATAACTCCATTCTCGTTCATCATTACCTCAATGGAGGTTGCTTCCTTTTTTCTTTTTTTCTTTTAAAAAGATAACTAAATTTGCTATTAATACATGTATTCAATGAATAATAACAAATTATGTTAGATAACAACATTAATTGCTTATTCTTGCTATGATGTTGTTTATTTTTGTGAATAATTGTTGGCTATTTGTTGCCCAACACTTGTTAAGTACTATAAAATAAGACAACTTCAAATATTGTATCGGAAAATAAACACTACTTCAATCTATGAAAAAATATTTTTTACATAAC